>Ga0308164_10003756_pt1 | contig 13386 bp, 12 predicted proteins | sample PhyTR2_FD_201031 | JGI IMG/M metagenome (GOLD analysis project Ga0308164, IMG submission 201031) | Phyllosphere microbial communities from UC Gill Tract Community Farm, Albany, California, United States - DLSLT.R2 | ecosystem: Host-associated > Plants > Phyllosphere > Unclassified | place: USA... | reverse complement strand
CGCGCTGCACGTCCGGATCGAAATCCTGCACGCCCAGGCTGATGCGATTGAACCCCTGCTGGCGCAGGCTGTGCACCCGCTCGGGCGACACGGTACGCGGGTCCACCTCGATCCCGTACTCGCCAAGAGCATCCGGCGCAAAACGGAAGCTGGCCTGCAGATGCGCCATCAGGTCGTCCAATTCTTCGTCGAGCAGAAAGGTCGGCGTACCGCCGCCAAAGTGCAGTTGTTCGACCTCGTTCATGCCGGCAAACAGCTGGCTTTGCATCGTGATCTCGCGCTTGAGGTAATCGAGGTAGGTGGCGGCCCGCTCGTGCTTGCGCGTCACGATCTTGTTGCAAGCGCAGTAATAGCAGACCGTGTCGCAAAATGGGATGTGCACATACAGCGACAGCGGACGCCCGCCGCGCTGGCGCCGCGCTGCGACAGCGGCGAGATAGTCGCCGGGGCCGAAGTCGGCGCCGAAGCGGTCGGCAGTGGGATACGAGGTATAGCGCGGCCCTGACTTGCCCAGGCGGGCCAGCAAGGCACCATCGAACTGGGCGGCAGGAAAGACGATGGCGGAACGTACCGCAGGAGGGATTTCGGCGTGACCCGGCATGATGAACAACTCCAGCAAAAATTTTCAGCAAACTGCGGCAATGATCGCGTTGCAGGAAGCAACGCGGCGCCAACAGCGATCAGCTTATTGATCCATGCCGGATGATTCCATGCGGTGCATCAAACGCGGCCAAGTCGGCTGTAGCCGCCCTCCCCGTGCTCCGGAATTTGAAGACCGACAGCGCCAGCGACAGGCGCGCCGCCTCATCGGCCACGTTGCCCGAGGCCGCAGCGGATTCCTCGACCTGGGCCGCATTGCGCCGCGTGATCGCATCGAGTTCGACCATGGCCGCATTCACGCCGTCGATTTCCAGCGCCTGCTCGCGGCTCGCAGCCGTGATCGCACTCATGATTGCGGCCGCATCCGCCACCTTGCCCACCACGTCGCGCATCGTCTGGCCGGCGGCGCCCACCAGCTGGCCGCCCTGGCCCACGTGCGCCCGTGACGCCTCGATCAGTCCCGTGATTTCGCGGGCGGCGCCGGCCGTGCGCTGGGCCAGGCTGCGCACCTCGCCGGCCACGACCGCAAATCCCCGGCCCTGCTCGCCGGCGCGGGCCGCTTCCACGGCGGCGTTCAGCGCCAGCAGATTGGTCTGGAACGCGATGCCGTCGATCAGGCCGATGATGTCGCCGATCCGGCTCGACGAGGCGCTGATTTCCTCCATCGTCGCGCCGACCCGCTCGACGGCCTGGCCGCCATGCCCGGCGACGGTGGTTGCATCCAGCACCATGCCATCGGCGCGCACGGCGCTGTCCGTGTTGCGGCTCGCTGCCTCGGCGATCGTGCCCAGGCTGCCCGCGGTCTGTTCCAGGCTCGCGGCCTGCGCTTCGGTGCGGCTGGCCAGATCGGCATTGCCGGCGGCAATCGCGCGGGTGGCGTGTTCGATCGAGCTGACGTTGTCGCGCACGTCGCCGATGATTGCCGTCAGGTTGACGGTCAACTGGCGCAGCGCCAGTTGCAGGCGGCCCATCTCGCCACTGCCGGCCGCCGACGTGGGCGCCGGGTGCGCCAGGTCGCCGCCGGCCAGCGCGTGAACGGTGGCGATCGCGTCGTGCAGCGGCCGCACGATGCTGCGTTGCAGCCCGTACCAGGCCGCCAGCGTCGCCAGCGCGCCCACGCCGGCGGCCGCGCGCCAGACGCCGTCCCCGGCCGCCAGGCCCAGCGCCGCCAGCAGCAGCGCCTGACCGCCCATCAGCCAGCCGAGCCGCTGACCGAGCGGCGCATCGCGCAGCAGACGCAGCAGACGCTCCAGCCCCAGACCGGTACGCACGACGCGCCCCCGCACGATGGCCAGTCCGCGCGCCTCGTTATCCGTAAACTTGCGGTACAGCGCGCCGGCCGTCTCGACCTGTTCGCGCGTGGGCGCAGTGCGCACCGACATATAGCCCGTTATCTGGCCGTGCTCGCGGATCGGCGCCACATTGGCCACGACCCAGTAGAAGTCGCCATTCTTGCGGCGGTTCTTGACCAGGCCAGTCCACGGCTCACCGCCCTGCAGCGTGCGCCACATGTCGGCGAATGCCTCGGGCGGCATGGCCGGATGGCGCACCAGATTGTGGGCTTTGCCCAGGAGCTCGGCTTCGGAAAAACCGCTGACCTCGACGAAGCTCGGGTTCACATAGGTGATGCGGCCCTTGGTATCGGTTTTCGAGACGATCGACTGCCCCGGTTGCAACCGGTATTCGGTCGTGGTGACGGGCTGGTTGTGACGCACTGCGCTCTCCTTAAAATTTCCTTAATGCAATTTTTGGATTGTACGGACAACTTTCCGAAAAAAATTTGATCTGGATCAAAAATGGGCAGGTCACTTCCCTGTACCGCGTGCGTGATCATTGGCTGGGGTCAAGGTGTTGCTTTTCAGGATAAACTTTGCAAATGGATAATTTGACCCACTCCCTCGTCGGCCTGGCCCTCGGCGAACTCGTCGACCGCGCCCTGCCTGCCCACCCCGATCCGCAGCGCGGGCGCACCCGTCGCCGCGTCCTGCTGGCCACCGGCGCGCTCGCCAGCAACTTCCCCGACCTGGATCTGGTGCTCACGCCGCTGCTGGCTCCGCCGCTGGGCTATCTGCTGCATCACCGGGGGCACACGCACACGCTGCTGTTCGCGCTGCCGCAGATCGCCCTGCTGCTGGGCCTGATGTGGCTGCTGTGGCCGGGCGCGCGGCGGCTCATGCAGGGCGACCGGACGGCGCGCAACGCGATCCTTGCCACGGCCGCGCTCGGCATGGTGCTGCACCTGTCATTCGATTTTTTGAACGTGTACGGGGTGCACCCGTTCTATCCGCTCGATGCGCGCTGGCTGTATGGCGACATCGTGTTCATCGTCGAACCCGTGTTCTGGACCGCCCTGGGCGTGGCGCTGGCGCTGCAGGTGCCGGGCCGCATGCTGCGCCCGCTGCTCACCGGGCTGATGCTCGCCGCGCCTGTGCTGTTTTTCGCGATGGGCTTCCTGCAGTGGGGTTCGCTCGTTGGCTTGCTGGTGCTGGCCGGTGTGGTCGCGCTGGCGTCGCGCCGGGGCGGCGCCGCCGGCCTTGTCACGGCAATCGTCGCCTGCATCGGTTTCATCGCCATCCAGGGAGTGGCCGGGCACCTGGCGCGCGAACAGATCCGCAGCGCACTGGCCCAGGTGGAACCGGGCAGCCGCGTGCTCGACATGCCGTTGTCGGCGTTTCCGTCCAACCCGCTGTGCTGGTCGTTCGCGACCGTGACCGACAATGGCGGCGCCGGCAGTTACGCGATCCGCCTTGGCGTGCTGAGCCTGGCGCCGGGTGTGACGGGCGTGGACGCCTGCCCCGCCCGCTTTGGCGGCATGCCGGGCAGCGCGCCCGCCGAATTCGCCTGGAAGTATCGCGAAGGCGGCAGCCTGGCCGGCTTGCGCGGCCTGCAGCGCGACAATTGCCAGTTCGACGCGTGGCTGCGCTTTGCGCGCGTGCCGTCGCTGATCGACGGCAAGGCCACCGACATCCGCTTTTCTGCACCTGGCGAAGACAATTTCTCGACGCTGCCGTACGGCGCGATGGCCAGCCAGCCATGTCCGGCGCCCGTGCCCCAGTGGGGGCGTCCACGGGGCGACCTGCTGGGCGAGGGGCAGGCTCGCCCCTGACCTTCCAGCGGGCCGGTCAGCAGTGCGCGCCTGAACACGGGAAAGGCGCGACACTGCTCCCGTCTACCCACATAACAAGGAAACAACAATGACGACCGAACTGACCCTGCTGGCCTGGACCCTCGTGCTGGCCCTGGTCCAGATCATGCTGACCGCCAACCTGCGCACCGCCGAGACCGGCATCCAGTACAACGCCAGCGCCCGCGACGGCGAAGCCCCGCCACCGCGGCCCGTCACGGCGCGCCTGCAACGCGCGCAGGCCAATCTGTTCGAGACGCTGCCGCTGTTCATCGGCGCCGTCCTGATCGCGCACGTGTCGGGCAGCGAAGGCGACCTGACGCTGTGGGGCTGCTGGATGTATCTGATCGCGCGCATCGTCTACATCCCGCTGTATGCAGCCGGGATTCCCTACGTGCGCTCGCTGGTATGGCTCGTGTCGCTGGCCGGCCTGGTCATGGTATTGGCGGCTGTGCTGACTGCTTGACCTGCATCAAACGCGCGCCTGACATGGGCGCGCGCCGGGCGTATGCTTTTCGTGTCGTGCATCGTTGCACGCCCCATACGAACGGAGTCAACCATGTTCAAGACTATCCTGCTGCAGGTCGACGGCGGTGCGGGCCAGGCCAGCCGGTTGCGCGCGGCGGCAGTGCTGGCCGAGATGCACGGCGCCCACCTCGTCGGCGCCGGCGCCACCGGTATCTCGCTGGCCAACTATGCGGTGCTCAATGGCGGCATGGCCGTGCCACTGTCCGACCGCGCATTCGAGGCGCTGCGCGACGATGTCCGCATCCGGCTTGACGCGTTCATCGAGCAGGCGCAACGCCTCGGGATCGTCGGCACCGAAGCGCGCCTGTTCGAGGGCAGCACGCACGACGGCCTGCTGCTGCAGTCGCGCTACGCCGACCTGATCGTCGTCAGCCAGCCAGACCCCAACGATCGTTTCGGCGTCGAACATGGCCTGCCGCAGACCCTGGCACTGGGCGGTACACGTCCCGTATTGGTGGTGCCCACCGCCTACGACGGCGCGCCGATCGCCGGCAATGTGCTGGTTGGCTGGGATGGCTCGATGCCGGCCCAGCGCGCCATTTGCGCCGCCCTGCCCCTGCTCGCGGGTGCCGGCAGCGTCACGCTCGGGCTGATCAACCCCGAACGCCAGTCCGAGCTGCACGGCGACGATCCGGGTGCGGATATGGCGCTGTACCTGGCGCGTCACGGCGTGAAGGTCAATGTCGCCGTCGCGCATACCCGTGCACGGGAGAGCGACGCGCTGATCGACATGGCGGGCGAGGTCCACGCAGGCCTGATGGTGACGGGCGCCTTTGGCCACAGCCGCTACCGCGAATGGTTCCTGGGCGGCGTCACGCGCGACCTGCTCGGCAGCGCGCCGGTGCCGCTGCTGATCGCGCACTGATTGCGCACTGATCACGCACTGATCTCACCATGGGCTTTCGCCATTATCCGGGCGGTGGGGCGGGCGCCATCGGCGCCGCCTTGCGCCATGCCCGGCGCCGCCTGTGCGTGCGCCTGGCGTGTGCGCTCGATCCTGCCCGCACGCCGGATGCCGATTTCGTGCGCGAGTTTACCGTGCTCGTTGCCCTGGTCGAAGCGGGATTCCGGCACGAAGAAACGGTGATGGAATTGCTCGACTATCAGCGTCGGCACGATCACCTGGCCGACAACGCCGTCGTCCTGGCGGCGCTGCACCGCGCCTTGCCGCTGATCGAAGACGGCGACATCGCGCTCGGCCGGCGGCTCGTTGCGGCGCTGCTCGACCTGCTCTCGCTCCATCGCATTTCCACCGACCTCGCGCTGGTGACGATGCCCGGGGCGCCCCCGGGCCGCCAGGGCAGCCACCTGGCGGGTGCACTGAAGCGGCGCGACTACTTCAAGCCGTCGCGCTGACGCCGGATCACCTTGCCTGCCACCATGAACGTGCCATCTCCCTTGTAATGCAGCGTCTCCGGATGCCGCGGCCGCGCGGCCGCGCGCGCCGCCACCACTTCCCAGATGAAAAAGCCGTAGCGCTCGACCAGGCTGTCGTCATGCAGCCGGCACTCGAACTGGGCATGGCATTCGCGAATGGACGGCGCTGCCACCAGCGCGCTGGCCTCCGGCGTCAGGCCGAACGCGGCGAACTTGTCGGTGTCGACACCGGACGTCGAGCCCACGCCCAGCACCGCCTCGAGCTGGCTGCTGGTCGGCAGGTTGATCACGCATTCGCCGCTGGCGCGGATCAGGCCGTGGCTGTGGTTGGCGGACGAGATCACGCAGCCGATCAAGGAAGGGCTGAATTCCATCACCGTGTGCCAGCCCATCACCATCACGTCGCGCTCGCCCGCGTGGGCGGACGTGACCAGCACCACCGGTCCCGGCTCCAGGAAACGGCGCACCTCGTCCAGCGGCAGGTCAGGTTTGCGCGCCATCTCAGGCCTCCGGGGTGACGTGCATTTCTTTAACCAGCAGCGCCACGAGCTGCGCCGCCGGCATGGGCCGCGCCAGCGCATACGCCTGCCCGGCCCAGTTGACCGAATAGTCGGCGAGCCCCTTGCTGCTGGCCGCGGCATGCAGCGCCTTGGCGGCGTCATAGGCGATCGGATAATCGGGCGCGGGCGGATGCCCGGGCGCACCGATCTCGCTGAAGAACCGATTGATGATGCCGCGCGCCGGCCGGCCCGAAATCGTCGCCGTCACGGCCGTGCCAAGATCGGGCTGCGCGAGCAGCGCGCGGTGGTGCGCGGATGTATTGGCTTCGGGGCAAGCCAGGAACGCCGTTCCCATCTGCACGCCGTGCGCGCCCAGGCGCAGGCTGGCGGCAATGCCCTGCCCGTCCATGATGCCGCCCGCCGCGACTACCGGAATGCGCACGGCCTGCGCCAGCAGGCGCACCAGCGCAAACGTGCCAAGCGCCGGATCGGGCACTGACGGATCGAAGATGCCCCGATGCCCGCCGGCCTCGTAGCCTTGTGCGACGACGACGTCGATGCCGGCCGCCTCGATGGCGCGCGCTTCGGCCGGGTTGGTGGCGGTGGCCATCAGCACGCAGCCGGCGGCGCGCAGCGCGTCGATCTGCCGCGCGCCGGGCAAGCCGAAATGAAAGCTGACCACGGCCGGGCGTGTGCGCACCAGCACCTCGAGCATGTCGGGGTCGGCCAGGAAGCTGCGGTAGATTTCGCGCAGCGCCGTCGGCGGCGCCTGGCCCGTTCGCGCGAAGTGCGGCGCAAGATGATCGAGCCAGCGCGCCTCGCGCGCCGCGTCAAGCTGCGCCGGCGCGTGCGTGAACAGGTTGACGTTGAACGGACCGCCCGTCAGCGCCTGCAGCGCCGTGATCGTGCTCTCGGCCTGCGCCGCCGTGCCGGCGCCCAGCGCCAGCGAACCCAGGCCGCCGGCATCGGTCACGGCCGCTGCCAGCTGCGGTGTGCCGAAACCGGCCATCGGCGCCTGGATGATCGGATGGCGGATGCCGAGCAGGGTCGTCAGGGTGTTCACGGGCACTCCATGGGCGGTTGAGATTGGTCCACCAGTATAGAGCGTCACCCGGTGCGTCGCCTGCTGCCCTGCGCTAGCGCGGAATCGACAGCGCCAGCGTCTCCTTCAGTTCTTCCATCACCACATAGCTTTTCGACTGGCCCGCATCGGCCACGTGCAGGATCTCGCCCAGGAGTCGCCGGTACTCGGACATCTCGGGAATGCGCGCCTTGATCAGGTAATCGAAGTCGCCCGACACGAGGTGGCATTCAAGCACCTCGGGAATGGCCAGCATCGCGCGCCGGAAGCGCTCGAAGGCCTTGTCCGACTTCTGGTGCAGGTTGATCTCGACGAATACCAGGATCTGCATGCCCAGCGCCTGCGGATTGACGCGCGCGTAGTAGCCCATGATCACGCCATCGCGCTCCATGCGCTTGACGCGCTCGATGCAGGGCGTCAGCGACAGCCCGACCTGCTCGGCCAGGTCTTTCATGACGATCCGCGCATCCTGCTGCAGCACCGACAGGATGTGCAGGTCGATGCGGTCGAGGATGCGGTTCGAGGCCTTTTGTACGCGCATGGAGAAACTCCGTAATTTTTGCTGAAAACTGCCGTATTAACAGAAACAATTATCAGCCTTCTGGCGGTACGATGGCAAGCTTTACCAAATCCTGATTCTTTTCGAGGAAATTATGCGTGTCATCGTATTGGGCAGCGGCGTGGTCGGCGTCACCACCGCGTATTACCTGGCCCTGGCCGGGCATGAGGTCACCGTGATCGACCGCCAGCCCGGTCCCGCCCTCGAAACCAGTTTCGCCAATGCCGGCCAGATTTCGCCCGGCTACGCGTCGCCCTGGGCCGCGCCCGGGATCCCGCTGAAAGCCGCCAAATGGCTGTTCCAGCGCCACGCGCCGCTGTCGATCAAGCCCGACGGCACGCTGTTCCAGCTGCAGTGGATGTGGGAGATGTACCGCAACTGCGACCCGGCGCGCTATGCCGTCAACAAGGAGCGCATGGTGCGCCTGGCCGAATACAGCCGCGATTGCATGCGCCAGCTGCGGCGCGACACCGGCATCGCCTACGAAGGCCGCCAGCAAGGCACCGTGCAGCTGTTTCGCACGCAGCAGCAGTTCGACAGCGCCGCCAAGGACATCAACGTGCTGCGCGACGCCGGCGTGGCATACGAAGTGCTGCAAGGCGCGCAACTGGCGGCGGCCGAACCGGCGCTGGCCAATGTCGCCCACAAGCTGGTCGGCGGCCTGCGCCTGCCGAACGATGAAACAGGCGACTGCCAGCTGTTTACCACCCGCCTGACCGCGATGGCGCGCGACCTGGGTGTGCGCTTCGAATTTGACACCAAGGTACGGCGTCTGGAACAAGCCGGCGGCGAGATCGCCGGCATTGTCACCGACAAGGGCGTATTGACGGCCGACCGCTATGTGCTGGCCACGGGCAGCCACACGCGCGCCCTGTTGCAGCGCTGGTTCCCGGTGCCGGTGTACCCGATGAAGGGGTATTCGCTGACCGTGCCGATCATCGACGCGGCGCGCGCGCCCGTCTCGACGATCCTCGACGAAACCTACAAGATCGCCGTGACGCGCTTTGATGATCGCATCCGCGTGGGCGGCATGGCCGAGCTGTCGGGCTTTAATCTGGAGCTCAATCCGCGCCGCCGCGAAACGCTCGAGCTGGTGGTCAACGACCTGTTCCCCGGCGCGGGAGATACCGCGCAGGCGAGCTTCTGGACCGGCCTGCGCCCCATGACGCCGGACAGCACGCCGATCGTCGGTCCCACGCCGCTGCGCAACCTGTTCCTCAACACGGGCCACGGCACGCTGGGCTGGACCATGGCGGCCGGTTCGGCGACCGTCATCGCCGATCTGGTTGGCGGCAAGACGCCGGCGATCCGCGCCGACGACCTGGCCGTGTTCCGCTATGCCGGCGCACGCGACGTTTCACCTGACGCCGAACTGGCGCGGAACTGAAGCGATGCTTTCCGCAACGCGCGCTGGCGCGTATCTCACCGTCGACCTGCACGCGGTGCGGGCCAACTACCGCCATCTGCGTCGCCTTGGCGGCGGCGTCGAATGCGGCGCCGTCCTCAAGGCCGATGCGTATGGCCTGGGCATGGCGCCGGTGGCGGCTGCGCTGGTGGCCGAAGGCTGCCGCACGTTCTTCACGGCGCACCTGGACGAGGGCATCCGCCTGCGGACGCTGCTGCCGGCCGGGACCACCATCTATGTGATGCATGGCGCGATGCCGGGCGCGGCGCGCGACTGCCTGGCGCACGACCTGGTGCCGGTGCTGAACGATCCGGGCCAGCTCGAAGAGTGGCGCGCGCTGGCGCGGGAAACCGGCCGCGTGCTGCCGGCCGCGCTGCAGTTCGACACGGGCATGGCGCGCATGGGCCTGGCCTTCGCAGATGTCGACCGCCTGCGCCAGGACCCGGCCTGGCTGGATGGCCTGCGGCCGCAACTGGTCATGAGCCACCTGGCCTGCGCCGACGAAGCGCAGCACCCGCTCAATGCGCGCCAGTGCGAGCGTTTTGACACTGTGCGCGCGCTGTTTCCCGGCGTGCCGGGCAGCCTGGCCAATTCGTCGGGCGTGTTCCTCGGCCCGGCCTTTCATCACGACCTGCTGCGCCCGGGCGCGGCGCTGTACGGCATCCACCCGCAGCCGGGCGGCGTCAATCCACTGGCGCAGGCGGTGTCGCTCGCTGCGCGCGTGGTGCAGCTGCGCAGCATCGACGCGGGCGACATCGTCGGCTACGGCGCGCGCTATGTGGCGCCCGGCCCGCGCCGCATCGCCACGATCGCCATCGGCTATGCCGACGGCTGGCTGCGCGCATTGAGCGGCCGCTCGTACGCGTACGTCGACGGCGTTGCCGTGCCCTTCGTCGGCACCGTATCGATGGACAGCATCACGCTCGACGTGACTGGCGTTCCGGACGAGCGCATTGCGCCGGGCCAGAGCGTCGACCTGCTGTGCGCGCAGCAGACGGTGGACGATGTGGCGGCGCAGGCCGGCACGATCGGGTACGAGGTGCTCACGCGCCTGGGCAGCCGTTTCCACCGAGAGTACATCGGCTTGTAACCCGCGGGGCTTGATCCATCGTCCACCGGTTACACTATTCGCCCGGCGACCCGCCGTATCCTGGTGAAGAGGTAACCCTTGTTTGAAATCAGCCAGCTGCGCTGCTTCGTCGCGGTCGCCGAGGAACTGCACTTCAGCCGCGCGGCCGAGCGCCTGAACATGACGCAGCCGCCCCTGAGCCGTCAGATCCGCCTGCTCGAACACAGCGTGGGCGTGGCCCTGCTCGAGCGCACCAGCCGCTCCGTCACGCTGACCGCCGCCGGCGCGGCTTTCCTGCCCGAGGCGACACGGATCCTGCGCCTGGCGCAGGAAGCCGCGGTCAAGGCGCGCCGTACCGCCAGCGGCGAACAGGGTTCGCTGACGATCGGCTTCAGCGCCGCATCGGGTTACAGCCTGCTGCCGGCCGTCGTGCGCGGCATCCGTCAGGCCTGTCCCCAGGTCGCCCTCAATCTCAAGGAGCTGGTCAGCACCGCGCAGGTCGAAGCGCTGAACGCCGGCGAAATCGACCTTGGCCTGATGCGCCCCCACACCATCAACAGCGAACTGGAAAGCATCCTGATGGTGACCGAATCGCTGATGCTGGCCATCCAGGAAAGCGACGCCCACTTGTGGCCCGAGGCCCCGACGCTGGCGTGCTTTCACGGCAAGCCGTTCGTCATGTACTCCCCCTACGAGGCGCGGCCGTTCTATCAGATGCTGAGCGAACGGTTCGCCAGGGCCGGCGTGGTGCCCGACATCGTCGAGCACATCGGCCAGGTGCACACGATGCTGGCCCTCGTCGGCGCCGGCATGGGCGCGGCCCTGATCGCGGAAGGCGCCGCGCGGCTGAAGTTCGAAGGCATCGTCCTGCGCAAGGTGGCCACCGACCCGGTCCACCTGGTGGCCACCTACCGGCGCGACAATGACAATCCCGTCCTGGCACTGCTCAAGCAGCAGGTACTGGCATCGTTCCATCCTGCCTGACGGCGGCATTGATTCAATTCCTGTATTGGTGGCGACAGCCTTTGGATTGATTCGGCATTGATCTCCGCTCTATGATGGACCCCAGCCCCAGGCATGCGACTGCTGAAGGCTGCGTACGGATCGCATAAGGTCCGACCACATAACAAAGGAGACAGTCTTGAAAACAGCAGCAGCGCTTGTCCTGTTACTGGGCGCCGGCACGGCCCATGCCCAAACGTCCGTCGCGTTCTACGGCCTGGTGGATGCCGCCATCGTCGTCGAGGATGGCGGCACCGCCGGCCGCGTCACCAAGGTCACCAGCGGCGCCGCTGCCGCCTCGCGCTTCGGCCTGCGCGGCGTGGAAGAACTGGGCGACGGCATGGCCGCCTTCTTCACGCTCGAAGGCGGCACCAAGATCGACACTGGCGAAATCGACGCCGCCGGCACCATCTTCAATCGCCAGGCCTACGTCGGCTTGCGCACGAAGTTAGGCTCGGTGGCGCTCGGGCGCCAGTACACGCCGTATCACACGGCGATGGTCTCGATCGTCGACCCGTTCAACACCGGCTATGCGGGCAGCGCCAAGAGCCTGTTTCCCCACAACGGGACCAATATCCGCACCAGCAACACGATCACCTACGCCACGCCGAAGAAGAACGGCTTCGACGGTGAACTGGCGTACAGCGTGGGCGAGCAAAGCCGCTCGGCCGCGGGGCGCCAGTTCGGCGGCGCGATTGGCTACGCGGCCGGCCCGCTGGCCGTACGCCTCGTGTACAACAACAAGAATACCGATGTCGCCGCTAACGGCGCCACGCCCGCTGTTGACCGGTCGATCGGCCGCAACATCCTGCTCGCGGCTTCCTACAACGCCGGCTGGATCAAGCTGCACTCGGGGATCAGCAGCGACAAGGGCGACAATGCCGCGCCGCTGATCAACCCCAACAATCCGTACGGCGGGACGCGGCCGACACCATCGCTTGATGGGCGCAGCTACCTGCTCGGCATCTCGGCCCCGGTCATGGGCGGCACGCTGCTGGCGTCGGTCCTGCACAAGGATGATCGCACCCGTTTCAACCAGGACGCCAATGCCTGGGGCATCGGTTACCTGTACGCGCTGTCGAAGCGCACCGGCCTTTACGCCGCCTACGGCCACGTCGACAACCGCAATGGCGCCGGCTACACGGTGGCGAACAATACCGAATCGGGCAGCGGCGACACCGCGTACAACCTGGGCGTGCGCCACAGCTTCTGAGTTCTGACACCACAATAACGAGGAGACACAATGACGATTCGTACCAAGGTTTCATCCCTGTTCATCGGACTGGCAATCGCGGGCAGCGTGCAGGCAGCAGGTTTTCCCGACAAGGCGATCAATGTCGTCGTGCCGTTCCCGGCGGGCGGCTCCACCGACGCCATCGCGCGCGCCATCGGTCCGAAGGTCAGCGCCAAACTGGGCCAGCCGTGGGTGGTCGACAACCGTCCGGGCGCCACCGGCGCGCTGGGCGGCGGCTACGTCAAGCGCGCAGCGCCCGATGGCTACACGCTGATGGTCGCCTCCATCGGCGTGTATTCGGTCAACCCGCTGCTGCAAAAGACGCTGCCCTACGATCCGTCGAAAGACTTCGACTTGCTGACCGTGGCCGTGCAGGCGCCGAACGTGCTGGTGACGAATGCCACGGTGCCGGCCAACACGGTCGCGGACTTCGTCGCTTACCTGAAGAAAAATCCGGACAAGATCACGTTCGCCACGTCCGGCGCCGGCAGCTCGGACCACCTGACGACGGCGCTGTTCTGGCAAAAGACCGGCACCTCGGGCCTGCACGTTCCGTACAAGGGCGGCGCACCGGCGATCACCGACCTGCTGGGCGGCCACGCCAACGCGTCCTTCCAGAACATCAACGTCGTGCTCAGCCACATCAAGGCGGGCAAGCTCAAGGCGCTGGCCGTCACGGGCAGCAAGCGCTCGGCGGTGCTGCCGAACGTGCCGACGCTGGGCGAAGCCGGCGTCAAGGAAGTCGACGTCTATTCGTGGCAAGGCATCGCGGCACCAAAAGGCTTGCCGAAGGATGTCAAGGCCACGCTGCACACGACGATCACGGGCGCACTGCACGATCCGCAGATTGCGGCCAAACTGACCGAACAGGGTTTCGAGGTCGTGGCCTCGACGCCCGAGCAATTCG
>Ga0308164_10003755_pt1 | contig 13388 bp, 14 predicted proteins | sample PhyTR2_FD_201031 | JGI IMG/M metagenome (GOLD analysis project Ga0308164, IMG submission 201031) | Phyllosphere microbial communities from UC Gill Tract Community Farm, Albany, California, United States - DLSLT.R2 | ecosystem: Host-associated > Plants > Phyllosphere > Unclassified | place: USA... | reverse complement strand
TCCGCGCGCACGTCACGGTGCCCGTGGGCGTGGGCTTCGGCATCCGAGATGCCCGCACCGCGCAGGCGGTGGGCTCGGCCGCCGACGCGGTGGTGATCGGCACGCGGATCCTGCAGCTGATCGGCGACCAGCCGCGCGACCGGGTGATCCCCGTGCTGCGCGAGTTCCTCGGCGAGATCCGCCAGGCGCTCGACGCCCTGCCCGGCGCCACCGCCAAGAACGCCGCCGGCGGCTAGCGCCCGGACCGCGCGATCGTCCGATAATCGCTCCCCGCACCGCATTTCCGAGGACCGCCCCATGAGCTGGCTAGAAAAACTCCTGCCCCCGAAGATCACGCAGACCGATCCCAGCGAGCGCCGCCAGGTGCCCGGCGGCCTGTGGACCAAGTGCCCGAGCTGCGAGACGGTGCTCTACAAGACCGACCTGGAACACAACCAGAACGTCTGCCCGAACTGCAGCCACCATTTCCGCATCGGCGCCCGGGCCCGGCTGGACAAGTTCCTCGATCCCGAGGGCCGCTACGAACTGGGCCAGGAGGTGCTGCCGGTCGATCCGCTCAAGTTCAAGGACAGCCGCAAATACCCCGAGCGCCTGAAGGAAGCCCTGGAGCACACCGGCGAGACCGATGCGCTGGTGGTCATGGGCGGCTCGATCCACAGCATCAACGCGGTGGTCGCCTGTTTCGAGTTCGAGTTCATGGGCGGCAGCATGGGCAGCGTGGTCGGCGAGCGCTTCGTGCGCGGCGTGGAGACCGCCATCGAGCAGAAGGTGCCGTTCGTGTGCTTCACCGCCACCGGCGGCGCGCGCATGCAGGAAGGCCTGCTGTCGCTCATGCAGATGGCCAAGACCAATGCCGCCCTGACCCACCTGGCCAAGAAGGGCCTGCCCTACGTCAGCGTGCTGACCGACCCGACCATGGGTGGCGTGTCCGCGGGCTTCGCCTTCGTCGGCGACGTGGTGATCGCCGAGCCCAAGGCGCTGATCGGCTTCGCCGGACCGCGCGTGATCGAGTCGACGGTGCGGGTGACCCTGCCCGAGGGCTTCCAGCGCTCGGAATTCCTGCAGACCAAGGGCGCGATCGACTTCATCTGCGATCGCCGGGAACTGCGCAAGACCGTGGCCAGCACGCTGGCGATGCTGCTGCGTCAGCCGGCCGACGCCGTCACCTGATCAGCGAACCCAGCACGCTGCCCGCGATCATGCCGGCCACCTGCAGCAGCACGATGGCCGCCAACGGCGACAGATCGACGCCGCCGATCAGCGGGATGAAGCGCCGCAATGGCGCCACCAGCGGATCGGCCAGGCGTGCCACGACGTCGCGCAGCATCGGCGAGGCGCCCGGCACCCAGGACAGCACGGCATGCACGATCAGCAGCATCGTCAGCCCCGACACCGCCAGCTGCAGCAGGCCGATCAGCGAGAGCACCGGCAGCAGGCTCATGCGCGATGTCTGCCCGGCCAGCAGGAACAGCAGCACGAACTTCACCATCACCACCAGCCACGCCGCGATCGCGCTCGCCAGGTCCCAGCGCCGCCAGGCCGGCACCAGGCGACGCAGCGGCAGCACCAGCCAGTCGGTCAGCGCGAAGACGAAACGCCCGAGTGGATTGTTGAACGACACCCGGTGGTACTGCATGTACAGCCGCAGCAGGCAGGCTCCACCGAGCAGGCCGGCGACGATGTCGAGCAAAAACGCGGTGATCTGGTAGAGCATGGAGTGCGATGATAGCCAGCGAGGTTTCCGATGACCCCCATACCGACCCCTACCCCGTCCGTCCTGCACGATCTGCCCCTGTTCCCGCTCGGCACGGTGCTGTTCCCCGACGGCCTGCTGCCGCTGCAGATCTTCGAGGTGCGCTACCTCGACATGATCGGCCGCTGTCGTCGCCAGGACACGCCCTTCGGCGTCGTGAGCCTGGTGCAGGGTGCCGAGGTGCGCGTGGCCGGTGCCGGCACCGAGCGCTTCGCGGCGGTCGGCACGCTCGCCGTCATCCGCGAATTCGATGCTCCCCAGCCGGGCCTGATGCGCGTCGAATGCACCGGCACGCAGCGCTTCCGCATCCGCAGCAGCGCGCTGCAGAAGCACGGCCTCTGGACCGCCGAGGCCGAGGCCATGGAAGCCGATGTCGCGCTGCCCGTGCCGGAGGACCTGCGCCACGTGGCCGACGCCCTGCGACGCCTGGTCGCCACCCTGGAGGAGCGGCGCAAGGCCGGTGATGCCGATACCCTGCGCCTGCCGATGAACGAGCCCTACCGCTTCGACGACTGCGGCTGGCTGGCCAACCGCTGGAGCGAACTGCTGCCGATGCAGCCCGAGGCGCGCCAGCGGCTGATGGAGCTCGACAGCCCGCTGATGCGTCTCGAACTGGTGGGCGACCTGCTGGCGCACAACGGCATCGGCGACCGGGCACCTTAAAATCGAGGGTTCCGCGCCGCGCCGGCGCGCTCCTTCGACGCTCCGCCACCGCGCGATGTCCGTCCGGTCCCCACGCCGTGGGGCGCACCCGCCGGCCGGCGCGTCGTCCCGTTCCTTCTCCCTTCCCTGCAATGACCCAACCCACGCCCTCCTCCGCGCCCGCGGCCGCGCCCGCCACCGACGACAACCAGCTGATCGCCGAGCGCCGCGAGAAACTCAAGGCGATGCGCGCCGCGCAGGCCGATGGCCGGGGCGTCGCCTTCCCGAACGATTTCAAGCCGCGCCATCGCGCCGCCGAGCTGCTGCGCTGCCATGGCGAGACCGGCGCCGAAGCGCTCGAGGCCGCCACCGAGACCTACAGCGTGGCCGGCCGCATGATGCTCAAGCGGGTCATGGGCAAGGCCAGCTTCGCGTCGCTCCAGGATGCCACCGGCCGCATCCAGATCTATGTCACGCGCGATGCCATCGGCGACGAGGCCTATGCCGACTTCAAGCGCTGGGACCTGGGCGACATCGTCGGCGCCGAGGGCACGCTGATGAAGACGCGCACCGGCGAACTCTCCGTCAAGGTGACCTCGATCCGCATGCTGACCAAGAGCCTGCGCCCGTTGCCCGACAAGTTCCACGGCATGGCCGACCAGGAGCAGAAGTACCGCCAGCGCTATGTCGACCTGATCACCGACGAGGCGGCGCGCGATCGCTTCAAGGCGCGCAGCCGGGCCGTCTCGGCGCTGCGCGAGTTCATGGTGGCCAACGACTTCCTGGAGGTCGAGACACCCATGCTGCATCCGATCCCCGGCGGCGCCAACGCCAAGCCCTTCAAGACCCATCACAACGCGCTCGACCAGGAGATGTTCCTGCGCATCGCGCCCGAGCTCTACCTCAAGCGCCTGATCGTCGGCGGCTTCGAGCGCGTCTTCGAGATCAACCGGAGCTACCGCAACGAGGGCATCTCGGTGCGGCACAACCCCGAGTTCACGATGATGGAGTTCTATGCCGCGTACTGGAACTACCAGGACCTGATGGACTTCACCGAGCAGATCATCCGCACCATCGCCAGGAAGACCACCGGCGGCGAGCAGCTCACCTATCAGGGCCGGGCGGTCGACCTGAGCCAGCCCTTCGAGCGCCTGACGATCCGCGAGGCGATCGTCAAGTACACCGAGGCCGGCGCGCCGCTGGAGAGCATCGAGGTGCTGGCCAATGCCGGCTCGCACGCGATCGCGCGGGTCGACAGCATCGACTGGCTGGTCAACGCCCTGCGCAAGCTCGGCCTGAGCGAGGAGAAGGACCGGCTGTCGCAGCGCAGCCTGCCCAGCCTGCAGGTGATGTACTTCGAGGAGACCGTGGAGGAGAAGCTCTGGCAGCCGACCTTCATCATGGAGCATCCGACCGAGATCTCGCCGCTCGCGCGCGCCAACGACGACCGTCCGGAGGTCACCGAGCGCTTCGAGCTCTACATCACCGGGCGCGAGTTCGGCAACGGCTTCAGCGAGCTCAACGATGCCGAGGACCAGGCCGCGCGCTTCAACGCGCAGGTCGAGGCCAAGGACTCGGGCGACGACGAGGCGATGTTCTTCGACCACGACTTCGTGCGCGCGCTCGAGTACGGCATGCCCCCCACCGGCGGCTGCGGCATCGGCATCGACCGCTTCATGATGCTGCTGACCGACTCGCCGAGCATCCGCGACGTCATCCTGTTCCCGGCCCTGAGACGCGAGAGTTGACGCGCGCCATGATCGGGATCGATTTCGGCACCTCCAACTCCGCCGTGGCCTGGGCGCCCGAGGGCGCGCTGGCGCGCTCGCTGCCGCTCGAGGGCGAGGCGACGACGATGCCGACGGCGCTGTTCTACAACGCCGAGGACCGCAGCACGCATTTCGGCCGCGAGGCCGTCGCGCTCTACCTCGCGGGAGTCGAGGGGCGGCTGATGCGCTCGCTCAAGAGCCTGCTGGGCAGCGCGCTGATGCAGGAGACCACCGCCGTCTACGACGGGCTGGTGAGCTTCCAGGACATCGTCGCGCGCTTCCTGCTCGAACTCGGCCAGCGCGCCGAGCGCACCCTGGGCGAGCGTCCCACCAGCGTGGTGCTGGGCCGGCCGGTGCATTTCGTCGACGACGACGCCAAGCGCGACCGCCAGGCCGAGGACAGCCTGCGCCAGGCCGCCCGCACGGCGGGCTTCCGCGAGATCCGCTTCCAGTTCGAGCCGATCGCGGCCGCCTTCGACTACGAGCAGCGCGTGACGAAGGAATCGCTGGTGCTGATCGTCGACATCGGCGGCGGCACCTCCGACTTCACCGTGGTGCGCCTGGGCCCGGAGCGCATGGGCCGCCCCGACCGCTCGGCCGACGTGTTGGCCACCAGCGGCGTGCACATCGGCGGCACCGACTTCGACCAGCGCCTGAACCTGGAGCGCGTGATGCCGGAGTTCGGCTTCCGCCACAAGGACGCGCGCGGTCGCGAGGTGCCGAGCAAGGTGTTCTTCGAGCTGTCGTCGTGGCACCTGATCAACTGGCTCTACGCCGCCAAGGCGGTGCGCCAGGCGAAGGAATTGCGCAGCAGCTATGCCGACACGCGCCTGCACGACCGCCTGATGAGGGTGCTGGAGGAGCGCCACGGCCATCGCATCGCCAGCGCGGTCGAGGAGGCCAAGATCCAGGGTTCGCTCAGCGGCGGCGATGCGGTGATCGACCTGTCGTGCGCCGAACGCGATCTGGCGGTGGTGCTGGGCAGCGCCGACATGGCCCGCGAGCTCGCCGATCCGCTCGCCAAGGTGGTCGCCAGCGCGCACGAGTGCGTGCGCCGCGCCGGCCTGCGCAGCAACGACCTCGACGCGCTCTACCTGACCGGCGGCTCCTCGGCGCTGCGGCCGTTCCAGGAAGCGCTGCGGCGCGGCTTCGCGGGCGTCAGGCTGGTCGAGGGCGATCTGTTCGGCGGCGTGGCGGCCGGGCTGGCCTACACCGCCCGCGCGGCGCGTGCCTGACATGAAGTACATCGCGCACTATCCGGCAGCCGTGCAGGCCCAGGTGCGGCGGATGATCGACGAAGGGCGCCTCGGCGAGCACCTGCGCGCGCGCCATCCGGCGGCCCACGAGGTGCGCACCGACCGTGCCCTCTACGACTACGTCACCGCGCTCAAGAGCGAGTTCCTGCGCAATGCCGATCCGCTCTCGAAGGTCGCCTTCGACAGCAAGCTGCATGTCGTGCGCCATGCGCTGGGCACGCACACCACGATCTCGCGCGTGCAGGGCGGCAAGCTCAAGGCCAAGCGCGAGATCCGCGTGGCGAGCCTGTTCAAGGCCGTGCCGGACGCCTGGCTGCGCATGATCGTCGTGCACGAACTCGCGCACATGAAGGAGCGCGACCACGACCGGGCCTTCTATGCGCTGTGCGCGCACATGGAGCCGGACTACCACCAGCACGAGTTCGACCTGCGGCTCTACCTGACGCACCTGGAGGCCGGTGGCGCGCGCCTGTGGGGCGAGGCTCAGCGCGACGAAGACGATGCCGGCTCGATGCGGGTGACGACGAAGCGCCCATCGACCTTCCCGGCCTGAAAGCGCACCCGTTCGCCGGGGCGCAGCCGGTCGAGCACGGCCGCCTCCGCGACATCGAACACCATCGTCATGCCGGGCATGTCGAGGTTCCTCAGCGGACCATGGCGCAGGGTCAGCCGGCCGGCCTCGCGGTCGATGCGGCGCACCTCGCCCTCGGTATAGCCATCCGTCGCCTCGATGGCCGTCGGGGAGGCGCCATCGGCGGTGGACCTGTCGGCGGCCATGTCGGCAGGGGCGCCGGACGCCGAGGCGGCGGCGGCGCCGCCGAGCAGGGCCGCCATGGCGGCGAGACGCGCCATGCGACGGGGGATGCCGGGCCTGGCGGGGTGGTTGGAAGCGGTCATCGGGATTCCTTTCGATCGGGGTGGGGACGGAGGGGCGTGGCAGGGAAGGCGCCAGCGCCCGGGACGGCCGCGCGACGGCGCGGCGGCGCGACGCATTCAGTGGTTGCCATGGCCTCCGGGTGCGGCGGCCGGCTTGCGGATGCGGACCTCGACGTCCTCGGCGGGACGTCGCGCCGGCATGGCGCCGGCGCCGGTGGCGGTGGCGGTGGAGCGCGGCGCCTCGGGCGGCGCGCCATCCCATTCGCGCGCCACGGTGCCGGGCGGATGGTCGAACCAGCCGGGATCCCTGTGGTCGCCGGGCTTCTGGCCGCGGCGTACCTTGACGACGCTGAACATGCCGCCCATCTCGACCGAACCGAAGGGCCCGTCGCCACCCATCATGGGCGCCGTGTTGTCGGGCAAGGGCATCGACATCTCGGCCATGTCGGCCATCCCGCGCTCGCCCATCACCATGTAGTCGGGCACCAGGTCGGCGATGCGGCGGGTGATGTCGCGATGGTCGACGCCGATCATGGTGGGCACGTCGTGGCCCATGGCGTTCATGGTGTGGTGGCTCTTGTGGCAGTGGAAGGCCCAGTCGCCCTCCTCGCTGGCGACGAACTCGAACTGGCGCATCTGCCCGACCGCCACGTCGGTCGTCACCTCGGGCCAGCGCGCGCTCTTGGGGACCGGACCGCCATCGGTGCCGGTGACCTCGAACTCGTGGCCGTGCAGGTGCATCGGGTGGTTGGTCATGGTCAGGTTGCCCACGCGGATGCGCACCCGGTCGCCCAGGCGCACGTTGAGCGAATCGATGCCGGGGAAGATGCGGCTGTTCCACGACCACAGGTTGTGGTCCAGCATCGTCATGATCCTGGGCGTGGCGCTGCCGGGCTCGACGTCGTAGGCGTTGAGCAGGAAGACGAAATCGCGGTCGACCCGGTCGATCAGCGGATGGCGCCCGCGGGGATGCGTGACCCAGAAGCCCATCATCCCCATGGCCATCTGCGCCATCTCGTCGGCGTGCGGGTGGTACATGAAGGTGCCGGGACGACGCGCGGTGAACTCGTAGACGAAGGTCTTGCCCGGCCGGATGCCCGGCTGCGTGAGGCCGGTGACGCCATCCATGCCATTGGGCAGGCGCTGGCCGTGCCAGTGGATGCTGGTGTGCTCGGGCAGGCGGTTGGTGACGAACACGCGCACCCGGTCGCCCTCCACCACCTCGATGGTCGGCCCCGGCGACTGGCCGTTGTAGCCCCACAGATTGGCCTTGAAGCCGGGCGCCATCTCGCGCACCACCGGTTCGGCCACCAGATGGAATTCCTTGACGCCCTCGTTCATGCGCCAGGGCAGCGTCCAGCCGTTGAGCGTGACCACCGGGTCGTAGGACCGGCCGTTGGGCGGCGCGAGCGGCGGCCGGGTGTCGGGCGTGGTCTGCAGCACGGGCTCGGGCAAGGCGGCCAGCGCCACCCGGCTCACGCTGGCGGCGGCGATGGCGCCCGCGAGGGCACCCGCGCCGCCGAGGAAGTTGCGTCGATGGGTCATGTCGTTCGATCGGAGGACGGAGGGGAAGAGACGAAGGGACGATGGCGATGGCGATGGCGATGGCGATGGCGATGGCGATGGCGATGGCGATGGCATCGTCAGTGGCCATCGGCCGGCAGGGCGCCGGACGTCGGCGTGGCGCCAGGGGCACCGCTGGCGCCGATCCCGACGGCGCCGGTGGCCAGGGACGCGGCGGTGCCGGCGTCCGGCCGCCCGATCAGGGTCGCGGCCAGCGCGGCGTCGGCGAGCCAGAACTGCCGCTGGGCCTCGATGGCGCGCGTGACGCTCGCGACCTGGTCGCGCGCCTCGGCCAGCAGTTCGAAGACGCCGATCAGCATGCCGTTGTAGCGCAGCACGTTCTCCTCGGCGATGACCTGGCGCAGCGGCACGACCTCGTCGCGATAGTGGCGCGCGATGTCGTAGGCGGTGCGATAGGCCGCGTAGCCCTCGCGCAACTGAGAGACCGCGCCCCGTGCCGTGGCGTCGTAGCGCCGGGCCGCCGCCAGGGAACGGGCGTCGAGCGCGGCGCGCAATGCCCCGCCGTCGTCGAACAGCGGCAGGCGCAGGTCGAGCTCGAAGCCGCGCCGCGTGCCGCGCGTGCCGGCGCTCTCGTCGACCAGACTGTCGCGCCGCCCACCGATGTCGACATCGACGATGCTCGGCAGCAGGTTCAGGCCCTGGGCCCGGCCGGCGACGTCGAGCCGGGCGCGGGCCAGTTGGAGATCGAGGCGCTGCTCGCCGGCCTGGGCGGCGACCTCGGCCGGCATCCGTGGCGCTGTCGGCAGGTCGGGCAGCCGCTCGGGCAGCGTCAGGCGCGCGGCCTGCGCCGCATCCAGGCCCAGGGCCCGCACCAGGCTCTCGCGCGCGCCGACCTCGGCCTGCTGCGCCTGCGCCAGGCGCGTCACGGCATCGGCATGGAAGACCTGCTGGCGCGCCTGCTGCAGACGGCTGAAGTTGCCGGCCTGCCGCATCCGGCGCGCCAGTTCCGCGCTGGCCTCGGCCGATCGATCGACCTGCCGCGCATAGTGCAGCAGCTGGCGCGCGGCGACGGCGCGGGTCCACGCCTGCCGCACCCCGGTCACCTGGTCGACCACGCTGGCGGTGAGCTGCAGCCGGGCCTGCGCGACCTGGCCCTCGGACAATGCGCGCCGCTGCGGCCACAGGATCAGGTCCACCAGGCCGACGGACAGCAGCCGGCCGAATTCGACCTCGCCGCCGAGGCGGACCCGCTCGAACGAGAACACGGGATTGGGCAGGCGCCCGATCTGGCGTGCCGCGGCGATGTCGGCCCAGCCCTGCGCGAGCAGCGCCTGTACCGCCGGACTCTGCGTCAGGGCGAGCCGCACCGCGTCGTCCTGCGACAGCGGCAGGGCCAGCAGCTGGTCGGCCAGCGCGGCGCCGCGCTCGCGCTGCGCCATCGTGCGGTCGAGCCGCAGCGCGCCGTCGGTGAATCCGGCGGCGCGGGCATCGGTGTCGCGCACGACCTCGTCGATGTCGACCGTGGCGCATCCCGCCAGCAGCAGGCCGGCCAGGACGACGGCCAGGCCGGGGACCGGCCGCCTCATGGCCGGTCCTTCGGCGGCGGTGCCTCGGAGGCGGCCGGTGGAGGCGCATGGTGATGCTGGTGATTCGGTTCCGACGGCATCGTCGAGTCCGCCCGGGCGGCTCCGGACTCCGTCGCATAGGCCTTCCAGCCGCCCCGGTGCCCGACGGTCCGGTTGGCATCCTGCCAGGACGACGGCGGATCGTCCGCGAAGGACCGGTAGCCCTCGAACACCGACCGGTAGCCCAGGCCGTCCGGTGTCGGCGTGCCCGCGGGGGCGTGGGTGGAGCCGGCGGGCATCGAGGTGCCGGGCATGGCCTGCGCCAGCGCCGCGGAGGCGGCGATCAGGCATTGGAAGACGACCAGCCCGTGGGCCGGTGACAGAGGGAGCATGGAAACCTCGCGAGTTCATGGACGAAACGCGTCGCGACCACGGCGGGCCATGGCGACGCGGGCGATGCATGAGCGTCCGGTCCGGCCCGCGATGCGGATCGCGGACGGTCGGACGCGCTAGGCGCGAGGAGGTTTGTCGAGGACGCGCGGCACGCGGGTGGTCGGCGCCAGGGCCGGTTCCGCCAGATCGGCCGGTGGCAGCTCGTGCAGGACCGCGACGTCGAAGCCGCCGGTCAGCGCGCTGGCATGGCAGGCGGCGCAGGTGCCGCAGGCGTGCGAGGCATCGGCAGGCGAGGCATCGGCAGGCGAGGCATCGACGGCCATGCCGTCGTGCGTGCCATCCGCCGGCGCATCGGCGCGGGCGTCATGGCCCGCGTGCGCATCATGGCTGGCATGCGCGTCATGGCCTGAATGGGTTCCATGGTCGTCGGCATGCGACCCATGGGATTCCCGTACCCGATCGAACCGCCGGGTGCCCTCGCCACCGCCATCGGCCGCCACCATGCCGTGCATGGCATGGACGGCGGCCCCGCCGTCATCGCCGGCATGGACCGCATCGCACAGCGCCATGGCCGACGCCGCGTAGCCCTGCAGGGGCACGCAGACGAAGACGATCCAGAGGATGAACAGGCGGAGACTCGGCATGGAACTGCGCGATCGAAGGAAGCCCGACTGTGAACCTTGCCACGGCGGCAAGGTCAAGCCCGCGCGCGCTCCGGGTGCGCGAGCGCCCGCATGGCACGCATCAGGCCACCACGAGCCGTGACAGCACGGCGCGCGCGCGCCGATAGGCGGGCGCGGCCTGCAAGGCTTCCCAGTCGAGCGCAGGTGCCTGGGGCAGCAGCGCGCGTCGGCGTGCCTCGCCGGCCGGGTCGGGTCGCCAGCGGCCGGTCGCGGTGGCGGCATCGAAGCCGGCGAGCAGTTCGTCCAGCGCGGCGCCCTCGCCCACGCTCTGGTTGCACAGGAGCGCCAGGTCGCAGCCGGCGGCCAGCGCGGCCAGCGCGGCATCCGTGTAGCTCAGCAGCGTGCCGTCGATGTAGCGGCCGGCTTCCATGCTCAGGTCGTCGCTGAAGATCGCGCCCTCGAAGCCGAAGCGGCCCCGCAGGATGCCCTGCAGCCAGCGCGACGAGAAGCCGGCCGGCCGCGTGTCGACCCGGCTGTAGATGACATGGGCGGGCATCACGGCCGCCAGGGTGCCGGCGAGCCAGTCGAAGGGACGCGCATCGTCCGCCAGCAGCGCCTTCAGGCCGCGGCGATCGACCGGGATCGAGACGTGCGAATCGGCCTTCACGTGGCCGTGGCCGGGAAAATGCTTGCCGCAGCTGGCCATGCCGGACTGCAGCAGGCCATGCACCAGGGCCTGCGCCAGCAGCGCGACGACGCGCGGATCGCGATGGAAGCTGCGGTCGCCGATGATGGTGCTGCCGCCATGGTCGAGGTCGAGCACCGGCGCGAAGCTGAAGTCGACGCCACAGGCACGCAACTCGCCGGCCAGCACCTGGCCGGTCGCCGTGGCCGCCTCGATGGCGCGCATCGGGTCGCTCATCCACAGCGTGCCGAGGGTCCGCATCGACGGCAGCCGCGTGAAGCCATCGGTGCGGAAGCGCTGCACGCGCCCGCCCTCGTGGTCGACGCTGACGAGGATGTCGGGCCGGATCGCCTTGATCTCGGCATTGAGGGCGCACAGCTGGGCCCGGTCCTGCCAGTTGCGCGCGAAATGGATCACGCCACCGACGCCGGGATGCGCGAGCCGGCGGCGATCGGCGGGCGTGAGCGCGACGCCGGCGACGTCGATGACGAGGGGACGTTGCATCGGGGTGTCGTTCATGGGATGTCGGCCCGGCGTTCGACCACCACGAAGCTCGCCGCGTAGTCGGTCTCGTCGGTCACGGTGACGTGCGCCACGAGCTGCTCGCCATCGAACCAGTCCTTGAGCGCGCCATGCAGCACGATCACCGGCTTGCCGCTGCGCTCGTTGGCGATCTCGCAGAGCCGCCAGCTCATCGGCGAATGGATGCCGGTGCCGATGGCCTTGCTGAAGGCTTCCTTGGCCGAGAAGCGCGTCGCCAGGTAGCTCAGGCCGCGCCGGGGCCAGCGCGCGGCGCGTGCCTGCCAGACCGCGAACTCGGCGTCGCTCAGCACGCGGCGCGCGAAGCGCTCGCCCTGGCGCTCGAAGGTCGCGGCCATGCGCCGGATGTCGCAGATGTCGGTGCCGATGCCATAGATCACGGGATCACGACGCCTCGTCGATGCAGCGCAGGTAGGCGCGCGTGGTGGCGGCATAGCCCTGCTCCAGGGCATCGGCGACGAAGGCGTGGCCGATCGACACCTCCCGGACGTCGGCCACGCCGCGCAGGAAGTCGCCCAGGTTGTCCTGGCTCAGGTCGTGGCCGGCATTGACCTCCAGTCCCGCCTCCCGCGCGGCGCGCGCGGCATCGGCATAGCGCGCCAGCACGGCATCGGCCTCGGGCGTGCCGCGCGACGAGGCATAGGCCTCCGTGTAGAGCTCGACGCGGTCGGCGCCCACGGCGCGGGCCGCGGCCATCGCTGCGGCATCCGGATCCATGAAGAGGCTCACGCGCACGCCCAGGGCACGGGTCTCGGCGATCAGCGGGCGCAGGCGCTCGGCATCCTGCGGGAAGCGCCAGCCGTGGTCGCTGGTGAACTGGTCCTCGCTGTCGGGCACGAAGGTCGCCTGGTGCGGCCGCAGTTCGCGGATGAAGTCCATCAGGTTGTGGAACGGATTGCCCTCGATGTTGAATTCGGCCCGCGGCCAGTCGGCCGCCAGCAGGGCATGGAGTTCGCGCACGTCGTCGGCCCTGATGTGGCGGGCGTCGGGACGCGGATGCACGGTGATGCCATGGGCGCCGGCCTCCAGGCACTGCCGCGCCGCGCGCGTGACGCTCGGGATGCCGAGGTGGCGCGTGTTGCGCAGCAGGGCCACCTTGTTGACGTTGACCGACAGCGCGGTCGATCGCGGGGCCCGGGATTCGGAGGAGGTGCTCATAGGTTTTGCAGCTCGCGCATCATCTGGCGCGTGCGCAGCGTGTTGACGCCGCAATGGTAGTTGAGCAGCGCGCGCAGCTGCAGGCGCAGCGCGGCGTTGGTGCCCGGCGAGAGTTCGGCGACGCGGCGCAGCAGCGCGGTGAAGGGCGCCGTGTCGTCCAGGGCGCGCTGCAGGGCCTGCCAGTCGGACCCGGCGAGCGACGCCGCGTCCTCGCCCGCCTCGCGCACGCCGGCCTCGGGCACCAGCGCATAGCGGCCGTCGGCGGCGAGCGGCCCCAGGGTGAGGGTCTGGACGTCGAGCGTGGGCAGGAAGCCGGTCTCGCGCAGCAGCAGCAGTTCGAAGGCCCGCAGCGCCGAGGCCTGCGTGGCCGCCTGGGCGCCGTCGTGCGACGACGCCAGGACCTGCACCACGCCGGCATAGGCGTCGAACAGGCTCTCGTGCGCATCGTCGCGCGCCAGCAGGCGCAGCAGCAGCTCATTGACGTAGTAGCCCGACAGCAATGCATCGCCGGTCGGCATGACGTGGCCACCCATCCACTCCACCGCCTTGAGCGTGCGGATCTCGGTGTCGCCGCCATAGCTCACCTGCAGGGGCTGCAGCGGCA
>Ga0308164_10003751_pt1 | contig 13395 bp, 13 predicted proteins | sample PhyTR2_FD_201031 | JGI IMG/M metagenome (GOLD analysis project Ga0308164, IMG submission 201031) | Phyllosphere microbial communities from UC Gill Tract Community Farm, Albany, California, United States - DLSLT.R2 | ecosystem: Host-associated > Plants > Phyllosphere > Unclassified | place: USA... | reverse complement strand
GGGATGGCGATCGGCTGCACGGCCTGAATGCGTCGGGGCGCGCACCCCGGGCATGGAGTGCCGAGCGATTCGCGCATCTGGACCAGATGCCGCGCAATGGCTGGGACACGGTCACCGTCCCGGGCGGGGTCGCGGCATGGGCGGCGCTGTCGGAGCGCTTCGGCGCGCTGCCGTTCGAGGACCTGTTCAAGGACGCCGTCCGCCATGCGCGCGACGGCTTCCCGGTCAGTCCCGTGATCGCCCGTCAGTGGAAGCAGGCGGTGAACGACCTCGGTCACCAGCCCGGCTTCGACGAATTCACCATCGAGGGGAGGGCCCCCGAAGCGGGCGAGATCTGGCGTTTCGCGGCCCAGGCCGACACGCTGGAGGAGATCGCCCGCAGTCGCACCGCATCGTTCTACCAGGGCCGGCTGGCCCAGACCATGGCCGCGTTCGCGCGTACCCATGGGGCGGGACTGGCCCTGGAGGACCTGGCGGCCCATGCGGTCGAGTGGGTCGAGCCCGTGTCGACGGCTTTCGGCGACCGCACGGTGCACGAGATACCGCCCAACGGCCAGGGCATCGCCGCGCTGATCGCCATCGGCCTGCTCGAGCACGTGCCCTACGCGAAGACCCTGCCCGGGTCGGCGGCGCGCATGCACCTGGAGGTCGAGGCCATGCGCCTGGCGTTCGCGGACCTGTACGCGCACGTCGCCGACCCCGACCACATGCGCGTCACCGCGGCCCAGCTGCTCGATCCGGCCTACCTGCGTCGTCGGGCACGCTGCATCGATCCCACCCGGGCCGGGACGCATCCAGCCGGCCAGCCGGCCAGTGGCGGGACGGTCTACCTGTGCGCCGCCGATGCGCAGGGGCGGATGGTGTCGTTCATCCAGAGCAACTTCAAGGGCTTCGGCTCGGGGGTCGTGGTGCCGGGTACCGGCATCGCGCTCCACAACCGGGGCATGGGATTCGTCACCACGGCGGGGCATCCCAACCAGGTGGCCGGCGGCAAGCGGCCGATGCACAGCATCATCCCGGCGTTCATGATGCGCGACGGTCGTCCGCACATGGCCTTCGGCGTGATGGGCGGCAACATGCAGGCGCAGGGGCACCTCCAGATGACGCTGCGCGAGGCGGTCGAGGGGCTCAACCCGCAGGCCTGCTCCGATGCGCCGCGCTGGCGCATCAACGACGACGGCGTGCTGACGGTGGAGCACACCGTGCCGGCCGACGTGGTCGAGGGACTGCGGCGGATGGGTCATGAGCCCGAGGTCGCGCCGGCCGACAGCCTGGATTTCGGCAGCGCGCAACTCATCCGCCGGCTCGATGGCTCCGACGTGGCCTACGCGGCCGGATCGGACCATCGCCGGGACGGGCAAGCCGTCGGCTGCTGACCTCAGGGCAGGCGCCCGAACCCCGGCAACCGCAGCGCCAAGTCGTCCACGTCGACCCCAAACCCAAGCCCCAGCAGGTTCATCTCCAGGCCCTCGTCTCGCGCCACCGTCACCCCTGCCAGGCCCAGCAGCGACAACTGCCAGCCCGTGCCGCTGGGCGCATGGTCGATGAAGGTGGTCGCGCCCAGGTAGTCCTTGCCGATCGCCGTGGGAGGCAGGTCCAGGCGCAGCGCGGGCACCTGCCGGGCGACCCAGGCCACGAAGGTGTTGCTGTTGGGACCGGGCCAGAGGCGGTAGGACTCGCGCCAGGGGTAGGCCGCCACGGCGGTCTCGATCTGGTCGATCATGGCTTCCGCCTCCGCGCCCCGGTGGTCCGCGAGCAGCTGCGGATAGGCGCCATACCAGAGCATGTCGGGCGCCTGGACTTCGTTGGTGACCATGGCGTCGCCGCCCCGGCGGGCCCGCCAGCCGATGATGTGATAGGTGGTGTAGCGGTCCGCGCCGGCGCGCTTGACCGCGATCCACGGGTGGATGCCGAAGGCGCCGCGCCAGCGCACGATGCGCGCGCCATAGACCTGTACGACCGCTCCGCGATCGACGGCGGGGTCGGGCGCCTGCCCCGTGCTCTCCTGCCTCGTCCGGTACCAGGGCGTGTCCAGATCCAGGTCGCCGAAGGCCAGCACGCCGATCGGGCCCAGCAGCAGCAATGCGATCAGGACCAGGAAGCGCAACGGCCAGCGTGTCCAGCGCGTCGTGCGCTTCTGCACCGGCGGCGAAGATGAGAGATCGGGCATCGCGCCAGTATGCCGTCGGAGGCGATGGCGCTCGGTCGCGGGTTGGCCTGGTGTCTGGCTGCAGCATCTCGCACGTGGTCAGGCCCAGTGATCAAGGACGGAGAGCCGGTCTTTGATAATGACATAAACCATTGATGTGAAAGAATAAATTGGCAAAGCTACAATGAACGAGGTAGAGCCGGTTGGTGGTTCTACGTCCGGAGGCCACATGAAACTCGAGAGCAAACTACAGGTTTCTTTGAGCAAGCGTGCCGACCATGTCGTGCTGCGTCGTGAACTCGCTCGGCTTGGCAGCAAGAGTCAACTCACGGAAGCGATCAAGCGTCTCATCGCACAAGGCCGAATGGTGCGCCTGGCGCCAGGCGTGTATGCCAAGACCAGCCAAAGTTCCAGGGACGGCCAGGAGCTCGCAGCGCCGCTTGAAGTCATCGCCGATGAAGTTCTCCTGAAAACGGGTCGTCCCGTCGTCATTTGTCGGGTGGAAGCCGGTGAGGGGCGGTCCAAGTTCGAAGCCAGGTTCGGTAGCGCGCCGGTGACCACTGTCGCAGGTCTGGCAACGCTTCGGTCCAAGCGACGGTCGACAACAGTCGAGCTTCCAGAGGAAGTTGCCCAGTTCCCGATCAAGGATGTGGCCAGTTACGTCGCGAATCTGGCGGCGATGCATGGCGTCGTATTCAAACGAACCCGGCTGGACGACTTCGCGGAAGCAGTCACTCGCCTGGCTGGCGATGATGAGCGGCTGGACGCCACGGGCAAGCTGCTCGCGTCCCTGCGCAGGAAGTCCGTCATCAACGGACCGCAGCTGGCGCGTCTGATGTCGAACCACATGAGAGAGCAGAGAAATGCCGTTCGATCCGTTCGATGACTTCCATACGGCCGGCTACCTCAGGAATATCGAGGCTGAGCGGGATCTAGAGGTGGTGAAGGCACAGGAGAAGGTTTTTTTTCGAGGCTCATCTCGACGAGGCGTTGGCATTCCTCGGCGAGGCTCGCGGCCCCGTGACCTATGCACATTTTTGCGAAGTTCACGCGATTCTTTTCAGGGAGTTCTATCCGTGGGCCGGGCAGGACCGCTGTCAACTGGGCGTCGCGACCCAGGTCAGCAAGGGAGGCATCGTCGACTTCGAGCAGGCTGCTCTCATCGGCAAGGCAGTGCAGTGGGGCTTGGACATGGGCAACGACGCAAAGCGCATGCGCCAGCAGCCTGGCGCGGTCATGGGCGCCTTCGCATGGGCGCATCCTTTTCTGGACGGTAATGGCCGGACCATGATGCTGGTCCACACCGAACTCTGCCGCCGCGCCAGGATCCTGGTCGACTGGCCCTCGACGAGCAAGACGGCCTATCTGGCGGCCCTGACCGCTGAATTGAAGGACCCTCGTGCCAGACATCTGGACGCCTATCTCGCGCCGTTCTTGCGAGAGTCGGACCGAACCGATGACTCGCTCACGCAACTTCTCGCTCTGCCGGGGTTGGACGGGCTGGACGCGACCAGCGTGGACGACATCGACTACGACACGAGCGACGAGAAGGCGATGACGTCGTATCTGGAGACGAAACGCATCAGAGGTGAGGTGCAAGACACGACCGGCGAGACCTGAGCGTGCATGCAAGGTTCAACCAGCCTGGATCGCCCGGTCATAAGCGATTCCAGTGACTCGTCGGCATGGCGACTCACGTCACGACGCCCGTCCCCATCCCCATCTCGCCCCGGAACACGCCCTCCATCTCCCGCCTGAACGCCACCGCCTGGTTGCCGGCGTCGAACGCCACGTCGTCCCAGCGCACCACCTGCCCGGCCGCCACCGCGCGCTTGAGCACGATCCCGTGCGCCAGGCCGATCGGCAGCGCGCCGTGGCGCAGCGAGTCCGCCGCCGGCATCAGCCGGCCATAGACCCTGTGGCCGCCCTCGCCATCGAGCTTCTCGCCGACCTCGAGATCCCGCTTGGCCGTGGCCGCCACGTCGCCGATGAAGTCGCCGGTCGCGCCGGTGGCCTCGCCGCGCAGGGCGACATTGGCCACCGAGATGCCCAGTTCCAGCCCGATCAGGTGGTAGGGCTTGTACATGGCGGCATAGCGGCCGCTGGCATCGGTCTTCAGGCCGTATTGCGTGAAGCAGTCGCGGACGTAGTCGGTCGATGCCCGGAAGGTGACGTACACGCCCCAGCGCAGGTCGCGGAAGACCGGCCGGCCGTCGCGCTCCAGTGAAGACACCACTTCCACCGTGCCGCTGTGCGCCAGGATGCCGCCGTCGCTCGCGGGCTTGAGCAGGGCCGGCAGGTCGTCGACGCCGCAGGGCGGGAAGGCCAGCCCGTCGGTGGCCGGGCGCAGGCCGGTGCCGTTGGCCACCGCCGCCATCTCCAGTGCCGACTTGGTGCCGTCGAGGAAGGAATTGAACATCTGCGCGTTGAAGTCACCGCCGGCCACCTGCTCCTCGCTGAAGCCGTAGTGGCCCCAGACCGTGTCGGGCGTGGACTGGTGGTAGACCGGCAGGTACTTGGTGCCCTTGCCGGCGCACACCACCTCCAGGCCGGCGGTGCGGGCCCAGTCGACCAGTTCGGCGATCAGCGCCGGCTGGTCGCCATAGGCCATGGAATAGAGGATGCCGGCCTCCCTGGCGCGGCGCGCCAGCAGCGGGCCGGCCAGGGTGTCGGCCTCGACGTTGACCATGACGATGTGCTTGCGATGGGCGCAGCACAGCAGGGCGTGGCGGATGCCGGCCGCGGGGCTGCCGGTGGCGTCGATGACGATGTCGAGCGCGGGCTGCGAGATCAGCGCCTCGGCATCGTCCTGCACGAAGGTGGAGCCGTCGCGCAGGGCCTCGGCCCAGGACCGGGCGCCGGACTGCATCTCGCTCCAGCCGACGCGCCGCAGCGACGCCTGCGCCCGCGCGGGCGAGAGGTCGGCGATGCCCAGCAGATGCAGGCCCGGCGTGCGCGGCACCTGCGACAGGAACATCGAGCCGAACTTGCCGGCGCCGATGAGGCCGACGCGGATGGGTGTGCCGGCCTGGGCCAGCGCCTGGAGTTGGGGGAACAGATGGGACATGGCGGCGTTGTCTCTCTTCGTCTCTGGGTTTTATGGGTCTCGTGGGTCTCCGGGGCCGCCGGGCTCCGCAGGCGGGGCCGCGTGGTTCTCTTCGTCACTCTGCCCAAAAGGCATGCGCCGCGCCAGTGCCGCTTGCGACACAGGCGACACAGGCGACACAGGCGACGCGATCGGTGACAGGGCGGCGGCGCGCGGCATGCCCGCCATGCGCGATGCGCCCGGGGCGCGTCCGCGCGCCCGCTCAGTCGCGCGGTGCCGTCCGGCGCAGCGCCGCGCGGATGGTCGAGAGCCCGCGCAGCAGGTGCGCGTCCAGCTCGTCGAGCATGGCGTTCAGGTCGTCGCCGATCGCCAGCTTCATGAAGAGCTCGTGGTTCTCGGCGTAGTCGGGCTTGGGGATGTGCGTGAGCCGGCAGACCGCGAAGCCGAGCTGGATCTTCTGCGTCATCTGGCGCCAGACGTCGAGCAGCAGGTGGTTGCCGCAGCGCTCGTAGACCAGGCCATGGAAGTGCGCCTCGGCGGCGCTCTCGCGGCTGAGCTCGCGACTGGCGACGGCTTCGGCCAGGGCCTCGTAGCGCGCCTTCATCTCGGCGCGGAAGGCGGCGTCGCGCTGCGGCCAGACGCGGATGAAGGCCTGCTTCTCCATGATGCGCCGCACCTCGTAGACATCGCTCAGGGTCTGCTCGTCGATGTCGGCCACATAGGTGCCGGCATAGGGCCGGTTGACCACCAGGCCGGTCTCGATGAGCTCGCGGATGGCTTCGCGCAGCAGGCCCCGGCTGACGCCGAACTGGGTCGCGAAATGGGTCTCGACCAATTGCGTGCCGGGTGCGATGCGGCCGGCCAGGATGGCCGTGCGCAAGGTCTGCGCCACGTAGTCGCGCCGGGTGGCGGACGGCGCGGGGTCGAAGTCGGGGAGGGTGCGGGTCGCCATCGCGGGAGCTCGGGGTTGCGGTCGCGCGGATGCGCTCAGGCGCCCCGCAGGGCCAGGCGCTTCTCGAGCCGGCCGGCGGCGTAGGCGCCGGGATAGATGAGCACGAAGTAGATCACGGCGACGGCGGTGAGCATCTCCAGGGGGCGATACGAGACGGCGCTCAAGGCGCGGCCCTGGTACATCAGCTCGTGCACGGCGATGACCGAGGCGATCGAGGTGTTCTTGGCCAGCTCGATGCCGCGATTGGTGAACGCCGGCAGCATGCGCTTGAGCACCTGCGGCAGCACCACGCGGCGCAGCACCTGCGCGCGCGTCATGCCGATGGCCGATGCGCCTTCCCACTGGCCCTTGGGCAGCGAGGCCAGGCCGCCGCGGAAGATCTCCGAGCAGTAGGCCGAGGCATTGAGCGTCAACGCCAGCAGGGCCGCCACGTAGGGGCTCAGCTGCAGGCCGGTGACGATCGGGAAGGCATAGAAGAACCACACCAGCTGGATCAGGATGGGGATGTTGCGGAACAGCTCCATGTAGGCGCGCGCTCCGGCGCCGAGCAGCCGACGCGGCGAGCGCGCGGCCAGGGCGATCAGCACGCCCAGTGCCATGGCCGCCGGAAAGGCCACCGCCCACAGGCCGGCCGTGACGCCCACGCCGCGCAGCAGCACGGGCCAGTTCTGCAGCACGGCCGAGAAGTCCCAGGTGAAGTCCATGGCGGTCTCAGGCTCCCTGCGGCCGGCTGGCGACGCCCAGGCGGTGTTCGAGTGCCCGCGCGCCGATGCTCAGCGTCAGCAGGGTGAGGAAGAAGATCGCCGCGACCACGGTGTAGACCTCCAAGGGGCGGAAGGTGATGGAGTTGACCTGCATGGCCTGGTAGAGGAGGTCGGAGTAGGCCAGCGTGGAAGCCAGCGCCGTCGTCTTGATGAGCTCGAAGGCGCGTTCGATGAAGGGCGGCACCATGCGCGCCATGGCCTGCGGCAGCACCACGCGGCGCAGCGCCTGTGGCGCCGTCATGCCGATGGCGCGGGCGCCTTCCCATTGCCCGCGCTCGACCGACACCACGCCGCCCCGGAACACCTCGGCGAAGAACGCGCCGGACTGCGTCGACAACGCGATGACGGCCGCCACGTAGGGGTCGAGGCTCACGCCGATGAGCACCGGCAGGGCATAGAAGGCCCAGAAGAAGTGCACCAGCGGCGGCGTGTTGCGATAGAACTCGATGAACCACAGGGCCGGCCAGGCCAGCCAGCGCCGGCCCGACAGCCGCATGGCCGCCAGGACGACGCCCAGCACCACGCCCAGCGCGATGGCGACGGCCGCGATCCTCAGCGTGCCGACGAAGCCGGCCAGCAGCATGTCGCGATGCGACCAGATGCCGCCGAAGTCCCACTCGTAGTTCATGCCGCGCTCACTGGCCGAGCGTTTCCTTCATGACGCCCGGCACGGTGGCGGCGTCGATGTTCTTGGTCTTGAGGTATTGCGCGTACAGCGCCTGCGTGCGGCCCGATGCGTAGAGCTTGCCGATGATGGCGTCGAGCTGGTCGCGGAAGGCGCCATCGGCCTCGCGGCGGATGCCCACGCTGGTCGGCAGCGCGACCACCGGCTGCGGCACCTGCACCTTGCCCTTGCGGATCTTCGAGTAGGCGATGACCAGGGCCGGGTGGTAGAAGCCGATGGCGTCGACGCGGCCCGACATGAAGGCGGCCACGGTCTCGTCGGTGTTGGTGAAGCGCTCGATCTTCGCCTTGGGCAGGCGCACGGTCAGGTCGCGGTCGGTGGCGGTGCCCAGGGCGACGCCGATGCGGACCTCGGGCCTGTCGAGGTCGGCCCAGGTCTTCGCCACCAGGCCGTCCTTGGTCAGCACGCCCTGCGCGTACCAGAGCAGCGGGCTGGCCGGGAAGTCGAGCGCCTTCTTGCGCTCCTCGGTGGCGTCGAGCACGAACATGGCATCGATCTGGCCGGCCTGCAGGGCCGCCACGCTGTTGCCCCAGGTGGTCTCGACCGGCGTCATCTTCACGCCCATCTCCTTGGCGACCTGCTCGCCGAGCAGCACGCCCAGGCCGGTCCACTTGTCCGAGGCCGGATCGCGGAAATACCAGGGATCGCCCGGCGCGACGCCGATGCGCAGCTCGCCGGCCGACTTGACCTTCTGCAGGGTCTGCGCCGAGGCGGCGAGGCTGCCCAGCGCCAGGGTGGCGACGAGCGTGGCGGCGAGGGTGCGGCGCAGGAACGGGAAGTGGACGTTCATGGGGTTTCCGGGGTCGGGGTTGGCGGGTGGGACGGAGGGAGGATGGACAGACGGGGATCAGATGCTCGCCGGCAATGCGGCGTGGCCGGCATCCGGGCTGGCGAGGTAGGCGCGATAGAGCGCGTCGAGCCGTCGCGTGACCGCGCCGCCCGGCACCAGGGCGCGGCCGTCGACCGACTGCACCGGCGTGATGCCGGCCAGCGTGCCGGTGACGAAGGCCTCGTCGGCGGCATACACCTCGGCCAGCGTGAAGTCGCCCTCGAACACCGGGATGCCGGCCTCGCGCGCCAGCCGCGCGATGGTGGCGCGCGTGATGCCGTTGAAGCAGTAGCGGCCCGACGAGGTCCACAGCGCACCGCCGCGCACGATGAAGAAGTTGGTCGAGTTGCAGCTGGAGACGAAGCCCTGCGGATCGAGCATCAGGGCCTCGTCGGCGCCGGCCTGGATCGCCTGGATCAATGCCTGGATCAGGTTCAGGCGGCTGTGCGAGTTCAGCCGCAGGTCGAACACGTCGGGCCCGCTGCAGCGGTAGGTGGAGGTGAAGAGCTTCAGGCCGTTCTGCTTGGCCTCGGGCGTGACGACCTTGTGCTCGGCCACGCAGACGATGGTGGCGCCGCCGATGATGAAGCGCGGGTCCTGGTTGGGCGTCTTCTTGACGCCGCGCGTCACCATCAGCCGGGCGTGGGCGCCATCGCGCATGCCGTTGCGCAGGAAGGTGTCGACGACGACCCGCTTGATCCCGTCCTTGCTCAGGCCGATGTCCAGCGAGATCGAGCGCGCGCCCTCCCACAGGCGGTCGATGTGGGCGTCGAAGGAGACGATGCGGCCGTCGACGAGCCGCACGCCTTCCCACACGCCATCGCCGCACACGTAGCCGGCGTCGAACACCGACACGGTGGCCTGGTGGCGTGGCACGAAGGCGCCGTTGACGTGGACGAGCACCGCCTCGTTGCGGTCGTCCGGCGCGTAGGCCTGGGAGCTGGTCTTGGAGAGGGTGCTGTCGGCGGGCATGGGGCGTCGGGGTCCGGATGGGTCAGAAATTGAAGGCCGTGAAGCGTTCGAGGAAGCGCTTCGTGCGCTCCTGCCTCGGATGCTTGAGCACCTCGTCGGGCGTGCCGGTCTCGTGCAGCCGGCCATCGGCGAGGAACACCACCTTGGTGGCGAAGTGATAGGCGAAGCCCAGCTCGTGGGTCACCAGCAGCATGGTGCGGCCCTCGTCGGCCAGCGCCAGGATGGTCGAGAGCACCTCGCCCACCAGCTCGGGGTCGAGCGAGGACGTCGGTTCGTCGAACAGCAGCACCTCCGGCTCCATCGCCAGGGCCCGCGCGATGGCCACGCGCTGCTGCTGGCCGCCGGAGAGATGGCCGGGATAGGCATCGGCCTTCTCGGCCAGGCCGACCTTGGCCAGCTCGCGGGCCGCGCGTTCGCGGGCCTCGGCGGCCGGCAGGCGCTTGACCGTGACCAGGCCCTCCATGACGTTCTGCAGCACCGTCATGTGCGGGAACAGGTTGAACTGCTGGAACACCATGCCGACCTGCCGGCGCACCTCGCTCAGCTCGGCCTGGCCATAGCGCATGGCGCCATCGGCGCCGGGCCCGGTGCCGATGGCGCGGCCCTTGAGCACCACGCGGCCGGCCGAGGGCATCTCCATGAAGTTCAGGCAGCGCAGCAGGGTGCTCTTGCCCGAGCCGCTCGATCCGATGATGGCGATGCGGTCGCCGGGCTGGACGTCGAGGTCGATGCCATGCAGCACGGCGTGGTCGCCGAATCGCTTCTGGAGGGCCTGGATCTGGAGGATGGGAGAGGTCATGGGCTGACCGGATCATATCGATTGTCGAACAATCGACAATCAGCAAATACGCGATGGCGATCCGGCGCGATCCGGCGACGCGGGCCTGGACGCATCGGGGCCGTCGTCGTGCGCCGCGCCACAGCCATCCGGACGAGCCCGCGCATCGCCCCGCACCTACAGGCCCGCCGCGCCGCAGCCACTAGCGTGGGCGCATGCAAGCCAACGACTCCGCCACCCCCACCACTTCAACGACTTCCACGATGTCCTCCGAGCCGCCCATGTCCGATCTCGACTCCGCCCCCGGCACCATCATCGATCCCGCCCATCGCATCGATCCCCACACCAGCGCCTCCGTCACCGAGTGGGCCGAGAAGCTCCACGTCAGCGAGGGCGAGCTCATCGACGCCGTCACGGCGGTGGGCGATCGCGTGGCCGACGTCGAGCGCCACCTGAAGTCCGGTGGCGCCCAGGTCAAGCAGGACGACCTGCGATGAGGATCGCCTGCCTGGCCTGGGGCTCACTGCTCTGGAAGACCGGTCCGCTGCGCCTGGCATCGGGCTGGAAGGACGACGGCCCGGTGCTGCCGATCGAGCTGGCGCGCGTCGGCGACAAGGGCGAGCTGTCGACCGTGGTGCTGGAAGGCGCCGCGCCGCAGAAGACCTGGTGGGCGCTGCTGCAGGACGAGGACCTGGCCGTCGCCCGCGAGTCGCTGCGCCTGCGCGAGGCGATCGACCCCAAGCATCCCGAATGGGTCGGCAGCCTGCCGGCCGTCGCCGACGACGCCCATCCCTGCGCGAGCGAGATCGCGCGCTGGCTGGAGCGCCAGCCATGCATCGATGCCGTGGTCTGGACCGCACTGCCGCCGAGGCACCTGGACATCGAGGGACGCGTGCCCAGCCTGGACGAGGCGATCCGCTACCTCGACCAGCTCGAGGGCGAGACGCGCGAACACGCCGAGGACTACATCCGCCAGATCCCGCCCTCGCTGGCGACGGCGTATCGCCAGGGCATCGAGAAGCGCCTGGGCTGGACGCCGCGCGCCGCGCCGCAGGACGAGGCCAGCGACAACTAGAGGGTTGCCGAGGCGCTCGCGCGTGTCCGGCGCCAGCGCGCGATCGGGGCTCAGTGCGGCCGCGCGGTTTCCCTGCCAGCCGCGCTCGGCGACATGCCGAAGCGGCGCTTGAAGGCGGTGCTGAAGTTGGCCGCGTGCGCATACCCCACGTCCAGCGCGATCTGCGTCACGCTCAGACGGCCCTGCGCCAGCAGCAGACGCGCCCGCGCCAGCCGGGCCTCCGCGACGTACTCGAAGATCGGCTGGCCGAAGACCTGGCGGAAGCCGCGCGCCAGGCGGCTGGGGCTGGCGCCGAAGCGCCGCGCGAGGTCGCGCATCTCCAGCGGATCGCCCAGGTGGGCGTCGATGTAGTGCCGCACGGGCGCCAGGCGCTCGCGCAGGACGTCGGCGCGCGTGACGCCGCTCGCGGTCTCGTGCCGGCCCGCCAGGAAACCGTGCAGCAGCTCGAAGGCCTTGGCCTCGGCATAGAGCGCGCGGAAGGCATCGTCCGGCCCGCTGTCGTCGAGCAGCGCCGTGGCGATGGCGTGCTGCGCCGCATCGAGCGGGAACCGGCTGAGCTCGAAGCGCCGGGGCGGCGCCCGCATGAAGGCGGCGAAGGGGCCGCCGAGCGAGCCATCGTCCTGTACCGGGCCCAGCCGCTCGGCCAGGAAGGCGCGCGAGCAGCACAGCGTGACGGAGCGCTCCCGCACCGGGCTGGCGAAGATCTCCTCCTTGGCCGCGCCCGGCGGCTGCAGCAGCGTGCTCACGCTCATGCCGCCGACCACCTGCGCCGCCAGCGCGCCATGCTGGCCGACATGGCTCTCGCCCTCGAGCCGGAAGTGCAGCTTGATGAAGTCGCCGCCGCCATAGATCTCCCGGCCGGCGCCATGGTGCGTCACGTGGCCGAGCGAGAGATAGAAGCCGGGCTGGAAGCACAGGAACTCGCGCCGGCCCTCGGCCGCGCCGGTCGGCGTCACGGTGATGCCCTGGGTGCGGCCCCAGTTGCGCGAGGCGGCGAGTCGGTAGGTGGAAGGCAGGCTGAACGGCGTGTCCATGCGCGGGCTCGGGTTCCGGGTGGAGAACGGGAGTCCGAGCATAAGACGTGAGCGCTTCAGCCGCTGCGGGCCAGGTGACGCAGGGCCTGCTCGATGACCTGGGTCGACTGGTCGACCAGGCTGCGCTGCCAGGTCGGCTCGCCGGGATGGAAGAACGCGAGCAGCTCGCGCCGGGTCGGCGACAGCGTGTCGCGGCCCTGGCCGGCGGCCCACTCGCGCTGGTCGCGCACCAGCAGTTCCAGCATGCGCCGGGGCCGGCCGGTGCCGAACTCCAGCACCGCCGCCGTGACGCACGCGTGCGGCAGGGCCTGCTCGTAGCCCGGCGTGCTGTGGCCGGTGACCGGCGCGAAGTCCTCCGGCGCGTCGGTCTCGTGCACGGCGACGACCCAGGCGCCGAAGGCCGCGCGCATGCGCGCCAGGTCGGCGCCGCGCTGCAGCGCCACCAGCGTGCCGTAGCCGTAGGGGCCCAGGCCGGTGTGGTAGTCGACCAGGCAGACCTCGGTGGCCGCCGCGCAGTGGCGCCGCAGCACGTCCTCGATGGTCCGGCGCGACCAGGTCGGCGCCTGGCCGCCGAAGCCCATGCCGAGCGGGAATGCGTACTGCCCGGCCATCAATGCGTTGTAGAGCGCCTCGTCGCCCTGCGTGCGGGCATACGCCGCCAGCGTCTCGTCGGCGGCGCTCACGCGGCCGGCGTCGTCGGGGTCGAGCTCGATGGTGTCGCGCAGCGGCGCGTACTTGCCGGAGTCGGGCGCGCGCGCGTGGTCGACGAAGTTGCGGCACAGGTCGACGTTGTCCTCGGTGTAGCGGCGCAGCCAGGAGGCGCCCCACGGATTGATGGCGTGCACCACGACCACGGCGGTGTCGGCGGGCAGGGCGCGCGGGTCCTGGCGCAGCAGCCAGTCGAGCTGGCAGCCGGCGCCGGCGAACAGCTCGACGCCGTGGATGCCCGAGGTCAGCACCAGCACGCGCCGGGCGTCGGGCGGGCCGATGCGCACGACGTCGGTCGCCAGCACCTCCCCCTGGGCGCCCGCGAGCGGATGGAGATGGGTCTCGGGCGCGAGGCCGCGCAGCGTGCAGGTGGCCAGGAACTTGGCGCGCGCGGTGGCGTAGT
>Ga0308164_10003748_pt1 | contig 13408 bp, 12 predicted proteins | sample PhyTR2_FD_201031 | JGI IMG/M metagenome (GOLD analysis project Ga0308164, IMG submission 201031) | Phyllosphere microbial communities from UC Gill Tract Community Farm, Albany, California, United States - DLSLT.R2 | ecosystem: Host-associated > Plants > Phyllosphere > Unclassified | place: USA... | reverse complement strand
TGGAATTATCTGGCTACCTTTTTAAAGATTGCCAGTGCATCTATTTTACTTCCTTTTATATTGAAAAAAATGCCTGCCGAAATGGTTGGGATCTGGTCTATTTTTGTTACTATTTCATCATTTATAGTTTTAATGGATTTTGGGTTCAGCCCCTCTTTTACCAGAAATGTAACTTACATATTCAGCGGAGTAAAATCACTCAAATCTAGTGGTTATGAAATGCTTTCAGAAGTCAATCCTGTTGTAGATTATGGATTATTAAAAGGTCTTATTTCTTCTATGAGGTATTTTTACAGAAGAGTAGCTATAATTGCTTTATTTATTCTGTTGACTTTGGGAACATTCTATGTTTCGACTATTCTTAAAACATATAAAGGTTCACATACAGAAATATATATTTGTTGGGTATTGTTAAGTATTATTACATGCTATAATCTGTATACTCTTTATTATGACTCTCTTATCCAGGGGAAGGGCATGATAATGAAAGATAAACAGGTAAATATTTTAGGACAGATAATATACCTTACAATTTCAATAACGCTTATACTTTTAGGTTATAGAATTCTATCAATCATTATAGCTCAGACAGTTTCTGTGATCGTAATGAGATTTTTATTATATAGGACATTTTTTACAAAAGAAATAAAAGAAAAACTTGGAAATTCTGAAAGCAAATCTCAAAACGATATTCTTAAGATTATATATCCAAATGCTGTTAAAATTGGTTTGACTTCTCTAGGAGGGATTTTGGTAACAAGATCTTCACTAATAATAGGATCACTTTATCTTTCACTAAATGAAATAGCATCTTATGGAATCTCAATGCAGCTTGTTTCTGTAATTGCAGGATTGGCAAGTATTTATATTGCTACTTTTCAACCCAAAATTGTACATTTAAGAGTTGAGCATAACAATAAAGCAATTTTTAGAATTTATAAAAAAGCTATTCTGGTAATGTTACTTACCTATTGTGTTGGAGGAATTGGATTATGCTATATCGCTCCCTTTTTTCTAGATCTTATAGGAAGCAAAACCTCTTTAATGCCAGTTTTTCTTCTCGTTGTAGCCCTTATTTGTTCATTAATAGAAACTAATGTTAGTATGTCAGGGACTATTTTACTTACCAAAAACTATGTTCCTTTTTTTAAAGCTTCATTGATTTCTGGCTTGGCTATCGTATTATTACTGTTTTTATATTCTAAAATTTGGAGTTTGGGATTATTGACAATGATGCTTATTCCATTAACTATTAATCTGTTATATCAGGGATGGAAGTGGCCTTTAACAGCATATTTAGATTTAAAAAATAAGTAACAATGAGAATTCCTGGATTCAATATTTATCAATTTTACAAACGGAAAAAATTATGGCATAGTTTAAATCTTCATAATACTACTCAGATCATGAATGATTTTCCTTTTGATCTTGTTACAGTAGGAAAACACACTTATGGGGAACTGAATGTTAAAAGTTTTTCCAAGGAAGCCGGTGAAAAATTAGAAATAGGGAATTACGTATCTATAGCTCCAGATGTTTGCTTTATTCTGGGAGGAAACCATCAGATAGACCATATTACACCTTATCCTCTTAAATCAAGGCTTTTTGACAAGAAATTCTTTAAAGATTCAGAAAGTAGAGGACCTATTATTGTTGAAGATGAAGTCTGGATTGGGAACGGTGTTACCATTCTTTCAGGAGTTACAATTGGTAAGAGCTCAATCATTGCTGCAGGAAGTGTAGTGACAAAAGATGTAAGACCATATTCTATAGTGGGAGGAAATCCTGCTAAATTTATAAAATTTAGACTTCCTGAGAATATTATTGAAAAAATAAAAGATGTTTCACTTGCCAATTTTTCTGAGGATATTTTAAAAGAAAATATTGATCTGTTCTATCAATCATTCACAGAAGATAATATTGATGATTTACTATACAAATTAAATGCTTTGAAAAAATAATATTGATGGGGGTTCCGAAAATAAGTATTATAGTTCCGGTACATAATGCAGGAAATGCAATACGAAAATGTTTAGATTCTATATTAAATCAGACCTTAAAAGAAATTGAGGTTGTTTTGGTATTGGATTGTCCTACTGATGGAACTGATATTATTGTAAAGGAATATGCAAAAAATGATGATAGAATTGTCGTTATAGAAAATGAAAAAAATCTACATATAGGTCTGAGTAGAAATGTAGGAATTGAAAACGCCAAAGGAGAATATATTGGTTTTTCCGATCATGATGATTACAGGCTTCTTACAATGTATGAAGAACTATATGCGGCTGCAAAAAAGGATGATGCAGATATTGTGATGAGCGGTTTCGGAATTGATATAGATAATGTGAAAAAAGAAATTCTATATCCTGAGATAGCTAAAAAAGATATAAAAGAAACAATATTAAAACTTTTAATAGGAACAGAAAAAGACTCTGAAAAATGGAATTTCTTTTCTCAAAATGGAGGTATGTGGAATAAAATATATCGCAGATCATCTATAAACAAGCATCATATCAGATTTGTAGATAATAGAGAATGTACCTATGAAGATTTGATTTTTTTAATCCAAAGCTTTTATTTTGTAGATAAAATTTCAATAGTAAATAAAGTTTTTTATTATCACCTGGAAGAAATAAATAATACTTCGGGTAATTACTTTTATAATTCCTATCCCTTGGTTGGAAACTATTTGAATGAAGTTTATCAGTTTTTAATAGCTAATAAGATATTAGATCAATATAAAATAAATTATTATAATTCCGTAATTAACTCTGTAATTGTTTCGTTGATGAATGAAATAAAACGGAATAAGAGTAATAAAAATAAAATTTCAGCATTTTTATATTTTAAAAAGTTCCCTTTTGTAAAACAGGCTTTTAAGAATAATTCTGTAAATAGTATTTTCAACAGAGACAGAAGTTTTACAACAAAACTATTGAGGAGCATCATTGCTGTATTTTATAAAATTTAAAGATAATGGTATATACAATTATATTTATAATATTATGTGTTATTGCATTTTTTGCAGGGGATAAAAAACCGGGCAGATTTGTAATTGCAATATTATTTATATTTTTTGCTTTTTTTGTCGGCTTTAGAGGTGATGATGTAGATAATGATTATATGTTATATTTTAAAAGTATAACCATTAAAAATTACAGCCGGATTGCAGAATTTTCATTTAAGTTGATTGCGGACTTTTTTTATAATAATTTTGGAAGTACTGTTCTTTTTTTTCTTTTTTATGCGGTTTTAGGTGTTTGGCTCAAATTAGTAGGAATGAAAAGATATTCCAATTACTTTTGGCTGAGTATGGTGATTTATTTTTCAACCTTTTTTATACTTCAGGAGATGAATGCCATTCGTGCAGGTGTTGCCTGTGGTTTTATGCTTTTAGCTTTGAGTCCTTGGCAACAGGATGATAAGAAGAAGACTCTTATGTTCCTTCTTATTGCAGTATTTTTCCATTACTCATTTATAGTTCTAGTACCGCTGATATTTTTTGTTAAGAATGATGATAAAAAGATCTTTATATTTGTAAGCTTGATACCGTTAGCTTATCTTTTATATTTTATAATTGATATTAAAAATATTTTTGCTGTGTTAAATGTCACTTATGTTCAGGAAAAAAGTACAGCATATGATTATAATGAGACTGAAACGAAAGTCCTGAGTACGGTATTTATTATTAAAATCATTTTTATTGCACTATTTTATATTTTCCGCAAAAAATTAGCAGATAATAATGAAGGATTTTATTTATATTTAAAATTATACTGTATCGGATTATTTATGGTAGTTGTGTTGGCTAAGTTGCCTGCAGCAAGTATGAGATTTTTAGATATCTTCATAATAGTTGAATTATTCTTACTTCCGATTTTTGTGAAATTATTCAGAAAAGAATTTAGATGGATTCCAAAATTACTCATTATAGCTTACAGTAGTTTTTATCTTTATCTTTATATGGATTCTGCTGAGTATGTAAGAGATTATTTTTTTATTTTTGATAAATAGGTTAAGATGAAAATAGGGATATTATATATTTGTACAGGTAAATATTCGGTTTTTTGGGAAAATTTCTATAAAACATGTGAAGAGAATTTTTTAGAGGGAATAGAAAAGCACTATTTTATTTTTACAGATAACAAAGAAATAAAGTCTCAGTATAACGTACATATAAAATTTGAAAAACCAAAAGGTTTTCCCTTGGATTCGTTATTGAGATTTAAAATGTTTCTTTCCGTTCAGGAAAAATTGAAAGAATTTGATTATTTATTTTTTTTCAATTCCAATATGTCTTTTGTCCAAAAGATAAATTCAGAGATGCTTCCTTTAAACGATCAAGATTTAATAGGAGTTCTTCATCCGGGCTATTATAATAAAAATGCTAACTCTTTTCCTTTCGAAAGAAATAAAAGATCAAATGCTCACATAAAATTCGAAAAAGAAGGAATATATCATTATTTTATGGGAGGAGTGAATGGAGGAAAGGCAGACAGTTTTATTGAACTGAGTCAAAGTCTTTCAGACGCCATTGATAAAGATCTTCAAAATAATATAATGGCTGTTTATCATGATGAATCTCATATTAATAGGTATTTTCATGATAAAGGTGAGAAAGTATTAATTTTGGATTCTTCTTATGGTTATCCTGAAGATTCAGATCTTCCGCTTGTGTCTAAAATAATTATTATGAATAAAATAAAACATGCAGGTAAATATTTTGACAAGCTACCAAAAACATCATATTTCCTTAGATTAAGGAAAAAAATAGTGAGGCTTTACAATTCATTTATTTGGAAGTATCAGTAATGTTTTATAGTCTTGGTTAACTTCCTCAAATAAATAATGATTCCGATGAATATAAGATTACGATTCATAGCTTTTTATATTTTAATAACAAGTCTTTTTAATTGTCAACAAGCTCCTTTTACATATAAAAAAGAGCCGAAATCATTACTTAATTTATATGAAAGCAGGAAGTCGGATAATAATGAAGCAGATAAAATTGTTTATTATGATCTTACACTTTCATTGCCTAAAAATTATTCTAAGAAAGGAAATGTAGATTATACAGATATTATACAAGAAGTTTTGAGGAAGAAGGAAAATGTGAAGTTTCCTGATTTTCCTTTACTGATAAATAGTAAAGGTCTTTTTATAAAAGATAATTCAAAATTATTTTTTCAACCTAATTCTTTAATTATTGTTAAGCCTGACGAAAGACCCAAAAATGATATCCAGAACATAAAAGACTGGTACGATATCATAAGAGTATATAAAGTTCAAAATGTTACTATTTTTAATCCTAAAATTATAGGTGACAGAATAAAACATGTGGGAGAAAAGGGAGAGTGGGGAGCAGGTATTGGTATTAGAAATTCTAAAAATATTGCAGTATATAATGCAAACATTAAAAATACTTGGGGAGAAGGGATCTTTATTGGTTCTGAAGATGGAGGGTTTTGTGAAAATATATCGATCAAAAATGCACAAATTGATTATGCCAGAAGAAATGGTATTGCCATTACATCCGGCAAGAATATTTTTTTGGAAAATATTCTTGTTACCAATATCTTTGGTACGAATCCTATGTTTGGAATTGATATAGAACCAAGTTGGTATAAAGATATAATTGAAAACGTTAACTTAAAAGATATTATTACATTCAATAATCGAAATGGCGGAATCTATGTCGTTCTTTATGGATTGTCTACAGATGATCCTCAATATAAAAAAAATGTAACCATTAATATAGATAACCACTTTGATGAAAGTTCACCATATGCGTTTGGTTTTTTAAATAACAAAGATAAGAAGAAATATGATCCTATCGGGAACATAAATATTAAAAATGGAAATTGGAAATCAGATAAAAACCAGTTTATTGATTCCCAGAACGATACTAGACAAATTAAGCTGAATATTCAGAATATTGTAACTGAACGGACAGATAATAAACAGAAAAAAATATTAAACAGAAAAAATTTCTAATAAAATGTTTAATCTTTTAATTTTTAATTAAAAGATATCTTATAACACATAAAATGATAAAAGTAAAAATTTCGGGTGGGCTTGGAAATCAGTTATTTCAGTATGCATTTGGTCAGTATGCAGCACAAAAGCTTAATACTGAGGTTTTATATCATGCACAGACTAAGCTGATACATAAAAATTTTACTCAGCGTGAATTAGATATAGAGAAATTTGATCTTCCCATCAATTTTATAAAAGGAGAGTTTGACGAAAAATCTATTTTTTATTTTAAGAATTTATCAAGATATGAACGAAAACTTACACAGTTTTTTCCGTTCATCAATAAAAAAGTTAAAATACAAAGTCCTAATATCCACGAGCCGGTAAAAGATATTAAAGATAACTGTTATTATGAGGGGTATTGGCAAAATTCAATATACCCGGATTCTATTTCAGAGCTTTTAAAATCTAAAATAGAATTATCAAAGGCATCTTATAATAAACTTAATGATATCATTATTGAAATTGAAAATTCAAATTCTGTAGGCATACATATCAGAAGAGATGACTATATAAAAATCCCAGCCAATACCAAAATATATAATATCTGTGATGTGGATTATTATAAGAAAGCAATGGATCATATTGAAAAAAAGATATCAAATCCAAGATTTTTTATTTTTACACAGGATATAGAGTGGGCAAAGGAAAATTTTATTGGGGACCAGTTTCATTTTATTACTGGGAATTCAGGAATAGAGGATATGATTATAATGAGCAGATGTCAAAATCAGATCATTGCAAACAGTACTTTTAGCTGGTGGGCAGCTTATTTAAATAAAAATTCAAATAAAATAATAATTGCTCCAAAAAAATGGTACAAAGGAAAACTTAATGAAACGACTGAAAAGTTCATACCTAAACAATGGCTAAGAATATAATTAAAGACGATGATAAAATTCTTGGAATCTGCAATCAAATCTGTATTCATGATAAAAGTTAGACTTGACAAGGGTGGATATTCAATAATCCCAATCTAAAGAAAGTGATGAATAAAATAATTAATTTTGCATTTGAAAATAATTTATGAGTTTAGTAACAATTGGAATTCCGGTATTTAACGCTGAAAAGTTTATCTTTAAAAGTATTCTGTCAATATTAAATCAGACATATCAAAATTTTGAACTGATTATTACTGATGATGGAAGTACAGATTCAACGCTTGAAATAATGCAATCTTTCAATGACGGTAGAATTAAAGTAATTGCAGATGGGATGAATAAAGGTATCTCTTATAGGCTTAATCAACAGATTAATTTAGCCCAGGGAAAGTACTTCATAAGGATGGATGCTGATGATATTATGTTTCCTGACCGTATTGAAAAACAGGTGGAGTTTTTGGAAAATAATGAAAAAATAGATGCTGTAGGTACTTCAGTTGTTGTGTTGGATGATGAAGATCATATAATAGGACACAGAAAAGCCATTTTATTAAATGAATACACAGAGTTGTTTAATAAGATATTATTCAATCATCCTACTGTTGCAGGTAGAATAGAATTTTTTAAAAAATTTATGTATTCAGAAGATTTTGCAGGTGTTGAAGATGCCGATTTATGGATGAGAAGTTTTCCATGTAGTAATTTTGACATTATGAAAGAACCACTCTTATTTTATAGAGACCCTTTGGTATTTAAGTTAAAAACCTATAAAAGTAGGCTAAATAAGAAAAATAATCTCTTGAAAAAGAATGAATATTTGAAAAATCATTTCATTTTAAAGCAAAAACTTATTATTGTAAATAATCTGAAAATGTTGGCAGCAACTCTTCTTTCAAAAATTCATCTAGATCAACTACTGATCGCAGGAAGAAATACAAAAGAGCTTCCCAATAAGAATGAATGGGAAAAAACATTAAATAGTATTATTGATGCAAAATAAAAAAATTCTTCATGTCATTACTATATCTTTTGTAATCAATCACTTTTTTGGAAAACAGTTTAAATATTTGCAGACAAAAACAAATAATAATTATTATCTGGGATGTACCCCTTCAGAAGAATTTTTTCAGTTATCTCACTCTTTAGAATACACTCCTTTTTCAGTGAACGTAACTAGAAATATAAGTCCGATTACAGATTTAGTAGCTATTTATAAGATTTATAAATTCATAAAAAAGAATAAAATAGAAACAGCTGTTGGGCATACTCCGAAGGGCGGGATGGTAACAATGATTGCGTCTTCTCTTGCTGGGGTTAAAGATAGGGTATACTTCAGACATGGTATTATATATGAAACTAGTACAGGGCTTAAAAGATTACTTCTTAAAAATATTGATAGGCTTTCGGGAACATTAGCTACTAAAGTTGTTTGTGTAAGTCATTCTGTAAAAAAAATCAGTGAAAATGATCATTTAAATGCTCCTTCTAAAAATATTATATTAGGCCTTGGTACCTGCAATGGCATTGATACTGAAAATAAATTTAATCCTGAAAAACAAAATACTACTTTAATCGCCGATATTCGTAGAGACTTTAAAATTAATGAAGAAGATTTTGTGATAGGATATGTGGGAAGATTGGTTAAAGATAAAGGAATTAATGAACTCATTGAGGCTTGGAAGGTATTAAGAGAAAAACATCAGCACATAAAACTGCTTTTAATAGGACCTATTGAAGAGAGGGATGCAATAAGCGAAGAAACAAAAAAAGTTATAAAAAATGATCCTAATATCATAAATACAGGATTTGTTTTGAATGCTGCTCCGTATTTTAATATAATGGATATTTTCGTGTTACCAACTTACCGTGAAGGTTTTCCTACAGTATCCTTAGAAGCTTCTTCAATGAAGTTACCTGTCTTAATTACTAAAGCAACAGGATGTGAAGAATCAATTATTGAAGGTCAAACCGGGCTTTTTATAGAAAACAACCCTTCGGATATTATAGAAAAAATAGAATTTTATATTAAAAATTCTGAAATAAAACAATTGCATGGAAATAATGGAAGGAGTTTTGTGAGGCAACATTTTGAAGAAACAAAAATTTGGGATCATATTCATACAAATTTAGGCTATTAACATGAATGTAACTATTACTGGAGTTTCCGGCTTTGTGGGCCAAAATTTATCCAAATATTTAGAAGAAAATAACTGTAATATTACAGGATTGTCTTTAAGAAATAATTGGAAGTTGATTGCAAATTCGGATGCCATACTCCATCTTGCAGGGAAGGCTCATGATACTTCAAATACATCTGCTGATGAAGAATATTTGGGGGCAAACACAGAACTAACGAAGAAACTGTTTGATGAATTTTTGCGATCAGATATCAGGGATTTTATATATTTCAGCAGTGTAAAAGCTTCAGCAGATACTGTCGATGGTATTCTGGATGAAGAGCATACTTCGGATCCTAAAACCCCTTACGGAAGATCAAAACTTTTAGCAGAACAGTATCTATTGTCTAAAGACCTGCTTGAAGATAAAAGGCTGTTTATTATTCGGCCATGTATGATTCACGGCCCTGGAAATAAGGGAAATCTAAATCTTTTATATAAAGTAGTGGAGAAAGGAATTCCGTGGCCGTTGGCAGCATTTGAAAACGAACGCTCTTTTCTAAGTATTGATAATCTCAATTTCTTGATATTGCAAATACTTAAAGATAAAAGTATTCAGTCAGGAATTTATAATTTTGCAGACGATAAAAGTATTTCTACAAATGATTTGATTAAAATTATAGGAAAGGCTTCAGGAAGAAAAAGCAAACTGTGGAGGTTGCCTTCCGGAATGATTACTTCAGCAGCAAAATTAGGTGATACATTAAAGTTACCTTTAAATTCTGAAAGATTGAAAAAGCTAACGGAAAGTTATCAGGTTTCTAATGAAAAAATTAAGAATGCTTTGCATATAAAAAAACTTCCTGTTTCTGCAGAAGAAGGACTTTTTAAAACAATAAAAAGCTTTAAAAACACATGATGGAATATATAATTATAATAATTATTTTATTTATTGCAATGCTGTTATATTTCAAAATAGCCAATAAATACAATATTATAGATAAGCCTAATCACAGAAGTGCACATACTCAGGTTACCCTACGAGGTGGAGGTATTATTTTTCCTGTAGCATTTATTATCTTTTGTTTGTTCAACCTTAATGAAGCAATACAGAACTACTGGTCCTTTGGATTAGGACTTTTAGCAATTTGTACCATTAGCTTTATTGACGATGTCAAAACTCTATCAAATAAAATCAGGCTTTCAGTTCATTTGGTTTCAGTCGTTTTACTTTTATATTTTACAGGAGCTTTTAGCTTAATGCCTTTCTGGGCTTGGCCTATTTTATTTGTCATGATAATAGGAACCTTGAATGCCTATAATTTCATGGATGGAATTAATGGAATGACAGGGATTTATAGTCTTGTAACATTAAGTTCATTAGCATATATTAATAAAGATATTATCTGGTTTACAGATGAAAATTTCATCATATATCCAATTTTAGCATGTTTAGTCTTTTTATTTTTTAATTTCAGAAAAAAAGCAAAATGTTTTGCAGGAGATGTGGGAAGTATGGGAATCGGCTTTTGGGTAATTGGGCTTATTACTCTTCTTATCATGAGGACTGGAGAGTATAAATATATTCTGTTACTTTCAATTTACGGAATGGAAGTCGTTCTTACAATCATTGAAAGAATAATCTTAAAAGAAAATATTTTTGAAGCACACAGAAGGCATTTATATCAGCTTTTCGCTAATGAAAGGAAGATTTCACACTTGGTGATAAGTTGTATGTATGCTTTTTGTCAGTTATTTATCAATATATTTCTAGTTCATTCAAACTATCCTATCTGGTTTATAATGTTGATTACATTTATTCCATTAGGGGGAATCTATCTGGGAATAAAATGGAAGCTTAAAAGAGAATATAATTTATAAGAAAATACGAAAAATGAAAATAAAAGAAACACCCTTGAAAGATTGTTATATTATTGAGCCTACGGTTTTTGAAGATGACAGAGGCTATTTTTTCGAGAAGTATAATGAGCAAAAATTTGAAAAAATGACCGGAATGAATGGTCATTTCGTTCAGGATAATATTTCAAAGTCGTCCTACGGTGTGCTAAGAGGACTTCATTTACAAAAAGGAGATCATGCTCAGGCAAAATTGGTTTCTTGTCTGGAAGGAAAAGTTTTTGATGTTGCAGTAGATCTGCGTAGAGAATCTCCTACTTTTGGTCAGTGGTATGGTGTTGAGCTTACTCCTGAAAATAAATTTCAACTATATGTACCAAGAGGATTTGGACATGGTTTTTCTGTTTTGAGTGAAACAGCTGTTTTTTCATATAAGTGTGATAACTTTTATAATAAAGAATCAGAAGGAAGTATTATCTGGAATGATACTGAATTGAATATAGATTGGAAGTTACCCCCGGATATAATTCAGCTTTCAGATAAAGATAGAATCCTGCCCACATTTGCTGAAGGAAATTTTTAAATAAAATCCTGAAAACCACTTTCCTAAAGTGGTTTTTATTTTTTGATCCTTTCTCTTAATATTTTGTATCTTTGCACACTCAAAATCAAAACGATGCGTACTAAATCTGTAGGGAAGAAGAAAATCAATGTGGTTACTCTTGGATGTTCCAAGAATGTATACGATTCTGAAGTATTAATGAGCCAACTGAAAGCCAATGGCAAAGAGGTGGTTCATGAAGACCGTGGTGATATTGTAGTGATCAACACATGTGGGTTTATAGATAATGCTAAAGAAGAATCCATCAATACCATCCTTGATTATGTAGAGGCTAAAAACAGAGGTGAAGTTGAAAAAGTCTTTGTTACAGGTTGCCTTTCCGAAAGATATAAGCCAGATCTAATTAGAGAAATTCCTGATGTAGATCAGTATTTTGGAACAAGAGATCTCCCTATTCTGTTAAAACATCTTGGTGCAGATTATAAGCACGAACTGGTAGGTGAAAGACTTACTACAACCCCTAAACATTACGCATATCTTAAAATATCGGAAGGCTGTGACCGTCCGTGTTCTTTCTGTGCTATCCCTTTAATGAGAGGTGGGCACATTTCTACACCTATTGAAAAACTGGTTTTAGAAACACAAAAATTGGCAAAAAAAGGAACTAAAGAAATTATCCTTATTGCACAAGACCTTACTTATTACGGTCTTGATATTTATAAAAAACGGGCACTTGGAGAACTTTTAAAAGAGCTCGTAAAAGTAGAAGGTATAGAATGGATCCGACTTCATTATGCTTTTCCAAGCGGTTTTCCGGAAGATGTTCTTGATATTATCCGTGAAGAACCAAAAGTCTGCAACTATATAGATATCCCTCTTCAGCATATCAATTCTGATCTGTTGAAATCTATGAAGCGTGGAACAACTCATGAAAAAACTAATGCATTATTAGCTAAATTTAGAGAAAAAGTTCCGGATATGGCTATTAGAACGACTCTGATCGTTGGTTATCCCGGAGAAACTGAAGAAATATTCGAGGAGTTAAAAGATTGGGTAAGAGAACAAAAATTTGACAGGTTGGGATGTTTTACCTATTCTCATGAAGAAAATACTGGTGCATATGTACTGGAAGATGTTATTCCCCAAGAAGTGAAAGAAGCCAGAGTGGAAGAGATTATGGAGCTGCAATCACAGATTTCTTGGGAAAAGAACCAGGAGAAGATCGGTAAAGTATTCAGATGTGTATTCGACAGAAAAGAAGGCAATTATTTCATCGGAAGAACAGAGTATGATTCGCCGGATGTAGATAACACTGTCCTTGTTTCTGCTGAGGAAACCTACATTTCAATTGGTGAATTTGCAGAAGTCAAAATAATTTCAGCAGAAGAGTTTGATCTATATGGAGAATTGGTCTGAAAATCTGTACTTTACGAGCACCAGATTAATGGCGAAGTTTTTTGAATAATTAAAATATTAATAAAATTTAACACGATTAATACAAACGTTAAATTATTTATTTTTCTGATTTTCAATGCTTTACTTTATTATGTTGTAAGTGTTCTATATTTTTTATATATTAATGTATAAATTTGAAAATTATATCTTAAATTTGCGCAATAAGCAATGTTTTAAAATCAAATGCTTCAAGCAGTTGCCGATTTAATAAGGCTGATAATGTAGCCTTGACGATAAGCACAAGTTGGGATGCATCTTCCTTTTGGAAATATTGATGAAAAAATAATGTAATTTAAAATCTTTAAAAACTTATGAAAAAATTTTTATTAACAGCGACGATGCTCGTTGCCTTTTCGGCAGTTTCCAAGGCCCAGACAACGGGACGTGTAGGTATTAACACAACTACACCGGCCGCAACATTAGATGTAGTAGCTAATACTACTGACAATGCCAGACCTGATGCCTTGCTAGTCCCTCGTATGTCAAGAGCTGAGTTA
>Ga0308164_10003746_pt1 | contig 13414 bp, 17 predicted proteins | sample PhyTR2_FD_201031 | JGI IMG/M metagenome (GOLD analysis project Ga0308164, IMG submission 201031) | Phyllosphere microbial communities from UC Gill Tract Community Farm, Albany, California, United States - DLSLT.R2 | ecosystem: Host-associated > Plants > Phyllosphere > Unclassified | place: USA... | reverse complement strand
AGCAATGTGCAGCACCATACGGACGACAAGACGGTCCGAAGTCATGCGCGGCCCTTTCGACGGATTCCGCTCGATTTGTTGAAAGCCTGAATCCTCCATGGCCCGGCCGTGGGGGAACGGAGCGCTCTTTCGGGTCCTGGCCACTGGAAGGAGATGCCGAATGCCGAGTCCGGTCGTGCGAGATGCGCAGGCCCAAGACAAAGGCCCCGCCACTGTCCGAGAACAGTGGCGGGGCCTTTTCTTTTTTGGTGCCGGAGAGATGAATCGAACACCCGACCTTCTCATTACGAATGGAAAGGTGCAGCCTTATTTTGCTGGTGATTTTTGAATATGATGACTTTCTTGGCACATTTTTGGCACAGTCAGTAGCGAGTAGCGTTTCCAATGGCAGCAATTAACAAGCGTGGCCCCTATCAGTGGCGAGCGCAGATCCGTAGGCATGGTTTTCCTCCTCTAAGCAAGACCTTCACGACCAAGGCTGAAGCTGAGGCCTGGGCGAAGATGAACGAGTCGGAAATGGCGCGTGGCGTCTGGGTGAGCAGGGGTGAGGCCGAGGCCACAACGCTTCATGAAGCGTTGGAGCGCTATGAGGAAGAGGTGACGCCAGGGAAGAAGAGCGCAGCCGGCGAGAAGTCGTTTTTGCGCATCTGGCGGGCCACCACGATGGCCAAGCGGCCGCTGGCGTCGATCCGCAGCGCTGACGTGGCCAAGCTGCGCGATGTGTGGCTCAAGGAGTACCAGCCGGCCACGGTGCTCCGGCGCCTAGCCGTGTTGTCCCACGTCTTCACCATTGCGCGCAAGGAATGGGGGATGGAGAGCCTGTCCAATCCGGTCGAGCTGGTGCGAAAGCCGCAGCCGGACAATGCCCGTACTCGCCGTATCGCCGTGGAGGTGCCAAAGGCTGATCCTCTGCAACCGGCTGATGAGCCGGCTTCGCGCAACGCCAGCGAAGGGGAGTTGGAGCGCGTCGTTGCGGCAAGTGGCTCGGTGATGCTGCCTGCGATCATCAAGCTGGCCGTCGAAACGGCCATGCGACGCAGTGAAATCGTAGGGTTGCGATGGGAGCACATCGATCTGGATCGTCGGGTAGCACATCTGCCTTTGACCAAGAACGGCAGCTCGCGCGACGTGCCGTTGTCTTCTCGTGCAATCCAAGTTCTCACCGATCTGAAAGACGACGGGATCGACGCCAAGGAGGACGGGAAAGAGCCGGGCGAATCAGGCGCCGACGACGGGGCAGTGTTCAGCATCCGCAGCGATGCCGTTACAAGGGCTTTTGAACGCGCTGTGACGCGCGCTCGTAAGGGCTACCTGCATGAGTGCAAGGAAAAGCGCCAGAAGCCCGATGCGCGCTACCTCACCGATCTGCGCTTCCATGACCTACGACACGAAGCCACTTCGCGCTTGGCTGAGATTTTCCCCCTGCATGAACTCACCAAGATCACAGGCCACAAAGACCCGCGAATGTTGATGCGGTACTACCATCCGCGAGCCGAGGATCTGGCGAAGCGGCTCACTTGAGCGGACATCGTGCATGGACCTTCCTTGCGCGGCACCGTGATATCTTCGACCCTATGAATGCATACCCAGGCCTACTTGTCGTCTTCGACGGAATCGACGGAGCGGGCAAGACAACACAAGCACTCCAGCTGACGGAGGATCTTAGGAAAGTCGGTGAGACTGTTACGTTATCCAAAGAGCCAACGAATGGTCAATACGGTTCAAAGCTTCGTGCATCTGCTCAAAACGGTCGTCTTCCTTTTGAGGATGAACTGGAGCTTTTCGTGGCAGATCGACAAGAGCATTTGCGAGAGAAAATTGAGCCAGCACTGCAAGCTGGTCATATAGTAATTCTCGATAGATACTTTTATTCAACTCTTGCATATCAAGGTGCTCGGGTCGGCACGCTTCGGGATATTGAAGCACGTATTCGAAAAAACGTTATACATCCAGATATTACATTTTGGATAGAAACTCCTGCAGACCTCGCAGTTTTTAGAATCGAAAAAAGAGATGGTGCTGTCAATCTTTTTGAAAAAGTAGATGACTTGATTGCAATAGATAAATTATTTCGCGAGATTTCGGCTAGCGAAAAAAATCTATTTGCAATTGACGGTTCTCAATCTATTAAAGAGGTTTACTCTGATGTGATTGATAAGTTTGTCAATGGACCATTCAAAGCTAAAAAATGCGCTAAGTCATATGGTTGTGACGATCCTTTGTATTGCACTCCTAGGATAACTAATACATGCGATTGGTGGCGAAAGGCAAATGCGCTACAACGTCATTGTGTCACTGATTGATTAATAGATAAGCCCGTTCAATACGGGCTTTTTTTTCTCAGTTTTTCCGCACAGAAATTCTCAATGTTTGCATCTATCCAATAGGAATCTATGTCAACGCTTTCAGACAACGAAATACGAACCAGAATTCAAAATGGTGACCTCGTGAAAGATGGGGATGAACGTCAAATTGGTCCGGCATGCTATGAATTGCGGATGAGTTCGGTATATTATGATTTAACAGAAAATGGAAAACGAATAGATGCTGTTCAATTGAAAAGTGTTCTCATTAAACCTGGTCATAGAGTTGTTTTAATCACACAAGAAAAATTAAATATTCCCAAAAACATAATTGCTCGGGTTTCAAGCAAAGGATCTTTATTTAGTATAGGACTTAGTCCTGTATGCACCTATGCTGACCCTGGTTTTTCTGGAAATATTGGACTTGTAACTCAGAATTTGAGTGATAAATACATAGAAATTCCCATTGGAGAATCGCTGGCTAAAATTGATTTTTCTTTTTTGACTAGTGCTTCATCTTCACCATATCACGGTCAACATGGATTCCACACAAACATATGGCCTATAAAGTCTCATTTTCAAAAAAGTTATGAAGATGTCAAATTAGACACAAGGGTCGAAAGTGAGGAAGCAGAGTCATTCAAAATCCTTCCTGCAGCCACAGCTAAATCAATAAAGTTTATTCAAAGCCGACAAAAACTTATTGATGGCGTCATATTGGGTTCGCTTGTTATTAACTCCGTCACCTTGGCTTATGCAATTGGTGATCCTGCGGGAGTTAAAACCGCAATTGTTGTAAACCTCCTTTCTTCTGCGATTGCAGGTGCCTTTAGCTGGTTTTACAGAGTTAAGAATTAATCATGAATCTAAACGATCTTGTGGGAATGCAGGTTGTTATGGATGAGGCGCATGGTTTCCCAGTCGACTTCAAAGACACTGCGGATAAATACCGGCAGCTAACTAAAGATTTGGTGGGATTGTTTGGAGAAGTGGGGGAATTCTCGAATATTGTAAAAAAAATAAACATCAACCTAGATCGTCCAAAGGATTATCCAGTTGACTTAGGCGAGGCTGAGGATAATTTAAAGATGGAGCTGATTGATAGTTTGATTTACATTATCAGAATCGGTGCAATCCTAAAAATCGATTTAGAAGCAGAACTTCTGAAAACTATTAAAAAGAATGAAGTTAGATATGAAAAATTGCGGTCAAGCTAATAACGTTTTTTTTCTGGCTGTAAATACCGGCTTTGCTTTTGAAGGTGTCCCTGATCAGCGGGCGATCGACTTCTATGCCGCACGCAGCAAACATGGTCTCAAGTGTGCGATTGTAGGCAACGTAGTGATTCCTGGAGGAAGCGCAACAAATAATGTCAGTAGCGTAATTTCGTCCCATCCAATGTGGAAAGATTTGGCTAGGTCGATTTCTACAAGTGGAGCAGAACCCGGAATTCAACTAAGCTCGACGTGGCCAGGATACCAAGGGATGAGAAAGTTTGTTTCGCCAGAACTTTCTCAAAGTTTGATTTCTTATAAGCAAACGGGCGAAAGCTTCAGTCGAGAATTCGTCAAAAATAGTTTTGATCGGCTAATGTCGGGAACGAGACTTGCCGTAGAGTCTGGATTTAGGCACATACAATTACACGCTGCCCATGGTTACCTTTTTAACTTATTGATTGATCCTCGATTTTCTAACCATGCTGACTATTTTCAGAGTCTTGTCAATCGATGGGCTATAAAATTACGTGACATCAATGTAGAGACATCTATTAGATTTTCTCTTTACTCGGGCGATAAGTCATTTGATGAGCAGGGGTCAGATGAATTTATACCGAAAATATGCAATCTTTCTGTTGATTATCTGGATATATCTGCAGGACTTTACAATTTAAATAAAAGACTGATATATCCTGCAACAGCAGAAATTGTAAGTTATAGACAGTCCAAATCATTAGATTTGGCAATAAGTTATCCTAAAGCGAAATTCATAGTTTCTGGGAAAGCTTCAAACTTGCTTAAAGAAAATATTCCTCACAATGCTCATATTGGTTTGTGTCGGGATTTAATTGCGAACGCTGATTTTTTGGAGAACATGAATTTTGGATGTAATAACTGCAACAAGTGTCATTACTTTTCAAGAAATTCTAAGTTCTTAACCTGTGGAAGATGGTAGCCAATGTCGTACTCGTTGACTGATAAGTTGGTGATTGGAATATCTTCGCGTGCTTTATTTAATTTGGAAGCCGAGAATGCAATTTTTGAGAGCGATGGTGTAAAAGCGTACGCTGAGTATCAACGAAATAACGAGGATGTGCCCCTGAGTCCGGGCACGGCTTTTTCGCTGGTAAAAGCGTTGCTTCAACTTAACACTCTTCTACCAAATCAGATTTTAATCGAGGTGGTTGTTATCTCTCGGAATTCACCAGACACTGGGTTACGTGCTTTTAACGCCATAGAGCAACATAGGCTAAACATAACACGCGCTGCATTTACTGGAGGCAGCGGCGCCATTTCACACTATTTAAAAGCATTTGAAGTTGACCTTTTCTTGTCAAAATCACAAAAAGATGTGCAAGAGGCGATTGATGCAGGTGTTGCAGCAGCTCAGCTCTATGATTTGCCTTCGACGTTCAAATCCACGATGAGTCAAATTCGTATCGCATTTGATGGCGATGCGGTTTTATTTTTGGCAGATTCAGAGCATTACTACAAAGAACAAGGGTTGAAAAAGTTTTTGCGACGTGAGCGCCTTCTCAAAAGAAAAGCTATGGGGCAGGGGCCATTCGCTAAGCTTTTAGTTACTCTTTCGGAATTGCAACAAAAGTTTCCTCCTGATAGTCGGCCTATCCGGATTGCAATTGTGACTGCCCGAAATAGTCCAGCGCATGCCAGAGTAATACATACGTTGCGCGAGTGGGGAGTCGGTGTTGATGAAGCATTTTTTCTTGGGGGCGTAAAAAAGGATAAAGTTCTTCAAGCATTTGGGGCACATATGTTTTTCGATGATCAACATCTGCATGTCGAGTCTGCATCTTCAGTTGTTCCGTCGGGACTTGTTCCATATGCGGGAGGGAGCTTAAAAGCTGATAAACGTCGGCGTCTAAAATCCATCGCTGTAGATACCTCCCTTCTTGCTCCGGTTGTAGTCAAATCTTAGAGCATGAAATTATTCGCGAGGATCTAGTCGTGATGCCATCGATATTTCTTGTGTAAATATCTGCTCCTCGCTTGAAGCGTAGCAACAGTTCAAATATTGAATGACTCCGATAAAAGTTTAACACCGAGTCGGCCTAAATGCTTGTTTTTTCGGTTGCCAAAAATTACTGCCATACTTCTAATGGTGAGCGACAGTATTAATAATCAAAGTCCATGGTATTTTCGATAGGATTGCTTCTGCTTATTTACAGATAACTAGCAAATACCAAGTAATGAATGACCGTTACGGCCAGTTTTATCCAGCTGGTGAGATTTGATAGTGCTAGAGACGCCGGTTGATGAAGGCTGCAACCTCATCGTCAGCGATAGAAGCTTTGTCGTGACTGTTGGTGTCAGAAGCCGGTGCAGCGTTTGATGCATCTTCTCTGTTTTGGGTTGCCTTGATCGCAGAGGCGACTTTACCCCCTGTGGTGTCACTGATGCGATCAAGGGCCGACTCACACATGCTTCCTGCCCGTGCTTTTGCCACGTCCCAAGAGCCTTGCGCCAAGTTATTCACAGTGCCTGCAGCGACAATCGCTGCTCGACTTAAGAAGCCGCTGGCATCGCGTTCTTTGTTAGCTGATAGCCTGGTCTCCGGTATCACTTCTTCGGCGTCAAAATATGCAGCTTTGTCGATCTCTACTCGCGCACACGGTGTTGCTCCTCCACTGAAGCCACCAACTGAAAAGCTACTGGATGCGCTGCGTTGATTGCTGCCGCTGTCCATATTTGCAAAGACGCTGCCGCTTTCAGAGCCTGTAGCAGCCATAGCAATGTTACCCATTGTATTGCCCACGTCAGTGCCGCCGCTTTCGCTGCAAGCTGCAGAGGCTTTGCTGTATGCCGCCTTAACCGCTGATGCACCCCCACCGGCTGACGCTATGCCACCCATCACGGCCGTACCAGCCATACTCGCTGCGCCTGCAGTCATCGTGGCCGCGCCCATTACGGCACCCATGGCTGCATTAGCACCGAAGTTTCCGATGCCGCTTGCACTCCCAACACTTGAACCTGTGATGATGCTGGCCACAAGGGGAGGCACGCGATTGACCAGCATCAGCAGCGTCAGGCAGAAAACCAGCATCACTCCCAGCTCCTCAAAGTTTAATACGCCCGTGTTCATCTTGGCGTAGAAGCTGGACAGCAGGTCGTTTCCAATGCCAATCAGCATCACCATCGACATAATCTGCACAGCCACGCCCAACACGGTCTTGTAGTAGTTGATCGCCATGTCCGAAGTCCACCGCGATCCACCAAACCCCAGGAAGAAGATGCCGGCGTAGGAGAGCAGCCAGCCCGATACAAGGAGTAGCAGCATGTTCACGGCGATGACGGCCAGCAGGAGAAGGATGCCAGCGCTTAGGACTGCGCCAATGAAGCTGTCGATGGGTGACCAAGCCGACAAGTTACGGATCGCCTGCCTCCAGATCATAAAGCCCACATCGACGATGCTGGACGGCGTGGTCGATGAGAAGCCAGACGCCTTCTCGCCAATTCTCGACAATGATTGGATGATCGACGTTGCGAAGTTCGGGCCGTTACGCAGAAGCCAGAGAAAGAAACCAAAGAAAAGAATGAATTTAATTAACTCGGCAAAGAACTCGCCGATGTCGGCTTTGCGCAGCGCCATGAAGCTAAACGTGACAGCCATCGAGATAGTGCCCAGCGTCCAGAAGAGGAACATGGCGGCGTTCATCACCACGGCTTGCCAAGCCACGGCACGCGTGGCGAACTCGGTCACCACTTGATCAAGCATCCCTTGGTTGGTGAGTTGGGCAGATGCGGCTGTGCAGCAGAGCGCGAGGAAGGTACCGATCAGCAGCGTTGGCTTGTACAGTGTTTTCATGGCATCGCTCTCTTCTGGTCTTTGGGGTCGGCCATCTCAAGCCAATTCATGGGCTTCTTGTTCGGCGCAATGCCGCCGCCAGTTGGCGATCGGCGTGAGCACAACCCGGCGAAGGTTTCGCGTGCTGCCTTGTGCTTGATCTTTTTGATCGTCTCGATCTGACAATTGGTGTCGTTGACCTCCGGCATGGGCATGGTCGTCAGCTTGTTGTCGCAGCCGGCCAGTAGCGCCGCTATGAAGCCGACGAGCAGAATCGTTTTTCTCATGGTGCGTTTCTCTGATCAGCGGGTTAGGTCAAGCCAGTTTCTGGGACTGCTCGTCTTGCCGATGCGAGACTCCGTTGAAGTGGCGTGCGTCGCCTGCTGTCGGGCTTCAAGATCGGCCTCGGCTTGCATCCTGGTCGTGACAGCGTTGTGCTGCGCGATCAACAGGCCGCGAATCTGCAGGAGTTGGTTGGCTTGGTTGCTGGCGAGCTGGTTTGCGAACCCGATGGCCTGCATCTGGCCGCTTGCGCCTTGCGCCGCCGACTGCAGCCGTTCCAGCTTGCGAGCGTCCGAAGTGAGGTTTTTCTGTTGTTGTTCCAAGCCTTTGAACATTGCGTCATTGGCCTTCTTCTGGCTCCCACTCGCCAGACGTCGATTCTGTTCCATCACTGCGCGCTCAGCATCGCTGCATCCGCTGGCAGAAAAACAGGGCGACGATCTGTAGTAGCTCACGTCCTGGAACTTGCCGATGTAGCTATCTAAGCTGCCGAGCTGGTTCTTGTAGTAGTCAAGCGTGTTGACGGCGTTCATCAATCCGTTGATCGTGGACTGCGCTTGATCCCAGATGTACGCGGCTGGCGCGACAGTGTTCTGGATCATGTTTTCGTACTGTTGGAGCTGGGTGCGGTACTGCTCAATCTGCTTGAGCGTCTGGGCCACGTTCTCCACTGCCGACATGACAGTTTGCGTTAGGTTCGCGCTGTCGATCACCGGTATGCCGGCCTGCGCTGGAATCATCGCACCAGTAGCGGCGAGGGTAACCACCATAGAAACTTCGACCGCTAAATTTTTCATGTTCGTATTGAACTCCATTTTCTAAAAATGAATAGGTCACCGTTTGGAGCGAGGCGTGACGATTTCGCGCATGGTTTCATGCATTTGATTCTGGTTCTGATCAATTTTTGAAAGCAAAGCTCGAATAGTTGATTCGCCAAACTGACGAGTTCTCAGGTCGTCTGTAAGCCAAAGCTTTAGTAACCCGCCAAGCCGTCCCAAGTCGCCATTGATGCGAGCTAGTTCTTCAACGCGTTTGTTGTCGACGATGGATTTAACCTGATATCCCATTCCCAAATTCCGTAGAAATGTGGAAGTGCTAAGTCCAGTTGATTTTGCCAGTGAGATGATTTCGGATTTCTCGTCTGGCGTCACCCAAACATTAATGGGTGTGTGCCCTTTTCTGGTGGCAACGGATTCGCATTTAGGCATAGCAGGTTGCATTCCGGCGGCAGCCGACTGCCTCGCAGAGCAGGAATCCTCGTTGAGCACAAAGTGCGAATGAGAGAAGGGCGAAGTACATGAACCGGTTTGCCGGTACATGTACTTCGCCTATCCTGCCCGCACTTTCACTGCATGAGGTTCGCTGTTGTCGCGTCAACTTTACCGCTTCGATTACGCTGATTATCGAGTGTAGGGAGCCAGCAGCGCGAGAATAGCGCTGATTGATTGAAAGCGACGCACTAGCAGCGTTTACGCAGCGCATCCAGAGCGCATTTAATGAACAGAAACAGAGTTTGATCATAGTAGCTCGTCTTTCTTTGGATTTGGACTAAAGAAAAAGGAATTAGATGAACTTGCCGTTTTCTTCTGGGATTGATCTTTCATCGTTTCCATGATTTTGCTTTTCTTGATATGACGATTAATATATTTGAGAAACGTTTCGTAGCGAAATGATATTCTTTTCTCTTCTCGTAAATGTTCCCAAATGGTTTTTAGCTCAAAGCCTGCATCTATCGCATCGCTAACATTCTCAGAAACGGCGAGAAAAGATGCTAAGGTAGCAGCGCGTTTTGATTTATTGCCTTTGCGTTGACTTAGCCATTCGGCTAGATCGTTTGGATAATTTCCCATTACTCAATTCCTTTCGGCTAGACCGCCAGTGAGCAATTCAGCAACCGAATCTGTTGGAAAATGAACTCTCCTTCCAATGCGAATCTTCCGATTATTTAAGTTGATAGCCCATTCTTCGGTCCGCATGGCAAGGACTACTCGGACTCCTCCAGGCTTGCGTTTGAGTACAACCGCAAGTTCTTCTAAGGTCATTGTTGGTCCGTACTTTTGAAGAAGAAAATCAAGAGTCGTGCTTGCCAAATTCTCACCTGTGACCGTTAATCGAAGTTAGTTTCGATGAATTTTGTACTGCTTGACGTTATATTTACAGGTAAGTGCAAGACAAATTTATTACCCGGGCAAATTGTCCTAATCATCATGAAATCAACTAGAGAAAGACGCCGACAGGTCATACGCAGCGTGGCTCTACTCCACACGCTCAGCAAACGTGAAGGCATTACGTCGGTTTACGGCTTTGCGGAGAAATACGATGCCCTGGTATCCCCAATTCACTTAACTCAAGGTCAGGGGAAAAACGGGTGGCAAGCGCTTTTTAACGGTACGCGGCCGGTGTCCGCGACGAGGCTGCGTGCCCTCTCCACGGTGCATGCTTGGTCAGACGCAATCGACCTATTCGAGAACGGTCCCGCAAACCTCTGGAAAGCGATGTGGGGGCCGTCCGAGCAACTACGCCTTGTCATTGCTGACGAGTTGACCGAATGGCGAAATTTCGATCGGGCCGTTGCTGAGTTCGAAAGAGAATTACTTCTTGCTCAAAAATATCATGCGCCGTTGGCCTTTATGCATCTTGCGAAGGCAATTGCATTTTGCCGATTGCAGAATGAAATTCTTGGTTTAGGTGATGCCAGCTTAAGCTATGGTGTTGCACAGTGTTTGTGCAATGAGGTCTTACAAGAAGATATGGAATGTCTAGGGGTGAGACCAGCAATCAACGAAGAACTAGTGGAGTTCTTCTCAACTAAAGACAATTACGAATTGTCCTCGTCATCAATCGCTGCTCGATGAGACGCGATTACAGCATGGCTAGATTAGGTCAGTTGAACGCTAAGAGGACAAGACACGTGCACCCACCATCAAAAAATTTAGCGGCTAAAGTTAGACTGCCCATCAGATGTCACAAAAGCAGCGGTTCTGATCCTCGACCGCCCCTCAGGTGTCAATGGAGCAGCAGTTCCGATCCTCTACCGCCCTCAAGTGTCAATAAGCAGCGGTTCTGATCCTCAACCGCCCCTCAAGTGTCAATAGGCAGCGGTTTTGTTCCTCAACCGCCCCTCAAGTGTCAATAAGCAGCGGTTCTGATCCTCAGCCGCCCCTCAAGTGTCAATAGGCAGCGGTTCTTATCCTCAACCGCCCCTCAAGTGTCAATGAAGCAGCATTTCTTATCCTCAACCGCCCCTCAAGTGTCAATGAAGCAGCAGTTTTGATCTTCAACCGCCCCTCAAGTGTCAATGAAGCAGCAGTTCTGATCCTCGACCGCCCCTCAAGTGTCAAAAAAGCAGCGGTTCTGATGCCAGACCGCCCCTTAAGTGTCAATAAAGCAGCGGTTCTGAAGCTCTACCGCCTCCCAAGTCTCGATGAAACTGCGGTCCTAATCGATACTGTGCCAAGGTTAACAAGCGTCGCCACCAGAGCGCTTAGTTATCGCCTGCACAATTCTAAGTTGAGCTTTGAAAATTTCTACGATCTCATCAATCGTTTTTTCACCAGATACCCATTTTTCGCAGTCTTTTACGGCCTCGGTATCTGGTTTGAGTCCTTCTATGCGCTGGCTTGCCAGACAGCTTCGAATCGTGACACGGCGTTCATGTTGCTCAAGTGCGGATATGCGTCGGAGAACCATTACCCTATTTTAGCGGCTAAAAATTTCTAGCGATGTTGACACTTGAGGGGCGGCTTTGATGTCAATGACTCGACGTGATCAACATCTGGAGGTGGATAGAGCTTGCGGCTGTAGGAGGATTGTTTATATTGCTATGGACCGATACGGGCTTATCTGTGCGTAAGTCGATTGCGAGCCTGTAAGCCTCTACTTGGAGTTAAACCTAAATTCATGACGTAGTTCGTGCGCAGGAAATAATGTGCAGTGGTGTGTTTGGATAAATCTGGTGATCGGGTTGTCAAAAGGTTGTCCATGTGCAGATTTATATTGTTTTTAATAATTCAACTTCGTTCTGTATCAGATTCTGATACAGAACTAGCGCCGTATCAGAATCCGGTACAGAACTAGAGCTGTATCGTTAGGTGATACAGTTGCTTAAGTTTTGAGCATCTCAGGGCGCCCGCTTCTCCGCATCTGGTTTGCAATCTCTGCCAAGCGGAGCCGGGCCTCAGCCGGTGTGGAAAGGGGTAGTGAAGACTCGACGCACGGCACTTGCATAGGAATCTGATCAGCACGCATGGTGGTCTTGAATCTGCCACCATGGGCCTCTTGTCGGAGGCTAGGGCCGGGAATCAGCTCAACCTCTGCCCACACGTCTGCATCATCGTCGCCGGTCTTACCCGCAGCCGATCGCTTGAGCTTAGCCAATCGATCGCGCATAGTGGCCGGCACAAAATCTACTACGACCGTGCAAATCACGACGTCGCCGAGCCGCACGTCCGAGCGTTCACGTGCCACGTAGATGTGCTTCGGTCCTCGCTTTGATATCCGAAGGAGGTGATTGACTTCCAGCTTTTTGATCGCGGCTTGTACAGGATTGGTGGAAAGTCCTGTGAGCAACATCAGCCGTCGAATGCCTGGCCACGCTATGCCAGTCTGAAAGTCGGCGTGACTCTTGATTGCGTGCCACACGGCGAATGCGTTTACGCCGATTTCTGCCGCCAGACCTGAGGTAAACATATCGCGCTGTTGCGTGTGATACGTGGTGTCGATATCGCCTTGAACAGACAGGAATGGGTTTTTCGCGGAAGGTACCGCAGGCCGCGCCTTTGATGTCGGTACGGCGCTCATTGATCAACTTTTGCAACGACTGACGTATGGATATCTAGATCAGTCTTCCGGCGCGCGCTTGCGACTTGCATCGCTTTTGTTGGGCGGCCTCGCCGAGGGCTTGTATGGGCGTCCTGCTGTGCAGGTGTCTGGCCGCTGCTGGACTTTGCTACAAACGTAGCAAGCCATTGCTCAACGTCCTCCGCACGCCAGAGCAGGCGTTTTGTGCCAGGCAGTCGGCACATTGGAGGAAGAGATTTTGGGTTGCGCGTCGCATCGCTGCGAATGCTGGCGACGGACTTATGTAAGCAAGCGGAAAGCTGTTCTACGCTGAGTAGATTGTTCATGGGCGAGACCATTCCGTTCCCGACCGATCAGTGACGACTAGTCGAGTTCGAATGAGTCCGCGGCCCCGCACGCTGTTCAGATGATTCGAGATTTATGCCCAGGGCAACTCAATCAAATTTGCGATGAACAACATGCGGTGGGGTCGTCCCCCATAGGTAACTCGCTCTCCAGTGGCGCACCGCACCTTGCTTCCAGCCTCATCCTGACCGGCGGCAGCGCGTACTGGCGATTGCTCAAAGCATCTTTTCCTACCTTCCCCCAATCCGCTTATGGGGGAGTGCTGCTGAACAGTGCGTGGCTTTCGCTTGTGAGGCATGGATCGCTTGCAAGCTATCCATGCCAGTTGCTTTTTTCTCGAAGCCGTTTTCAACGCCCTCAGCGCGAGGTAAGAGGATCATAGCTGCAAAACGCGGCAATAGTGTGCGCTCGGATGCAGCGGCGGGGCACTGTACTTGGCACAAATCTGGCACACGCAGTATGCAAAAACGTGCCTACAAAAGCAAAACAACGCACTGACCTGCAAGGGTTAGTGCGTTGTTTTTACTACCAAAAATGGTGCCGGAGAGATGAATCGAACACCCGACCTTCTCATTACGAATGAGCTGCTCTACCGACTGAGCTACACCGGCTAAGCCTTCGATTATAGCGGATCGTGGAAGCGTGTCGCGCGCTCGACCTCG
>Ga0308164_10003744_pt1 | contig 13421 bp, 5 predicted proteins | sample PhyTR2_FD_201031 | JGI IMG/M metagenome (GOLD analysis project Ga0308164, IMG submission 201031) | Phyllosphere microbial communities from UC Gill Tract Community Farm, Albany, California, United States - DLSLT.R2 | ecosystem: Host-associated > Plants > Phyllosphere > Unclassified | place: USA... | reverse complement strand
CCACGTGGCCATTGCGCTACGCAACCGCTGGCGCCGCCTGCACGCCCCGGCCGACATGCAGAAGGAGATTGTGCCCAACAATATCCTGATGATAGGCGCCACCGGCGTGGGCAAAACCGAGATTGCCCGCCGGCTAGCCATTCTGGCCGATGCCCCTTTCGTGAAAGTGGAGGCTAGCAAGTTCACCGAAGTCGGCTACGTAGGCCGCGACGTGGAAAGCATGGTGCGCGACCTCGCCGAGCAGGCCGTGAGCCGCCTGCGCCAGCGCCGCCAGGAAGAGGTAAAAGCCCAGGCCGCCCAGGCTGTAGAAGACATTATCCTAGATGCCCTCATCCCTTCCCTCAAGGCGCCCACCAACGGCAGTGGGGGCAGCATGGGCTTCGGTATCAGTGGGGAGAGCATTGCGGCCGATGCCCTACCGGGCTCCGACCAAGAGCTGAACGAGCGCACCCGCGAGCGCTTCCGCCAGAAGATTCGCAACGGCGAGCTTGAAGACCGCCGCATCGAAATCAACGTGGCCCAGGGAGCCCCTAGCGTAGGCATTATGGGTGCACCGGGCATGATGGATGAGGCCACCATGTCGGGCCTGCAGGATATGCTCGGCAATATGCTGCCCAAGAAGCAGCGCAAACGCAAAGTATCGGTGGCCGAGGCCCGCAAAATTCTGCTGGATGAAGAAGCGGCCAAGCTCGTCGATATGGACGAGGTGAAGGAAGAAGCCATCCGGCAAGCTGAGAATTCAGGCATCATCTTCATCGACGAAATCGATAAAGTAGCTACCAGCGGCAGCGGCAAAAGCGGCGGCGGCCCCGATGTGAGCCGCCAGGGCGTGCAGCGCGACCTACTGCCCATCGTGGAAGGCTCGGCCGTGAACACCAAGTATGGCATCGTCAACACCGACCACATTCTGTTCATTGCCGCCGGTGCTTTCCACGTGAGCAAGCCTAGCGACCTCATTCCCGAACTGCAAGGCCGCTTCCCCATCCGGGTAGAGCTACAAAGCCTGACCAAGAATGATTTTTACCGCATTCTCAAAGACCCTAAAAACGCCCTCACCAAGCAATACCAGGCCCTGCTTACGGCCGAAGATGTGCAGTTGGAGTTCGAAGATGAAGCGCTGCTTAAGCTAGCGGAAATCGCGTTCGAGGTTAACTCGGAGGTTGAAAACATCGGCGCCCGCCGCCTGCACACCGTGATGAGCCGCTTGCTGAACGAATTGCTCTTCGACGTGCCTGATAAGCTGCCAGCCGGCACACAGCTCACCATCACGTCCCAACTGGTAGAAGAGCGCCTGCGCGACATGGTGAAAAACCGTGATGTGAACCAGTATATTCTGTGAGTAGCCAGCCCCGCTAGCCCACAAAAAAAGTCCCGGCCAGATTGGCCGGGACTTTTTTTGGGTAGCAACCTGGCCACCGCCTGGGCGGTGGCCAGGTGCAAGTACTAGTACCCGGGGTTCTGCGTCAGCAGCGTGTTCAGCTGCGTATCGGTATACGGGATGGGGAAAATGACGCGAGGGTCATTGTATGCAATACGTCCCACCGTGCCGTGCGCCGGAATATCACGCTTGTAGCGCAACAGGTCGTAGAGGCGGAAGCCTTCAAAAGCCAACTCCAAACGACGCTCTTCCAGAATGGCGTCAATCAATCCCTGCTTGGTCGTAAGCGCAGTAGCGTCATAGGCCGTAGTTGAGCGGCTACGTACTTGGTTCAGCAGCGTAATTGCCTCCGCGCTAGGGGTGGCGCTGCCCTGAGCAAGGGCCTCGGCACGAGTCAATAACACCTCAGGGTAGCGAATAATCGGCACCCAGTTCTCAACCGAGTAATACTTGGCTGTGAAGGTGTTGGTAGTCCGCACATCGAACAGCGTGGTACGACGCTTGTCGGTAGCCGACAAGGTAGTAGCGCTTGCAAACGGGTTCACCGTAATATCGGCGCGGCGGTCGGGACCGTAGTGCTGGCCGATGGCGTTGTTGGTGTTCGGGTTATCGTTCGCGTTCATCGCCACCGAGAAAATCGACTCGTTGGTGGTGTAGGTATAGAACGGTGTGCGTGGACCGAGGTCGCCAGTATTGAGCGAGTAAGTATTGGCCGTGATAACCTGGCCAGCGTAGGAAGCCGCCTGAGTGTAGTCACCCTTATAGAGGAATACGCGGGCTAGCAGGGCTTGTGCTGCCCCTTTAGTAGCGCGGCCTACGTTGCTAATGCCACGAGTGCCCGAGACTACCGGAAGGTCCGTAATGGCTTCGGTCAGGTCTTTCTGCATTTGGGTGTAAACCGCAGCTACCGAAGAGCGACCCAAACGCGACGGAATATCGAAGGCGTCGATGGAAGTAGCAGGGGCCGTCAGCTGAATAACGATACCAGGATGCGAGGCGTCAGCCGTGAAATTATAAGGCTGCGCAAACAGGTTAACGAGGTGCCACATGGTGAGGGCCCGAATAAACTTGCACTCCGCGATGTACTGCTTCTCCTGCGCAGCCGTCACCTTACCAGGGTTGGCGGCCAGGTTTTGCAGGAAAGTATTAGCCCCGAAAATCGTACGGTAACCACCAATCCAGGCGGTGGAAGCAAAGCCATCCGTCGACAGCATCTGGAAGCGCCCTACGTTGCCGAAGTAAGTAGGCACGTCGGTATCACCGCTACGGATATCGGAATAAATAAGCGCCCGGCCACCCAGGAATTCTGCGTTTTGCAGGTCGTTATAAACCCCAATTATTGCCGAATTAATCCGGGAAGCAGAGGAGAAGGTATCGTCAACCGGAATGTTGACGTAGGGGTCTTGGTCCAGAACATTGCAGGCCGAGGCAGCCGTCAGCAGCGTAGCCGACAACAACCACTTGGCCAAACCACGAGATTGTGAAAATTTCATAGAATAAAATCGAATTAGAAGCTAACGTTGAGGCCGAGGGTGTAGCTACGGGTCTGGGGAACCGAGCGGTTGTCGATGCCATAACCAATGTTGCTGTTGTTACGGTTCGAATTTACTTCGGGGTCCGTGCCAGAATAGTTGGTCAGCACGAAGGCGTTCTGCACCAGAGCGTAGACGCGCAGGTTGCCGAGGCCGTAGCGCTCGTACATCGGCTTGGGCAGGTTGTAGCCCAGGCTAATCTGACGCATACGCAGGAACTTGCCATCCTCCAGCCAGCGGGTCGAAGCCTGCTGCGATACGTTGTCGGCGAGGTACAGACGCGGCACGTTGGTAACCTGACCAGGAGTGGTCCAGCGGTCTTTGATTTCCTCCAGGTTGTTGTTGTAGAGGTTGGTCATCAGGCCAGCGCGGGTAGCGTTGTAAATCTTGTTACCACCGCTGTACTGCAGGAACAGCCCTAGCTCGATGCCTTTGAAGCTAAAGGTGTTATCGAAGCCACCGTAGTAGGTCGGGTAGCCCGTCTCCTTCATGTAGATAGCATCGTTCTGGGTGAGGGGCGTAGTTGCAGCGCCTTCAGCCGTGAGGTAGGTACCCGTGTTGGGGTTATACTGCTTGATGTTATTGTTGATGTCCAGGAACTGCGCGTTACCGGTGGTCGGGTTAACGCCAGCCCACTGAATGAGGCGGTACACACCGAGCGGCGAGCCAATGCTGGCACGCTGTACACCACTCACAATGTCAGCCGGGTCGTTGAGGCCCGTCACCAGGTTTTTGATGGCAGTTACGTTGAACGAAGAAGTCCAGCGGAAGCCGCTCTCCGTCGTCACGTTGTTGGTCGTGATGGTAGCCTCAATACCGCGGTTGAACATCGAGCCTACGTTGCGGGTGATGGCCGTGCCAGGTACCCCTAGCTGGCCGGGCAGCTGTGCATTCAGGAGCAAGCCGCTGATGTCGTTGTTGAAGAAGTCGAACGACAGGTTGATGCGGTCGCCAAGGAAACCAGCGTCCAAGCCTACGTCAAATTTCTTAGAAGTTTCCCAACGCAGGTCGGGGTTACCCACCTGAGCGAGTGCCAAGCCGTTGAGCTCGGCGTACTGGCCACCACCATACAGCGTACGGGCAGCATAAGAACCTACGCCGTTCGAGTTACCCACTAGGCCATAGCTGGCACGTAGCTTCAAGTTAGAAACAGCGGTGATGTCCTTCATGAAGTTCTCACCACCAATGCGCCAGCCCAACGATACCGAGGGGAAGTAGCCACGACGGTTGTTGGCACCGAAGCGCGAGTCTTCGTCAGCGCGCTGCGAAACCTGCAGGTAGTAGCGGTCGTCGTAGCTATAGCTAGCGCGGCCGAAGAATGAGCGGAAGCCGTTGCCAAACTTAGTACCACCGCTGAAGGGCGTACCAGCGGCTAGGCCGTCGTAGATGCTATTAAAGAAAGGGTCAGCCAGGTTAGCAGCACCAGCATACACCTGCAATTCGGTCAGGTTCTGCAACTCCGTACCAAGCGTAGCGCTTACCGTGTGCTTACCACCAAATACTTTATCGTAGTTGATGTAGTTCTGCCAGTTGGTTTGGGTGCGGTCGAGGCGGTTATCCTGAACCAGGCCAGCAAATGAGCGGCCCAGGCCCGACAGGCGCTGGTCGCTGTACTGGTCTTCGAAGTTGTCGAGGTAGTCAACACCAAACTTGCTGGTAAAACGCAAGCCCGTAATAGGCTGAATCTCGATGTAGGCGTTGGCGAGCAGGCGACGCGCGGTGTTAGCGTTGCGGTTCAGTTCAAGTACTGCGGTCGGGTTACTGACGTTGTTGGCGATGAAAGACGCCGTCGTCGTGTTGTTGCCCGAGCCGAGGTTACCGGCTGCGTTGAGGTAATAGAAGCCATCAGCGCCGTATACCGGCACGTTGGGGGCAGCGTTGTAGCCCGATACGGTGGCACCAGCGAGGTAGCCATCGGTCAGCACACCGTTGTTTTGCGAATGCGCGTAGTTGCTGCTGATACCAGCCTTCAACCATTTCTTAGGCGTAATATCCAAGTTCAAACGCACCGAGCCACGACGCAGGCGGTTGGTCTGAATGATACCATTTTGGTCAGAGTAGTCGGCCGAAGCGTAGTAGCTCGACTTCTCGGTGCCACCCTGCAGGGCCACTTGGTAGTTCTGCGAGAAAGCGTTGCGGTAAATCTGGTCCAGCCAATTGGTGCGGTCAGGAACCCCGTCGCCGTTTACGTCCACATCACGTACGATAACACTGTTGGCAGCACCGGCACCGTAGCGGTTAAATGCCTTCTCGTTTTGAATAACGGTGAAGTCATCACCGTTCAGCAATTTCGGGAAGCGCGTGGGCTGGTTCAGGCCAACGTAGCCGTTGAAAGAAATGGTGTTCTGGCCGTTGCGGCCACGCTTGGTGGTGATAACGATAACACCGTTGGCAGCGCGCGAACCGTAGATAGCGGCGGCAGCAGCGTCCTTCAGTACCTCTACCGACGCAATATCGTTAGGGTTAATGTCAGCTAGGGGGTTGTAGCGGGTACCGTTGCCACCGTTGAAAGTGTTAGCGTTTTCACGAGTGTTTACCGGAATACCATCGATAACGTACAACGGCTGCGAGCTGCCGCTGATGGAGTTAGCACCCCGGATACGAACCGATACACCGTCGCCAAGGGCACCGCCCGTGTTGGTTACCTGCACACCAGCCGCGCGGCCCGTTAGGGCTTGGTCGAGGCTTTGTACCGGCTGGTTCAGAAATTTATCAGCTTTCACCGTGGCAATCGAGCCCGTGATGTCTTTCACGTCCTGCGACCCGCCGTAGCCGGTTACAACTACTTCGCTCAGCTGTTTGGTATCGGCAGCCAGGGCTACGGCTACCGACGTGCGGCTGCCCAAAGCAATTTCCTGGGTCACCATGCCTACCGAGCTGATTACGAGTGTTCCGCCTTCAGCCGGAACATTCAGCGTGAAGTTGCCGTCCGAGTTGGTCGAGATACCCGTGGTCGTGCCTTTCAGCAACACAGTGGCGCCGGGTAGGCCCTCACCGGTTTTCTGGTCCGTTACCCGTCCCGATACCGCCCGCGTTTGGGCTAGCACCACCTGGAACAAGGTGAGCATGAGCACGAGGCTCATAAGTAAGGTTCTTTTCATTGAAAATAAGGAAGGTGAAAAAGATAAAAACGTCTCCATACCTTGTTGGCACAGATTAATTGGTGTCGCAAGATAATCTGCTCGCTCCAATTGTAGGCATCTTTCTTCACCCAATCTAAAGATTTACCTCACAACAATTTCATCAACTAGAAGTAACCTATTGATAATAAGGGATAGGCGAAATCCTGCTTCTGTTAATGAGCAAGTCGTTTTATGAGCCTCGTTTGTCTGGGTCGCAACTAAAATTTGCTTCCTAACCTTTTTACAAGCTTGCCTAAAACGCTTTATACTAGAGCTGTAGCGTTACCAAAAGTCTATTAGCAGGTAGTGCTGATGCTAGGGACACGCACGAAAAAAGGGACTGCCTTTCGACAGTCCCTTTTTGGATGATAAGGTCTTGTATTAGAACTTGTCCCAGAAAATCTTAGTCGTTACCCGGTCGCCACCAATTGCCGCCGCGGCGGCCTCCCGGTTTGCACCATTCAGGCTCAACTCAGTTGATGGGTAGGGCAAGCGAACCGGAATTTCGGAAACGGCCCGCAAACCCTTCACCAGCGTCGGCGAGTCAAGGCGGCGCCACTCTGTCCAGGCTATTACTGGCTGGTCATACAGGGCAATCCACTTTTGAACCCCGATTTTCTGCTTGTAGGTACCTGCGGCAGTAGCGTAGGCTACTGTAGACTGCGCCAAGTAGGTTGAGGCATCAGTTGCCGACCCACCAGCTTCTTGGATAGAGGCCGTTACAGCCGCATTGTAGTGCGAGGTAGCAGTGCCCCCTACTGCAATTCCGCGCTCGACGGCTTCTGCCAATAGGAATTCTACTTCCGAGTAGGAAAGCAATACACCCGGCAGGGTGGGGTCTTCCAAGCGGGTGCCGGGGGCCGAGAAATCTGTATACTTATTGAGCGCCCCATAAGGAGCCCCTACGTAAGCATTGCCCGGGCCTGGCTTGAAATAACTAGCACGACGTGGGTCATTCAGCGTGTTCAGGCGGTCTACAAAAGTGCTTGCGCCAATAAAGTCATAGCGGCCACTCTGCACCAAGTCTTCCCATAGAGGGTTGGTATTGGGCGGTGCAGAAATGAATTGCAGTTGGGCTTTGTCGCCAATTTGCTTGAATACGTTGGGCGCTGCCTGGGCAGCAGCAGTTGCTGCTTTTGCCGCATCGTCGTCGGCGACAGTCAAGGCCATCCGTAGCTTCAGCGAGTTGCCAAACTTAATCCAGCTAGCCACATCACCTTTGTAGAGGATGTCTGCATCACCCATGCCGGCGGAGGCGGGGTCGAGTGCTGCCAGCGCCGCATCTAGGCGGGTGAAAAGTGAGGCGTAGATGGTCTTGGCGTCGTCGTACTTGGGCTGCGAGTTGTTGAAGTCGAGTGCTTCCGTATATGGAACGTTGCCATAAGTATCAACCAGCGTTTTCCACGTGTAAACGGCCAGAATCTCAACGCAGGCTTGCTGGTTTTTTTGCACCGCAGCCGAAACAAACTGATTGTTGGGAATCTGTTTTTTAGCTTCGCTCAGGTTGCTGAGGGCTCCCGTATAGAGAGCATCCCAGAATGCGCGGTTGAGCTGCCGGGTATTGATATCGTAGCGCGACTCCTGAGGGTAAGAAGTCTGTGCCCAGTACTGCACGTACAGCCGGAACGGGTTCAGGTTTACGCTCGTGCTAACCACGGTACGGGTCAGCGTACGCTCGGCGTTGGAGAAGAGGGCCACCCCCGGCACAGCCGCAGGGTTCTTCACGTCGACGTTGTACTCCGTTAGGTTGTCTACGCAACTGGTAGCCAGCATAAGGGTAGACAGCGAAAAAATAATAGCTTTTTTCATACAAAAATTCGTTTTGAATTAGAAGCTCAAGCGGATGTTGGCACCCAGGGTGCGGGTCAGCGGGTACGAGCCCGACTGGTAGCCCTGGCCCAGGTTGCCCGAACTCAGGCCTTCCTCGGGGTCAGCATCGGGCAGGTTCTTGTGGATAATCCACAAGTTGCGGCCTACCACCGAGAACGTTACGCCTTTCACGAAGCCGAAACGGTTGGCCAGTGCGCTAGGCACCGTGTATCCCAGGCTAACCTCACGTAGTTTCACAAAGCTGGCGTCGTACACGAAAGCAGCGTTGGGGTTGCCGCCGTAGCCATATAGGCCACTACCATCGTTGGCAACGCGGGTAGTGTTGGGCGAGCCATCAGCTTTGACACCGGGCAGGATGATGCCACCGCTAGCCGCCGTGTTGGTAACGGGGCTGCGCGAAGGGTTACCTAGGTCATTCAAACCAGCCGTTTCGGGCTGCAGGCCACCGGCCAGGCCGTAGTAGCGGTCGAGCGAGAATACCTGGCCACCCTGGCGTACATCAACAAGGAAAGTCAAGGAAACAGCTTTGTAGGTCAGCGTGTTGGTAACACCACCGCGCCATTTTGGGTTCGGGTCAGCGATAACGGCATCCGAATTGGTTGGTACGTAGGCCGTGCCCCCGGCATTCACAATCTTCTGGCCATTCAGGTACGTGAAGTCGGAACCGCGCAGGCTACCAAAAGCCTGGCCCACCGTAGCGTTGGACGAGATGCCGCCCTGGTAGGTAGCCAGTACAATGTTGCTAACCCCGTTGAAGAGCGACAGCACCTCGTTGCGGTTGCGGGTCCAGTTAGCGCTCAGGCGCCAGGTGAAGTCTTCCGTTTGCACGGGCACCACGTAGGCGGTTACCTCGATGCCACGGTTGCGCACCTCACCCGAGTTCACGTAGCGGGAGCTGTAGCCCGAGGCGGTCGACACGCGCAGCGGAATAATCTGGTTGATGGTATTCTGCTGGTAGTACGTTGCTTCCAGGCCAATGCGGCTGTTGAGGAAGGCCGTTTCGATACCTACTTCGCCGCTGCGGGTGCGCTCGGGCACCAGGTCCTGGTTGTTTTTGGTGAGCGGCAGGCGGGCGATAGCTGCCGAGCCCAGGGCCGGCGACTGAATGTAATAGTCGTAGAGGCTGAGCGGGTTGGCGCCCTGGCCTACTTCGGCGTAGTTGGCGCGCACCTTGCCGTACGATACCCAGGGGGCGATGTCACGCAGGCCTTCCGAGAACACGTAGCCCAGCGAAATCGACGGGTAGATGAACGTGTTGTTGGCCACGGTCAGCGTCGTCGACTTGTCGCGGCGAGCCGTCAGGTCCAGGAATACCCGGTTGCGGTAACCGAACGTGGCGTTTGCGAAAATACCATCAACACCGATGCTCACGTCCGTTTCAGTAGGGGCAATCAGTGGGCTCACCGTGTTGGTCAACGCGTACAGGTTCGGCAGCGCCAGGCCGCCGTTGGTCGAAGCAAAAATCGACTTGATGTACTGGCGGCGCATGTTGGCACCAATCAACCCCTGAAACGAGAAGTTCTCGTTGAAGTCCTTCTTGAAGTTACCAATCAGGTCGTAGTTGATTTCGCGGTAGGTACGGTTGTAGCGCGAGTAGTACGAGGGGTAGCTGGCGGTGGTGCTGCCTAGTGCGGCGCGCTCTTCCTGCATCTCATCATACGTATCGAGGGTTACCCGGCCGAGCACGTTAAACCAGTCGGTAGCCTTGTAAGTAGCCACCACGTTGCCGAAGGTGCGGTAGCGGGTGTCGTTTTCGTAGTTCTGGTAGCGAACGAAGTAGGGGTTGTTCCAGTAGATGGCGGCATTGTTGCCGTTTTCGGGGCTAGCCAGGTTCCAGCTAGCATTCTGGTTGGCGTAGTTGTACGCGTTCTCCTGCTCCTTGATGTCCACGTTGGTCTGCCACCACTGGCGGAAGTTGGTCATCAGGTTTTCCGAGCCGTAGCCCGTGCCGTAACGACCCAGGCCGCTCGTGCGCGAGAAGTTGACGGTAGCGCTGGTCGTGAGCTTAGGCGTCAGGTTCAGCGCAGCGCTGAAGTTCAGGATGTCCTTAATCACTTTGCTGTTGGGCAGCACGCCGCGCTCCACGTTGTTGGAGTAGCCAATCTTGAAATTGCCCTGGTCGTTGCCGCCGTCGATGCTGATGCTGTTCAGCGTCGAAACCGACGTTTTGAAGAACGTGCTAGGGTCGTTGGCTGCCGCTACCCAAGGCGTAGCCTGGCCGAAGAAAGGCGAGCCTGGCGTGTAGGCATTCCACTGCAATACGTTCAAGTTCGGGTCGAACCGGCTGCCATACGAAGCGTCGTCGGCCGTAAGCGCTACCGGTGTGCCATTGTCGTCGTTGAAGCCTTCGCTGTAGCCAGCGCCGTACTCTTTCTGATACTTGATGAAGGTGCTCTTGTCGATGCGCCCGGCCGTAATACCCGAGTTCACCGTCACGTTCAGGCCCTTGCGGCCTTTTTTGGTCGTAATCAGAATAACGCCGTTGGAGGCGCGCTCGCCGTAGAGGGCGGTAGCGGCGGCGCCTTTCAGCACGGTCGTGGTGGCAATATCATCCGGGTTCAAGTCAGAAGCCGCGTTGCCGTAGTCGTAGCCCGAGCCGCCCGTGCGTTGGGCATTCGAGTTGGTGTTGTCGTTGCTGATGGGCACGCCATCAATTACGAACAGCGCCTGGTTGTTGCCGAACAGCGACTTGCTGCCCCGGATAACCACGTTGCTCGAGCCGCCGAGCGTGTTGCTCTGCGTGATGGCCAGGCCAGCTACCTTGCCCGACAGGCCGTTTACGGCGCTGGGGTTACGGGCCTGGGTTACTTCGCTGCCGTCAATCTGGGTAGCGGAGTAAGCCAGCGAGTTGCGGGTACGCTCCACGTTAAGTGCCGTTACTACTACTTCGTTAAGCTGTTTGGCATCAGTAGCCAGCGCAATATTAACGGTAGTCGTGCCCGTAATGGGCGCCTCCTGCGTGGCATAACCCACGAAGCTGTAAACCAGCGCCGTAGCCGTCGACGGTACGCTTAGCGAGTATGCACCATCAGCGTTGGTGGAAGTGCCGATGGTAGGCATTCCCTTCACGATAATCGTCACGCCGGGCAATCCCTGCCCACTACTACGGTCCGTAATCTTGCCCGAGATGCTTCGGTCTTGTGCCCAGGCCTGCTGGCAGAAGCCGGCAAGTAGCAGAATGACCCAAAATAAGTGTTTTCTCATGGTGGAAAATGGGTTGATGATTGCCTTAAAAAAATGAGGCTTTTGAACTGATGCGACAAGTATAAGCAGAAAGCCTACACTGAATTTAGCGCTTAGATTAGGAGTAAATCATCTTTGTATTAGGTTTATTTTGTTTTAAGGCGTTTTACATACAGTATATCAGGCCTTTATACCTAGTATGTTCGGGCCTTTCGACAGCAAAGCGGCGGCGGAAAAATATTGGGCACAAGTCCTAACATTTTTCCACCGCCGCTTTGCTGTCGAAAGGCCCGAAGTCGCAGACTTTAGTTCTGCATCAGATAACCCTTGATGTACTCGTCCAAATCTCCGTCCAGCACGTTCTGCACATCGGTGCGCTCGATGCCGGTGCGCAGGTCTTTGATGAGCTTATATGGATGCAGCACGTAGTTGCGAATCTGGGAGCCAAAGTCGATGCGCTTTTTGGTGGCTTCGACTTTATCGCGCTCCAGGTTGCGCTTATCCAGCTCCTGCTGGTAGAGGCGCGATTTGAGCATCCGCAGGGCGTGTTCCTTGTTCATGAGCTGCGAGCGCTCAATCTGTACTGCGATGATGATGCCGCTAGGGGCGTGCGTGAGGCGCACGGCCGTTTCGACTTTGTTCACGTTCTGGCCGCCCGCGCCGCCGGCCCGGAAGGTATCCCAGGAAATATCGGCGGGGTTGATTTCGATGTTAATCGTGTCATCGACCACCGGGTAGGCAAAAACGGAGGCAAACGAGGTGTGCCGCCGCCCGCTACTGTCGAAGGGCGACATGCGCACCAGGCGGTGCACGCCAATCTCGCTCTTGAGGTAGCCATAGGCAAAGGGGCCGTCAAATTCCAGCGAGGCCGACTTGATGCCGGCGCCCTCGCCGGGCTGGTAGCTCAATTGCTTCACCGTAAAGCCTTTGCTTTCGCCCCACATGATGTACATGCGCATGAGCATCTCGGCCCAGTCCTGGCTTTCGGTACCGCCGGCGCCGGGGTTAATATCGATGATGGCGGGCAGCTGGTCTTCCTCATCGGAGAGCATCCGCTTGAATTCCAGTGCTTCTACCTTGGCCTGGGTGGCGTCGTACTCGGCCTGCATTTCGGCCTCGCTAGCCTCGCCCTCGCGGTAGAAGTCATAGAGCACGTCAGTATCGGCGATTGCCTGCAACACGGCCTCGTAGTCGTCGGTCCAGGTCTTGACGCTATTGATTTCCTTGAGCTTGACCTCGGCGGCTTTGGAGTTATCCCAGAAATCGGGGGCTAGCGTTGCCGCCTCCAGTACCATTACCTGTTCTTTGCGGGTATCGTAGTCAAAGATACCTCCTCAGGGCCTCGGCGCGGCCCCTCAAGTCCTTTATCTGGTCTTGGGTCATGGTGAATAACTAATATGAGCGGCCGGGCACACCGCCCGGCCAGTAGCGCAAAGGTCGGCATAAAAAAAGCCGCCCGGCGAGCGGGCGGCTTTTTCAAGTGGCAGGCAGCTTTATACGGCTACCATCCAGCTGTGTGCGTCGGTAGCATTACCGGTGCGGATGGCCTCCAGGGCCTCCCCTACCCGGCGCGCAAACGACGACTCGGTGGGCGCGGGCAGGTCGTGGTCCTGGCCCTCGTAGCCCATGGTGGCAATCGTAGCGATGGTAGCGGCCGTGCCCACGCCGAAGGCTTCGGTGAGGCGGCCGGCGGCTAGGCCCTCGATTATCTCGCGGCTCGATACGCGGCGCTCTTCCACGGGCACGCCCCAGGTGCGGGCAAGCTCCAGCACCGAGCGGCGAGTAATACCGTCGAGGATAGACGTGGACAGCGCGGGCGTAACCAGCTTGCCATCAAGCACAAACATCACGTTCATGGCACCCGATTCTTCTACGTACTGGTGCTCCGAGGCATCGGTCCAGATGAGCTGGTGGTAGCCTTCCTGCTGGGCTAGCTTGCTGGGCAGCATAGCGGCGCCGTAGTTGCCGGCGTTTTTGGCGTAGCCAGCGCCGCCGGGGGCGGCGCGCACGTACTGCTGCTCGAAGCGCACGCGCACCGGTTTGGTGAAGAACGCGGCTACCGGGCAGGTAATAATGCCGAAATGATAGGTTTCGGAAGGCCGCACCCCTAGCGCGCCATCGGTGGCAAACATGAAGGGCCGGATATAGAGCGAGCTGCCGCTCATGTTAGGCACCCAGCCGGCGTCGAGCTTCACCAGCTCGCGCAGGCCCTGCATAAAAATATCCTCCGGAATGGTAGGCATCGCCATGCGCTCGGCCGAGGCATTGAGGCGGCGCCAGTTGTCGAGGGGCCGGAACAGGGCCACGCTGCCATCGGCTTGGCGGTAGGCCTTCATGCCTTCAAAAATAGCCTGGCCGTAGTGAATAGCCGAGTTG
>Ga0308164_10003742_pt1 | contig 13421 bp, 12 predicted proteins | sample PhyTR2_FD_201031 | JGI IMG/M metagenome (GOLD analysis project Ga0308164, IMG submission 201031) | Phyllosphere microbial communities from UC Gill Tract Community Farm, Albany, California, United States - DLSLT.R2 | ecosystem: Host-associated > Plants > Phyllosphere > Unclassified | place: USA... | reverse complement strand
GACGATGCTATTTCCCTCGTGTCCAACCGTCGAGCGTCGCTTGGTGCGGCTCAGAACCAGCTTCAGTCGGCGGTAAACAACCTGACCTCGAACGCGACGAACCTATCGGATGCCAAGAGTCGCATTGAGGATACCGATTTCTCGTCTGAAACGACCGCGCTCGCGAAGGCTCAAATCCTCAGCCAGGCATCGACCGCGATGCTAAGCCAAGCCAATCAGAGCCAGCAGAGCGTTCTAAAGCTTCTCCAGTAAAGTCTGCGCGACCGTAGCCCCCAAATTTGCGGTCGTACATTCTTGTGGTCCGTATCTCCCGGACCGTGACCCCGGTAGCTTGGGCTACCGGGGTCTTTTTTACTGAGGCAATTTCCAGCCTGGGTCATGACGGGCTTAGTAAATGTGGGGATTGGACGGTATAAACTGCCCGATCCTAATCGAACTATAGCGGCCGGAGGCGATCGGGAGACCAGCCGGGTTCAGCGACCGGGCTCCAAATTTACATTGAGGAGAGCATCTCAATGTGGTGCTGAACCGTGGGAGCGATGGACGCTGCAACTTGCTTCAGTGCTGGCGCCGTTCCTGCCTGAGCATAGCCCTGGTGAAGGCTAAGCGCGTTCTGATGCGCGGTCTTCTGCTGGCTGATATACAGCGCATCCCGTGAGGGGCCGCGGGCTGCCTTGAGTGCTGCAATGTTGCGAGTTCCCATCGCATCAAGCATGGGCGGCTTTGGCGTCAACTTCGAGCGCACGGCGGCAGCTTTTACGTCTGCAGTGCTTTTGTTGTGGTCAGACACCATCATGGTAGCGAACTGCTTGAGGGCGGGGTTCTTGGTTGTGGCCAGCACCAGTTTGCTCGACTGGATCTCGTACTGATCGCCCGCGCCGGCCTTGGTGACGTAGGTTGCAGGCGAGGGAGCCGGTTGTGCAACTGCAGCAGTTGGGAGGCTGAGCATCGCGGCAGCGAATAATACTTTTCTCATTTCAAATCTCCTAAAGGGTTCTTCAACGCATTGGGCTAATTCGCCGCTTCACTAAAGGGTTCCGCCGCCGAATGCCTTTGCGCGCCGAATCACGCGCCCAAAGATATCCGTGTCGAGCGCGAGGTCGAAGTTGGCGAGCAACGCTCCGTTCAAGCTCAGCTCGTCATCCGCGGTTTCATAATTCCGGTCCCACGTCAGCTGCACATCGTCACGGCCGTACGGAACCTGTCCACGATGCTTGTCCGGCTTGCCGTACGACTTGCCACGACCACGACCGACCTCGATCACCGGCTGCATCTTCGCACCGGTCTCGTGGAAAGATGTCGCGAGACCTTACGCAACGTACGCGAGGGGAGAGGCTGCGGCGGCAAAAGCGTCGAGTTTCGCCTGAATGCCTTCGAACTGGGGCGTCGTGATCTTACCGAAAATCGGCCGAACCGTCACATAAAACTTGTCCGGCGACGCCAGCCCGTGCGCAGGGTGCGCAGGAGCAGTCGCCGGCTTTGATGCCGTCGTCATGATTATTCCTTTCGATGTGAAGCAATTACGTGGCTTGCCCGTTTGCTCCGCGCTGGAAGGGTTCCTCCTGCTCCAGCCGGCCCGCTATTTTCGCTCCCCGGTGACTAAGGCGGGCCGTTACCCCGCAACCAGAGCGACGGTGTCGCGTTAAGCCGCGGCTAGCCTACCCCCGGAAAGAGTGACTGGCCGGCCTGCTCGCTGGTGCACCGTGAGCAGGCCGTTATCCTGATTTTAATTTTGGGTTACCGAGCTAGTTCGCCAGGTGTCGCCCTCACGCCGGACGCTCCCCTGCTCGCCGTAACGTCTCCGCACAGGGGCGAGAAGGGAGCGTCCTTTCGATCCCGGGATCGATACCAGCACCGACCTTGTGCGTGACGAGCGTGCCCTTGTCGAGTAACTGGAGGCGAAGAGGAACGCCACTAGCGACCTTCACGCATGAGAGTTGCGGTTGCGGCGAATGGCTAGCGCAGACCGGCGCGGGAGGCGGGCCCGATGGTGGGGAGCGGGTAGGGGAACTCGAGTGGACCGACGTTAACGTCACGCCGTTCCGCAGGATCGCAGTTGGCCAGTACGGTTTGTCAGCCCGTATTGGTAGCGATGGCTACGCAGCCTTGGGAATGCGATCAACCAGAGCGCTCAAAGACTCAGCATGGAAGGTGTGGGGGCGGACTCGACGGTCGGGCAAAGACAGTCGCAGGCCGCGACGTTCCGAGGCGGGGATGTTGCGGACCCTGACGGCCAAGGCCAACAATGAACCTTCGAAGAGAATCTCGGAAGACTGATCATCATTTGAGTCTGGGTTGGCCATGCGAACCAGTGTCGCCTGTTCATTCCACGGAATATCCATTGGTTTTATCCCCCTTGTTGCCCTCGCCGTAGCACGTCCCTCCGCGAACCAAATTGATATGCGGCAGTATGTATCCGTATTGGTTGTATTAGCGACGGGGGCATTCGGGGTGCCGGTGCGCGGTGGATCAGAGGCTACCCAGATCATCGCGATGCCGCATCATCTCTCAGTCGGTCTCGCTGGTGCCGCTGGCGTCGTCGGTCGACTTCCATTTGCCCTCGGCGACCTGGTCGTCGTCCTCGTCGCTACTCTCGATCGCCTGCTCATAAGCCGCGCTTTCGTCTGCGATACCGGCCTCGGCACTCTTCTCGGCCGTTTCCTTGAAGTCAGCTGCGCTCGGGTCAGTCGGATTGCCGTCGGTCATGGTCTGCTCCTTTGCTGGAGAGGTCTCAACGCGCGACTTCGGTCGGCGGGCTCCCGTCCCTATCCCGACACAACTCTCTGGAGCAGCACCTGATGGGCCTTGCACTAGAACGGCTGTCCGATTGGCCTGTCGCCATGAGCCGGGAGTTGGCGCTGGCGTACATGGGTGCGCCTCACGGACGGATGATGGCGAAGATGCTTGCCGGCATCGCACAGTTCGAGCGCGACATGCTCCAGCGAGCGCGTCCGGTCCGGCCTCGGCGCGGCGAAAGCGCGGGCCGCAAGCTCGGGCGGCAAACCGGTGACCGTCCCAAGTCCGACGGTCTCGCACCCAGAGTGCTCGCGCTTATTGTAAAAGGCTGCAGCTATCGCTGGATCGTGCGTGGCCTAAGCCTTAGCAAAAATACCGTTGCCGCAATTGTTGGGCGATCCCGAGCCAATGCGTCTTCCGATGTGGAAAAGACGGAATAAGTGGTAGCAGACATCTAACATACGCAAATTGTCGGGCGCGGTTTTAAATCTGGGGAGATAATATGCTTGTGCTCATCATGTTAGCAGCAACAATTGATATCCGTCGTGATGCGCCACCCGTTACCTTGGAGCAAGCTCGTAGCATGTCACCAGCCGACTTAGGCGATGCGTTACTCAAGGCTGGTCATTCGCCTATTGTAGAGGCGGTTGTTGGACCTGAAGGAATGCTTCCTCCGCCCCCTCCAGATTTACCCGAAGAAAGCGAAATAAAGCTTTTCTCTGGGGTAGAGCATGCTCAGCAACCCGATTTCTGCGAGAAGACAAGGGCAGTGGTGACGTTAGAGCCTGTGCTACGCGTTCAGGGAAAATTACCGCCATCTCGACCAAAATCTGTGTCGCTGACCAAGTTATATCGGATGGCGGTACAAAAAAATGGAGCATCGCAATGTGAAGCAAAACGCTACGAGTTTTTTGCTTTGGACGAAAAACTAGCTGGTCGGACGTTTACGATTCTCCGTTTGTTCAACAATTTACGGATGAACGGCGGTCGTAAGGTTGTTGTTAGCATTGACGACCAAGAGGCTCGTGGCATGCGAGACTATGTCAGGAATAATCCTTCCCAGGCAAAGGGCCTACCAAAAGAGTATACAACGCCAATCACCAATGGTCGGGTTGCGATCGGGAGATTTCCAATCTTAAGCATCAGCTACGTGAGAAATTACGTTAAAGCTTGGGATGATACCTTATCAGATTCCGATCTGAAAGATGAGAAGGGACACGATCTGGAAGCCATATATCTTTTCGCAGGCGGGACTTGGAACGCTGGAATCGTATTAGATGGTGGTAGGATAGTGAAGGTTCGCTTTAAGAAAGCCATCCCGCCTCCCTTTTAATATTCAAATTTGAGGCAGAAGGATGGTGCAATATCGGGATGCCTCTGCCTTGCGATCAGATAGGAAGTCATCGATTGTTCGGGCCTGCTTGGCATGTTCCCTATAAAGCGCCTGAGCGCGAGAAACCCCGTGACCGATCGGCGATAGACGGACCTGATCGTCCTCAACCGTCAAGATGACCTTCGCATCTCCGTGGAGCCCCATCGCCTTCAGTCCGGTGACCGCAGCTGATTTCCAGCTGCCGCGCGCAGCCTGAGAGGGCGCTGACATGACAGCCAGAATGAAATGGGTTGGTGCACCCCCGGGGTCAGCCAGTCACTCGCGACCGGCATCGTTCGTGACTGCTGGCAGCCGCGTTGCGCAGAGCGATCCGCGTTGGCCGCGTATCGCTTCTGGACTTTTCGAACTCCGAGAAAGGCATCGGCACTCCGTTCGTATCGTCGACGCCGCCTGTGCTTGTGGAACGCTGCTGATCGAAGCGGCAAGTACGCTCGTGCACTCGGTTTGCCGCCCCCGTCGTGCGGATCGCAATCATCGTGCTCGGCACGGCGATCGGCCTGCGCTTCATGGGTCTGGCCGACGACATCATCAACGTGGCGTTCGGGTTGCTGCTCGGTGCGATCGCAATCGCGTTCGGCCTGGGTGGTCGCGTTGCGGCCGGGAATGCCCTTAAGCGGATGCTCGACGGTGCCAAGTCGACCGATGACCGCACCGATCGGGCGATGGACGGCGACCGTACGTCGACGTCCGGCATGGCTTCGATGGATCGTTCCTGCGCGTAGCGACGTCCGTCAGGATGACCGTGGCGACTTGCGGAACCCTAGCGACCGTCCCCTGATCTGAACCTTCCCTCCCGCTGTAAATCAAAGGAAACCAGACATCGCCGCAGCGGAGACACTCTCCGGCGCAATGACGGTTTTCCGCAGTGTTCAGATAGGGAAGTACCCCAAATACCCGCTCACTCGGCTGCGTCGTTGAGCCAGTTCGGCGTTGCCCTACCGCAGCCCGCGATTCGTACTGGCTGCCGCGAGCCATCAGCGCGTGAAAACGAGGGGTGCGCCAGAAGCGCTTGCGCGGTGACCGAACAGGGTTTTCCTGCCATGCAGGTTATGTCGGTCCTCGCCAGAATTCCTGTGTCGTTTTCCCAAGAGTAAAGCGTGACATCTCGGTTCAGTAGCTGTTGATTGAGAGCCAGACCCCAACGACACCGGCCCACGAAGCTAGCGATGATACGCCTCTGCGCCACGTCAATCGAGGCGGTTGAGGCTGCCGCACTTATGAGGGATCGGCTCGGTACGTAGGACGGTGCAAGGTAGCCAATCACTACGAGAACCAAGAGTACCGGCAGGCCAAACATGCCGGTGAGGAACGACCATTTGCGCATTCTTTATGGTCTACGGGAGATTCCTGTTCAGCGGCTTAACGTCATCCCTATCTGACCTACCGCGCTTATAAAGCGATGCAGTTCAAACTATCGATTGCTGCAGCGGAGGTCCCCTCCGCCGCGTCACCTTCGACGCGTACTAAGCCCCATTGAGCTGCTGCCGGTTTCGTGGACACCGAGATAAGGTGTTTTCGGAACCGGAGGGTGTAAATGCAACGACGGAAGTTCAGCCGAGAGTTCAAACTCAAGTCGGTGAAGTTGGTCCGCGATCGGGGCGTGGCGGTGGCACAGGCCGCCCGCGACCTGGACCTGCACGAGAACGTGCTGCGCAAATGGGTCCGCGAAGCGGAATCTAAGGCGCATCGAACGTCGTCACGCGACTGTAACGCAATAAAAAGCTGGACGATTTTTGATGCGATTTGTTGGCGTACACATTGACATGAAGCGCCTGTCATGTAGCGTTTAGGACGTGCGGAGGGAGAGCCGCAGCCGGGGGGCAATATAGTTCGTGGCGACACTGCAAGAGAAATTTGCGGGCAGTTCGGAGACGGGCTTGGTTGCGTTCGCGACGGTGCTCGCCATGCACAAGCTGGCAGTGGACCCTGAGCAACTTCGTCACGACCTCGGGCATGAACGACCGCTGGTATCAGACGACATATTGCGTCTGGCGAAGCGACAGGAAGGTGTTCGCGCCAAGGTGGCGGAAGCAGACTTCGCACGTTTGGAACGATTGTCGTTACCAGTGATGGCCAGCGGGCCCGAGGGCTGGTTTGTGATCGGTCGGGTGAGCTCTATTGAAGCTCTGATACAGCGCCCTGGGCATCAGGTCGAGAAGCGGGACGCCGCGGCACTTGCCGAGATCTGGTCGGGCCAGGTCATCTTGATCACGACACGCGAGGGCGTCGCCGGCGCCGCGGGACGGTTCGATGTTAGCTGGTTCATACCCCAGATCGTAAAATACCGGCGGCTGATCGGAGAGGTGCTCCTGATCACGCTGGCCCTCAACCTTCTTGGCCTCGCCGCCCCACTTTTTTTCCAGAACGTTATCGACAAGGTCCTCGTCCACAATACGCTGGCAACACTGCAGGTCCTGTCGATCGGTTTCCTAGCGGTATCGGTTTGGGAGACGGTTTTTGGGTGGCTAAGGACTCGGTTGTATTCGGAGACCAGCCAGAAGCTTGACGTCGAGTTGGGAGCGAAGCTCTTCCGGCACATGCTGGGACTGCCGCTCTCCTATTTCGAGGGGCGACGAGTAGGCGACACAGTCACGCGCGTCCGACAGCTGGAATCGATCCGCGAGTTTCTGACCAACGCATCTCTCTCGGTCCTTGTCGATCCAGCTTTCACGGTCGTGTTCCTGATCGCAATGTGGATATACTCACCGACCTTATTTTGGATCGTCGCAGCCACCATTCCTGCTTATGTCATCGTGTCGGTCCTTTTAACTGGACCGTTGCGTAGAAGGCTCGATGAGAAATTCGAACGTGGTTCGGCCAACAATGCGCTGCTCGTCGAGAGCGTATCGGGAATGCAGACGATCAAGGCCGCGGCCGTGGAGCCGCAGTGGCAGGATCGCTGGGAACGGCAACTTGCGGGATACAGTGCCGCCAATCAGCGGGTCATCAACCTCGGCAATACCGGCAGCCAAGCTGTACAACTTATATCCAAGATCAGCCTTGCTGCAATTCTGTTCTTCGGTGCACGCGAGGTAATTGCGGGGGCGCTAACGGTCGGTGGTCTTGTCGCGTTCAATATGTTCGCGCAACGCGTGTCCGGCCCGGTCATTCGCATGGCTCAGCTGTGGCAGGATTTTCAACAGGTCCGGCTGTCAATCGACCGCCTCGGCGACGTGCTGAATGCGCCCGTCGAGCCAGGTGCTGGATCACGTATCGCACTGCCAGCAGTCAAAGGTGCAATCCGTTTTGACGGCGTGAAGTTCCGCTACGCGCTCGATGGCCCTTGGACGCTGGATGACATCACCTTCGATCTGCCTGCAGGCGGGACGTTAGGGATCGCCGGGTCGTCGGGATCAGGTAAATCGACGCTGACCAAGCTGTTGCAGCGGCTTTATACGCCTGCGGGCGGGCGGATATTTATCGACGGCGTTGATATCGCGCAGATCGATCCAGCGTGGCTACGTCGCCAGATCGGCGTGGTCCTTCAGGAGAACCTGCTCTTCAACCGGTCGATCCGAGAGAATATCGCGCTCGCGAACCAGGCCATGCCACTCGAAAACGTGATGGCGGCAGCGAAGCTCTCGGGAGCTCACGATTTCATTCTGACGTTACCGCAAGGGTACGACACGATCATCGAGGAGAGAGGCGTAAACCTGTCGGGCGGGCAACGTCAACGGATTGCAATCGCACGAGCTCTGGTCACACAGCCACGAATACTCATTCTCGACGAGGCGACATCGGCACTCGATGCTGAAAGTGAAGAGATAATTCAGGCAAACTTGAATGCAATGGCCCGGGGGCGCACTGTCCTTATCATCGCGCATAGGTTGTCGGCGATCCGACAATGCGATCGGATCATGACGCTGGAAAAGGGCCAGGTAGTCGAAGTCGGCAGCCATGAAGAGCTTCTGCGGCTGGACGGTCGCTATGCGAGTCTACACCGTCGTCAGATGGGCCCAAGTGGGGGGCGCTTGTGACTGCGATCACCCACCACTGGACAGCCGTCCGTACCGCTCTGGCCGACGAAAAAAGCCGCGCAAAGGGACTCATCCGAACGGAGGAAGTGTCGTTCCTACCGGCTGCGTTGGAGATCATCGAACAGCCAGTATCACCCACTGCGCGAGCAACGACTTGGGCATTATTGATACTGCTTGGGGCAACGATCGCCTGGTTGACGCTGGGCCGGATCGACGTTGTAGCATCGGCACAGGGGCGCCTAATCCCGGTAGACAACGTCAAGATCATCCAGGCCGCCGAAGCTGGTGTGGTTCGTGCTATCATGGTCCGGGACGGACAGCGTGTGCGCCGCGGGCAGCCGCTCGTTGAACTCGACCCGACGGTGTCCGCTGCGGAGGCCGTGCAGGCAGAGCGGGCACTGGAGACGGCAGAGCTGGACCGAGCGCGAGCGCAGGCAATCCTATCGGCGCTCGATGGTCACGGGCTCGCCTTCGCTGCGCCTCCGGGAACGCCCGCGGACGTCGCGGCAAACCAAGCCGCTTTGGCAAGGGCGCAACTAGACGACATCCTTGCGACCGCGGCGACGCATTCGGCAGACCGTCAGGCGGCAGTGGCGGCACGCGGGGAGGCAAGCGTACAGGCAGCCAAGCTTACCGAGACATTACCGCTATTAGACGAACAGATCGCCGCCAACGAGCAGTTGCTTGCCAAAGGATTCGTATCAAAGCTGAAGGTGATCGAGATGCGCCGTCAGCGCCTTTCTGCCGCACGCGACCGTGACATTGCGCTTCAAACCTCTAGCAAGGCGACCGCGCAGATGGCGGCAGCGGGCAGCGGCATGGCGCAGTCGCGCGCAGAAGCGCGGGCCAAGGTTCTCGCTGACCTCACAAAAGCGGACGCTGACGTCCGGCTGCGCCGTGAGGAATTGACTAAGGCCCGGCAGCGATCGAGCTTACAGCGCTTGTCTAGTCCGGTGGACGGAACGGTAACCCAACTGGCGATCCATACCGTAGGCGGGGTGGTCGAGGCTGCCAAACCGATCATGGTCGTCGTTCCAAGCTCGGGTTCTCTGGTCGCGGAGGTCAAGGTGCTGAACAAGGACATAGGCTTCGTTCGCCGCGGCCAACCGGTCGCGGTGAAAATCGAGGCCTTTCCCTTCACGCGCTATGGCACCGTTCCAGGTAGAATGATCGGCATCGGGTCCGATGCGGTTGAGGATGAGAAGCTTGGCCTTGTGTACACGGCGCGCGTTTCGCTGGCTCGGACTGCGATCAATCGCAACGGAGAGGCGATCCAGTTGACGCCGGGCATGACGGCAACTGCCGATATCCGGACTGGGAGGCGCACCATCGGTAGCTATTTGATAAGCCCCGTTGACGAGGCGAGGCTGGAAGCGGGGCGCGAGCGGTGAAAGCTAATATTACTATGAATACTGCGACAGGATGATGAGCATTTCTAAGGGTACCTTTTTTATCCGATATGCGTCGGGAGATGGGAACAAAAATGCCCGAGTTTACGCCGAAGAATTCGTACTTTGGTCGGGATCTCCCAGCAGAAAAGAATACTTAATGTTTTGGCTTCCTCGCGCGGGGGGGCCTGCAGTGATATGGACTGCCGTCTGGTATTACGCCTTTGTAAAACAAGTATCATACCATGCGGCGGATCTAACAACCCACATTGCTGCTGGATTTTCAATCTTGGGACTTGTTGCGGCGTTCGCAGTTCCGGTAAGCGCTATAATGTGTAAACGATACAAATATATCATTACATCCCAGCGTATCATTCTACACGATAGATTATTCAACAAGTCTCGTTATGCCTTTAATAAAGACATAATCGAAAATAGATTAATCGCCGGCTGGGATAGTAATGCTGGATCGTTAAAGTTTCACGTTGGTTTTGTTTCAACACCAGACAGCAATGCAGCCGTACATCTAATGCTTGTCGGCATAAGCGACATAAACGCCGCTCTTGCGGCAATCAGATAAGGGGGAGCGTAGATATGCCTAACTCGTGGCAAACTCGAGGCGGACAGTCTTATAGCAGAAGCTTTAATTGGGGAGTGGCCCGCGGCAGTTATAGCGTGGGAGTAAATCCTGCGGGCGCTGGGGGGGTAGGAACAAGTGTTTCGGTTGGCGTTGGTGCTTGGGAAGGTCGTGCTGGCGTTGATAGTAACGGTAACTATCAGGCGGTTGGTGGTGTCGGATATGATTTTCCCAAATGGATGACACGTAACTTTGGTCAGCTTCGTGGATTTACGGGTATTGGTTATTCATCAAAATACGGCGGTGTTGATGTAACTGATATCGAGTTAAAGTTTAGAAATATTGGTCCGGGTGGCTTCGGTACCGGTATACGGTATCAAAACCAAACGCCATTAAGCGATATTCTGGGGGGGCTGCTGCGGCGACGTGATCCCATGGTTATCGACCTAGGCAATGATGGATTGACGCTGACGCCATTGCGCTTTTCCACAGCCGCGTTCGATTTTGGGGGTGATGGTGCCCGTGAAATCACTGGCTGGATCGGTGCAAACGAGGGGATCGTCGTAAGCGACATAGATCATGATGGAAAGATTTCGAGCTTGGCCGATTTGTTCGGTGACGGTAACGGCGACGCTTTTTCCCGACTCGGAGAATATGACGAGAACGGTGATGGTGCCATTACCGTCACGGACTCTATCTTTGCGTCGCTGCGTATCTGGCGGGATGCAAACGCTGACGGGTTTGCCCAGGCTGAGGAACTTGTTGGCCCCGGGGCATTAAATATAGCGAGTATAGGCGTCAGGGCTGAGGCCGTTAATCGCGATGTTGATGGTAACCACGTTATAAACAGCGGTCTCGTTACTCTACAGAATGGCAGCACTCTTAATTCATACAGCCTTGCCTTCGCTACTGATGGAAGCATTAACGCCGGGGTATCCCCGGATGTCGATATTCCGGAGGATCTGATCGCCCTGCCAAATATGCACGGCTTCGGAAACGTACGAGAGCTTTGGGACTGGGCGCTTGCTGCCCCCAGTAACAAAGCGGACCTGAAGAATGCGGTGCATGACTTCGCGGACACAGATAATCTGTCAAGCATGGTTGGATCGTGGTCTTTCTCGTTGGGTACGGACTACGCTCCCGCAACCCCCTTTTACCATATGAGTAAATTTGAGAAATTTATTGCGAATTGGGCAGGGGTAACTGGCGGGTCCGATGACGAGAAAATCAAGGCAATAGCCGAAAAATTCGCAGGCCATGCTCTACCTTTGGCCTTTGCAGGAAATATAGGATTCTATGACGTTTTCATGGAATTTAGCGCAAATCTAGCGCTTCGCTTTCTTCAGCAGACAGCGCTGGCCCCCGCCCAGGCGGCAGGGCTCTCCTTAACGCGAGCTTTAATCGGACTTGATGCGGATGCTCTTGCCAATCTGACGCAATCAGAGTTTGAACAGCTTGCTACCGCAGCAGGCGTGGCTAGTGTCACGCCTCCGAGAGCTGGTTCCTTGGCTGCCGGCTTAAGCATTACAAATTATAACTTCGCAACAGATTCGTTTCCAGACGGACTAGCGGATGCCATCGCATCGAAGCTTCATATCGTCGATTCCGACTCGCCTTCGCAAGGGTGGAGCAAGGTTCGTTCGCTTCGCTCCGATGATCCATGGCTGTTTACGTTAGGCGACAAGCTTAACCCCGACATAAGCAAGGGATCCGTTACCGAACTAGCATTGCGCATTGCGAGTCATAACAGAATACTCCCTGTGCATGGCGTTGACCACCAATCACTTAATGGCACCGCAGGCGACGATATCTTAAGCAAATTATCCGGAGTTACTCCCTTATCGATCGTTTCTGGCGGCGGATCCGACATAATATCTGGCGGGACAGAAGATACTACGGTTGTCTTTTCCGTGATCAACGGTCAGTCGATAATCTCTGACGCCGGTGGTGCTGATGAAATCGCTTTCACGACGCTTTTGCCGAGCGATGTTTCATTTCGATGGGTGCCGGAAACGAACGTTTTTACGATAGTTGGACCATCAGGAAGTGTAGCTATAAAAGATGCGTTTGACGCCACAGGCGTGCCGCGAATTGAGCGCATCAGCTTTAGCGATGGGACCGTATTTGCCGGGGTAGAGATTCGCTCTGCTGCTCTGTCAGCACTGACAACAAGCGGAAATGATACGATTGTGGGCTGGCAGCGCTCACAGATACTTAGTGGGGGAGATGGGGCGGATAGCCTTACCGGCGGGGATGAGCGGGATTTTCTAAGTGGCGGCACCGGCGCTGATTTCTTATCAGGTGGCGGAGGCGACGACGTCGTCAGTGGGGATGCTGGTGACGACACGATCGTTGAGTCCGGCGGAAATGACACATATTTCTGGTCCCCTAACGAGGGTGACGATCTACTGACTGGTGGTGGTAGCTGGGACGGGTACAATTCCCTGCAGTTCGCTGACGGAATCATCCCTGAGGATCTTCTGTTCAGCTACGGCACGACCGGTGGTCGCGGTGTTCGTATGAGTGTCGCAGATTCCACCGGATCAATTACCATGGATATGATGCTCATTGATGGCCAAGCACAAGTTGATGAGTTCATATTTGGGGATGGTCGGAGGCTGTCGCGGAGTCAGCTTTTGGCTCTCGCGATGCCGCAACTTGTGACGGCGGCTGATGGTCAGGTTTGGGGATCTCAGTTCAACGATGTCTTGGAAGTGGGTGCTGGTGACGACCGCGTTATCGCCCGAAACGGAGACGATATTCTAATCGGCGGCACGGGCAACGACTTCCTGTCGGGCGGTGGTGGCAACGACGTATACCGGTTCGCCAAGGGCGACGGCAACGACACGATCGTCGACGGTGTCGATCGCTGGGATGGCGGTGAAGGCGGCAATGATCGTATCGAACTGGGTGAAGGCATCACCGCAGCAGACATCACGATCAGCCAACAGAATAACGGCAACGATCTCCTGCTGACCATTGCCGGTGGCGACAGCATCTATATCACCGGCCAGGTCACCAACGGTGCCAACTTCATCGAACAGCTGGTGTTCGCCGACGGCACGGTCTGGGATCGCACCGAGATGTTCAAGCGGTCGATCATCGCAACCGACGGTGCAGACCGGTTCTACGGCACGCAGGACGGTGAGACGATCGTAGGCGGCGCCGGCGACGATTGGATCAGTGCGCGCAACGGGGATGATATCGTCGTCGGCGGCACCGATAACGACTTCCTGTCGGGCGGTGGTGGCAATGACATCTACCGGTTCGCCAAGGGTGACGGCAACGACACGATCGTCGACGGCGTGGACCGCTGGGATGGCGGCGAGGGCGGCAACGATCGCATCGAA
>Ga0308164_10003740_pt1 | contig 13424 bp, 8 predicted proteins | sample PhyTR2_FD_201031 | JGI IMG/M metagenome (GOLD analysis project Ga0308164, IMG submission 201031) | Phyllosphere microbial communities from UC Gill Tract Community Farm, Albany, California, United States - DLSLT.R2 | ecosystem: Host-associated > Plants > Phyllosphere > Unclassified | place: USA... | reverse complement strand
ACTAAGGCCTCGATCTTGCGGTTTACCAAGTCGATGTTCGCATCAGGATTTAGTGTAACCATGGTTACAAAACTGTAATTGTTCCAGTTTAAATCTTTAGCGCTTTGGTCTACAATCTGGTAAAACGACCATGGCATCAAGAAATCGAACCGATTTGAACTATTTTCAGGCAAATCTTTAATTACCCCTGTAATGGTTAGGTTTTCTTGATCCTGGTAACGAACAGATTTGTTTAAAACATCGGTTGTTCCAAACAATACCTTTGCGGTGGTCTCTGTTAAAATAACCGAAAGCGGATTCTGTAAAGCTGTTTTCGGATCGCCTGAAATAAATTTATAATCATACATTTTAAGTATATCGGGCTCTGCAAACTTCGAATCTTTTTTATAGCTGTTTTGCCCGTTAGCGATTAAGCTTTTTTTGCCATAATCCATACGGACAACATATTTTGCTTCGGGTAAATTTTGCTTCAAAAGCGGGCCTAAAGCCGTTGTAGAACCATTAAAAGTTCCTGCAATTTTATTTCCCTCGCCCGGAACATTCGTCATTGTCATATAGACGTTTTTCCAGTTTTTGGCTTGCTTATCGAAATTCCATTCGTAAGAAACATATAGCAACAGCATTAAACAGGCTGCAAGGCCGATAGCCAAACCAATTACATTAATGAGGGAAGAGGTTTTATTCTTCCAAAGGTTTCGCAATGCGATTTTTAAGTTTAGTCTAAACATAAAGCCCCTCCTAAATCCTCCCCGGAAGGGAGGACTTTTGTTTGTGGTTAAAAAATTTTATTTCTACTAACATTATTTGTTCGGTTCAAAAGGTGTAAACGTTGCAGCTCCTCCCCCCTGGGGAGGCTGGGTGGGGCTAATTATTCGTATTTCAATGCATCAACAGGGTTCGCTTTTACAGCATTTTTTGCCTGTATGCTTACGGTAATCACAGTTAATAAAACGGTGATTAAAGCACTGATTACAAAAGGCATAACAGGCAAATCAATTCGGTAGGCAAAGGTTTCTAGCCATTTTTTGGTTAATATGTAAGCTATTGGCCATGCAATCAAGTTGGCTGCAATTACCATGATAAAAAAGGAACTGTTAATCAGCTTAAATATTTGGATATCGCTGGCGCCCAATATCTTGCGGACGGCAATCTCTTTTATTCTTCCATTGGTGATGTATTTTGCGAAAGCAAACAAACCTAAAATGGCAATGAAAATTGTAAGTAAGGCCGCAGCGAAAAATACCGACTGCAACTGTTCTTGTTTTTTAAAGAGTTTGCCATAAAGTTCATCTAAAAACTCGTACCTGAAATCTTCACCATCCTTAGGATTAATTTGAGGCCATTGCGCTTTCAAAGCAGCCAAGGCGCCCGCCATTTTGTTCTCCTCAATTTTCAGCATGATTTGCATTTTAGAATTCCCGCATGGATTTTTAATCGTATAGATTGTCGGCTGAACAGCACTTTCAAAGCCTTGAGCCTTGAAATCTTTTATTATACCAACTATTTTATAATCAATATTACAGCCTTTAATCGTTTTTCCAATGGGATTTTTCATTCCGTATTTGGCAACAGCACTCTCATTAATGACAGCAGAATTCGCAGTATCGGTACTGAATGAATTGGAGAAAAAGCGGCCTTGCTTTAGTTTAATATCAAGGGTTTCGAAATAATCAAAATCTACATCTACGAAATCAAGGCTGGATTGTACGCCCTCGAAAGTGTAACCGTTTGTTCCGCTTTCTGCCCCATCGGGAACATCAGTGGCTACCGTTGCAGATTTTATTCCATCGATTTTTAAAATCTTATCTCTTACAGGAGCGAATTTACCAGGCTTATTAAATGTGCTAATATTCTTTATGTAAACAACTTGATTTGCTGTAAAACCAAGGTCCTCACTGCGCATATATTTCAACTGCGAATTGATGATGAACAAACCAATAATAAAGATGACGGCGATACTGAATTGAAAAACCAACAAGCCATTTCGCAACCAGGAGCTTTGTTTACTGGTAGAAAAATTGCCTTTAAGTACCAATGCCGGCTTGAAACCCGATAATACTAAGGCCGGATAAGTGCCCGCAATTAATGTAATAAGGCATAAAATAGATGGCAATTGCCAGAATAAATTATTTTCAATATTCCAGATGGATAACTGAATCTGAAAAAGATTATTAAAATATGGCAACGCCAATTCGGCCAAAATCAAGGCAAGAATCGTAGCGAAAAAACATTGAATAAATATTTCAGAGAGAAATTGTGTGGTAAGCTGGAAACGGTAAGCGCCCATTACTTTTTTAACACCAACTTCTTTAGCTCTTTTTGTCGCCTGGGCGATGCTTAGATTAGTGAAGTTAATACAAGCAATAACCAGAATTAAAATCCCGAGTACTGAAAGCGCAATTAAGATTTTATAAGGCGCATCATTGCCTGCTTTTGGTCTTAAATGTAGATTTGCAAGCGGATCTAAAAATGTTGAAACACCTTTTATTTCTTCAATTGTTTTTTGGTCGGTTTCGCCCTTCAATAATTCCTTGTGATATAAATCGGTAATTTTCTGCTCCAGATTTGCAACATCAGTTCCTGGTTTTACCTGAATATATGTTGTATAGTTATTGTAACCATAGTTCTCGCCCTGCCCTAGTTCATTACCTATTGAAATGCCATCGAAAGTAATATTTGAGTGCAGGTTATTGGTAATCGAGCCATTGATTTTGGCTGTTATGCCTGAATTACTTGCGCCCATTCCTACCATTTCAGGTTTATTATCGGTTTTATTCGGGAAAAGTACTTTCATATTTTCTTCACTCAAATACGAAAGTCTTTCGGCATCACCTGCAGGTTTTTCTAAGCCGCCCATTGGTTTCAAATCAAGAATCTTAGCGGCATTGTAATCAGCCTGCATAAAGTTTTTAGCAAACAAAGTGTTTTTGCCATTCTTCATGGTAAACTCGAAGAAACCACGTTTGGTAATTCCTGCATTTTCTACTTCAGGGAAATTATCTTTTATCGCTTTTGCGAAAGGCGGAGAAGTGTAGTTAGTTTTAAAATCAGGATAAATCCGTCCGACCACATAAATATTATTGTAGTTCGGATTGGTTTTATCGAAACCTGTTTCGTAAGTAAAATATAGTGCCACCAAAATAAAAGCAGCTAAAGCAATAGCTAAACCGCCAATATTTATTGCAGTTATGCCTCTGTTTCTCCAAAGGTTTCGCAATGCGATTTTTAAGTTAAGTTTGAACATTGTAATATCAAGTATAAAGTATCAGGTATCAAGATTTTTCAATTCGCTTTAGTCTTTGGTCTTTCAGCTTTGACCTTTATTCGTATTTCAAAGCATCTACAGGATTAGCTTTTGCCACTTTAAAAGATTGTACACTCACAGTTACGATCGCTATCAAAACTGATAAGCCAATGGCGATAACAAAAGGCAAAGCAGAAATCGAAACCCGATACTCGTAAGCCGAAAGCCATTTATTAATAATGATGTAAGCCAACGGAAATGCAATTACATTAGCAATTGCTACCAATTTGATAAAATCTTTATTTAAAAGCGTTAAAATATTCGCTGTACTTGCGCCTAAAACTTTACGGATGCTGATTTCCTTTTTACGCTGCTCGGCCATGAAAAGTGCTAATCCTAATAAGCCCAGGCAAGAAATGAAGATTGCAAAACCACCGAACCAGTTTGAAAGTGTACCTAAAAGCTTTTCGTTTTGGAATTTAACTTCAAAAGATTCATCAACAAATTTGCGGTTAACAGGGTAATCCGGTTCTACTTGCTTAACTAAATTATCTATAGTTTCAAGCGATGAACTAATGTTTTGATTGGGATTTAAGCGAGCGATTATAACTTGCACATTATCCATGTAACTCGGGTAAAAAATCATCGGGGCTACTTTTTGGTAAGCGCTCTCTACAACAAAATCTTTTACCACGCCGATATTTGTTTTTTCAACACCCCAATACCTAATTTTGGCTCCAACTGGATTTTTAAGTCCCATCATTTTTACTGAAGCTTCGTTCAGCATAATGCTATTACTATCTTTTTTTGATATGGTTTCCAACTCCCTTCCTGCAACCAACTCCGTCCCGATTGTTTTGATAAAATCACCACCAATTCCTCTATTGTTGAATAAAATTGATTCTCCCTCGTTTTTACCGTCCCAATGTACGTCAGTTGTATTATTGCCATTTTCAGTTATATCTTTACTGAAAAAAGTTACACCAGTTGCTGCACCGGACTTTAACATTTGGGTTTTTAATAAATCGAGTTTACTGCTATTTCCCATTTTGCCTTGGACAGCAATTTGAACAAGATTGGATTTATCGTAGCCGATGGGCTTGTTTTTAACATACCTTAACTGCTGATAAATCACTGAAGTACAAACAATTAAACATGCTGCAAAGACAAATTGAACTACAACCAAAACTTTTCTGATAGAAACAGATGAATCGGATTTAATTTTCAATCCTTTTAGCACCTTTATCGGTTCGAAAGATGAAAGATATAGGGCTGGATAACTTCCTGCCATAAATCCTGTAAAAACCATCAAACCAAATAATGTTCCCCAAAAAGTGATGCTGTTGTAATCGATCTGTAGTTTTATATTCAACAAATTGTTGAAATAGGGCAAGCTAACTTCGACTAAAATAAAAGCAAAAACACCAGCAAGTATGGTTACAAACACAGATTCGAGCAAAAACTGACCTATTAAAGATTTCCTTGTTGAACCGATCGCTTTACGAATACCAACTTCTTTTGCTCTGCGCTCAGAACGAGCAGTAGATAAATTCATGAAGTTTACACAGGCGATTAATAGGATGCAAAAAGCTAATAGTAAGAATATTTTAAGCTGTTCGATCTTGCCGCCTACTGATTTTCCATTTTGAAAATCATCATATAAATGCCACTTAGTTAAAGGAAATAATAAAGCTTCAGCTGTATTGTCCTTTTGATTGCGTTTGTAAATACCTTTCATATCAACATTTGCATCAGCCAGAAACTTATTATCTTTAAGTTGTACAACAGTAAGGCACATATTATTTCCCCAATTTGGTTCGCGTGCCCACGATTCCCGCTTCAAAAAGAGTGACCATGGAGCCAAACATTCGAAAGTGATACTGCTATTTGCCGACACATCCTCAATTACAGCCTCTACTTTTAATACATCTTGGTTTTCGAGTTTTACAGTTTTATTTATCGGATCTTCGTTCCCAAATAGTTTCTTGGCTAAAGATTTTGTCAAAATAATGGTATTTACATCTTTTAATGCCTGCCCAGGATTACCCTTGATAAACTTATAATCGAATATTTTTATAAAGTTTGGGTCTGCAAAATTTAATCTTGAACTTATTCTATTATTACCAACTGAAATCAATTTCGAGCTTGTGTAGCTTGCATGCGATGCATATTTAACACCGGGAATTTTAGCAGCAATCTCGTTGGCCATAGCGTTTGGTGTCCAGGCCCAACTGAAAATCTTCCCGTTTGCAGGTGCATTTTGGTATACGACATAAGTTTTATCGGCATTGGTATATTGCTTGTCATAACTCCACTCATACGCTACGTATAAAAGCAAAATCATACAACTGGCTAATCCAATGGCCAATCCACCTACATTTATTAAGGTAAATCCCTTGTTTTTCCAAAGGTTTCGCAATGCGATTTTAAAGTTTATTTTGAACATCTTTTGCGTATCAAGTTGTTAGTAGCAAGTATTTAGTGTCAAGTATCAAGACCAGGCAAATCGCTTTGATCTTTATGGTTTAGTCTTTGGTCTTTCGACCTTAGTCTTTTTAGCGCCTTTCCCGAATCTTCCCATCCGGGAAGATTTCGGTTGGCCTATCATTAAACTAAAACTATTTTTATGGTTGAGGGAGTAAAGGAATGGTAGAAAGGGTTGGGCGCTTTAACCTTCAGCCTTAATGCCTTCCAGCCTTTATATTAATTCCTCGTTTCTGCTTTTATTTATTTTCTCAGAAATTACATGACCATCTTTAAGGTTGATGATTCTGTTTGAAAAACTAGCGTCGTGGCTCGAGTGGGTTACCATTACGATCGTAGTGCCCGTTTCGTTTAACTCGCAAAGCAACTCCATTACTTCGTTACCATGTGAGCTGTCCAGATTTCCCGTTGGCTCATCGGCTAATACCAATTTCGGTTTGGTAACCAAAGCCCTTGCCACCGCAACACGCTGCTGCTGACCACCCGAAAGTTGTTGAGGGAAGTGACCGCTACGGTTTACGATGTTCATCCTTTCGATAATGTCGTTAACCAATTTCTTCCGTTCGCCTGCGGGAATTTTATTGTAAATCAATGGTAATTCGATGTTTTCGAAAACTGTTAATTCATCAATTAAGTTAAAATTCTGGAAAACGAATCCCATATTTCTTTTACGGAAATTAGAACGTTCTCTATCGTTTAAGGTTAAAAGTTCAGTATCGATAAACTTGTAACTTCCGCTTTCAGGCTTGTCTAATAAACCCATTACGTTTAACAAGGTAGATTTTCCACAGCCCGATGGACCCATGATGGAAACAAATTCGCCCTCTTTTACGTGAAGATTAATTCCGTTTAGCGCTGTTGTTTCTACTTCTTCAGTTTTGTAAACTTTTTCTAAGTTTTCTATTTTAATCATGAAGCGATTTATTTGATAGTTAGTTTGATATTATTCGTTTGTCCCTTTTTAAGTTCTACTTCGAAATCCTTTTCACCAAGTTTTTTATGATAGATTTTAAATTTATAAATACCGGGTTGTTGTTGTATTTCAGCGGTCTCGTTGTTTAAATCTATTTTGAATTTTAGTTTCCCATCCTGAATCAATTCAATTTTATCCAATTGAGATAATTCTCCAGCCGCTGTAAATTTCGCTTTAGCCAAATTTGCGTCAGTATTCTTTGCCGATTTACTGTAAATATTCATTTCGTAGCTCACGCCATTTTTTGTATCCATCCAATTGGCCTCCTTTTTAAAAATGCTTTGTGAATACGCTAAAAATGAAAAGCAAACTAAAACTGTGGTTATCAGAAATTTATTCATATTATTTATTTACTAATTTCTAATTGATCGTACTGGTTAAACTGATCATATGATGATGTGATTACTTCATCGCCTTTTTGTAAACCATCCAATATTTCATAATACAGGTAATTTTTTCTTCCTATTTTGACGTTTTTCTTGGTTGCTTTACCATTGTTTACCACAAACACCCACGAACCGCCTGTACTCTGAAAAAACTGACCTTGAGCAAGCAGTAAAGATTTGCTGTTATCAGATAAGGTAAGCTTCGTTTGAAGCGATAAACCACGACGCAAACCTTCAGGAGCAGCACCTTTAAATACCATTTCAACCTGAAATTGGCCTGCGGTAACCTCTGGAATAACTTTGCTAACAGTTAAATTATAAGTTTTTCCATTAAATTCACATGTTGAAGATTGCCCCTCTTTTACACGATTGATATAGTATTCATCTACGCCAGCTTGCAATTTGTAACCCTGCAAAACATCAATTTTTCCAATCATTTCATTCGAGTTGTAAGATTTTCCGATAACAGGATCATAAGAAGATAATTTACCAGACACGGGTGCTTTGATCGTCATATTTTCTATGTTTTTTCGAATCATTTCTAAACTTTCATTCATCTGCCCCATCGATTGATCTATTTGAGAAAGTTGCATTCTTCTGCTCTGATTTTCTTGCTTTACCGCCTGCCGAACAATTTTAAGTTTGCCCTGGTAATATTCGTAATCTTGACTGGACTTGTTAAATTCCTGAAGCGTTATTACTTTTTTCGCAAATAGCGAACTATCTAGGCGGTACTGACGAGCAGCAGTTCGTAAACTATTTTCAACATCTAAAACATCTTGATTTAAAACCCGCTGATTTTGCTCTAAATCCAATCTGGATTTACGCAATTGGTTAATTTGCTCTGTCGCTGCCGTTTGGCTTGAAGTATAACTCAACATGGCATTTGAGTTAGAAATTCTCAATAGAGGTGTTCCTTTTACAACCGAAGCGCCATTCTCTGTAAAGATTTCAGCAACTGTTCCACCTTCCGATGAACTTACGATTACTGAAGTTAGCGGGACAACACTAGCATTTAATAGAACTACATCTTCAAAATCGCCGTACTCTACTTTGCTAATGGTCAATTTTTCGGCATCAGCACTATATGTTTTTTTAAGCGATAAGGTATATCCGTAAATTACAACTGCTACAAAAGCAACTGCTCCACCTATCATCACTAAGGTTTTGGTGCTAAATCTTTTCTTCTCAATCTTTTTGTCCATTGTTCGGTTGTACTATTTGATTTCGTTATTAACCAAGCTTGTGCCAAACCCTTTAAAAACAATTAAAAAACTGATTATCAGTATTTTAAAAGTTTTTATAATTTTAACCTGTTCATTATCGGACAGTTTGTGTGCGAGAGCGAACAGTTTGGTTATTTTTGAGGATAGAACCTCACCCCTTCATCCCCTCTCCTCGAAGAGAGGGGGCGAAGAGCAGAAAAAAAAATGAAAATATAACTTGGTACCAACCGGGGAGCTTTAAATCCCTCTCTTCAAGGAGAGGGATAGCAGAAAAAAACAAAAATACTTCTTCCTTTAACAGGGTGAGGTTTTTTAAAATAGAAGGTTTTGAACACCATTAGGAGGTATTTGCAGAAGTAAGAACCTCACCCCTTCATCCCCTCTCCTTGAAGAGAGGGGGCTAAGAGCAGAAAAAAACGTAAAGGATATTTGGGTGACGGTTCAAACAACTTTACTCTAGTCCCTCTCTTCAAGGAGAGGGATAGCAGAAAAACAGTAAATCCTTCTTCCTTTAACAGGGTGAGGTATTAAAATATACAGTATGAGCAGGTTATAAAACTAGCTAAGCAAAATGTCCCGCTTTAAAGAGCGGGATAGTAGAAAACACCAATCGCCATTACCGCTGAAAAAGTGCGGTTTTTTATAAATTTAGATCTATGTTAAACGCCACAGTTTTAATCATCGATGATGATGACGATATCCTCTTAAGTGCACGCTTGTTTTTAAAGCAACAGGTTAAGCAAGTTATTACTTGTAAATCTCCTAAAGAAATTAATGTCCTATTGAGCAAAAACGAGGTCGATATAATTCTGCTCGATATGAACTATCAAAAAGGTGCAAGTGATGGTCGTGAGGGATTATATTGGCTGGAACACATCCTGTCGATTGATAAAGATTATGTAGTTATTTTAATGACTGCTTTTGGAAACGTCGAGCTTGCAGTTAAAGCGATTAAAAAAGGTGCCACAGATTTCATTCTTAAACCATGGGAAAATGAGAAGCTTTTTGCCACCATTTCCGCAGCATCGAAACTTCGTGAATCAAACCGAAAAGTAAAGAGATTGGAGAAAATCCACACTTCTTTGCATAAAGATATGACACGGGGTTTCGAGCATATTGTTGGCGAGGCTGATGGAATTAAACAACTTCAAAACACACTGTTGAAGGTGGCGCCAACAGATGCAAATGTGTTAATATTAGGCGAGAACGGCACGGGTAAACAAGTTTTCGCTTATGAAATTCACGGCAATTCGCAGCGTAAAAATCAGGTTTTTATGCATGTAGATTTGGGTTCGTTAAATGAAAATCTTTTTGAAAGTGAACTCTTTGGTTATGCAAAAGGTGCTTTTACCGATGCAAAAGACGATAAGCCTGGTCGCTTTGAATTAGCAGATGGCGGAACGATATTTTTAGATGAAATTGGGAATTTGACCTTGCCGCTGCAGGCAAAGTTATTAAGCGTTTTGCAAAACCGAACCGTAATCCGCCTTGGCGAAAGTAAAGAGCGGAAAGTAAATGTTCGACTAATTACTGCGACCAATATGCCTTTGAACGAAATGGTGGCAAAAAACACTTTTAGACAGGATTTATTATTTCGCATTAACACCGTTGAATTGTTATTACCTCCCCTAAGAAAACGTGGGAAGGATATTTTACTTTTGGCTAATCATTTTATGCAGGTTTTCAGTTCAAAATACCATAAAGAAACCCGAAGTTTAAGCGATAAGGCGGAAGATGTTTTATTAAATTATAAATGGCCAGGAAACGTCCGGGAGTTGCAGCATGTTTTGGAACGTGCCGTTATCATGAGTGATGGAAATGAAATTTCTGAAGAAGATTTGCAGTTAAGTCCGCAACGATTTGCACAAGCTACACCAATTCCCGATGAAATGGCACTTGGTGATATGGAGAAAATGATGGTGCAAAAGGCCATAGATAAACACAAAGGAAACATATCGAAAGCAGCGGCAGAGTTGGGTTTAACCCGTGCAGCTTTATACAGGAGAATTGAGAAATTTGGGATTTAATTTAAGGCGGAGGGTAAAAAGGTAGAGGGCGAAAGGTTTATTTCGCATAAACCCTCAGCCTCAAAACCCTCAACCTTTAACCTTAAAATATGTTTTATAAACGATTTACTTTTCGGCTAATATCCAGGTTACTCCTCATTAATTTGTTGGGCTATCTCTTGGTCTACTTAATACAAAACACCCAATTGTGGTTTACCATTATTGGCGTGAGTTTGATTCTGGCCGGCACTATAATTTCGCTTTACTATTACATCAACGAAATCCGTTCGGATATAAAGCGTTTTATTTTAGCCGTAAAAACCCGCGACCATACGTTAAATTTCAAGAATAAAGCCACAAAAGGAAGTTTCCCTGAATTGTACGAATCATTTGGAGAGATTCTCCAAGTGCACAAGCAAATTAGAATGGAACAAGAGGCCATGTTTCAACTGATTAAAACAATTTTAGAGCAAGTTCCTGTAGGCGTAATTGTAGTTAACAATACGAAAACTGCTCAGCATAATGAGGAAATCGCTTTTTTTAACCAAGCTGCCTCTAATTTATTAGGTGTTCCCGCTTACAAATACTGGCATAGATTACAGCAGCATTTACCGGTTTTTGCAGGTGAAGTGGATCAGATTGCTTCAGGCGGGAAGCGTTTTCTAGAGCTAAAAATTCAGGATAAACTCATTCAGCTATCCACAGAGGTGATTCCTCTGAATCTGTACGGAAACAATTACACCATAATTAGTTTCCAAAACATTAAGGATGAAATTGAGCAAAAAGAAACAGAAGCATGGAACAGGTTAATCGGTGTGATTTCTCACGAAATATTAAATTCCATTACACCTATAAGTTCACTTTCGGATACCATCAACAGCATGGTAAGCGAGAAAGAAAACCTCGATGTAGATGAAATGGAAGATTTGAAAACGGCTCTTCAAACCATCAAACGGCGTTCTGCAGGCTTATTGGACTTCGTTAAGGATTACCGCTTAATTGCTGAGTTACCAACGCCTAATCTGGAATCGCATACAATTGGAGAAATCCTTAAACACATCAAAGTATTAATGCAGCCCTTTGCAAAAGTTAAGAATGTGGTACTCGATGTTGAACAAACCTCATCCAAAATTACAATTCAACTTGATTTAAAATTGATTGAGCAAGTTTTAATTAACCTTATTACAAACAGCATATATTCAGTTGAAGAAAATGAAAATCCACATATTTCTGTAAGTTATCGCTTGGAAAACACGAAGCTGTACATCGATGTAACTGACAATGGAAAGGGAATCGAATCAGCCGACTTAGAAAAAATCTTCGTACCATTTTACACCACCCGTAAAAACGGTTCGGGTATTGGACTAACCATTAGTCGTAACATTATGAAAATGCATCGCGGAAGTATCGAGGTTGTTTCAAAGCCAAACGAGCAAACAACTTTCTCGCTATTATTTAGTTATGTTTAATTTTTTGACCACAGACTTTCACAAATGAACACAGATTTAAACGGTTTCCCTCAATTTAGGTCGTTGGGTTACTGGCTCTGAAAACCTCACAAACCTTTGCGAAGAATGCCGTCAATCCCATGAGCCGGAAAATCAAAAAAAGTTGCAATCCAGTATCCTTTTGCATTACCAAACATTAAGCGCAGTGGTTTTGTGGTTATTAGTCATACTAACTTTCAATTAGAACTTTCGAACAAGACGAAGTGCCATTGTTTTTTGATGTGCATGAGTTGTGTGGAGGCTCTTCGCTGGATTGACAAGCATTTTCGCATACTTTTGATGCCTCAAAAGTATGATGCCTTGCAGCAGTGAGCGGAAAAAATTATACAAAAATCAGCTGAAATCGATATTCCTTAAAATCATTTCAATGTTTCTTTTCAAACAAAAATCAAACAAAATGTATTTGAAAGGCTTTTATTTATGTGGATACATCAAATACAAGCATGAAGACAGTTATAATATCGAACAGATTACCCGTTAAAATCATCGAAGAAAACAACGAGTACACCTTTATTCCAAGCGAAGGCGGTCTCGCTACCGGACTCGGAGATGTGTATAAAAGCGGCAACTCCATTTGGATCGGCTGGCCTGGAATTGACGTTCCTGAAGAACGACAGGACGAGGTTATACAGAAATTAGCAGAACTTAATCTCTATCCCGTTTTCCTCACACAAGCAGAAATAAATTTATATTATGAAGGCTTTTCGAACGAAGTTTTATGGCCCGTTTTTCACTACGTTGTAACTTACGCACATTACGAACAAACCTATTGGGATTGCTACAAATTGGTAAACGAAAAATTTGCCAAAAGCGCAATGAAAGTGTTAAACAGAAGAGATAAAATATGGATTCAAGATTACCAATTACTTTTATTACCGGGTATTTTGAGAGAGAAATTACCCAATTCTACTATCGGATTTTTCCAGCATATTCCGTTTCCCTCATACGAAATATTTAGATTAATTCCTTGGCGTGAAGAATTACTCAACGGCTTAATCGGTGCGGATTTAATTGGCTTCCATACTTATGATGATGTTCGCCACTTCATTAGTACTGCGACACGTTTATTGCCTGTAAACTCATCATCAAATGTTTTAAACAGCAACGAAAGGCAAATCGTAGTGGAAGCTTTCCCGATGGGTATAGATTTCGAAAAATTTTCGTCATTAACCACAACAGAAGCAGTAAAACGTGAAATTACCGACTTCAGAACTGGCAAAGAAAACATGAAAATCATCCTGTCTATTGATAGATTGGATTACAGTAAGGGCATACTGGAGCGGTTGAAAGCCCTTGAACTGCTCTTGCAGGTACATCCCGAATACATCGGGAAAATTGAGTTATTTATGATTGTGGTCCCATCAAGAGACACGGTTCCTCAATACCATGAACTGCGTGAACAGATAGACCAATTTGTTGGAAATCTCAATGCCCGTTACCGATCGATGGACTGGATCCCGGTAAATTACTTCTACAGATCTTTTCCTATTGAGGTGTTATCGGCCCTATATGCATCAGCTGATATTTGCTTAGTTACGCCGATGCGGGATGGCATGAATTTGGTAAGTAAAGAATACGTGGCCAGTAGAAATGATGA
>Ga0308164_10003739_pt1 | contig 13426 bp, 17 predicted proteins | sample PhyTR2_FD_201031 | JGI IMG/M metagenome (GOLD analysis project Ga0308164, IMG submission 201031) | Phyllosphere microbial communities from UC Gill Tract Community Farm, Albany, California, United States - DLSLT.R2 | ecosystem: Host-associated > Plants > Phyllosphere > Unclassified | place: USA... | reverse complement strand
AGGGCGGGGCGCTCAGGCGGCCGCGAAGCGGGCCGTTCCAACCGTCTCAGCCGTTCGATGGCCAAGTTCGGCAGGAACAGCGAGACAACCCGTCTCATCGCTGGCCTCCAATATCAGGGAAAAGCCCCCACCCCCACGCTGTCGCGCAAGTTCAATCGACCACCTCGCTCTACCTACACCCGCGACATCCAACCGCGCCGAAGGCGCGGAGCCGATCCGCCAGCGTGTCCACGCGGCGGAGGGCTCGGAGAATGAATCCTCGTCCCGTTTGCGTCGACGGCGCATCAGCAAGATAGGCATATCGGCTTCAGCCGCCACCAGCTGCAGGCGGCGCGTGGCAACCATCGATACCTTACTCGCGTCCGCGACGATCGCCGATGGCGTCCCGTCGCGCGCAGCGTCTTCGATCACGGCGAGCAGCGTGGCATCGTCGGGGGTGTGCGCGTAGATGACACTCGCAGCCGTGAGGCCCGCCTGCGCCAGCCCCGGTGCGTAGATATCGGGCCGGCAGCTTGCCCACAGCACTAGCCCGCCGGCGTTCGCCGCTTCCCGCGCCGCAATCCCGGCCAGGAACAGCGTCGTCGCCGCGTCGTCGACCAAAGCTCCGCTTTGTGCCGTTGCTTCGTGAAGTGCGCCAGCACGCAGCCCCCCTGCCCCAAGCCGGCCGTCGAGCTCCTGAACGCCAAAAGGCAGCACACGGTAATCCGTGACCGGCGTGGCGATCGTCCGGAGATGCGCTATGCTTGGCGCAAAGGAATCGAGGGCGGCGGACATCGTGTTCTAAGACTCTACTCGTTCTCTTTATGTTCCGTTAATGTGGTCAGTTGGTCAAGCGCAGATCGTCTCAGCTCGTCGTGTTGAAACGGAACGCAGGCGATACGAAGCGGCAACAGACGGTGAAATTCCGCTTCCCAAGGCCGGCCGCGTGACTCATAGAAATACGATGCCGATCCGCGCCGAAAACCGCTGGCTTTACCCGATCGACTGGCAGCAGCTGTCAGGCACGATCCGGTTTGAGCGTGCCGGCAGGCGCTGCGAGCAATGCCGTCGGCCGCACCTTCGTCGGGTCGCCCATCTTGGCGACGGACGCTGGTGGGACGCCGATACGTCGTGCTGGCGATCGGACCAGGGCAAGCGTGTCTCGATGAAGGCGGGCTTCACGCTCGCGAGCGTCCGGATGACCTATGTCGTGCTAGCCTGCGCGCACCTCGATCATGATCCGGGCAACAGTGCTCCCGGAAACTTGCGCGCGCTTTGCCAGCGTTGCCACATGATCCACGATGCGGCCGAGCATCGCTGGCAGCGATGGTGGAATGTATTTCGAGTGCGGGCGCTGCGGGATCTGTACGAGGATCCCCGGATCACGCGTGAGCGTCACCCGGCTCGATAATACGCTGCGGCTCCACGCAGCCTACGCCTTCGTCTCTCCGCCATTTTCATCCACCCAGGCGAGTAGCTCGAACCCCTGTGATCCTCCGCTCAGGGCGTCGATTAGGTTGATCTTTGCTGCTTCAAGGAGTTGCTGCCAGATTGCCTCCACGTCGTCATAGGCGCGCGTACAAAATTCCCATGTGAGGCGTTCTTCGTATTCCGGACGGTAGTCACGCAACTGCTTCCGAAACTCGGCATCTGTTCCGACTGCTTCCCACTCCCGCACCTTTGGCTTGTGCGGTTTAGGATGGGCGAACATGTTTCGTATCTCGTTGAGTTCGCCGATGGTTGCGTAGGGTCGCTTATTCCAATCGATGTCCACACCGGTCATCTTCCGAAGGGCTTTAACCTTGTCTTTCGTGCTCTTGCGTTCGTAGTCACTCCAACTCGCAGCGGCCGAGTCTTTGTCGGTTGCTGATCGCTCAATCAGTGTCATGCCGATGAAGTTGACGTACCCCTCCAGCGCAAACGCGACCATTGTCACCATCGCCATCATGTCGAGGAAGATGCCATCGCCACGATCTTTGTCTTCGAAGGCCTTCGACAATCTCTCGCGCATGTAGAGAGCGGCATTTGCAATGTCGTTGTGGGGAAAGTCGGTGGTGTCATTTGTTAAACGGGCACGGATGCGGGGTTGCTTCACATCATCAGTCATAGGCATTCGAACCGAATAAACGTCGGAAGAAGCCCTTCTTCGCAGGCGCGCTGACGGAAGGTCCCAAGACCGCGGCCCCGGATTTTGCGAGATCGGTAAAACTGTCAGGCTCCATTCGGCCTGCTTCAATCTCTCGCGTAACAACATGATGGAAAATAGCTGGATCGATGTTCTCACCGTCCAGGGTAGCTTCTGATATGGCGAAAGCGTAGCGGTCGGCCAGTATCGCGTCCTTCAGCTTCGTCGCATCGTTGCCCTGCGCTTCCAGCGATCGGACAGCTAGTCCCATGACGGCGTGAAACGCTTGCAAAAGCGCTACACGGTCTTGTTCTTGTTCTATTTCTTCGAGCAAGCTGACAATTCGGTCTCTCACCGGAAGCGGCTCGATGGTCTCTTGCTGCCCGAGCTCGGCCAAGAATGCAGCTACCCGCGGATCCATATTACCCCCTGTGTTTGACTGAACCTTACAGCTTGGGTGTCAGAGATCGATGTTTCGTTTCTTCATGGCCTCTGCGGCAAGATCGGCAATCGGCCCAACGCCGCCGACGTCTTCGTAAACGACGGCCACGTCGTGGTCCTCGAGCTTCTCGAGCATCAGTGCGACCGCCCGCGCGTTAGCCTCATCCAGCACGGTCTTTGTGTCGTCGCTCGCCATGGGTAAGGATCCCCTCGTTTTTTCTAAGGAGCAAGACTAGCATGAACATCAGTGAGCTGGCCAAGGGCGTCGCCACGTCGACGGGATCGAGCGAAGCCGACGCGAAGAAGGCGATCGTCGCGGTTTTCGATCAGATTGCGGACGCTGCCTCTAAGGGTGATGAGGTATCGATTCCTGGGTTCGGCAAATTCGCCGTGAAGGACCGACCAGAACGTCAGGGCCGCAATCCCGCGACCGGCGAAGCCATGACGATCGCGGCGTCGAAGAAGGTGTCGTTCACGGCCGCCAAGGGCCTGAAGGATAAGCTCTGACGAGCATGCGCCGGCGATCCATCGCCGGCGCCGATAGGAGGCGCGGATGTGTAATCGGTATCGGCTGACGGCTAAGCAAGCCGAGGTGGCTTCGACGTTCGGCATCCGCCCTCCCTACGAGGTCGACGAGACGTTCCCGACTGGTGACATCTTCCCGACCGGAAAGAAGACGCCGTTCTACGGCGCTGTTGTCGTGCAGGATGGCGACGATCGTAGGATTGAGCGGATGGAATGGGGCGTACCGACGCTAGTGCCCAGCAAGCGCGATCCCGCCACCAAGCTCACGAAATACGTCACCAATGTCAGGAATTTGTCGTCCAGCTTCTGGCGATCGATGCTTACGACCCCAGCCCGACGCTGTCTTGTCCCGGTTACCTCATTTTCGGAATATGGCGTTCAACCTGGCGAGGACGGAAAGAAACCTCTCCATTGGTTTGATGTACCAAGCAGGCCCATCTTCGCCTTTGCTGGTATCTGGCGGCCTACCGAGCGGGGCAATGCCTATGGTTTCCTCACCACCGAGCCGAACACAGTAGTCAGGTCGATTCATCCTAAGGCCATGCCCGTAATACTGCACGACGACGATTACACTAGATGGTTATCGGCGCCTTGGGATGAACTTCACGATGCCGTCGCTTCGTACCCTTCGCAGCTGATGCGCGTCGAATGATTGCATTAAGCAGTGATGCGATTCAGGTATCCAAGTTTGGAAGATAGACGATAGGTCCGTCGTCACCTACTTTTTACTTAGAAATAAATGTCAGTGATGACGCGGGTTGATTCAGATGCGTTGTTCTCGAATCCTACGAAAGGTTATAGGATTACGCACCTCAAACCTACTTGACACGCATTGCCTATACCAATTTATTCGATCTCCTCATCAGTGGAGGAAAAAATGGGAAGGCGTCGTCATAAGAGCGGTTTTGATAGCTCGGACTTGAAGTTTATAGCGACGACAAGGATAGGAGCTGCCCTTGCCACAATATTTGGCATAGCGGGCATGGCGTTTTATCACCTTCTCGAACCCAGCAGAGGCGATCCTCAGAACCCCATAAGCACTATGGGGCATATCTTTTGGGAGGCTACCGCCGTTCGTTTCTACTGGCCATTCGTGGCTCTGTTTATCGTTGGCAGTGCTTGCCTTTCTATCTTGAGCATTCGCAGTGCCTTGGAAAGGTGATGGCGCTGTCGTTGTCAATCTTCATTCCTGGATATAGAAATGCCGATCAAAGATCCCCCCAAGCCCAATGAAGAACCGCCCACGACCGTTTTACAGGCCGTTTTTGGTAAGCACCCACCTGAAGCAAAGTTGACTGTTTTTCAGCAGTTTCTTGTTTGGCTGGTTGCGTTAGGAGGAGCGCTAATCGGGCTACTCGCGGTTCCCTCAATAGCTTTTTCAAGCATACTTTCCGACCTATCAATCCAAGAGAAGCTTGGTCAAACACCACTTTTAACACCACAGCACCTTTGGATGCTAGGGTTGTCTCTGCTTTTAGCAATATTCCTTTCGACTACCGCTGGTGGTGTTCTTAAGATGGCCACTAATAACTCCCCTATTCAGTGGTCGGTCTACGCTCTTCTGTTATCCCTTTGCTCGCTAGCAGCGGCTACATATCTTATCGGGGAGGCGCGCCCTGTCTTCTCGGGGCCTGGTACTAAAGGCACGGTTTGGGTAATGCCGTGGCTGGGAACTATTGCTGTTCTTCTTGGGTGGACGCTAAAGGCACCTTGGGATCGCTGTGCACAGATTGTGAGTGAAAAGACTACAAATGTGACAGGCTGGCTCAATAAACCAGATGCCTTTACTAGAGCCGTTACATCGAGAATCGCAGCCTTGCCACTAGCTACGATGGACGTGCCTGGAGTGAAGGACCGCAAAGCACCGCTCGAACCAAACCTATCATAAAAGAGCCTTGCCCAAGTTAGCCCGTTGCTTATCCGGCACGCGAACTATATATCGGTCCACGTTCGGCGATAGGTCCACAATCCCACCTGTCGGGAAGCCCGGAAGTAGCCTTTCAGCTACCCTGAGTTTCCACGTTTTGAGACTATACGGTCTCTTGGCTGACGACCCCTCTTATGAGGGTTTGTGGTTTGCCGGGCACGTGATGAGGGAGATGCATATGGCCCAAAAGCCCCGCATCAGTCTTGATCCCGAGAAGGTGATGCTTATCACTGCAGTTCTTGGACTGCTTGATAAACTCGCTGATATCGTGATCAAGGCTGTCAGCTATGACAGTCGCAATCCGCAACTACTCGTTCAGGTACGATCGTCGGGGGAAGCCGGTCTTTGCCCCGTCCACCGTTGGCCGACGCATTGGCAATGAGGTAAAAGACGCCGTCGAAGGTGCTTTCGCCTTCAGCCCGATCTACTTCCATTTCCGCGCAGGCGGGCATGTGGCTGCAATCCACCATCACCGGCCGCATCGGTTCTTCGCCCGCATAGATATCGGCCGCTTTTTTTACAGCATATCCCGACGTCGCGTACAGAGCGCACTAGATCGGATAGGCGTCCCGAATGCGGCCTTTTATGCAAAATGGTCGACCGTCGCCAATCCGTTCGGGGCGCCGAGATATGCCTTGCCATATGGTTTTGTGCAGTCGCCAATTCTTGCGTCGTTAGTATTGGCCTCGTCCACCGTGGGGGAGCATCTGGGCAGCCTATCTTCTGAGGTCACCGTAAGCGTCTATGTCGACGACATATCGCTTTCCTCGGATAGCGCGGACGTTCTCCAAGCGGCATATGATGCAACGATCGCCGTCCTTGAAGGCGACGGCTTTCAGGTCAGCGCCGATAAGCTCCGCCCACCAGCTGCGGCAATCGACGTTTTCAACTGTGACCTAGCCCAAGGGCTTTCAAAGGTCCGGGACGATCGCATCGACCAGTTCATGTCCGACGTGCCCTCCCGCGAGGCGGAGGCGGCATTCGCTGCTTACTGCGCATCGGTCGAACTCGGTAACGGGTGACGAATTGTCCGTGGCATTGGATACTATTATCACGGGAAAAGCTGCGAAACCGGCGCAAAGACCTCTCCGGTTTCAGCGGCATGCCGTATCTTTCGCGCGATGACCTGGTCGATGCCGATGTTGCGATCCAGGGCGTCATAGATGTCGCGCCCCTCCATTCCTATCACCCGCCGCGCTCGACCAAATGCATGCAGACCCTCGGCGGTGAAGCCTTGGAAGCTTATGAAGACGCCCCGGGCCCATGCCGCCTTCTGGTCGACCTTTCCTTGAAAGGTATGAAGCTCAGCTGCGCCGATCCGTCGGTTGAGCCATTTCGCCTCCACAAGGTATGTCTCGTTGGCCAGTTCGAAGCTACCGTCGATCTGCTCCCCGGTCAGGCGGAACGGCTCACGCGGTGATAGGCGAAAGGCCTCGAACACCTCGGTCAGAAACCGCTCGAAGTCGTAGCCCCTTTTGTGCGGATCCTGGTCTCGTATTGCCGTGAGCCGATCGCGTAACGTCAGGAAGTCGATGGTGTCGAGCAGCGGCGCTGCCACCACGTTCTGCGGTGCAAATCCGCCGCCCCCCTCCAGCCTTGTGATGAGCGCAGCGATCTGACCTCCGGCGCGCGGCATAGGGTCTGGCGCATGCGCTCCCCGAAGGGCCTCACGCTGTTCCCAGAAAACCCGTAGGGTCTTTGCGGCCGTAGTATCATCGACCTGTGCGAGGAAGCACCGGAATCACTTCCCCTTCGAGTCTCCGTCCTTGGCGTACTGCGGGGCGTCGATATCAACGTTCAACTCGCGCGCAAAGAATTCCTTGAACGTCCTATTCGAGAAGTCGAGGACCCAGCCTTTGCCAGATTCCCCGCGGAATACGTCATCAACCAAACCCAACTCAATCGATCGCAAGCTGCTCATTCGTCTACCTGTCATCCCCTCGCCGAAGCGACGAACACGCTACCTCAATGCGGACGGTCACAGACCTTCCTTGAGGGACAACATGTCTACCCTACGGTTGTAGGCGCTGGTGCGCTTTTACCCATTCTGAAAGGGGGTCGCAGACAAAGCTAGATTAGGCCGGATGATTGTCGTTCGCTCGGTCGAATAGCTCATCGATCTCGATATCCACCGCGTGCACGCCGGTTAGCTTTTCCTCGCTCGCGGGGTGCAGGGCAATCTTGAGGATCGAGGTCTCGGCGTCGATAAGACCGTCCCGTGCGCCGTACAGACCTAACAGAACAGGGTCGGTCCTCACTTTGTCTGAAGCCATCATCGCCCGCGTCGGACGGTACAGGTTTTCGACGTCTTGGACGATCGCCCGAATTTTCCGGATCAACTCATCGCGGTCGTTATCACTGATCTGCGCCGCGCCGTCTGCCGACAACGTCAATCCATCGCTCATCATTGTATCCCTTTCCATCGGGTGGTTATGCGAAACCCTCTGCAGCGTGATTGCGGAACGCCTCTTCATCCCGGACATAGGTACTTAGCATCTCAATCGACTTATGCCGGCTGTGTTCCTTCATCTTAAAAAGGGTCGCACCGGTGCGGCCCGCCTCCGTCAGGAAGCCAGCGCGGAGGGAATGGCCGGCGAACAGCGCCGGATCGTAGCCGACTGCGGCAGCGCGTTTCTTCACCACCAGCGCAACAGACTGCCCGCTTAGCGCGGTCTCCGTGACCCGCCCGTGCGGTGTGAGCCGTCGAAACACCGCCCCCTCACTGATGCCCGCCGCTTCGAGCCAGGCGCGATAATGGCGCACCGGCTCGATCCGCCGCCCTTCGAGGATCGCGACCGACTGCCCTGCCCCGCCCTGGTCACCCTTCGAGAACGGGATCGATACCGATAGGCCGCGCGGATGCGGGGCGATATCCTCGACCCGGATCCGCACCAGCTCGGAGCGCCGGAACGCCCCCATCATGCCCATTGTCAGCAGCGCTCGGTCACGCAGGTCGAGCATGGTGTCGCCGGTGATGCCGCGGATGATGTCGCGCAGCACGTCAGCGTCGGCAGGCCTCTTGTTGCCGGGTTTGTCCGTGCGCTTGGCTCGTCGGATACCGCGCATCATTGTGGTGAGGGTGGCGGCGCCCATCTGCGTCGTGGGCGGCTCGAGGCCCGCCGCACGATGGACGAACACGATTGCGGCGAGGCGGCGCTCGATCGACGCCTTTGACAAGGGCCGCCCCGCGGAGAAGGCGGTGCCGATCTCAGCGATCTCAGCAAGGTGAGCGCTGGTCACCTGGGGTGTCGCCGGCAGCGGTTGATAGCTTCGCGCCGCGCACCAGTCGGTGAACAGCTTCCAGTCCGAGCGGTAGGCGCGCACGGTCGACGCGGCGGAGGCTCGCGCGACATACGTCTTCACGCGCGCCTCATCCTCTGCGGAGATGCCGGTCAGCAGCGGTTGCTCCGCGCCGATCGCGGCCGGGATCAGCGCGAGGTTTGCGCCCCCTACCCGCTCGCTATCCTTTCCTTCCGCGTTGCTCGTCATGCGTCGGCGACTGGCCGCACAGGCGTCTTGATGCTCACCCGGTACGGCTTGCCCTCGCTGCGTGGATAATGCGCCAGCACCACTTCGGCCGGGCCCACGCCAATGTCGGTTCCTCCCGCTTCGGTAACGATCTCGATCGCAGCGTCGATCGCGTCACGCAGTTCGGTCAGCGAGGTCACTGGCCAGCGTTCGATGACTCGGCCCATTTCTCCGCGGCGGTCCAGATCGAGGAGAATGCCGAACACTGCCGCCCAGCCTACAGGTTTGTCGTCATCCCTCGGCGCTGGCGTCACGGCTGGCCGCTTGCGCGGACCGCCTCGCTTGCGGATGATGGCGGGCAGCGCGTCATCGGTGCCGTCGGCGGTAATTTTCGCGTCGGCCATGCCCGTATCGCCCCCTTTCATAGTGCGTCGCCGCGCTTCGCTTCGTAGTAGCAGGAATAAACTTTATCACTAGTAACCTGAACCATAAGCAGACGTTCAGTGCCAAGATGAGCTGCCCAAAACTGGACGCCCGTTCATCTTCCTTGAACGCGTAGGAGAACCGTCCAAAATTGACGCCACAAGCGCGGCGGGGACAACCCGAGCTAGATCGAGTATCCGAAAATCACCAATATCGATTTCTTCAGACGACCGTCGCCACCCTGAGCCGCGCCGGATATGAACTGCCCCGCCCCAACGTAAGGGTCATTTCGCCCAATCAGAAATTCAGAATAGACCTTGATGCGCTGAGACTTCTTGGACGACCAGACTGCCCCGATATCAAGCCGCTCGCTATCCTTGAAGCCGGCTGCATCTTTGAAAAAGCGACCGTAGTTGACGTAGGGCGTAACATCGAACGGCAAGCTTCCGGTGTCGATGGATCGACTCAACTCGCCAAATACATATGTGCCTTTCGTCGCGATATTATAGGAGGCGTCGAAGCCTCCGACAGTGATCATGTCATTACGGCCCGGATTCCGTGGATCAATGTCCTGCCTCGCTACGAGGGTCTTTGCATGCCAAGGCCCTTTACTACCGGTGAGGCTTGCCGCGAAGATGCGCTTGCTGCCGTCAGCACGCGTATCAAAATTATGGATCGTCGACAGCCATCCGGAAATGGTGGCGCTGAGCTTCACGGTCTCCGTAGCCGCAAGCGTGTAGCTAACGTTGCCGATCAGCATGTTGCGTTCGTCGTTACGCGAACCGTCCGGCACGTAGCTGTCGGCTTTGGAGACGTTCGTGGAGTAGCGGGACGAGTCCGAACTGATGCCGCCACCGGCAGGCCCGCTGGACGGGAAGAACCCGACCTCCACACGATACCGCGGCGTCTCATGGCGGATCTTGACACCGAGATTATAAGTCTCCTCAAAGCCGTAAACGAACGCAAGGTCGTCGAGTATCGATGATCCCCAGTATCGATCGTCGAAAGGAACCGGTTGAATACCTGCGGTGAGGGTATCTGACTCGGTGAGCTTGGCCCCGCCATAGGAGTACATCAGGAAGCGCACCTCTCCCGGGTATTCCCGGTAACCGGCCGACCTTCCGTAGATGAAGTTGCCACCGTAAAATCTGTACTGCGCCGCGCCAAAGAACCGGTCGGACGTATAGTCCGCCGTCAGTGCAAGGGTATCGAACGAGAGATGGCTCGACGTGCGGTTCGCGCCGCTTCCGGACACATCGTTGAAGCGTAGATCATACCGCCCCCGTAATGTGGCCCCTACCTTCAGTCCCTTCTTCGGCGATGCCGGCGGTGCCACGTCCGGCTTCGTAGCAAGGGTATCCGGAAGGGTTACTTCTCCTTCCGCATCGGCATTACCGGTGGGCGATGCTGCCCCAGTCGGACAGGCGGCACCCGGCACGCACTGCTGTTCGATGACGATCGGAACCGGCGTTGTCCAAGGCATGCGCTCTCCTTCGCGGAAGTAGCCTCCGCGTTGTTTCGTTTAAATATCAGTTGTGCCGGGCCGCTAGTCGGCTGGCGCTGCGACCAGACTGCGTTCGCCGACTACCGACAGTCCGTAGCCGGACAGCGCGACCAGCGTGCGGTGCGTGTTCGTCAGCAGGATCATCCGCTCGACGCCGAGTTCCGTCAGGATCATCGCACCCACCCCGTAATCACGAAGTTCCTCCATGTCCGATGGCGACAAGGTGCCTGCTTGTGCTTTCAGCGCCATCGAGAAACGATCGTCACGCTGTCGATTGATCGCGATCACGACGCCCGCCCCCTCTTCTGCGATCATCCGCATCGAGCGCTCGAGCACATTCATCCCTTGGCCATCGCCCGCAAAGATATCGGTAAGCGCCGATATCGCATGCATCCGAACCAGCATCGGCTGTTCGGAATCGAGCACGCCCTTCACTAGTGCGATCTGTTCGGTACCGGTCGCACGGTTGCGATAGGTGATCGCCCGCCACTCCCCGCCCCACCGGCTGTTGAACGTCACCTCGGTACATTTCTCGACCAAATGGTCGTGACGACGGCGATAGGTGATGAGGTCGCGGATCGTGCCAACCTTGAGGTTATGACGCTGGGAGAAACCGATCAGATCGCTGAGGCGAGCCATCGTGCCGTCGTCGTTCATGATCTCGCAGATGACACCGGAGGGATTGAGCCCAGCCAATCTGGAGACGTCGACCGCGGCCTCGGTGTGACCAGCGCGGACCAAAACCCCACCGTCGCGTGCGATCAGCGGAAAAACATGACCTGGCGTGACGATTTCGCTCGGACCGTTGGCGGAGTCGATTGCCACCGCGATCGTGCGTGCCCGGTCATTGGCGGATATGCCCGTGGTGACCCCGACACGGGCTTCTACAGAGGTCGTAAAGGCAGTTTCGTGACGCGTGCCGTTCTTTTGCGCCATGGGCTTGAGGCCAAGCTGGTCGACCCTGTCGTTCGTCATGGCCAGGCAGATCAGGCCACGACCATAGGCGGCCATGAAGTTGATCTTTTCCGGCGTCGCCATCTGCGCTGGAATGACGAGGTCGCCTTCGTTCTCGCGATCTTCGTCATCGACGAGAATGAACATCCGGCCGTTGCGTGCCTCCTCAATGATCTCCTCGGGCGAAGACAGGAAGTTTGGACGCGCGCGGATCATCGTATCGGGAACCATGGTTTCCATCCTGCTGGAACTATCAGTGGCAGTGGCGGTGGTGATCGACGTCATCGTATGGCGGCTTCGGCATGCGCCGCGGTGTTGACGGGACGTTGCGTCTTGCCGGCACCAAGACCCAGATAGAGCCCGCCAGTGACGATCGGCGCGACGAGCCAGCCGATGTCCAAGCCGCCGATCGCCGAGGCGAAGGGACCTGTGTAGAGGCTGGAGGTCAGGAAAGGCAGCTGCACCGCGATGCCGGCCAGATAGGCAATCGCCGCCCTCATGTTCAGCCGCCCATAGATGCCGCCATCGGCCTCAAAGAACGAGGCGATGTCGTACTTGCCCTTTCGAACAACGTAGAAGTCGATGATGTTGATCGTCGCCCAAGGCGCCAGCACGACCATCAGACCGATGACGAAGCCGATGAAGCGGGGCACGAACGTGTCTGCCGACGTCGTCGCGACGACAAGGCAGGCACCCAGGACCAGTACCGACAAGACGATGCGTGCCTTTCGTCCCGGCATCCAGGACGACACGAACGTCTGCGCCATCGTGATGAGCGACAGGACGGCGCCGTAGATATTCAGCGCGTTGTGGCTGACGATGTTGAAGATGAAGAGGAGCATCAGGATCGGTGCGAGCGCGCCGACGGCACCGCTCACCTGGGTCATCGGGTCGGCACCGACGGGTGCGCCCGCCACGGCCATCGCACCGAGGATGAACGACGCCGCAGCGCCGAGCGCTGCACCGGCGAAACTGGCTAGAAAGGGGCCGCGGATGCCAACGCTAGGTGGCAGGTACCGCGAGTAGTCCGATGTGTAGCAGGCGTAGGAGATGTGCCAGACGGCGCCGAGCGAGAACATCGCGAACCAGCCCACCATCGTGAAGCCTCCCCGCCACACGATCTCTGACGAAAGACCATCGGCAAGCCTGAAGGCGGCATACAGAAGGCCGAGACCCATGAACCACATGCCGACCCGGTTGAGCAGGTGAATGACGTTGTAGCCAAAGATACCGATGCCGGCCGCTGCAGCGGCGCAGAGTATCGCTCCAACCGGCAGTCCAATCCCGGGCACGAGCGCATGAACCGATTTCGCCGCCAGCACGATGTTGGACGTGAAGAAACCGACATACAATAGGGTCGCAAACGTCACGACCAGCAGGGCACCATAGCGTCCGAACTGACCGCGGCTCTGGATCATCTGCGCCAAGCCCATCTGAGGGCCCTGTGCCGAACAGGCTGCCAGCACCAACGCGCCGACCAGGTGGCCAAACATGATAGCCGAAATGCTCCAGCCCAGCGACAGGCCAAAAACCTGGATCGCCATGGCACCCGTCACGACCGGCAGCGGCGCGATGTTCGTCGTGAACCACAGCGTGAACAGATCACGCACGCGGCCATGCCTCTCCGCCAGCGGCACGAAGCCGATGCTGTTGGCCTCGATGGCGGCTGGCGCCTCTCCTGGGGTTGCCATGGTCAGCAAGTCCTCTTATGATTTTTGGTATACCATAGGACGGTATGTCCTGCTAAGGTTGGACGCAAGACAAAAATATCGGGCTCTCGCAGAGGCCCTTGAGGAAAGGATCGACGGATGAAGTTCTCGCTCTTCCTGCATATGGAACGCTACGACGAGGCGATCTCGCATCGGCAGCTCTATGAAGAATTGCTCGCCCTGTGCGATCTCGCTGAAGAAGGCGGCCTCCACAAAGTGTGGATCGGCGAACATCATTCGATGGAATATACCATCTCGCCCAATCCGATCCCGCTGCTTGCCGCGGTAGCCGAGCGGACGAAGAACATTCGGCTGGGTGCAGGTACCTTCATCGCACCTTTCTGGCATCCGATCCGCATGGCAGGCGAAGC
>Ga0308164_10003738_pt1 | contig 13428 bp, 9 predicted proteins | sample PhyTR2_FD_201031 | JGI IMG/M metagenome (GOLD analysis project Ga0308164, IMG submission 201031) | Phyllosphere microbial communities from UC Gill Tract Community Farm, Albany, California, United States - DLSLT.R2 | ecosystem: Host-associated > Plants > Phyllosphere > Unclassified | place: USA... | reverse complement strand
CCGATACGCCGCCAATCCTCGGAGCGCCCGAACAAGATATCGATCCGGTAGACGCCGAGCCCGGCGACGCCTTCCCACCAAATCCGCAAAGACCCAAATGCGGTCATTCAGACCGCCATCCCCGCTCCCCAACTCCTGCCATTCATTCATGTTCTAAAATCGGGTTCGAAGGCCTAGGTGCTTCCGATGCTAACACGGCGAGATTTGGGACAAAGCCGTCATTTCCAAGCCACTGGTTCAGCGGCGGCTCTTGTCGGAAACTGACGTTCAGCGTTGGCCCGAGCGGCGTCCTACCACGACCGCAGCCGAGCCGATTGCGCTCCGGGGTCGCAAATATCAGCCTCGCCCGCTCAGCATGCCACGACGAAGGCGATACGGCCTGACCTATCCTACGCTTTATTCCGTTTCCTTGAGCGGGTCGCTCACCCGGACCTCGATTTCGACTGTTCCGAACCGGGCAAGGGGTCGTGGTCGACGCCCCGGGGCGCCCTCGGCCTTGGCGACAAGCTGCTCGAGCGGATCTCCGGTTCGCAGCGCAAGCACGTCATAGGTCAGCCACTGCGAGAAGGGCTGCGACGCGCGGCCCACCATGGCGTGATCGATTTGCCCGGCGGTGGCTGCCTGATGATAGGCCAGGTCCGACACGAGCTGGGTCGGAAGAATGGGTATCGCCCGACCAGCGCTCCCGGGCCCCTGGAAGAGGAAGACGGACGAGTCCGTCTGCGCGAGCAGGTCGCGGATCTGGTTCGGTTTCAGCCGATAGCTCGCGGCAAAGCCTTTCTCAGGCGCGCTCGCATCGCGTCGATACAGCCGCTTGGCCTGGATCAGGGTCGCGCGTTTGCCGAGCGCCCGCCCGTCGAGATAGGGATCGACGATCAGGCAGAGATCGGCCGAAAAGCGCTCGGCCGCATCTGCCTCGTCGCCGGTCTTGCTGATCCCGGGCTTTCCCTCTTCGGACTTGCTGATCGAGCGATAGGCGAGCCTGATCCTGGTCCGGTGGGCCGATCGGATCGCGCGCGCGGTGGCTAGCAACGCTTGGTCGAGCTGGGAATATTGGTGAGCCAATTGGGCAAAGAAGATGCGCAGCAGTCCTTCTTCCTCGTCGGCTTCGCTGAAATCCAGATAATCGCGGGCAAATTTCTCCTCCTCGCTCGCTGACGTATGCTCGATCATCTGTTCCAGCAGCCGGTCACCGAGCCAAGTGCGCGCGGGCTCTTGCGAAGATGCCGCGAGGCGAAGCTGGAAGAGGCCTTCGGCGAGGCCCGTGATGGTGGGCCGTGGCCAGAGCGGCCCGGCCTCGTCTCGCCCGAACACGGCGGTCTGCACCATCGCGGCCCGATATCCCAATTCGCGCTGGGGATGTCGCGTGAGGTCCGCGATGAAACTCTCGTCGTCGGCCTGGGTGAGCGCGGTAGCCGCGAATAGCCCCAAATCCTCCTGACGCTGGCGCGGGCGATCGAGGAGGGCTTCGATGGCGGCGTGGCGCAACGCCTTGTCACCGCCAAGGGCGACGCGAAGCCTGTCGACATAGACGCCGCGCACGCCGGGCGAGGCGTAGGCGAGCGCCCCGTCGAGATCGCAGATGAGCTGCGCGATGGCACGGACAGGCTCATCATTGACAATACGGGTCCAGGCCTCCTTGCGAAGCGCCAGGGCAAAATCGCCATGGGAAGCGTTCGGGTCGTTCGGTTCTTCCGAAAAATCATCGCCCGCAAGGTTGGGCAGTTCGAGAAGGATCGTCTGCAGTTTGATCCACGGCGTCCAGCCGAGCGTGCGCGCCATTGCTCCGAGAAAAGTGAGCCTCAGATTCTCGTCAAACTGTCCCGTGGTCAGCGGAAGCAGGCGCCGGGCCTGGTCGAGGGATGCGATCCTGAGCGCGTCGCGATCGAGCACGAGGGAGAGATGGAGAGTTTCCTTGTCTTCCAGTAGGTCGACCATGGCTTCGATCAGCGCGGGAGAATGGACGAGGTTGGGAAGACAGGTTCCGATGTCGCGGCCATGCGATGGGTTTCCAACGAGCGCGCGGGCGAGCGGTATGGCGAGCTCGTCCCAGCGCGCGGCGACAAGGCGCCGCAGGGCGTCCACAAGGTCTCCGATCCCTGCGATCGAGCTGCTGATCCGGTGACCCGCGGCCCGCGCGAGCGCGGCGATCTCGGCGGCGTCGAGCGCGTCCGAGACCTCCGGATCGGCAAGCTCGGCGGCGGCGGTAGCGATCCAGTCGTCATCAAAATAACGCTCGTAGCTCAAAGTGATCGTGCGCTTGCCCAAGCCGGCCTTCCGGGGTTCTTGGCTATCAAGTATCGAATGAATCTTCGGCGACGCGATGAAATTGACGGCCAAGCGGGGAAACTCCGTGCTGACGATGTGCGAGATCTCTCTTCGCATGCGGTTGGCGCGAAGTTAAGCCCGGCCTTCGCCTTGGGTGATCCCTTGGGCGAGCGCTGCGAGCTGCGCACGCGGGTCGATGGCGATGCCGCGGCTTGCAGTCCTGTGAATGCCGAGCCGACCGAACAACCGGGGAAGATCAGTTGCGACGGTTGCGTCGGCATAGCGCCGTTGAGCGGGAGCAGCGCAGGATCCTGGCAAGCCTGGTCGCCCACCGTCACCATCTGCCCGGGCTCCCAGGTCATGATGTTGCCACCGCTCCTGCGCGCGAACGCCCGCATCGCGTCGATCAGGCTCACCCGGCCTTGGCTCCGTTCCCAGATCGCGATTTCGGCTTCGAGCCAATGCTTGTGAGCGGCTGGTTTCGAAGTTAGCAGCCATCCCCGCCTCCAGACCGGAACGGCGTAAACTGGTCGGTGCTGTCATCGCGGCCGGTCGGCCTTCGCCCAGAGCTGCGCGAATTCCCGGTGCCGCTCAAGCAGCGGCTTGATGTCAGCGGCGGCCAGCCCAATTCGCTGCAGGAACAATAGAGTCAGCAGCAGGATTACGCGGCGGGTCGCCCAGTACATGCCTTCGCCGTCAAGCGTTCGCTCGCTCAGTTCCTCGGAAAAATGGGTATAATAGTTGCGCGTATCGACGAGCTTGCGCAGGAACTTGCCGTTGAACCCACCGGGCGCCTCGCCAAAGGCTTGCGTCAGCGATGCGACGATCGCGCGCAGCCGCTGCTTGAGGGTCGGCTCGTTGGCAAAGCGATAGAGCGATGCCAGCTTCTCCCGCATGTCCAGGTTGACGTTGGCCGGGATCCCGGCCGTCATCCCGTCCGCGAACGAGGCAAACTCGGCCTCCGGCATCACTGTATCGCCGCCGGTGCGGCGGTGGAACACTTCAAGCGCTTGGATCGCGAGCAGGAGCCGGATGTTGGTGAACATCTGGCGCTCGGCCGTGATCGTGAAGAATAGCCGCAGTGCGGGATCGAACGCCTCGAACTGGTCGAACCAGTGCTGTATGGCTTGGGGATTGAAACGGGTAAGCTCAGGTCCGGTGATAATCGGCGTGCGGCGTTTCGTTGTCGCTGCGACTCCACTCTCGCCATGGATCAGCCGAGCATAGAGATGCACTTCGGACGGCCGGGTGCCGCCACCGCCGAGTTCGACATCAGGTCCGCGCAGCTCGAACGATGTCAGCGGCAGATAGTGTCCGGTGCACAGCGAGGCGAGTTCCTGCAGCCGGGCCGCGCGGGTGAGATGCCAGTCGAGCGAGCGCGGCTCGGGCGGGGTGATCGCCATTTGGCTGATAACGTCAATGACGAAGCGGGTGTTGGGTTTATTGTCCGAATAGAGACTGCCGACCGTGCTTACCTCGAACTCGACGTGAGAGGCGAAAGGCATTTCCCGCGGCTTCTCGGCAAGGACGTTCAGCGTTTTCGCGTCGGTGTCATGGGTCGCGGTGAACGGACTGTGCCTGAGCCACGTCTCGATCTCGTCGAAGCGGAAATAGCATTTGGGAAAAATCGGTTCGTCGGAGCTAGTGATGTGGGCGCCAATCACCATCAGGTTGGAAGTCCAGGTCTCGCTGGCGATGCCGGGCATGTTAAGCTGGCGCTTGGTATCGTGCGCGTGCAGCAGGCTGACGGGCTTACCCTTCATGGTCACGCCGTGGATCACGGCTTCTCCGTCGCGAGAGCCGCCCAGCACACGGCCGAACGCCTCATGCATCTCGCCAAAGATACCAAGCAGGCTGAGCACCGCCCCATTTGCGGGGTCATAGGCAAGCGTGCCGGGGACCTCGTCGTCGCGTTCGCCGGCGAGCCAGAACAGGCCCTGCTCGGTGAAGCTGTCGTAGAGACCCGGGGGCGGACAAGCCATGGTCAGCGTTCCTTGACGAGATTGGGAATCAAACGCTCGCGGCTGGTTTGATCCGCTTGCGCAGGATTCGCAGGCTCGGCCAACGCTCCTTAAGCGAACGACCGGTTCTCGGCAAAGCAGTCGTTCGGGCTCATTCTACGAACGACTGGGATTGGTCGACTGCTACCACTCAGGCCGATCGGCGCGAAATGAGACTTTACGGTCATTTCTTCGCGACGTGTTCAGCGGCAGGTTCTTCGCCAATACCTGACACCCAGTGATCGCTGGTTGGCCACGTACAACGGGTGCACCTGGGCTGCCAGCGGATCAGCAGCTTTCTGCAGCCGCGAATGGGGATACGGACGCTGAACGGCTCAATCCGCCAATGCTATTTGGGTCTCACTGAAACCGCCCTGAGCATACGTCTAATCGGCATGTTGTTAATTTTCAAGTTCTCAAGAAGATCTAGGCGTTTATGCATTTTCTCTAGAATTGGTCGTCGAGTGGTGGCATTTTTTGCCAAGCATCTTGCTTGCCTCATCGCTCACAATTACTGATCCGCTAGCCCGGCGATGACGCAGGGGCATGTGACGATGATTGCAATACGAAGACACGCGTGGGGAGCGCACAACGAATGGATACCGGCTTCGTAGATCTTGACATCTTGCTGACGCGCTTGAGAAACCCGCCCTCCAAGAAATATTTCCTCGACGCCACACGCGCTTACAAAGCAGGCGCGCTGCGCGGCGCGCTCACCTCGACATGGGTCGCTGTCGTCTTCGACCTGATTGCGAAGTATCGCGAACTGACAGCCATGGGCGACGCGGCAGCCGCAGCGTTTATTGCTGACTGGGATGCCGCCACGCAAGCCGACGACATCCGTAGATTGCTGCAGCTCGAAGCAGCAATCGTGAGCGATGCGACGGAGAAGACGCAGATCCTCAATCGTGTTTCGCGTATCCATCTCGAGCGGCTTCGAGAGGACCGAAACTTCTGCGCGCATCCCGCCTTCTCTGCTGAGGCGGAACTGTTCGAGCCTTCGCCCGAACTCGTGCGCCTCCATCTCGTTAACGCAGTCGAACTGGTGCTTTCGCAGGAGGCGCTGCAGGGCAAGGCGATCTTCGATCAGTTTGATAATGACGTGCAATCCACCGGTTTCCCAACTGATCATCCGCGCATTCTTGATTATGTCGAACAGCGTTATCTGCTCCGTGTCCGTCAATCGAGCGTGATCAATTTCGGAACGGTGCTGACGAAATCGCTGCTCAAAGGTGTGCCGGCGCAATGGGAGACAGAATCGAGCAAGATCGCTTCGTCGCTTGTTGCAATCCGAGAGCGAACCGTCGCCTCCTGGCCGGACTTGGCCGGGACCATCGTACGGCTGATTGACAATACGCCTCCCGAACATCGGCTTCGTGCAATTGCATTCCTCGCGCTTTTTCCAGATTTCTGGGACCAGCTTGAGAACGCAACGCAGATGACGTTACGACAGACTCTTGCCAACACCAACGCGGCGGAACTGCCAAACTTCAAGCCCCTCGCAGCGGTCCGGATCGAGCCGCTAAAGGGACCGATTCTGGGCCTAATCGAAAGCTTTGATGAGGAAGAACTCGGTTCCGCAATCGCCGCGGCGCCTCTTGCTGAACTCTGGCCGCGGGCGCTGCATTTCTACACCGTATCCGGGAGCTTTCGCGGATCGGAATCGACCTTCGCGAAGCTGGTGCTGCCCTTTGCTGGAAAGTTGGACAGCGCCCAGCACGACGCTCTGCTAAATGCGGTGATCGCAAACGGCCAGAATTGGGACGCGGGGCAAACTCCCGCGCTTCTCGTCAGGACATTGGTCGATGCCTCCCCCGCAGACCTGCCGGGTGGCGAGGCTCGATCACGCTTCTATACTTACATGCATGAGATGCGGCGGCTCGGAAAATACGATGCCGTGTTCGAACTGCTGAAGGCGGATGGATGGAAGCCGCCGATGATTGAAGAGAAGGATGAATGAAGCTCGAGAGCCATTGGATGGTAGCTTTTGGAAGCAGCGTCTCGGCACACGAACGTCTCAAATAAGAGGCGCAAAGCCGACCCGCTGATTACGCAACCCGAATGGCGGGTTTCAGCAAGAGCCGCCGCTCACATCAATGACGCTGAATGTCTTGAGCTGGTCGGCAGCCGCCGCCCTTCCCTCCTGTCCCGCCGACCAAATGCAGACGTTGGCAGCCCCATTTTCGCAGGCGCAGTTTCTGCCGTTCGCTCATCTCGCGTTTGCGCAGCTTCCTAGTGTCACAACCGCTCGGTTTTGCCACTCTCCGTTTTTATTCTGAGCGGAAATTGAATTCTGAAATCAGAACGCCCCCCGGGGGTCTGCAGGTTAGACTTAGGAGCTTGATTTCTGGGGCGCCAACAGACCAGCTGTCACAAAGGAGTATCGTCGGCAGCCCTCTCCGCTCGCCATCACCGACAGCTGGAGCTAGACAACGCGTATCGACCTGTCTTGCCACGAGCGAGCAAGCGACGAAGGAAGGACGAGGGGGAACATGTGCATCTGGCCCAGCTGACGATCAGTAATTTTCGGAGGCTCTCGTGCGCGACGCTAGAGTTCAGGCCCGGCCTCAATGTGATTGTCGGTCCGAACAATATCGGAAAGACAGCAGTAGTCGACGGACTGCGCGCGTTGCTTGCCGGCGCCGACGATCCATATCCCCGCTTCACCCTCGACGACCTGCACTTGCCACGAGGCGGAAAGGCCTCCGGCGAGATTCGCTTCGAATATGTATTTCGGGGGCTGGGACCCGCCGATGAGTCCGATTTCCTTCATGCGCTACGGCCTGTCGCGGGCGGAACATATGAGGCGGTGCTGGGGGTTACCTATGGCGAGCCGGACCGATCGGGACGTCTGCGAACTCGTCGATGGTGCGGTGAGTTCGACGATGTCGCGGTAACTCCGACGATGCTCGAGAACCTACGTAGCGTCTATCTTCAGCCATTGCGCGATGCCGAACAGGGTTTGCGGCCAGGCCGCAATAGCCAGCTATCACGGCTGCTTCACCTTTTGTCGGACGACGCAGGCAGAGATGCGATCGCCGCGGCGCTTGCCCAGCTCGACACTCAGCTGAAGAAACACAAACCGATCATCGACACGCAGACAGCGATCAGTGGCCGGCATCGCACGATGCTCGGCGAGCAGCTTGCCCAAGTGCTTAATGTCGAGCTGGCGGGGTCGGATTTCTCGAAGCTTGCGTCCCGCTTGTCGCTCCTAGTCGGTACATTTGAGATTGAGAGGAACGGCCTCGGCTACAACAATCTGATCTTTATGGCCGTGGTGCTCAGCGAGCTGGCGAAGAATGCGGACGCTGCCTTCCGGAGCTTAATCGTTGAGGAGCCTGAGGCGCATCTCCATCCCCAGCTTCAGGCGGTGTTGCTGCGCTATCTGTCTAGCATTGACCGTGATTCGACTGGAGAGAAGCCGGTGCAGGTGTTCGTAACCAGCCATTCCCCGAATTTCGCCAGCATCGCCGATCTCGACTCGATCGTGTGCCTGATGGACGTCGACGGCCAAGCGGAGGTGTTCCATCCACGCGCCATCACGTTCGAAAAAGGCAAGCGCGAGAAGCTCGCGCGATACCTGGATGTCACTCGCGCAGAGCTGTTCTTCGCCCGTAGAGTTATCTTCGTAGAGGGCGCGGCCGAACTGCTGCTGGTCAATGTCCTCGCGACGCGCGAGGGGCTGGATCTTCGTGATCATGGTGTCAGCCTGATCAGCGTCGAAGGTCTCAACTTCGATTCCTTCATGCCCCTGTTCGGCGAGAAGGCGATCAAGGTGCAGGCGTCGGTGATTACCGACGCCGATCCGCAGATCGAGATCGCGGCCAAGTGGGTGGCGCACTATCCCGGCGCTGCGGAATTAATCACGGTTTCGGACAACACGGCGTCAATGCAGGCTCGTCAGGACAGCTTGGTGAAGGTCTTCCATGGTCAGAAGACTTTCGAATATGACCTCGCTCTCGAGCCTGGGAACCGTGCAGCGATGCTGACCGCCTTGGCGGATATTCATCCGCAAATCGCCGTCGCGCTCAAGCTCGAGATCGACAAAGGCACTGACGATCGGGAGAAGGCCGAGACGTTATTCCGCGGTATGTTCGAGCGCGCATCCAACAACGTGCAGAAAGGGAAATTCGCGCAGGCGTTGGCGGCCACGGTCACCGACAAGAAGGTTGCGTTCACGACGCCAGGCTACATCTTGGCCGCTATCAAGCATGCCTGCCAGAAATGACCAGCCTTTCAAGCGAGCAGGATGCGATTGTCGCGCTTCCCCTGGAGCCGGTCGCAGTCACGGCATGCGCCGGGAGCGGCAAGACTAGGACGGCTGTCCGGCGGCTAGCTGCGGTGCGGGGACTGCACACTGACGACCGCAGCCTAGTGGCGCTGCTCTCCTTCTCTAACGTCGCCGTCGAGACATTCCGCAACGAGTATGCCGCAGCCATTCGAGTCCATTCAGGCTCACGTCGTGACCGAGCGGTCGAGATCGACACAATGGATGGCTTCATCACCACCAACGTGCTTCGGCCACATGGACATCGCGTAATGGGCTGTGGCTGCACGCCGTTCCTCGTCGAAGGCCGCGAACCATTCCTAAAGAGCTTCACGGTCTATGACGGCGCGCGTAGCCATCCAACGGCAAGCCTCGGCATCTCGCTGCAGGGCGGTGCTTTTGTCTACACTATCGGGCGGCAAAAGCAGATCGTGGATCGATGGCGGGCTGAACCCGCTGTCGCGAAGCTCGGTGTTCTCGGGGCGTACACGCATGCATCGGCGCGTTATTGGGTGTGGCGCACCCTCAAGGATCAGCCTTCGCTTCTCGCGGCGCTCGCGCGGCGCTACCCGCACATCTTGGTCGACGAGGCGCAAGATATCGGCCCCGAGCATCAAGAGATTCTCGAGATGCTTATGCAGCAGGGGTCCCAGGTGTCGCTGATCGGAGATCCCCACCAGGCGATCTTCGAGTTCGCGAAGGCAGACGGCTCCTTTCTGACAGGCTATGGCGCTCGTGCGGGCGTGCATAAGCATCGGCTTTCGGTAAACTACCGATCTGTGCCCAGCATCCTTGCCGTGGCGAACCGGCTAACGCAGCGTCGCGACATGGCCAGCCGGCAAGCGCAGGAAGGGCGGCACGGGGTCTTCTACATACCTTATGATCCGAAGGACCGAGCCTCTGCCCTGGCGACCTTCCGGAGTTTGATGGAGACGGCAAAGATCGTTCCCAGTTCCGGCATCGTACTGTGCCGGTCAAGCGATCTAGAGGGAGAGTGGGGCGGCGACCGGGATGGCCAGGGCGTCGGCGTCATCCGCTGCTTCGCCAATGCGGCGATCAGTCGCGACCAGCCGGGGAAGCTTGCACGCGCTTTCAGCGAGGCGTGCGCAGGAGTTATTGGCCTGCTTGCGCCGGAATACGGCGTCCTTACTTCGCAGCTGGCCCGCGGATCGGACCAGACCATAATCGGGATACGTCGGGCGATCTGGGCATTCGTCAGAGATGCGAACACTGGGCTGCCCTCCGCAACGTTGGTCGCCGATACTGCTTGGCACCCTTTACTGTGCCAGCGCATCCGCGCTCTTCTCGCGCTGCTCGAGCGCGATTTCGAAGTGAAGCGGGGCGAAAACCTCGGTAACAAACTCGCCAAGAGAGAATTGGAGCATCGCCCCCTGATTGAGATGCCGGATCTTGCGCAGGTAGAGATTCCGTCTTTCGCGGTATCTACGGTCCATAAGGTGAAAGGCGCTAGCATCGATGCGGTGCTGTATGTGGCGAAGAAAGGCCATGTTCAGGCCCTCCTGGAAGGGACGCGGAGCGAGGACGGTCGGATCGGCTATGTCGCGCTGACCCGCGCGCGCAACCTCTTCGTTCTTGCGGTACCCTCGAGCTGCCTCGCTGGCTTCGAAAGCGATCTGCAGGCAAAGGGCTTTCAACGAGCGGGCTGAGGTATCCGCCGGCGGATTGTGGCTACCGCAGGTGTCACAACCGAGCGGTTATGGCACGATACCGTTTATATCGCTGCGATAGACAGTCATTTGGAACAAGCTGCCCTTCTCGAGACATGGTCACCAAAGGAGAACAAATATGGCTACTTTGGTACGGATGGACTTGCAGCTAACGCAGGAGGAAGCTGCGGACGTCGCGCGGCTGCTCGGCCAGAAACTCAGAAGGTTCTTGCCTGCGTTTCAGCAGATGCTGGACCGAGGTACCGCCGCAGGAACACACTACGAGATGCTTTACCGCAGCGAAGATGCGCAAAGACATTTTGCAGCGGAAGGGCAATAGCGGGAAAACGCTTGGAGATATGCGGCACGCCAAAGTGTCCGCATATCTCTGTCAGCCATGAATAACTGTAGCTCTGACGTGATTATCGCGGCGACCGCGCGGGCAACCGTGGCAATAAGAAGGACTGCAAGGTTGGTCAGCACGCCCATGGCCGGTGTCATAACTGGCAATTCTGACACTAAGACTAAGGACCGACATCATCAATATGACAGTGATCCTGCATGGCGGAAAATGCTGTTATGACGGCTCTCTATGACAGTCCCGGCACCTCTCCGGCCCTCAGATTTTCCCAGCTAACCACCAGAATGATTTCTGACCCGCTGCCGTTACTGGACAGCAGGACGTTCTTGGTCGCGTCGTCGACCACCGGGATCCAAGGCTTTGGGGGAAGAATACCTACAGCGATCTCGCCGCCCGCACCGATGCAGATACAAGGGTTTTTCTCTCCACGCTTGCGGGCTGCAGCAATTTGCTGTTCGAGCCAGTCCCAATCATGGCCAATCGATGCCAGGGGAGCCAATGTGTGTGCGAGCTGGGGATGCCAACTATCGACGATCCTGGGGATTTCAGTCAGTAGCTTGTCGATCAGGGTCTTCGGGCTCAGCTCGTTGATTGCCGCCAGAGCGGCACTCTTCCCTGCGGTCAAAGGCACCTGATCGCCAAAGCTTGTGGTGATAGCCTTGGTGGTCGCGCTGGCATCATGACTATCATCGGTTGCCGCTACGACAGACCATTTCAACCAGTCTCGGGCCCTCGTTACCGCCAGCTCGCGAAGAGATGCGACCTGCCGATTATTCTGCCCGGCATCAAACTGAGGATCGAAAATGGGATAAACCTGCCAACCGGTCGTAAATGCCGCGCGCATTAGTTTCTCGTCCTCGCCGATAAAGGCCCGCAAAATCCAGTCAGCAAAGGCTGACACGGAAGCGAATGCCTCTTCTCCAGTTTCGCATCGACGCACGGCAATGGTGGGTGGAGCCTCATCCATGTCTTCAGCAGACATGTAGCGCAGCGCCACCTCTTGGAGCATGCCGGCCATATCGACCTCGGCCCAAAAGGAGCCAGCTTGCAGCATACGTTGCTGCTCTGGTTCGGCGTCCGCCTTCTGGGCAGAGATCGAGCCAAACCGGCCGAGCAGCAATCCCAACCTGAACAAGGCCGAAAAGGTCCACTGACCGTCGATTAGCGGCGGTGCCGATGCAATTTCATCGAGCAGAAGCACGCCGAGGATTGGATCGCGCCAGTCCATGCCTGGTCTGGCGCAGCTCGACATGAAATTTTGCATGCGTTCGACATGACGAACAGCATCTCGGGCATAGTCGCCCAGCACACCCCAGAAATCGACGGAAACCGGCATGATGTGGCGATCCAAGGTTAACCCCGGACAACGCCAGCGCTCGATATTTCTGATGCCTTCCCACCCTTGGGCCAGAGCCCATTCCGGCGAGCCGTAGCCCGTCAGATACTCGACGGCAGCACCACCGTCGCATGACAGCCAAGCCCAGGACGCTGACAGCTCGTACGTCCGATCATCCGACAAGATGTATTCGGATATCGGCGAGCGACTGTTCTCCAGAAATCCTTCGCTCCGCGCTTTCTCCAGAAAACTGAATGGATTCACTATGCCAGCTAGGATCAGATAGGGCGATTCGGCCATCCCCGGATAAAGATGGTTGTAGGCCACCATCGCAAAGCCAGAGCCCCCGGAACGCTCAGCCTCGCGAACCATCAGACTCGCAGCCGTCGAGCACACGGCATGGATATCGTCTTCATCTAGGTCCGGTGATGGTGTGAAGGACAGTGTTGCCGTCATGATGCCATTGGCAGTCAGTCCCTTCTGGCCGATCGCGCTCCAAGCAGTCGGAATATGGACGATCAATCGAGGATCTCCTTCGCCATCTTCGAAGCGTAGACAAAGAACGCGGCGGCGAGACCAACTGTTGAGTCCGGTGACGGCATGATCAAGAAGCGTCGAGAAGTTGCGCGAAACGATTACCATCATGACATCATTCGCGCTGGAGAAGGGCGTGTGGTTCAGCGCCTCATGCTCATAGGCCATGATTTCCGTCACAGTCTCACGGGCGCTGCCATCCTGATTCTTTATTTCAAAAAGAACGAAGCGGGAGGTTTCTCGTGCGCAGTAAAGTAGGTCGACGAAGAGGCTTTCGCCTTTTTCACGAGAGATGCTGCGATTGTTTTTGCTGATTAGCTCAAGGTTGTGGAGCTCTCCTAGCACATGCTCGGCCGACCTAAGATTTCCCAGCCTAGTCAGATAATCGATCGGAAAAAGAGGCTTAAATTCGGGAGACTCGGACCATGCCAGCGATTCACGGACCTTGTTGGCGCCGACAATGACGTCTGATAGCAGGTCCTTCGCAATGGCTGATTCGAGCCAATCTTGAACTTGCTGCTCTCTGCCGAACTTTAATTTGTCTGTCTGCGCCACCCAGTACCCCCAACAAATTGATATACAATGCTGCGGGGATCATTTCTGGAGGTGTGATGTCCGTCAACTGCGTGAATGCGCTGGAACAGTCAGTTGGCAAACTCTCCAGTATCGACCGCCCATTTGGTGTCACAACCGGACGGTTGTGCACCTGGCCGTTGACGCATGGGTTCGTGCCGGTTTCGAAGTGGCAAAAGGGCGCGTCACAAGCTTGCTCACGGTTCGAGGGAACGACCCGGTCACGCCCCCTGCCCTCCCGGCTTAACGAACGGCAGCTTATAGCGATTGGTCGCCCGAAAGCGGACAGGCCGCTCTCCACCAGATTGCGTCGGCCCGTGTCCCCCACCCAAATCCAGCGCAAGAACCCCCGCCTCGCCCGCGAGCTTTCTGCGTCTCTTTTGATGCAACTCGAATTATGATGCGAGCCTTGGGAGAATGCG
>Ga0308164_10003734_pt1 | contig 13456 bp, 11 predicted proteins | sample PhyTR2_FD_201031 | JGI IMG/M metagenome (GOLD analysis project Ga0308164, IMG submission 201031) | Phyllosphere microbial communities from UC Gill Tract Community Farm, Albany, California, United States - DLSLT.R2 | ecosystem: Host-associated > Plants > Phyllosphere > Unclassified | place: USA... | reverse complement strand
GACCAGCAATACGTGAGCTCCTTGCTCATAATACTGTCTGACCATGTGGTTGGTGAAAAAAGATTTCCCACTCCCCGAAGGCCCCAAAATAAATTTGTTCCGATTGGTGATGATCCCCTGGTTCATCGGAAGATCGGAGATATCCAGATGAATGGGTTTTCCGGTCAGACGATCGGCCATCTTGATCCCGAAGGGTGAAGGTGAATCCTGATAATTGGTTTCCTCTGTGAAAAAGCAGAGGGCTGGTTCAATGAACGTGTAAAAGCTTTCTTCACTTGGGAAGTCTCCTGCATTGCCCGGAATTCCTGCCCAATACAGGGTTGCCGTGTCTGTCGTATTGTGACGTGGTTTGCATTCCATCAGTGCCAAAGCACTTCCTGTGTCATTCTTTATTTGTTTCAATTCAGAAGGATTGTCCGACCACGACATTATATTGAAATGGGCACGGATGGATTGAAGACTGTAAGAGTGAGCTTCATTCAGATACTTTTCGATCCATTCCTTGTTGATCTGATTCGCCCTGCTATACCTTGCCAGTGAATGCATATTTCTCGCAGACTTTTCAAACTTGGATAGGTTCTCATCGCTGTTGTCAATGAACAGATATTGGTTATAAATGTGATTGCAGCTGAGCAGAAGTCCTACCGGAGAGGCGAAAGAAAGCAGGCAGTCACTTCGGTCTGTGCTCAGTTTTTCATAACGGCTGTGCGAGGAGACGCTACCAGGCAGGTCATCGGTATCAGATAAGGTATGCATACTGATGCGGTTGTTGCCGATGCGCATTTCTTCTGATCCGAGTTTGATGTCCTGCAATGATGGATTCACTTCTCTCGACAGGGTCAGGTATTGCTCCAATATTCCCGACTGGTCGCCGGTTCCTGAGATCTCATCTTCAGTCATCCGTTCCAGATGGACATAACCACTGTCATTCATAATTCTTTCAAACTGATCGACGGCTTCCAAAAAGCGACTGATCACATCTTTGTCCTTGATCTCTTTTGGGATCAGTTTTCCTTTGCATAGCGAGGAAAAGTTGCTCTGCATCCGCATTCGTTCTTTACTGGTTTTCGTGATGAACAGGTAACAATAATGGTTTAAGAATGGTCTCTCATTAAAATGTCTTTCAAAAGATTTTGACAGAAAACTCTGGTCTTCTTTAGACAGATCAGGATTGTAGTTTTCTTTGATAAACCAGTCCTGTTTATGCGCGACCGTAAAATCAGGAAGGGTCTTGATGGCCTTGAACCAGGCTGAATGCATTGCTTCATATTCTGCCGAGGCCACCGTAAACAGTTCAGGAAGTCTGACCTTGAAGCAAACCGTGACATCTGCATCTTTGGAAATAATGCAATCGTTTTCTATCGCAAGCAGTGGGAATTTACTCTCCAGCGTTGCGGCTTTGGAGGTATTTCTCATGCTGTAGCTTTTTGACGGTTACTTTTCAGGTAGCGATAGACACACTTGCGGCTGATAATATATCGGGGATGCTTCTTTTGAGCGCCTAATTTCATCAAGCCGTGCTCGCCGTATTTTCCATTCAGCGAGAAGGTCTGCCAGATGAGTATTCCGCTGCTGGCTCCGCCCAATGTGAGGCAGAGATAGGTATTGACATTGGCCATATACATGACCATCACGAATACAAGTATCCCCAATGATCCCCCTGCAAAAATGAACAGGTATTGCGCCTTGAGTCCTTTGAACTCTACGGTTCTTCCGATGCCTTTGTTGATATGATAGGTATTCATAATCATCATTTTAAAGGAAGAATGAACGAAGGATCGTTGCCGCCACGATCAGAAATATACACGCACCAAACCAGCTGGCAGCGGTCTTGCTGGTGTCGGGATCACCGCTACTGAACTTGTTGTAGACCTTGACCCCACCGATCAGTCCAACGACCGCCCCAATCGCATAGATCAGTTGGGTGGCCGGTTCAAAATAAGAGGTTACCATCTGTGTGGCCTCGTTGATTCCTGCGGTACCGTTGCCTTGGGCAAAGGCACCCGTTACTGCTAAAAAGCTTAGACCTAATAGCAGTAATTTTTTTCTTTGTTTTTCCATAATGTAAACAGATTAGATTGTTAGCATTACCCACAGTATGTGAGGTTTGGAGACAAAGATGTAGGGAATAGGAAATGATTTTAAGAATATCGCTGATTGAGGATTTATTTGGCGCTGATTGTCGTACAAGCCGAAGAAATATGTATATTAGTGGACTAAACTAACTAACCACACGAAGACTAATTAATAAATGAAAAGAGATGAAACCGAATTTGCACTATTACCCGCATATCATGGAGATTGTATTCTTATAAAAACTTTTGATAACGATAATAATGAATTTGTTATTCTCGTGGACGGAGGTACTTCGCAAACTTTCAGATATTTTTTGAAAAATGAACTTGAACAAATACAAAAAATTGATCTGTTAGTCCTCACTCACATTGATTCCGACCACATAACGGGGCTTATTTCATTCTTTAAAAGCAACTTAATAGGATCAATTTTGATTGATGAAATATGGATGAATCATCCGGAGATAGTTGATGTTGATAATGATGAACTGATAAGTAAAAAGCAAGGAAACACTTTATTTGATTTAATACGTGTAAAGAAACCTTATACAAAACTAAAAGAGATATCAACCGATGATAGTTTATTGGAAAGGAAAGGTTTAAAGTTTACTGTTCTATCTCCTACACCAGATATTAAAAAAGAATTATTAAGGCAGTGGAAGTGTTCAGAATTACCAAAAGAAGAAAATTTTAAAGTAAATATTTCTTCACAAAAAGATAGTTATTCTGAATCTTTGGAATCATTAAATAAAATTCCTTTTGCTCCAGAAAGTAGTTGGAAAAGCGATATTTACAATTCTTCTTCAATATCTTTTTTGTTAGAATCTAAAGATATATCACTTTTATTATTGGCAGATTCCCGACCTGAAGTGATAGAGAAAAGCTTGAGGGAAAAAGGGTTTTCTGAAGAAGAACCGCTGAATGTAGATTATTTGAAGATTTCACATCATGGAAGTTTAAATAATACTTCTCAAAATCTTCTCTCAATAATTACTACTAAACACTATCTTATTTCTACAAATGGTGGAAATGCTGATCATAAACATCCTTCGCGTGAAACTATCGCAAGAATTGTATATTCTTCTCCGAGATCCAACGGAAAAGATATCATCATTTTTTTTAATCACAGCATAGCGCAATTGAAAGAGAGAATTGGAAATTTTATTCATGAAAATGACTTGCACAGTGGCCATTGGAGTATTAGACATCAAAACTGGTTTAAAAAAATAATAGAATTTTAATGGAAAAATTTTGCGTTCGCGTTAAATGCAATGGCCATACAGGTTCTGGAGTCTTACTTCCAGGAAATGAAGCTATGTATGTTCTAACGGCTGCTCATTGCTTGGGAGATTCATCTCCTGACAAACAGGACATTCTTATAGAGATGCAAAGCGATTACGCAGCACCTTTTAATCCCATATTAGTTAAAGAAATAAAAGAATTTAATTCTGAACATGATTTTGCGCTAGTTGAGATAGATTTTAATGATGAAGAAAATATTTGTAATCATTATAAAATAGGACAGGGATTTTTAGTGGAAAACGAAATTAAATTCTGTGGCTATCAAAGCATAAACGTTGATCAATATCGACCTTTTGGAGGTAAGGTACTGTCTGTTAGTAATGACTTAGGTCGTTTTAAAGTAACGATGGTCGGAGAGTCTTTCGATCAGGGTGGAGAAAGCGGAAGCTTTTTAGCAAAAGGTTTATCTGGAAGCGGTGTATTTATTTATAGACATAATACACCATTTTTAATAGGAATCTTAAATTCTGTAATCACTGACAAGGCATGGAATGATGATATTGATTGTTGTTCTGTAAAACATATTGCAGAATATATTAAAGAATATGTAGACCTTTCAGATTTTGAGAACCTGAAAAAATGGAATGAAAATCTAGAAAATAAACGTACTGAAAGAGAAATTGAATCTTTCAAAAAGCAAGATACAGACTTTTTTCAAAAACTTTACAGAAAGAATACTGTTCTTTATCCAGATGTAGAAAGGGCTAATGCTGTAACTGTAAAACAAATAAGAAAATTTCTTGCGATGAAGGATAACATTCGCATAATTGAAAATGATTATCCCATCCTTTATCAGAAATTCAAGAGAATCGTCCAAAAATTCGTAGATCAAGTTGAGGATGATTATTCGAGGATTGTCGATGAAAGTAAAGAAGCTCTTGATAAAAAACTTGAACTACAAAATCAATTAAAAAATGAACTTGAAATTTTACCAAATTTCACAAATATTGATCTTTCAGAATATCAGGTTATAGAATGGTTAGGTAGATGTACTTTAAACTTTACGAAAAATGATTAGTATAAAAATAGATCAGAAGCCGACTTCCGTATCCATACGTTACAATGGATATTATAAGATAGTACTGTTACTAGCAATAATTAAATATTGTGGCTATGCCAAAAAAGCTAATTTAGAATTACTTCATTTGGTCTTCTGGAGTTTAAGAAGCGATGATAATTATCAAATACTATTTGACGTGGCCAAACAGCAAAGAAACACTTTAGTTCCCTGGACATTTGAACATGGGATTGATGAAGTACTCTCATTAGGTTTTATAAACTCTTTTTTAGATAAGGTTATTGTAAGTCAGACTCTAGAAATAAAAATAACCGCAAAAGGAGAAGAAATAGTAAATTCTATTAATCAGTTTGAGCTTTTTACTGATGAAATTGAAAAAATTAAAGCTTTAGGTATTATACCAAAAGCTAGATTACACAGAGCAAATAATAATTGGACATTAATCTAAAAATTATATATGTTTATTATACAAAGACTAAAATCAGAAGTACTCACCGATAAGAGCATTGATATTACAGATCTATATGGATTTGATTTTAATTTTGATCAAGGCTTAAATATCATTGCAGGACCTAATTCAAGAGGAAAAACCACAATAAATACCTGTATTTATTATGCGTTGGGAATGGAAGAACTTTTAGGTGCTCACAATGAAAAAGCTTTAGATAAAGCATTAAAACAGGAATTTGTTATAAAACCGAATGATGATGAGGAAAACTATTATAGAGTACTATCTTCAAAAATTCTTTTAGAAGTTAAAAATGATAATAATAAAGTTGTTACTTTAGAAAGATACATAAAGTCAAGCTCTTCTGAATTTAAGACATCAAATATTAACGTGTACAACGGTAGTATCGCTGATCTTTCAAAGGAAGACTATGATCTCAATCTTGAAATTTTTTATGTCAATGGTGAAGGCAACAATGATGGATTAAATGGTTTTTATAATTGGTTTAGTGAATTTATTAATATTGAGCTGCCGGAAGTGAGTAATAGTTCAAGAACAAGTAACTACAGTCCGCTATATCTTCAAACCATATTTTCGGCATTGTTTATAGAACAAACTAAAGGTTGGTCAGACTTTTTTGCAACCATGCCATTCTTTGGAATAACAAAAGCTAAAGAGAAGATAGTAGAATTTTTATTAAACCTTAATGAAATAAAACTATCCACAAAGAAAGATATTTTAAGTAAAGAAAAAAGTTTCTTAACAGAAGAATGGAGAAAGAAAATAAGAGCATTTTCTTATTTGGAACGAAAAAATAATTCAACAATCATAAATGTTCCTGGCGAACTAACAACGGATAAAACTTTAATAGAAAAAATCACCGGGCAGTTTGCTGTTTCAGAAACCGATAAAATTAACATTAATCAATTTTTAGAACTTAAATCTGAACATGTAAGAGATTTAGAGCAGAGACCTTTATCTACTATTAGAGAAAATAGAGAAATTGCATTAGCCACATTTAATAAAGAGAAAGAGGATTATTATAAATTACAAGAATATATTGAAAGATTTGAAAATAAGCTGAGAGTTGATAGTCAGCAATCTGTGATTTTAATTAGTCAACTGAAAACTGTTGAGTCCGAAATAAAAGATCATAATAATTTAAAGAAGGTTTTTAACGAAAATATCATCAGCGAGAGAGGTGCCAACCAATGTCCGACTTGTTCTCAGGAAGTTACGGTAGATCTAATTTCAACTAAAAATATAAAGATTCCACAACTGACCCTAGAGGAAAATACAAACTTTTTAAAAGGTCAAAAGAAAATCATTGAATCTTCGATGGGAAGTCTAAAGGAAACCTTGGAAGAGAAAAATAATTTACTATTGTATTTTAAAAATACGCTGCGACAAAAAGAAATTTTACTCAAATCATTATCTAAAGATCTTATTTCTGATGACCGCGCTTTTTCTGAGTCTGAAGTAGTTAAAAAATTGCAAATTGAGAGAGAAATAGAGGATGTTAGGATTTATCAAGATGCTATTGATGAGTTAAAAGAAGAACTTAAAGTTTTAGCCAACAAGTATCTTAATAATACGATAGAATTTGGAAAATTAGGTGAATCCGAACTGGAAGATGAAACAAAACTGAGCTCATTCGAAGATAAGTACAAAGATTTTTTATTTAACTTTGGTTATGAAAGCAATGTCAGATATCAAATTTCTATAAATAGAAAAGAACCGTTTAAGTATTTTCCAGTATACAAAAATCATTCAAATGATCCTATACCTCAATCAATTAGGATCAATTCTTCGGCATCAGATTTCGTAAGAAATATTTGGGCTTACACATTAGCACTTTTGAAAAATGGTGAGAATACACCAGGTATTATTATGTTTGATGAGCCTGGCCAGCATAGAACAAATTTAAATAGTTTAAAAGCATTGTTCAAAGCTTGCTCAGATATAAGCGATAAACAAAGTATTATTTTCACTTCTATTGATAAGCCGCTAGGTAACGAAGAAAATGAAAAAATAGATTTAGACATCCTTATTGAGGATTTAGATGTTAATAAATATAAATTAATAAGATTAGATGATACTCTCAAAGTTATTCAAAAATTAGGATAGAGCTATTAATTATATATTTTTCTAACTAAAAAATTGGCGGCTTATAAAAAGTCGCCAATATCGAAACCATCTGCATCATCTGTACGCTTGAACGAAATTTTACCATCTTCATTCGAAATACTCTTGCTAAGCAAAGCGGCAATACGCTTTGAAGCGTCGTCCAACGAATTTTCTAAAAGATCAAAAAGCTCGGTTCCCTGAATTTTTTGAATGATGTGAACTGCTTTTTGTTTTAAGTCAGGCTCCAGCACATCTTGCTGAAGCAGCTGTCCCGCAGTACTCAATTCCTGAAAGGTAACCCCTGTGGCAAAACCGCTTTCGATTTTAGAATCATCCTGATACTGCCAGTCTTCTTCCTCGTCTTCCCAATCATTATTTTTGACCGGTATCTCGTCAAGTTCTTTCTTTGAAGCCGTATTTTCAATTATTTCCTCTTTGGTTTCTGAATCAAAATTATCTGCTATAGGCGCAATAAATTCTTCTTGGCCTTGATCGACATCAAATGGCGTTGGTTTTCTCTCTTCTACCTTTGCTTTACCCATAACAGAAGGCACAGCTAGTTGAGGTTCAGTACTTTTTTTCTTAGGATTCTTATTTATAAATTTCTTATCCCACAGTAGTAGGATGATAATGAGTAATAGCCCTATGATGATAAATAGTTCCATAAGATGATATTTTAAAAGATTGGACGGTATTTATTATTGAAATCATCGGTGATCTCCTTTTCAAACGTTTCGAAGTGATGTGCTAATACATTGTCAAGATAAGCGTAAAGAGGGATTTGGCCGTCGGCAATGATCTGGATGATCCTGGAAAGTCGCTCATGATATTCAGGACGGATGTAGATACTCTTATCACCACGCTTGGTCATCGTGTGATGGGTCAGAAACTGTTCGGCATAAGTAATTTCCACACTTTTTTTGCTTTTTATTTTTTGCTTCACCTCCGGTTTTTCCTTTTCAGAATCAATTTCCTCTGTCTGTACTTCTTTCTTTGTGCTGCCAGCCATAATGGACATCAGATATTGTTCATCTATGCTTTTGTCTTCCTCATAATTTTGATTTTCCATATCATTATAATTTGACAATATTTAAAAACTCATCCATCAACTGATCGAGTCGGCATAAGGTCATCAGCTTAGGGTCTGCTGGCAGTAATGTCGAACGGAAAACGGTTTTTGCGACCGTCTCCCCTTCTTTACGAAATCTCTTGCTGTCTGTAATGGAAGTTTTCATCAGTTGAAGACCAAGATCTTCGATCACTTTCTCATAGTTTTCATACAAAAGTGTCCTCTCCCTGCCATCGACCTGATTCCAAAAAAGATGAATACTTTTGATCTCGGTATGCTTTTTCTTCATCAAGACATTGGTCAGAACATCCGTGAAACTCAGGGTGCTTTCAAGAACAAGCCGGTCTGCCGTGATAGGAGAAAAAATATGTTGGACATTGGCGAGCGTACTTAAAATGCCAGCCGTATTGACTGTTCCGGGCAGATCCAGAAAAATAACGTCTAGTGGTAGTGCTGAATTAGCAACATACGCTTCAAGCTCTTTCAAAACAGTGTCGGTCTTGCTCTGGAAAATAGGATACGCTTTTTTATTGATGCTGGTAAACTGCTTGTGAGCGATTTTTTTTAGCACCTCATTTTGCATCACTGTTTTTAGGTCCCTCTCCCTCATCTGTATCAAACTGTACTGTGGAAAGTCACAGTCGAACACTGCGACATTATACCCTAAGCGGTAATGAAGAATACTTGCCAAAAGTGCTGTGAAGGTACTTTTTCCCACTCCTCCCTTTTGGGTGGAAAAGGCAATAATTGCCGGTTGTTTTTTTGTTTCCATTTTTTTGATTTTATTATTTAACATCGGTTGTTGTACATCAGTAATGTCAGTTGGCGGGCAGTCTTGAACTATATCCGGCTTTCCGAGAATCTGACTGCGTTGAAAGCAAAACAGCCTTCCAATCTTACGGCGAGAATTCAATCAGTTAGTTGGTCTTTCCTGAAAGTATCCTGTACTTCCATCAGGTTGTACTTACTGACTGATCTTTATCCTGTGGGAATTCAAGATGTCCGGAAAGCTTGAATTCCTGAAGGCTGGAATATCTGCCTTCAAGATGTCAAACAATTTTGCCTTACATCAGTCCTGCTGACCTTCCTGTACAAATAAATAACATCCATTTCTGCTCACCTTCCGAATGGTTTTGTTTGGCTTGCAGTGGTTTTGTTTGGCATTCTGAACATCAGAGAATCTCCGAAGCATTGTGGCTTACTTTGTCAACGGATGATTGACAGGCTGTAGATCTTGATCTTTTCAGATCTTGATATTCCGGTATTCCGGACTAAATCTCCTGTATAATGGGATTGACCTTTCACCCGAAAGGGGCAAGTTGTGTTTTGAGCATCTCGAAACGTTTTCGGATGCGCAAAACAACTTGCCCTTGCAGGGGGCAGAAACAGTCTCCGAAGTCGATGTTTTGTAAATTTAATTGGACAGATGATGAATGAACATAATGGTAAACCAAAGAAAAAGACAGGACGCCGCCCAAAGGCGGATCCTGCCAAGATTCGATATACGATCTCATTTAATGGACAGGAACATTCCCGCTTTCTTGAACTTTTTGACCAGTCAGGAATGAAAGTAAAAGCCCATTTTATTACGTCCTGTATTTTCGAAAAGACTGTAAAAACCATCAAAATAGATAAGGGCACGGTGGATTTCTATATGAGACTGACCTCATTTCACAGTCAGTTTCGGGCTGTTGGGGTCAATTATAATCAGATAGTTAAACTGTTATACACCAATTTTTCTGAGAAAAAAGCAGCGGCTATGCTCTATAAATTGGAAAAACAAACTATAGAAATGGTGGAAATTTTCAAAAAGGTTATGCAGTTGACAGAGGAATTTGATGAGAACCATATAAAAAATTCAGAGTAAAATGATCGCAAAAATTGGAAGAAGCAGCAATCTTTTCGGCCCACTGTCTTACAATAATTTAAAAATTCAACAGAAAAAAGGAGAAATTTTGATGACCAATAAAATGATTGAAACAGCTGATGGGAAGTATTCTGTTGCTCAATTAGCGAGATCATTTGAGCCTTATCTATTGGCGAACCGAAATACCGAGAAACACACCTTGCATATTTCATTAAATCCTGATCCTACAGATCAGGTCTCTGATGAGCAGTATCAAGAAATGGCGCAACTTTATATGGGTCAGATGGGTTACGGTGATCAGCCATTTGTAGTATTTAAACATACTGATATCGACCGGAGCCATATCCATATTGTTTCAGTTTGTGTAGATGAAGAAGGAAAAAAGATCTCTGATCAATTTGAAAAGATCCGTTCGATGAAAGTCTGCCGGGAACTGGAGAAGAAATTCGGTCTTATATCCGCAGTTGAGAAACAGCCTAAGCAAAATCAAAAGATCTTTCAACCGATCGATTATAAATCTGGAGATATCAAAAGTCAGATTGCATCCGTCATACGACATATACCCTCCTACTATCAATTTCAATCCTTTGGGGAATACAATGCGTTGCTTTCATTATTTAATATGACTGTGGAGAAAGTGCAGGGAGAATTACAAGGTCAATTAAAAAGAGGATTGCTATATTTTCTTTTAGATGATCAAGGAAAAAAGGCTGGAAATCCATTCAAATCCTCATTGTTTGGAAAGAATGCCGGTATTAATTCAATAGAAAAGCACTTTTCTGCTTGCAAAAGCAAGAGTACCGATGTAATAGTAAAAGAAAATTTGAAAAGATTGATCGCAGAAGCTCATCATTCTTCAAAAGATGAGCAGGCATTTAAAATGAAACTGAAAAAAGAAGGAATTGATACCCATGTCCGAAAAAATGAAAACGGCAGGATCTATGGAATCACTTTCATTGATCACGGGTCAAAAACAGTATGCAACGGGTCTAGATTGGGGAAGGAGTTTTCTGCTAATAATTTTAATGATTATTGGAATAATAACATTAGACCGGAAATTGAAATACCTGATCAAATGCAAACAAAAAAATCGCAGCCAACCAATGAAAATCAACCTGCTGAAGAATTTGATCGTCACTTGGACTTTCTCAACGATTCTGAACAATATAGTGACATTTTTATTGAAACACTGGGTATATTGATACCTGGATCGCCTAACAACAATTATGAGGAAGAGCATTTTACAGATAAGATAAGGAAGAGGAAAAAACGTAGAAAAGGGCAATAAAGATAAAATCGGTACTACGATTATATTGCAATGAAATTAATCGGTAGTACCTACTTTAGTTTTGTTCTTTAGCTAAATCTTATTCCAATTTTGAGCAACAAAATTTTTCAGCTCTTCTCTCATCACTATATTGCTCGCCTGAGGAAGTCTTAGTATTTTTTCGACTTTCTGAAAACTCTCTTTCGTTTTTGGTACTTGATATCCTTTTACAAAAGCATTGCAGAAATAAACAACCTCATAACGTTCTTTTTTATTCACGCGCTCTCTGTCACGAATTGCTGTATAATCAGGATTGTCCCCCTGTGTTGTAGTGTTTTCATAGTCTTTATTGACTAAATCATTTTCGTCAAATTCATTCATAATATATTTATTTAAAGTTGATTAAAATTAAGATATTCTATGTAAACCATTATGCGGTTTTCCGTAATTATCTTAAGTTTTATTTTTTATGGCCAAACACCGACATCAAGAGCAGATAAATGCCATTTTCCATAACCGGACGACATGACCTTTATATTCATACCGCACATTAAAAAAAAACAATATGCAGGGAGAAGACGATTTGAGGGGACTTGCCAAAATAATGGCATTTATGAGAACGGTCAGTGTTATTTTGGTTTTGATGCATTTGTATTGGTATTGCTACAGCTTTTTCAATGATCAAGGATGGTCTTCAGAGCTGGTCAATAAGATTCTTCAAAACTTTGACCGGACAGCAGGTTTATTCAGCAGACCATTGTATTCGAAACTTTTTGCAGTTCTATTGTTAAGTCTGAGCTGTCTTGGCACCAAAGGTGTAAAAAGTGAAAAGATCACATGGCAGAAGATATTTGTTGCTTTAGGTTTGGGCATTTTATTATTCTTCTTTAGCACCCCTCTTGTAAAACTGTCATCGGAATTTGTGACTACTTTGTATATGCTGTCAACTGGTTCGGGTTATATTTTCTTGATGATGGCTGGTGTTTGGATGAGCCGCCTTTTGAAACACAATTTAATGGATGATGTCTTCAACAGCGAAAATGAAAGTTTCCAACAGGAGACCAAACTGATTTACAACGAGTATTCCGTTAATCTGGCAACCAAGTTTTATTATCAGGGCAGATGGCATCAAGGATGGATCAATGTCGTCAATCCTTTTCGCGCCACTATTGTCCTGGGTACACCGGGATCAGGGAAATCATTCGCTGTGGTCAACAATTTTATAAAACAGCATATTGAAAAAGGATTCTCAATGTACATCTACGATTTTAAGTTCGACGACCTTTCAACCATTGCTTACAACCATCTGTTACATCATTCTGAAGGCTATCAAACAAAACCTAAATTTTACATTATTAACTTTGATGATCCAAGGAGAAGCCACCGGTGTAATCCTTTAAATCCTGTTTTCATGACGGATATCTCTGATGCTTATGAAGCAGCCTACACCATAATGCTGAATCTTAACCGGAGTTGGATCCAAAAGCAGGGTGACTTCTTCGTGGAAAGCCCGATCATCCTTTTGGCTGCGATCATTTGGTTTTTGAAAATTTATGAGGGTGGTAAATACTGCACTTTTCCACACGCGATCGAACTGCTGAATAAGAAGTATGAGGATGTATTTACGATCCTTACCTCCTATTCCGAACTGGAAAACTACCTCTCCCCTTTTATGGATGCCTGGCAGGGAGGAGCACAGGATCAGCTGCAGGGACAAATAGCCTCGGCAAAGATCCCTTTGTCACGAATGATCTCCCCCCAACTCTATTGGGTGATGACCGGGGATGATTTCTCATTGGATATTAATAATCCCAAAGAACCGAAGATTTTGTGTGTAGGCAATAATCCTGACCGGCAGAACATCTATTCAGCAGCTCTGGGACTTTATAATTCAAGAATTGTCAAACTGATCAATAAAAAGGGGCAGCTCAAGAGTTCGGTGATCATTGATGAGCTGCCCACCATCTATTTTAGAGGACTGGATAATCTGATCGCAACGGCCAGAAGCAATAAGGTCTCTGTATGTCTTGGGTTTCAGGATTTTTCACAGTTGACCAGGGACTATGGCGATAAGGAAAGCAAAGTGATCCAGAACACCGTTGGGAATATTTTCAGCGGACAGGTGGTTGGGGAAACGGCAAAAGCCCTGTCAGAGAGATTTGGCAAGGTCTTACAAAAAAGGCAAAGCATCTCCATCAACAGGAATGACACTTCAACATCCATTTCCACACAATTGGACAGCCTGATCCCGGCCTCTAAGATCTCAACATTGACACAGGGCGT
>Ga0308164_10003733_pt1 | contig 13459 bp, 10 predicted proteins | sample PhyTR2_FD_201031 | JGI IMG/M metagenome (GOLD analysis project Ga0308164, IMG submission 201031) | Phyllosphere microbial communities from UC Gill Tract Community Farm, Albany, California, United States - DLSLT.R2 | ecosystem: Host-associated > Plants > Phyllosphere > Unclassified | place: USA... | reverse complement strand
TATTATCTGCGTTTTCGCGGGAGTCGTGCCCGCGTCGTACCGCTCGACGAAATCGAGGATGTCCTGGCGGGACGAAGCATCGAGATCGCGACCAATATCCACAGCTTTTCCGAATGCCCGCCGAGCGCGATCGACTGGTGGGTGTCGCGACTGGCCCGGCATCGCGTCCGCCAGCTCATGGTCATCCCTAACATCAGCGCATCCGACGGTCGCTGCCTCACCAACCGCGGCGAGGACATGGACGCCATCTTCGCGCGACACGGCTACGTATGTCGCATCCGCGAAGGCCGATATGCGGACCCGGTCGCCATGCGCTGGGGCGTTGACGGTAGCATGTTGTCGCTCTTCGACCTGACCTGATTCCGAAGTTTGCAGACCGTCCGATCAAGCCACGCAGACGATAGGAAGTTGCAGGTTGCGAGCTTTGGTGACCCAAGCCAGACTATCACCCTACCACATCCGTAGGCTGTGGTCCGTATTCCATGCCAATACTGGCCCTATCCTGGCAGCATATTCATGACGATCGTTTCATCGGCACACTCGCGGGTCCGCCTCGACATACAGGCTCTGCGCGGCATCGCGGTGACGGCTGTCATCCTGTTCCATTCGGGCTTGGGGATCGCGCCGTCGGGATATTTGGGCGTCGACATGTTCTTCGTCGTGTCCGGCTTCCTCATCAGCGGCATCATCATGCGGCAGATCGGCGCCGGCCGCTTCTCGTTCCAGGATTTCTATGTTCGGCGGATCCGCCGATTACTGCCTGCGGCCTATGTGGTCCTCTCCGTCACGCTGCTGTTGGCGATGGTGCTGCTGACCGCATCCGCGTTCTCGCACTATTGGCAGCAATTTCTCGGCACGCTGACATTCTCCACGAACATCGTCCTCTGGCGACAGATCAACTATTTCAACAACGGAGCAGCGTTCGAACCGCTGCTCCACATGTGGTCGCTGGCGGTCGAGGAGCAATATTACCTTCTCCTCCCCGTGACGCTGTTCGTACTGCCCAGACGACTATGGTTCGCAGCGATCTTGACGGCTACGATCGCGAGCCTGGCAGCCTATTGCTGGCTGTATCCGCGATCGCCGGGCGTTGCCTTCTACCTGTTGCCGACGCGCGCATGGGAGATCGGCATCGGCTCGCTCGCGACCTTCGTAACGCCCACGTCGCGCGTCGTCCGCGCGGCGCGTCGGGTTCTGCCGCTCGCGGCATTGGTCGTCGTTGCGGTCTGCTTCGTACCGAGTGGCTACGCCTACAGCCATCTCCTCGGCATCCCGGCCTGTCTGGCGGTTGCCATCGTCATCATCGCCGATCAGGACAGCTCCGGCTCCGCCAAGATGCTGGCGCCGATCGCATGGGTCGGGAACGTCTCCTACTCGCTGTATCTGGTACACTGGCCGCTCTTCGCGTTTGCGCATACGGTCTACATGAGCAACGCGCTGCCGGCTTGGCTGTCGATCGCACTGGTCGTGCTGACGGTCGTGCTCGCATTGCTGCTCTACAGCTTGGTCGAGCAGCCGGTTCGCCAGTCGCCGGTACGTCTTCGCGTGGCATGGACGACGGCAATCATCTCTTCGGTAGCGCTGGCGATCAGTTGCACCGTCGCGTTCCAGGTCAAGCGCAGCCATGCGCCGGCACTCGATCGGACACCGGTCACAGGTCTCGAAAATCCGTTCTGCACCGGCGATGGCACGGCGATCGATCCACGATGTGGGCAGGGCGCTGCACCGGAGATTCTGATCTGGGGGGATTCGCTGTCACAGGCGATCACGCCAGCGATCGATGCGACCACCGACCGGCCGCTTGTCCAAGCAAGCAAGGGTCAATGCGCGCCCTTGCTCGGCCTCGCGCCGGTCGACCGCGACGCGACGCTCGTCTTCGCCAAGGGGTGTCTCGACTTCAACGACAGCGTGCTCGACTATGTCGCCAGGACACCGAGCATCCGGGTGGTGGTTCTCAGCGGCCGATATTTCCGGCTGATGTTCGACGGCACGCGCGCGCTGTATCGCACCGCGGACGGTGGGACGCGGATCGGCGAAGGCGGTCTTGAGCCGATGATCCGTGCGCAGATTCGGACCACCGCTGCCCTGCACGCGCTGAGCAAGCGCGTCGTCGTCATCTCGCCCCCGCCCCAGGCCGGCTTCGACATCGGCGCTTGTTGGGAACGCACGCTGGGCGGTCTTTTCACCGTGGCGGCTTCCTCGGGTGCCGCGCCATCCTGTGCAATCACCGGCACTAGCGCGCTCCCTGAAACCCCCGATGGCGTGCGCCTGATGGAAGCGTTCACGACCCGCGCATCGACGCCGGTTATCCGAATCGATCGTATGATGTGTTCGCACGGTATTTGTCCGACCGCCTGGAACGGCGTGCCGCTTTATGTCGATGCAGCCCATCTGAACCGCACCGGATCCATGCTGGTGGGGCGGCGGTTCGCACTCAGTACGCGCGCATGGGCGGTAGCGCGCTAGGCTTTCGAATGGCCGGTGTCATTCCGCCGCGCAAGAACGTCGGCATAGCTCCCTTGATCCACCACCCGCCCCTGTTCGAGACGATAGACGACGTCGCAGCTCGCCAGCGTCGACAGTCGGTGTGCGATGATCAGCACTGTCAGGTTAGCGTCGAGCTGCTTGACCGCTTCCATCACCGCAGCCTCGGTCGCATCATCTAGCGCGCTCGTTGCCTCGTCCAAGACGAGGACCGAAGCACGCTTATAGAGCGCGCGGGCGATGCCGATACGCTGGCGCTGGCCGCCCGACAGCTGCACACCGCGCTCGCCGACCAACGTGTTGTAGCCGTCGGGCAGTGAGCTGATGAAATCGCTGACTCCTGCCTTATCCGCAGAGGCATGAACACGGGCTATGTCAATATTCTCAGACGGGGTGCCGAACGCGATGTTGGCGGCGATGCTGGTATCCATTAGGAAAATAGTCTGCGGCACGTGCGCGACCTGTGCCTGCCACGACGCAACGTTCGTCTCGTCGATAGGTCGGCCATCAACGACCAGTTGGCCCTCGCCGGGATCGAGTAATCCCATCACGATGTCGATCAGCGTACTTTTGCCGCTACCGGTCGTTCCCATGAGCCCGACCCGTTGACCGCGCGCAATCCGCAAATTGATCGAGCGCAGCGCGACGATATCGGGAGCATAGCGAAAACCGACTGCGCAGAGCTCGATCGCGTTGTGGAACGGAGCGATCTTCTGCCCGTCCTGTGATCCCAGCACCGGCGCATCCACCAGCACGAAGAGGTCGGCGATGTAGCCGACCGTCGCGGCATAGTTTACCCAGGCGGAGTTCACGTTCTGCACCAGAGGCAGCAGCCGCTGCGCACCCAGTGCGAGCATGCCTAGTATTGGGATGGCGGCAACAACACCGCCCGGCTGACCCTGGTAGAAGATCGCCATCGCGGCAATCAGGACGATGCCGATTCCCTCGACCAGATAACGGGGCGCGAGGCTTACCGTGTTCTGCTGCGCCGATGCGCGGCGTCCGTCGGCATCGACAACGCGGAACTGCCATTCGAACACGTGGTGCGAGCGATCGAGGATGATGTCGCGGATGCCGCCCAGGCTTTCCTGCGTCAGTTTCACGCGCGCGGTGCTGGTGGCGGCGAGCCGCTTGCCGCCACTCAGCAGCATCGGTCGGGTGATTAAGGCGATCACGCCGTACAGAACCGCCATCGTACCGCCTGCAAGCACCGCGACGACTGGATTAACTGTAAAGAGCAGCCCGATGATGCCGCATGCGATCAAGACAGACGACAGCGCGGTCAGCAGCGGATTAAGCAGATAAGTGCCGACGATCCCAACCTTCTCGATCCCCGACAGTACCTCCGCGCTATTGCGCCGAATGAACACGCTATAGGGCTGGCGGATGACACGACCGAACACGGTCATCGCCAGATCATGAGTCAGCCCGGCGACGTAACGGCTGGTCGCCCAGATCAGCACCACCCGGATCAGCGCGGAAGCAACCGCGGCACCGGCGAGTAGAAGCGCGGCAGGGACGAGAAGATCAGCAGGACGGTCGAGATAGCTCGCCAAGAATGGCCCGACGAATGGCAGCTGGCCAAGTGTCTGAGGTGCGGCGATCAACTGTAAGAACGGCAAGACTGCGCCTATACTTACAAGTTCTGCTATAGCGCCGACCAGCGTCAGCGTCAGCACGGCTAAAGACTGCCAACGACGGCGGGGCGAAAAGAGGCCGAGTAATCGCACAAGATTGCAGAAACCAGTCGATTGCGCGGTCATGCTGTTAAATTCCAAAGTCGTTCGTTGTGTGCTTTACTGCAGGTCGATCGCGCGTAATCCACGCCTGCTTGGCACGCGAGTATCGTGCGATGCTCCATCCGACCAGCGATGACGGCAGCGCGGCGAGCAGGTGGTACATCCAGGATTGCGCCAATCGGGGTCTGGACAGTGCCGCGAGCTGCGCGCGCGCTTGGCGATGATTGCCCCGGTACAGGCATATTCGCGCGTCGCGCAGCTTCATTCGGTCGAGATAGTCCTGTATGCTGGCGTAGTGCGCCGCATGACGCGGATCGGCAAGCGCCCGAACCAGTGTCGTTTCGACCGGTGTTATGGGACGCTCTGCATCTTCGTCTACTTCTCGCTCGGCGCGTTCCATGATGCCGTCGTTACCGCGCAGGTAGATCGCCGTCGGATCCTCGCAGAGGGCGAACGGCACCTCCAACGCGAGCCGGATACACATTTCCCTGTCCTCGCCAGGGCAAAAACTGCCAAAGCCTCCCGCCGCCAGGAAGGCGTCTCGTCGCAACGCGATCGATGACGCGATGATCCAGTCCTCAACTCTGTCCTTGAAAAAATCCATCCGGCGGATCACTCCACCACGTGGCATAACCATGACGGGGTCGATCTGCTCATCCGTGATCCAGAGGCCCTTGGTAGCAACGAAACCGACGTCTGGAACTGCGCGAATGATGCGATCAAGCGTCGAAAGATGGTCAGGCGCCCACAAATCGTCGGCATCGAGCAACGCGAGCCATTCGCCGCGCGCGTGGTGCGCGGCTGTGTTGCGCGCTGGTCCAGGTCCTGCATTGGCCTGTCGAAAGAACCGGACACGAGGATCGGGATGCGCCTCGACCAGTTCGGCACTGCCGTCGGTCGATTCGTCATCGACGATCACAACCTCGAAATCGGCGAAGTCCTGGGACAACAACCGATCCAGCGTTCGTGCGAAATACGTACGCTTGTTGAACAACGGTATGATGACAGAAAAGCGGGGGGGCATACCCACGTCATGCCTACAGGGGCGGTGGCCGTCCATACCTAAGTACGATATGTTGCAACCCGGTGTTGGATGCTACCGAGCTTGGCCAAGCTACAGGCGGACCGTTGGGTCGATTGTTGAGAAAAATAGAAAATAGGATGCATGATGAGAAACCTAGCTCGTTGCCTTCTCAACAAAGCCGGCTTCGATATCGTTCGTCGTGCCTATTCAAATACCGATGTCGCTGATCATCTGCGCAACGTCATCGATCATTATGCGATCGACTGCGTGCTCGATGTCGGTGCGAACGTCGGGCAATACGGCCGGATGCTACGCGGCATAGGCTTTTCGGGGCATATTGTATCGTTCGAACCCGTCCATTCAGTCTTCCAGGAATTAGCAACCACAGCGCGCGATGATCCACGCTGGAGCGTGTATGAAGTGGCGCTCGGCTCCACCAGCGAAACCAAAGCGATCAACGTCTTCACCGACAGCGTCTTTTCGTCGTTCCACGCCGCGAGCGACTATTCAAAGGGCGTCTGGGACGCACTGAAGGTTGCACATGCAGAAGACGTTTCCGTCGTGCGGCTCGACGATATCTTTGACACGATACGCATCGATACAGGCGCGTCGCGGTTCCTGCTCAAGCTGGACACGCAAGGCTTCGATTCCGAGGCGTTTCGCGGTGCGCGCGGGGCGCTTGCGTATATCCCGGCGATGCAGTCCGAATTGTCACTGATCCCAGTCTACGACAACGCGGTTCCGCCCTATGATGCGCTACGCGAATTTCACGATGCGGGCTATGCGATCAGCGGGATGTACCCGATCAACCGCGAGCCCTCGCTCGCGGTCATCGAATATGATTGCGTGCTTGTCGCACGTGGCTGACACACGCCGCGTATTGCTGATCCACACGACCGATCCCGCGGCGCCGCCCGGTGGCCGGGCCATGCTGAGCCGCATCAACGCCCGACTACTCCGCAACCTGTTCGGCAATGGCTTAATCGAGTTTCGGCTGCCCCTCCGGCCGGGCACGGCGTGGGGCGCGATCCGCGGCCATGTCAACGGCATCGACGACACCAGCCTCGGCGATATTCTCGCGTGGATCGACGCGGAGCAGATCGGCATCGTGGTTCTCGACGGCTCGAACCTAGGCGCAGCCGCGGCAGCAATCGGGGCGGCGCAGCCGGACGTGCGAGTCGTCACCGTATTCCACAATGTCGAGACACGTTTTTTCTGGGGATCGTTCCGCGCCCGGCGCAGCGTCAGGTCGCTTGCGGTGCTTGCCGCGAACTATATCGCCGAGCGCAAGGCGGTCCGCGCGAGCGATGTTCTGATTGTCTTAAGCGAACGCGATTCCGCCGGACTTCGCCGGCTCTATGGCCGAGGCGCGGACGCTGTCGCCCCGATGGTCATGGAGGACAAACCCGCCCTATTCTTGACCGAGACTCCAGCAATCGGAAAGCGGTACCTACTGTTCGTCGGCGGGAGCTTCTACGCCAATATCGCCGGGATCGACTGGTTCGTCCGTGAAGTCGCACCCCGAACTAGGCTGCACGTCATGGTCGTTGGTCGCGGCATGGACATGCTCGCCGAGCGCTTCGCTGGCAACGACGCAGTGACGCTAGTCGGCGCCGTCGACGATCTTGCACCTTGGTATGCGGGCGCGATGCTGGTGATCGCGCCGATCTTCGACGGGTCAGGCATGAAAACCAAAGTCGCCGAGGCGCTAATGTTCGGCAAGCACGTCGTCGGTACACCCGAAGCTTTCTCGGGGTATGCCGAGGACGTCGTTGCAGCAAATCGCTGCTGCGCGGATGCAGACACGTTCGTCGCCGCGTTGACCCTGGCCGAGATAGCGCCGCCGCCAGCGTTTGACTCCACAATGCGCGCATTCTATGAGCGCGATCACTCGCCGTCAGCTGCACAGGCACGGCTGGCTAGCATCCTCGGCGTTCAAGATCAGTCTAACGACTCGTAGAGGGCGGCAACCTGCCCTGCCAACTGATTGAACGTGAAATCGTGTAGCCGCGCATGACCGAACGCACGCTGCCTCGCCTGTTCGGTCGGTGCACGCCAAGTTCGCTCGATGGCCTCTGACGCAGCCTGTGCGTCGTCGACCGGGAAATACACCCCCTGCCCCGCCGTCAGTTCCCGGAAGACCGCGGTATCTGCCAGCACCATCGGCTTGTCCATGGCCATCGCCTCGAGGATGGGGATGCCGAATCCTTCGTAGCGCGACGGGAAGACCAGCATCTCGCATCCGGCGTACAGCGCGCGAACCGCGTCGTTGTCGGCATGCTCGATGACGGTGACGAGATCCGCCAGACCATGCTCGGCAATGCGGCTGCGGATCGCCGCCCGCTCGCCCCCGTCGTTGCCGACGATCGCGAGCGGGCGCGCCATGCCCCGGCAACGGAGCAGCGCGACCGCCTCGATCAGCATCGGCAGGTTCTTGCGTGCCTCCAAATGGCCGACCGCGAGAAGATAGGATCCGGGCAACGCGTAGCGTGCCCGCACCGCGGCGACAGCCTGCGCCGACGGCATCGCAAAGGAGGCCGGGTCGACGCCGTTATATACGGTCGAGACACGCGCCGCGGGATGGAAGGCGCGGACCTCGTCCGCGACCGCATCCGACACCGCGATGACATGGTCGGCGCGCGCAAAGGCGTGATGGAGGACGAGCGTCGCCATCGCGCGGGTCGGCGTCGGCGTATCCCTCAGCAGCGGGCGAAGGTCGTGGATCGTCAAGATCGTCGGACAGTCGGGCGCGCGCACCAAGGGAAGGTGGAACGCTTCGAACACGTCCAGCCTGTCCTCGCGCAGGCGTCGGGACCAATAGTTGAAGCCCGCCCGCACGCGCGCCAGCCGCCCGACGCTCGGTATCGGCGTGACGCGTGCCGACACGTTGGGCGCGTCGCCGAACCAGCCCGCGATGCGCTGATCCGACGGCTCGTACACGACGAACTCGATGTGCGGATTCTGCCGGATGAGCGCACCGTAAAGGCCGACAAACCGCTGATTCGCCCCCGATGGCCGATCATTGAAGCACGTCGCGTTGAGACCGACACGCATCGTCAGGCGGCGATGCCGAGAAGCGCGAAATGGTGCTGGATGACCGCGTCTTGATGGAACGGGCGAACGCCTTCGGCCAGAATGTCCGGTGCGATGGGGTGATCCAGCCCCTTGGCGATGCCCGCCGCGAGATCTGCCGGGTCGCGCATCCGGGTGAGATACCCGTATCGTCCCTCCTGAAGCACCTCGCGCGGCCCCGTGGGGCAGTCGACCGCGACGGGCGTGCACCCCGCCATCATCGCCTCGACCAGGACATTGGGCAGCCCTTCGACATGCGACGAAAGCGCGAACACGTCGGCGCGCGCAAAGAACGCCAGCGGATTGTCCGTACGCCCCGGCAGACGGACATGGTCTTCGAGTCCTTCGCTGCGGACCAGAGCCTCGAGATCAGCCCGCGAGGGGCCTTCGCCCAATATGACCAGCCGCACCGCGCGTCCGCCGCGGATCAGGATGCCCACCGCGCGGATGAGATCGTCGAACCCCTTCCAGGGCGCCAGCGTACCGGCCCCCACCACGACGGGCAGCGATTTGTCGACGAACCAGGGATCATCGACTGGCAAAGCGATCTTGGCACGCGCCGCGGGTTGGTCGACGATATTGTAGACGCAGACATGCTTGGCGCGCCTGAACACGATGCGATACTGATCGACCATGTCCTTGGATACGCAGGTCAGTGCATCGGCGCGCCACGCGACCGCGCGTGTCATCGTCTTCAACACCCACCGCTTGGTGAATATCTTGCTTGAATAGGTGTCGTAGGGCGTGACACGCGAAGAGCCGCTGATCCGTGCCTTGGATCGCGTGAGGATCGCCGCGCATAGCAAGATAGTGTTCAGATGATCTTCGGCGGAAAACACGATGTCCGGCTTGTCCGTACGAAGATAGCGTACGAGGTACGAAAACATACCTCGGGTCTTGCCGCTGCCGACGACAATCGTACGCACCCCCGGCGCGTCGGGAATTTCCAGGTTCGCGTCGCGCCGTCCGATAATCAGGTCGACGTCGTTTCCGGCCGCGGCAAGTGCCGCAGCGAAACGCCATTGCGCCAGCGGAACGCCCGAAATTGCATAGCGCGGCGTGACCACCGCAATTTTCCGGCGTTTCATTGATGCACGATATCCTTGTAAATATTGGTCCCAAGCTTTTCCGCGGATAGAAAGAGGAAGTTATTGTAATATCTTCCTGTTCCGCCCTCGAAGTTGGCGATGATCTGGTCCTTCGCGGGATCAAAACAGGCGATCGGCTCGAGCGTCCCATTTCGCTGGAAGAAACCTCGATACCCGAGTGTCTCAATCCGCGCGAAGACGTCTTGGATAGGCTTGGAAAGATGGCGTTGTTCGATCTCTATTAGCAGCGCGGGCATCGACGCGGCAATCGTTTCCAGACCGCCTTCGATCACGCTCTGCTCATGCCCCTCGACATCGATTTTTATAAGAACAGCATCGCGGAAGCCAAAGCTGTCGAGCGTGCGAATAGGCACGGTCTCAAGCCGCACGTCAGCATTTCCACCATGTTCGATAGAGGCCGATGCATCATGCTCGATACCCTTGTCATCGATCGGGATCGCCAGTTCAGCGGTCCCGCTGGTCGCGGACAATGCAACTGCATGTACCGTTACGGAACGGCGCGCTTCTGCCCAGGGACGAAGGACGCGCAGGCATACGGGATTGGGTTCAAACACTTCCACGCGCGCGCCAAGACGGTCTAGACTATAGGCGTAGGTCCCTCGGTTACCGCCGACATCGATGACCCGATCGCCCCGCGTCACAAGCAGAGGCAACAACGCCATTTCGGGCTCGAGCTCATCACGAAACCGTCCGTAATGATATTTGAACGGCACCTGAGCACTGGATGGTAGTAAATCTCTCAAGACGCCCTTTATCCCACGCATACAGCCTCCCCCAGAAATCTGGAGTGCATTAGCGCACAAATGGCGGGATTTAAAACCTTCGCGCACCAGTTCACGTGCCACGCGACGGTCTCTGGACTTTCAACATCGGATCGGTTCTGCGCATACCTACCGAGCCGCGGTTTACGCGTGCCGAACATGCATCCGTTGGGGTTAGCTATATGTGTGGGATCGCAGGGTATTGGAGCATGTCCGGTGGGGCGGTCGATGCGACGCCGATGGCCACCGCGCTTACGCATCGGGGTCCCGATGATGGCGGTGCGTGGGCCGATCCTGCCGTCGGCATCGCGCTTTCGCACCGGCGTCTGTCGATTATCGATCTCTCGCCCGCCGGGCATCAGCCGATGGCGTCGCCCTGCGATCGCTACAGGATCGTGTTCAATGGCGAGATCTACAACCACCTCGAGCTGCGCCGGGAGCTCGAAGTGGCCGGGGCGATTGCCTGGCGCGGCCATTCGGATACCGAGACGCTAGCTCATGCCATTACCCGCTGGGGTCTCGCCGCGACGCTGGAACGGTCGGTCGGCATGTTCGCGATCGCGCTCTGGGACCGGCAGGAACGAAGGCTGTCGCTCGGGCGGGACCGGATGGGCGAGAAGCCGCTATTCTACGGCTGGAGCCGTGACGGGCTGGTGTTCGGTTCCGAATTGAAGGCGTTGCGCGCCGCGCCCGGGTTCGACAATCCGGTCGATCCCGACGTGCTGTCGCTCTACCTGCGGTTCAACTACGTCCCCGCGCCCTGGTCGATCCTACGCCACATTTTCAAGGTCGAACCCGGCGTGATCGTGACGCTTGGCCGCGCCGCGCTGGGCACGCCGCCCGCTCTACCCCCGACCGCGACCGACCCCTCCTCCAACCCCGCCTCCAGCGCGTCATCCGGTGTGGCATGCCGGCGCTACTGGTCGCTCGACGCCGTCGTCGCAGCGGGCGCCGATCCGGCGATGACCGAGAGCGAGGCGCTGTCCTGTCTCGAAGCCCGCCTGACCGAGGCGGTGAAGATCCAGACGGTCGCCGATGTGCCGGTCGGCGCGTTCCTGTCGGGTGGCGTCGATTCCTCGGCGATCGTCGCGTTGATGCGCAATGTCACCAACGCGGAGGTGAAAACCTTTACGATCGGCTTTGCCGAAACCGGGTTCGACGAGGCGCCACACGCCCGCGCGGTCGCCACGCATCTCGGCACCGATCACCACGAGATGTATGTCGGCGCCAAAGACGTGCGCGCAGTGATCCCCGACCTCGCGCGGATCTACGACGAACCGTTTGCCGATTCATCGCAGATCCCGACCGTGCTGCTCAGCCGATTAACGCGGAAGTCGGTCACCGTCGCGTTGTCGGGCGATGGCGGTGACGAACTGTTCTGTGGGTATAATCGCTACCTCGTGTCGCGCCGCTACTGGGATGCCGCAGCCCGCGTCCCGGCCCCGCTGCGCGCCGGGATCGGCAAGGCACTCATCCAGTTATCGCCGGGGACCTGGGACTCGCTGACCCGGCTCCCAGGAGTACCGCGCATCGGGATGCTGGGCGACAAGGTACACAAGGTGGGCCGGATGCTGCAAACGCCGGTCGGGATCGCCGACATCTATCGCGCCTCCAGCGAGGAATGGTCGGGGGCCTTGCCGCTAACCTCCGACGTTCGTCTTGCCGCATCGATCGATAGGCCACCTGCGTTGCGTAACGAGGCCGCCGAGCAGATGATGCACTGGGACATGCAATCCTATCTGCCCAATGACATACTGACCAAGGTCGACCGCGCGGCGATGGCGGCGAGCCTGGAGACGCGCGTCCCGCTACTTGACCACCGCGTCGTCGAACAGGCGTGGCGCACCCCGCTCGCGTTCAAGGTCCGGGACGGCCAAGGAAAATGGGCGCTGCGCCAGATCCTGTATCGCTATGTCCCAAAGGCGCTGATCGAGCGCCCCAAAGCGGGGTTCGCGATCCCAATCGGGGCTTGGCTGCGTGGACCGTTGCGCGACTGGGCGGAATCGCTCCTGTCGACGGATGCACTCGCGGAACAGCCAACGCTAGACGTCGCCGCGATCCGCGCACGCTGGGCCGAGCATCTCGCCGGCACGCACGATCGGACCGCATCGTTATGGGGCGTGCTGATGTTCCAAGCCTGGATCCGCGAGTGGCATGCGCGCTGATTGCCAGGCGACGATTCCAGCCCGCCCCGTCGTTGCCGTTTATCGGGCGGCACCCTAGAGCCAGCTCGATTCTTCAGGAGTGATCGCATGCGCGTTCTCGTTACCGGCGCGGCCGGGTTCATCGGCTTCAACGTCAGCCGTCACTTGCTGGCGCGCGGCGATACGGTGCTCGGCATCGACAGTCTCAACGACTATTACGACGTCACGCTGAAGCATGCGCGGCTGGCCGAGCTCGCTACGCTGGGTGCGGGCTTCGCGTTCAAGCAGGTCGATTTCTCCGACCATGTCGCGCTCGATGCCGCGCTCGACGGCGAAGCGTTCGACCGGATCGTCCATCTCGGCGCGCAGGCCGGCGTCCGCTACTCGATCGAGAACCCCCGCGCATATCTCCAGGCGAACCTGGCCGGCCATCTCAACATGATCGAGATCGCCCGGCACCGGCAGGTCGAGCATATGGTCTATGCCTCGTCGTCGTCGGTCTATGGCGGCAACGACACGCTGCCGTTCCGCGTCGAGGACCGGGTCGACCAGCCGCTGTCGCTCTATGCCGCCACCAAGAAGGCGGACGAGCTGATGAGCGAGACCTATGCGCACCTCTACCGCATTCCGCTGACCGGGTTGCGCTTCTTCACCGTCTATGGCCCCTGGGGCCGCCCCGACATGGCGATGTGGCTGTTCACCAAGGCAATCTTTGACGGGCGGCCGATCGACGTGTTCGGCGAGGGCAACATGCGCCGCGATTTCACCTATATCGACGACATCGTCGCGGGCATCATCGCCTGCGTCGACAATCCGCCTGCGGACGATGGTTCGCTAAAGGCAGGCGGCAGCGTCAGCCCGCACCGGATCTACAATATCGGCAACAGCCGCTCGGAAGATCTCGGCGAGATGATCTCGCTGATCGAGCAGGCATGCGGCCGTCCGGCCGAGCGCCGACTGTTGCCGATGCAGCCGGGCGACGTGCGCGACACCTTTGCCGACATCAGCGCGATCCAGCGCGACCTGGGGTACGAACCCCGCACCACGATCGCCGAAGGCGTGCCGCGTTTCGTACAATGGTATCGCGACTATCATGGACTTGAGCATCAGGCCTGACCCGACAACA
>Ga0308164_10003732_pt1 | contig 13460 bp, 19 predicted proteins | sample PhyTR2_FD_201031 | JGI IMG/M metagenome (GOLD analysis project Ga0308164, IMG submission 201031) | Phyllosphere microbial communities from UC Gill Tract Community Farm, Albany, California, United States - DLSLT.R2 | ecosystem: Host-associated > Plants > Phyllosphere > Unclassified | place: USA... | reverse complement strand
GGCCGGCCGCTTCGTGCCGGCGCACTGGATGCGCCGGCCGACCGGCAGCCCGCACCACACCGCCAGCGCCGTCGCGCTGGTGGGCGGGGGCTCGCCGCCGCGCCCGGGCGAGATCTCGCTGGCGCAAGATTTTTGGAGCGTTGGTAACAGTTAGTTGTTCAAATATGCTTATAAAACAACAGATTGGCGCGTTCTAACTGATTTCAACGACTGAAATGAAAGGGCCAGTTCTGATAATTCCAAGAACTGGGTGCAAACATAACGCGCCAATAAAAAGACGCGTTCTGCTGCATCACCTGTATGGTTCGCAAACGAACATGTCCCTGCTGCGACCATAGCGAACCAGCCATCACAGCGACCGAATCTCGCTCTTAGAAGCCGAGCTTGCATGTGAGTCGGCTTCGATATTGATTCGCTGCCTTGTCATTACAGGGCCGCCGCTTTTGCTTCCGACTTGCGCACCCTCGGTTTTCTGGCTCGGAGTGGAACGTCCACAAACCGATCTACGCCCATAGCTTCTACTTCCGACGCCACGATCGCGAAGAGACTCTCAAGAGACTTTCGGTTTGGCGCCTTCATGTAACTGAGGGCCAACACAGTCAACGGATGAATTTGCATCTCCGTGACCAAGTCATGCACGGTGGTGATGGTCGGTAATGCCACCCCGCGCTCCAACATGCTCACGTATGTCCTTGACGAGATGTCGTCGAAGTCCTCTTGTGTCAACTTCAAGCTCAGGCGAGCCGTCCGAAACGCGGCCGCGAAATGGGGATCAGAAGGTTTAGCGGGACGGCGTCTTGGCACCGACCGATTGAGGCACTTAGAATGAGATGACGCTACAAAGTATATGGCGAGTTATTGTGTTTTTGACAGTAAACCAGAATCAAATGCCGACGCTCGCTGGCCCCCACATCAGGGCGTGGCCGACGGTCGAGCTTGAGTTCGACGAGCCCGTCTTCTTCTGCTCTTGGTCAAAGGAGTTCCCGGCAGGCCGTGCTCGGGGAACCGCTCTTGTCCTGTACGAGCATGACCTTCGGCGATGGGCTTCGGCCGAGAACGACTTCGAGCTTCGATTCCTCAAACTGGTTGTGCCGACTGATCAGGGCTCGTGGACATTTTGGGAAATTCACCAAGTGTGGGAGCAGTCATCCAGTCGTGCGCTTGTCTTCGAGGACGTGGATGGTGAACTTCACACTCTCTCTGCGAAAACAACCAAACCTACAGTCGCAGGCACCCCACTCTGGAAACGGTCGGCAGTCTCGAATGTCATTCCTCTGCTTCGCGATAGCTCTTCCAATGCATCAAACCATCTGCCTGACATAGGCCCGTAGCGTCATGAGTGCTTTGTGGAAAAAGCAAGTTGACGACGGTTCTGAAGGCTCAGTCGACGTAGCTTTTCAGGTTACGCCGGCGCCGTCTGTTCCCGACTAACCCAGCATGCACCTTCGGTCTTGGCGAATCGTTGCTGATGGTCTTGGTGAACGACACCTGTTCGGTCTTCATCCCGACTGCGACCGCTGTCGAATGTCATCGCGATCGTCGACTTCGATTTCGTTCAGCGAAGGTTCGTTACCTCGTCGGGACGCGTGTACTGGGTGCACACAGAGCCGGGAGAGCCGTTCGAGAAAGAAGTGCTGGAGACGCTCGCGGAGCATCATCAACTTGCGGGTCAGCCGATTGACGTCACGGAGCCGATCGTGCAAGCAATGAGGGCGGCGCTGCAATGAATCCACTTCAGGAACACGCATGAAACAACGAAGCAGAAAACGTCTTGTCTCCGCAAGAGCTTCATTGAAAGCCAAACCTCAAGCTGCTGTTCGCAGTCTGAGTGCACAGGATCTTGCAGCGTTGCGCTCCATTTCGGAAAGCGGGCTGTTCACACTGGATGCCTCACGCGGCATGTACGCAGGCGTGCGCCGACTTCGTCCGGTCATCAACGAAGAGCAATCCGCAACACGTGTCAAACCATAACGAGTAAAGGAGCACTCAAAACGAAGTACCCGTGCACCGTCGAAGGCGCGGACATTGGCATTGATCTTTATGACGGGTGGATAGCCTGCCGATGCGATGTCCATGGCAGCGAGTGCCTGCAAAGAAACTCACACTGAGGATCACCATGACCCTTGCGTACGAACGGCGCAGAGCCCTTGAGTGGGCTGGAGAAACGCTTCGAGAGATTCGTCAAGAAAGCAAGGACATGGAGCTCTGGGGCGGACCAGTTCCGGAAAAGCTCCGGGAGATGGCCAAGCGCATCCTGCGTCACTATCCTGAACCTTGGCAGATTGAAGCCGCGACAGAGATGGACGACAAGGCAGTATGCAGTTGGATCGCCAAGGAACCAAAAGATTAGGCTACGAGCACACCTATACACGTTCATCTAGCGAGCATCGAAATGCCTGTTCAACAGCAGATTCTAAAAAGCTTTGAATGGCAGACCCATTTTTAGAGCTTGCCGAACAACCTTGAAGACGTCGAACGCGCACTGGCCCGCGGTCAGAACACTTCGGCCCGGGCGACTGGACGTGAACTTGCCATCTAGTTCTCGCACTTAAGCACCGCGCTGCGGCCTCAAAAAGATGACTCTGGACTAGACAGCAAGTTTGAGCAAGATGAACAAAAGCTTTAAGAGATACTCAATCACTTCAAAAAAAGCGTTGGATCGACTGTTGTTGTTATTCAAGCGAAAACAGCATTCCCAAGCCGTCGACGTTCTGCAACGATTGTTTGAGTTGATCGATGGACTCGATCGAGACTCGACGCGTGATCCGCCCACTGTCATCCAATAGAGAGACGAGATGTAATAACGCTGTTTGGATGGTCCCCGGTATCAGCACCTCAAACGCAATCTTTAAGGGTGCAATCTCACAGTCGGCGACATTTATGGTACTTTCACGGCACTAAAGGCAGCACTTTATGCAGTAGGCTTCACGCCTGCACCCGAGTGAATTTTCTGTGCCGTCAATTTCATTGATTGCACTCCTGAATTTCACGCGGCGTGCCGAACACACCAAGTCCAACTTATGTCGTCATTGGTCCCATCGCTTCGATGAATTTGGAAATGCTTGTGCCCAAACCGATCAAGGCGGACTTCAATGCGCGTAACCCCTGATGCAAGCTTAAGTTGCGCCTCCGGGTGAAATCCAAAGAGCGCAAGACAGAATGCCTTGTCCTCACCTCCGATGTCAAATCCCACCGGGTAGCGTGCGATCATTGCTCGAACATGGCTGGTCAAGGCATCTTTAGTATAAAACAGAGCACCATTCACAAAAATTGTTTTACTTCTGCCCATGCCGCCCCTCTTTTGTTTTCCATTGACCGGTGACGCTTAAAACGCCCTATAGCGAATTTCCAAGATACATGCGTTGCTTGAGTCCAGCAAATCGAGGCGTCCACTCTAAATCCGATTCCCCAAGCACGTGATGATACTCGGTAGATGAGATCAGTATCTGTCCTCCAACATTGTCGCAAACATCTTCCAGAGCGTGCAGGTATTCTGCAAGATCTTCGCTTGCCAGCTCTTGCTGCTTTGGAGTATCGAGAATGAGGAATCGCAAGGGGCGCTTAAGATCTTGCAAATAATGCTCAAACAAGGCGGCATGAATGGCAAGGATGATGCGGCTTCGAGTGCTTCCGTTAAAGACGTCGATTGTCTGCTTGCCAAAGCGGAACTTAAAATCTATGTCGATTTCAACCTCTCTTGACGCATTTGGTGTTCGCAGGATGTCCATCCACTTGACCGTGAGTTCTTGCACCTTAGTTCTAAGACCATTGAACTCAAGATCTTGTCGGCCGTGATTGCTTAGTAGCGCAATGCGATCCTGCGTTCGCTCTCGATTGCTTTCAAGCTGAAGGTACTTACGTCGCTCGTCGTTGAGCTGAGCGATCGCAGTCAGGCGCTGCTCCGTCTCGAGCAGTTCTCGCGTCAAAGTCTGAACCGCAGATACCAGATCGCCGGTCGCAGACGTACCAATCCTATGCTCAACTTTTGCAGCGAGTGAAGTGCGTTCAATCTCCTCTTCGGCCAACTGCGCTTCAAATGCGGCAAGCTGAGTTTCGTTCCTCTGTGCATTCGCCTCGAGATCCTTGATCTGATCCTTTAAATACATCAGATTCTTGGCGTAGGAAACGGAGCTGGGAAAAAAAAGACCGCAGTCGGTGCGTCCGCAAATGTCGAAGAAGGACTCGAACACTCGCCGAGATTCTTCATTAAGCGAAAGTGTTTGCGTTTCGCCCTCAATTTCGCTTCGAATAGAAGATATTCCGGAGATCCTTGCGTGCAGCTCGGAGTGTTGCCGGCGAATGGCTCGGATGCGCTCTTCCTTGGTCCGTAGCATATCCATGAGCGCATCGGATGCGGCTCCAGCTACGTCAACAGATTCGCGAAGATTTCGAATCTGTGTGTTAAGTGATGCCACTCGCTGACTTAGTCGTTCGCGGGTGCCAGGTGCGTCGTCGACTCTGGACGCAAGATCGGCAATAACCTTTTGTTGATATACAATTCTGCGTTGGTCAGCTTCAAGCTGGTCACGCGCGGCGAGTAGATCCCTCTGAGCTGTGTATGAACGCTTTGGACCCAGGCCAAAGGCAAACCGAATCATTTCCACGAACTGATCGGCGATGAATTGCGCAGGGGAGCGATATGGCTCGTCGTAACCCCCGATTTGGCGGACGTAGAAGATTGGAAGCAGCGTCGAGAAGTATGGTTGGGCAGCTTGACGATTAGTGCCAACTAGCGTCGGCGTATGGATAGACAGCTCATGAAACAGCGCCTTTGAAAAGTCACCTTCGCTAAAAAATTCCTTGCGGCTGTCGTTCTTTTCGGTCACCAAGCGAAAGGCACCGAAATCCCGACTGAATCGATAGAGCTCTCCGGCGTGCTCAAATGTGAGGGTAGCGGAATGACACTTCTCACGAATGTCGTTTTGAAATTTTGCATCGAAGCCGAAACAGAACGCAATTGACTGGACGAGCGGTGTTTTTCCGCTGCCATTGGGCGCGTGAAGAGACGTGGTACGGCGACCGAACTCCAGTAAGGGGCTCTCCCAGCCGTTGGTCCCACGAGCGTTCAATTTCAAAGAAACAAGTTTCATCACACCTCTGCACGGATTCGACGTTCTGCTCGTATGTTCTCGTAGCTGCGCTCTATCGTCATCATTGCAAAAGACAAGGGTGACTCACTATCCCAGATCTGATTGACAACCGATCGACCATGATCCTCGATAGAAACGCGTCCATTGTGACTATCGACGGAGACAAACCCTAGTCGCTCGAGGAATGTCAGCGCCTTTACGGTGCGAATTCTCAGGTTGGCCGACCAGCCAATATGCTGGGATGAACCCTTAAAGCCAGCAACAGTCCTCTCTAGACATTCGCCAACAAGCTGTCCGAGTTCCGCAGAACGCGGCTTGCTGCTGCCCTTGGAAAGCGTCAAGATCACCATCGCGAGCAGCGGCAGCTGGAACAGGGCTTCGTTGTCAAGCGACGAGTGAAACGGTGCTACTGCATTTAATTGAGGCGGCCGTAGATCAAGCTTTGTTGCTTGGTCGAAAAATTCGTCGTAGTTCATCGCGATGAGACCCTGACGACAACTGAGGCAATTGCTCCGAAAAGCAATTCGCGATCTAGCCCGCTGAATTTTGTTAGCAGGGAATCAGAGAGAAATTCATGCAATGATTGATTCAACCCAGAAAATCCCTCTCCACTTTGCGCCCACCTCGCATAAAGTTTGTCTAGATGGTCGAGCAGTTGATTGAGGTCCAACGGCGAGTAGTTGTGGCGTGCGTTCCTCAGCCAAAGGTCCCAGTCGACCTTTTTCTGTGAAGCGAACTCGATCATTGCGTCTCCCGCTCCCGCGTTTTTGAGCCATCGTTGTATCGCAGAAGCTTGTTTTAGGGTCTTTGGCTCTGCGCCCTTGAGCAAAGCGTCGTACGCCGTTCGTGAGATGCTAAGCACTTCAAGTAGGTCGTCCAGCCCAACTCCTACTCTTGCACTAATGTCTGCGGGCACGACACCCGCCAATGCCGCCTTGGATTTGCGATAAACAAGATCGACAAGGCCGTTTGCGAGTTCTTTGGTTTCGTGGAAAGACAGATCGATTTCGCTGTACTTGTAAAGTGCCGTCCGTGCTGCATCGGCAAACGCGTCACGGTCTTTGTCGATATATCCGACCGCTGGCTGAAGAGAAAGCCTGCTCAAAAGCTCGCTAACCTTGCTGCTTTCCAATGCAGGCGTGACGGAAAATATGGCCGAAAAGTGTGTGGAGAGAAAGCTCGCTGCCTTACATACAGGAACATTGCCGCGCATTTGTTCTACTGCCTCGACTACGTCGTCGGCAAAGTAGACGTTGGACAGCAGCGTCGCCCCATTACAAGCATCTTCGAATACGAGGCCATGCAATAAAAGCTTGCCGCCGTAGCTCTCCCGGACTTTCGCAAAACCTTCAGCGTCAGCTTTCTGACCTCTCGTTTTGATCGCGAAGATCTCGTTTAAACTCCACTGATGGTTCAGCTTCTGCTTGGTTTTGACCTGAAAGAAGTGGTAGCTGATTTTTCCGCTCTATACTCTTCGCACTACGAAGTCGTCGTGAAAGTCGCAGTACACGCAGTCGACTTCCTTGCCCTCCAAGATTTGGAGCGCAGCGAACGCCGCAGCTTGAAATTGCATATCGTAGCGCGATAGTGTGTCGCGACCGACATCTTCCGTCCGCTTGACAATCTCAATCGTTTTCACCTCAGTCAAATTTCCCATGCACGTTTTATTCTGGTCGAACGCTTGTAACACGACGCAAGCGGATCGGTACACAGGGTTCTTACGAGCACGTGCATTTGTCAACGCTCGCGCGCCAAAGGCTTGACTTGGCGTTGGGTGCCGGCCACCATGTATCAACGCCTCGCGGCAGGACCTGCCAACGCGAAGACGAAGTCTTACAGAAAGCAACATGATCAATGAGGTGACTGTATAAAGATACAGCATCCTAAGGTTTCTGGCTAGCTTGACCTCATAACTTGCACTCCATTCGCGCTGTGTCTTCTGCTGCTACATGACGGACGCCTGGATACGCCTAGTGGAGTGAGAGCTGCAGGACCATTGCTGTACTCCGACAGAAATCTCGAATATCCGCTTTGCAGCGGAAGCAGGCTTCCGAAACTGCTCGCTCACCGATCGCACCGATGCAAGGCAGCAGTCGGTTACCGCTGTGCGGATGGTCTGAGGCACGTCGAGGTGGTAGAAACGATCTAACAACTAGGTGAGAACTACAATCCGTGACGGGCGTTAGACTGTATGAACTGCTGCCTCGGAGTCCTACTTGCCCATTAGCGCCAAAACCCAGCAGGCCCTAACCGAAATCTCTGCGCTCATCGCACAGCATCTTGTTTCGACGGCCTTTGATCGATTGATTGCACTGATCGCGAATTTGCCTTCTCGGGAATTGCTTGTTGCAGCAGACGAGATCAGACCGCTGATCGGCAGATTTCTCAAACAGAAGAGGCGCGATCTAGCGCTCGCCCTTGATCGACGCATTTACCTGTTATCGTCAGTCAAGATCGCCTCAAATAGCGTATCTCCATATATCACCAATCCGGTTTCGCCATCCGCGACCGGACAACCAGTCAGCGAGAGGGTGGCACACGTCCTTAAGACTCTTGCCGAAGAGTTCATTTTTAAGTGGACACCTCAATACCGGGATAGCCTTCGGCAAATTTTCACTTGGGCGCTATCCGACCTTCCAAAATCGGGACAACTTGATGCCGAAGTCAAGGCTATCGGAGGAGCTTTTGGCGCCCACGCGAGGCGAATTTACGATCAGGGCTTTCGATTTCAGGTTGAGCGCGGCCTCAAACGCGATGTGGCTGAAGAGAAGTCAGTAAACGGCCTTCAAAAGTTCCTTGACCTAATCGTCTCAATCTATCTCGACAAGTGCGACGAGATAGAAGATGCGCAGAGTGCTGAAGTCCTTTGGGCGATTGCATCAGCGAGCATTTGCGCGGTCGCGCATGGGTACGGAAGTGTCAGTTTCGGCCCCATTCATGGTTGGGAGCTCATGTCGAAAAATCTTCGGGTGTGGGTTCCTCCGTTAGGCTTTTGTCGGGGCACAGATCTCCAAGTTTTGTTCGAAGAGTTTCCTGCGCCTGTGATCGATGAAGATTTGAGGCTGACGCTAACGTCTGCAGCCTTGGCAATCGAGCGAGTCGCTCACGGCTTTCACAACAGAGACGTTCTGCTTCCAAGGATGAGCCGGGTTGCCCCGGCTGCTCAGCCCAGGTTGGACATAACGCTTAGTGCAAAAAGGGGTGATTTAAATCGGGAACTCTTAATCACCTGCTTCGTGGCCGAGCCGGTTCGATTCGCTCAACCAATTCAAGCTTCGGTCGTGCTGAATTCCGCAGTCATTATTGGCCGGTTTGTGCCTGATCTTCAAATGAGAATTGAGCAAGGCGAGTTCGAGACAGTTGTTGATGGTTCAAACACCACCATCGACCGAGAGGGAATCGAGCACTTAAGCGAGCGTGTGTTCGCTCGGCTGGATGCGCACTTAGCTGATCGGGCAGGGTTTAGCGCTCCAGACGAGGTACCTCGCAACTTCGCTCGAGATTTTCCTCTTGAAGATCCCGATTTCCGTAGGCAATTCATGGTGGAACGGCACAGCGTAAAGCGATTACTCCAGCAACTAGAGGGTAGCATCGGAATCCATCTTTGGTGCAGCGTTCGACGTTCCGGTAAAACGACTGCTGTCCTTGAATTGGCCGATGCAGGGGGAAGTTCGCTGCTAGCGATGCAAACGATGGATCGTCAGCCTAGGCGTCCCATTCAGAATATTTTCTGGAGGCGTGTAAAGGAAGCTTTTGAACTTGGAAAAGAGCTAGATGAAAATTTCTTCAACGAGGTTGTAAAGGAGTGCGTTCTTGCAGCTTCTACGACAGGCAACCTCAATAGCAGAATCGTATTCATTCTCGATGAATATGAAACGCTCTTTGGCTTGATTAACGGCTATGTCAAGGAGAACTCAACACTGAAAACCCGCATTGCGCTGCCGCTGCTCAGTCAGATGACGGACTTCTCTGCCAATAACCTAATTGTTTTCATGGGTCAGCGCCCAGATGCTTTCCAAATCCTGGCGTCTCAGAATCAATTGAGCCCTCATGTACGGCAGCACCAGTTCCCGTTATTCCACCATATCAACGACGCTCCGGAGACGGAATTCACTCTTTTTCTAAAACACGTGCTGTCGGACAAGCTCCCGTTTGAAAGTAGCTTCGCCAATGCCGTCTTCGAAGAAACAGGGGGGCATCCATATTTGACCGTTAACCTTATGGTCGACTTTTGCGATTGGCTCATCGCTACCAAACATCGTTTGTCATCCGGCGTCTTGGCCGGACGGCATTTTGAACGGTTTGAGCAAGATCAACTTGTTTCGACCATGCTGAAGAGAAGTCCGCACTACGACTTCTTCCATTCATTGATTGCTGAATATCTCAGCGAACAATCGAGGGCTGATGAGCCGTGGTTGTTTGCTATTGCGAAGCTGCTGCAAGCACTTGCACCGAAACGCAAATTCACGATGTCTGTGGACTCGTTCGAGAGGCATGCCACGCCGATGGGGTCTGCAGCGCGCATGACGCCTGCGCGACTACTTATGACTGGCTGCCAAGCCAATTTCTTCCAGGACAAAAAGGGAAGCGTGACACCTGGAGTTCGACTACTTGCCCGTATTGCCTCGGCAAGCACACCGCATATTAATTGAAATGAACTACGAACAAGACCGAGTTTGGCAACTGGTTCGCTTGATTCCATGGAAGCAAGATGACGTAATTCGCTTGTTCTGGCTTCGTTATGAAGATGTTAACCGCGAAGCATTTGCCGCTGGTTTGGCGACAAGGATAGAAGATGAGTACGTATTTGCGGTGGCGGTGCGTAAATACAGCTTCTTCGACGCGAACGCTGTAATGTCGGATGTTATTGACCTGTTGGATCAAAATCGTACTGCGCTCGAAGCTCTTGGGAATACGGGTATTTCAAAACTGACGATCTTACTAATCGCTCGGGACGGGTTCCGCATGGCTCAGACGTCATCGTTGATCCAGCTGCCTACTTGGTTTCCTGTGGACGCAGGACTTGAGAGAAGTTTTCTAATTTCGGATCTTGGTCAGACAGCCGAGGAGAACCCATTGAATTGTGTGGAGGCTCGAATTCACAACGTCTCAGAATTGCTGTTCGCACTTGAGAAAGCATTGGTGGATAAGCTCCAAGAAATTCATACGACGAATTCAATGCGTACTTTGCAGTTTTTGCAAGCAATACAACTCAATCCTCAGCCTTTGATTTCAGATGTTGCACGGCTTCTGGATGCTTGTAATGACCACTTAACTTCTATTGCCGATTCACGTGCATATCGCATTGGAGCAGATGGCAAGCATCTCGGCGCACGCATTATTAAACTTACGCTCAACAGTTCTCCCAAACAGCTTGGCGACAGAGCTGTTAATGTAGCGGCAAGCATGCCGAATTCTGATGTGCTAGAACTGCGTCCTTCGTTCTTCGCCATTGCTTGGCGACCGGCTTCATCAATGGTTTGCGGACAGTCAAATTGGCATGCCATATTTGTCGGAATGTTCCAGGCTTATCAACTGATGAATGGATCGGCCCACGCTGGAGAGTATCCAGTCTATCCCGTCGCACTTCAGTACGCGATGTCGCTCAACTTGCGCTTGTTTCTAGAGCAAGCACGAAGCTTCGTAGAAGCACAAATTTGACCGATTGGGTAAAGCCCGTTGCATACAGGCTGGATTTTCCTGGATCTATTACCGCTTACCTGCTTTTCAAGAGTTGACTCATGGCTCGCATCGTCAAGGTGCTGCTCGCCGACGAGGGGATGTACATCCTCACGCAGGACGACAAGAACGACCTTGAACACATTGAGCACTTGTCCACGTACGAAATCATGGGTCGCGACGGCGATAAACACCTGTATTGACAAACGGTCTTGAATCACGTCCAGTATAAGCAACTCGGCCGCCAGCTAAACCAGGCGATAAAAGACTGGCCAGACAAAGGAGCAGAGGATGGAAAAGACTAGGCGCATGAAGCTGCTTTTTTGAGGAGGCTCTCACCTAGCAACCACGATGCATGCGTCATGTGTCGAAGGCGCCGGACGTCCCCTTTCAACCAATGGGGTTGTTCGAAAACGGTCGCATGCGTGATAACTGACAGTTTAAAGCGGAAAAAACATTGTCGAATGAGTGTTGGACCCCGGCAGAAAGAAAATTCTGAGGGGCAGATCTTAAAATTTCAAATATGGCGCACCACCTTATCTACCACCCCGTGCGGGAGAGACGTGAATTTGGCGAGACTCTTGTCTACTTTGACCAGACATCAGGAAACCAAGATCCATATGTCTGGTCCCAACGTTTCTTACATTCCTTCTGTCATGCTACGGAACTTCGAACGCCGCGACCAGGGGACTTAAACTTCTGGGTGAGCGGAGATACTTTCCCGGCGTTCACGGTTCTACACTGCGATTTGGTTTTCGAAGTTGAGGAGGTCGTTACATGGGCCGCCGCAAATTCTGTTGCTAAGGAGGACGGCATGGTCGACTCCGCATACGCCTACCAAGACCACTACAGTTGGGCACATCAGCATCCTTTCACATCGAAAACACGCCGTACATTGAAAGCAAGTCCTGTACGTAGTTTTCAGCCTCAGCGCCGGGACGGGACACTTATCAATCTAATCTCTAGCCTCGATGACTTAGGCTATAGCCTGGAAGAGATCAGAACGTCTCTGAGAAAGGGCTTCGCATCAAAGCCGATGGTTCTGACGGACGCCGAAGCAATGTCACTGTATGCCTACATCGACCGCGAGGCCGACATTCGTTTGACGGGTGGTGTCCTGTCGAAGATTCGTGCAACGCATCCGGAGCTAGGAAGCTAAGTGGATCAGACTGAATTGGGTCATTTCAAAGGGTGTCTTACAAAATGCCGCCTACCGAAAGCTTGGTCATGGTCACGCCCGTCGCGTGGGCCAGTGTGTGGAGTTTCACGCAATCCTAACCAACTGGGGTGCGGACGAAAACTCGGACTGGTTTTACGTTACGAGTCCAAGACTCACCCGGTATTCAATCGGGTTGACGGCGCCAAGGCATTTGCTCAGGACTTTTCGGGAACGCCTACAAACTCTTTTAGAGTGATCTTGCCGTCGATATAGCGTTGGGCATGAGCTTCTTCATCTTTGGTTATTTTAAAACCAGAGAGCTCAACAGAAGCACGTGCAAAGTCAATCGCTTGCTTTCGCCTCAAGCGCAACTCTGCAAAATCATCACTAATGGGCGAATTTGCCGCCATAAAAATTTCATGTCAGGTTTGATAACGTTCACTTCCACTGCATCATAAGACCCAATATGCAATTGTCACGTGCATATTAGCAAAAAAACTGGATCATGCCAGTCCAAGCAAATTGAAACGTATTTGAAGCTCGCGGCCACGCTCCAATGCAATTTTACGCAGCGTACACAACTCGTCTTCAGACAGCCTTTCGACGCCAGAAATGCTGCACGGTTTATTTAACTTTGGCCGCTCTGCGGGAAACTTTGCTTTGACCGGCTGAATCGTTTGTTCAGATTGTAATGGCACGTTATTTTGGGTAGTCATCACACTATCGGAGAATCAATTGACAAGTGCGCATTGCATCGATGGCTACACAGGAGGATTCAATTTCGCAAGATCGCGAACTGCTTGCAATCCAACTTTCAACGGAATCCCGTCAGCCTCAAGCTTTCGAAGAAAAACGTCCGCATACGATTTTGCGCTTTCGAGACGTACTGCATCACGTCGACGATAGAGGCGGTCGAGTTCTTTTTCCAACAAAGCTATTTTATTTTCAACAACTGTCATCTTTTTTCTGCATCAATATTATTTCTGCGCCGCACTTGCGCTTGGCGTACGAGTGTATTCTGGTAATTGCTGAATACAGCAAAGCTTTAAGCAGATTCCCAAGGTGAAAATGCTAAAGTGAGTTGCGAATCGCTTTAGTTTTGACCTTCGTGTCGTCTGCACATGCTTCAGGCTATGTGTTCAGCGTCTTCATTCTCAATGTCGTGGCTTGAGCCAGTTGCACGGTCCTAAGTCACGTTATTCAACGCTGCCTCGCCTGCTTTGAGAGTTGCATCAGAAATGTCTGCCATCTCCTCCGCAGCATCCAGGCCGATGAAGATCGTAGCGTCCACTGACGTGCCACCGTGAACTTCTTCTGCTCATTTCTCGATCACTGCGCACTGTCTCCGAAAAGGGTGGACATCCAAGCACGCTACAAAAATATACTGCATGCATGAACAGTAGTGTCGTCTTCATCATCCCTCCGACAAAACCGGTGCCGCGCGTGCTGATTCCGATCGTTCAGAGTCTTCTGGCAGCCGGCTTTCCTTCTCCGGCGGACGACTTCGCGGTCAAGCGGTATGACCTTAACGA
>Ga0308164_10003729_pt1 | contig 13471 bp, 13 predicted proteins | sample PhyTR2_FD_201031 | JGI IMG/M metagenome (GOLD analysis project Ga0308164, IMG submission 201031) | Phyllosphere microbial communities from UC Gill Tract Community Farm, Albany, California, United States - DLSLT.R2 | ecosystem: Host-associated > Plants > Phyllosphere > Unclassified | place: USA... | reverse complement strand
GACCAGATTTCTGATGCGGTGCTGGACGCCATCATCGCTGAAGACAAGTTCGCCCGCGTGGCGTGCGAGACCCTGGTGAAAACCGGTGTAGCGATCATCGCCGGCGAAGTGACCACCTCCGCCTGGGTCGACCTGGAGCAACTGGTCCGCGACGTGATCACCGACATCGGATACAACAGCTCCGACGTCGGCTTCGACGGCGCCACCTGCGGCGTGATGAACATCATTGGCAAGCAGTCGCCCGACATCAACCAGGGTGTCGACCGCGCCAAACCGGAAGACCAAGGCGCAGGCGACCAGGGCCTGATGTTCGGCTACGCCAGCAACGAAACCGACGTGCTGATGCCGGCCCCGATCACCTTCTCCCACCAGTTGGTCAAGCGCCAGGCCGAAGCCCGTAAATCCGGCCTGCTGCCGTGGCTGCGTCCGGACGCCAAGTCCCAGGTAACCTGCCGTTACGAAGGCGGCAAAGTCGTCGGCATCGACGCGGTGGTGCTGTCGACTCAGCACAACCCGGACGTGTCCTACGCCGACCTGCGCGAAGGCGTGATGGAACTGATCGTCAAGCATGTACTGCCGGCAGAACTGCTGAGCAAGGACACCCAGTTCCACATCAATCCGACTGGCCAGTTCATCATCGGCGGCCCAGTGGGCGACTGCGGCCTGACCGGTCGCAAGATCATCGTCGACAGCTACGGCGGCATGGCCCGCCACGGCGGTGGTGCGTTCTCCGGCAAAGACCCGTCCAAGGTGGACCGTTCGGCCGCCTACGCCGGTCGTTACGTGGCCAAGAATATCGTGGCCGCCGGCCTCGCCGAACGTTGCGAAATTCAGGTTTCCTACGCTATCGGCGTGGCTCAGCCTACGTCGATCTCGCTGAACACCTTCGGCACCGGCAAGATCAGCGATGACAAGATCGTCAAACTGGTGCGTGAAGTCTTCGACCTGCGCCCCTACGCAATCACCACCATGCTCGACCTGCTGCACCCGATGTACCAGGAGACCGCAGCCTACGGCCACTTCGGTCGTACGCCTGAGCAGAAGACTGTCGGCGACGACACCTTCACCACCTTCACCTGGGAAAAAACCGACCGCGCCAACGACCTGCGTACCGCCGCCGGCCTGTAACAGTCGCGCTACTCAAACAGCCCTGCCCGGTCCACCCGGCAGGGCTTTTTATTGCCCGATGAATCGGGCGGGCGTTCACATTTTTTGGCTCCCAACCTTGCAGGCAAAATAATGGCTCTCTAGAATCCGCGCCCTCTCGGGCACCCACCCTATTTGGATATTGCCTTGCGCCAGTCCGGGATTACCCGGCGCGGCAATCGAACATTGAGGTTTTTCATGCGCATCTCCACGCTCGCCCCCGCCGCCCTTCTGCTCAGCTTGTTCGCCTTGCCGGCCCACACCGCCGATCTGAGCGCACTGAGCAGCGTCCTGGGCGCACATACAGGTGGCGGCAATGCCGGCGACTGCCAGAAGCAAGCCAACGACCTGCAGGCCAAGATCGATGCGGCCAACGCCCAGAACGACGTGTTGAAAGTGCGTGCGTTTGAAGCCGCGCTGGAACAGGTCAACAAAGGTTGCAACAAATTGGCTGAGTCCCAGGCCAAGGCCGACGCCAAGCAGCAAAACCAGGCGGCCAAAGCGGATAAGAACGACGCTGTGAAAGCGCTGGGCGGTCTGTTCAAGTAAACAGAAACACCCGGTAAAAAGCCCCGCACTGTCGGGGCTTTTTTGTGGGCAAACGGATCATTTAGGCTGGGCGCCCCTTCCGAGCAAGGATGCTCACGATGCGTTTTTTGATTGCTCTTTTACTCAGCGCGTTAACCTTTGGGGCCTTGGCCGAGAGCTGCCCCGACGAAGCCCGTCATCAGGTCGATGCCCTGGCCGAACAGGTACGCGTGTGGGACGACCGTTACCACCGCCTCGGCCAATCTCCCGTCAGCGACGAGCTCTACGATCAAGCCCGCCAACGTCTGGCTCATTGGCGCCAATGCTTTCCTTCCCCCACTGCTCCACCTGACCGGCCGCTGGCCAGTTCACGAGGCACCTTGCGCCACCCGGTCGCCCACACCGGCCTGGAAAAACTCTTGGACGAACAAGCAGTCGTGGCCTGGCTGGCGACGCGGCAGGACGTGTGGGTTCAACCCAAGGTAGATGGCGTCGCGGTGACCCTGGTTTATCGCAAAGGTCGGCTGGCGCAGGTGATCAGCCGTGGCGATGGAGTGCTTGGCCAGGACTGGTCGGCGTCTGCGCGCAAGATTCCCGGAATTGTCCAACAGTTGCCAGACCCCATCGACCTGGTGTTGCAAGGCGAACTCTATTGGCGACTGGACGCCCATGTGCAATCGCTACAGGGCGGGCTCAATGCTCGCAGCAAAGTGGCCGGGCTGATGAACCGCCGCCAGTTGAGCGACGCCGACGCCGCAGGTATTGGCCTGTTCGTCTGGGCCTGGCCCGATACCCCTTCTGGGTTCAGCGAGCGTCTGGCGACCCTGGCGCGCTGGGGCTTCACGGACAGCCAGCGCTACAGTCACCCCGTTCAAAGCCTCGACGAAGCCGCGCACTGGCGCACCTATTGGTACAACCATGCGCTGCCCTTTGCCAGTGATGGGGTCGTGTTGCACCAGGCGTCGCGCGCACCCGCCGAACGCTGGCAGGTCAGCACGCCATACTGGGCCGTAGCCTGGAAATATCCGGCCACCAAGGCGCTGGCCCTGGTGCGCCAGGTGCGGTTCAAGATCGGTCGCACCGGGCGGATCACTCCCCTCCTGGAGCTGGAACCGGTGCGGCTGGACGACCGGCAGATCAAACGGGTCAGCGCTGGCTCCTTGAAGCGCTGGCAAACCTTGGATATTCGCCCCGGCGACCAAGTGTCCATCACCCTCGCGGGCCAGATCATTCCACGGTTGGACCAGGTCATCCTGCGCAACCCCAACCGAGTCGCCTTGGCCGTCCCCGATCCAAAGGACTTTCACGCTTTGAGTTGCTGGCAACTGGACCCCGGCTGCGAAGAGCAATTGCTCGCGCGCCTGACCTGGCTTAGCGGCAACCAGGGCCTGGCGCTACCTCATATGGGCCGCGAGACCTGGAACGTATTGATCCAGGCCGGTCTAATCGCAGGCTTTCTCGATTGGTTAACCCTGGATGCGGCGCAGCTTGCTAACATTGAGGGCTTTGGTGAGCAAAGCCGCACGCGGGTGCTCGACAGCCTCCACCGCGCTCGACAACGGCCCTTTGCGCAATGGCTCAAAGCCTTGGGCGTCCCGCCTGTGGCACGCAACAACCTCAAGGGTGACTGGCACACGCTGGTCGCCCGCGACACCCAAGCCTGGATGGCCGAAGATGGCATCGGGCCGGGTCGAGCGGCGCAATTGAGCGCTTTTTTTCACGACCCGCAGGTGCGGGTCTTGGCGGAAACACTACATGCGGCCGGGATAGACGGGTTCTGAACCGGCCAGACACCGCTTTAACAGTCGGCAGAATTCACCCTGCCATTTGCGATCCAGGAGTTCCCTATGAAATGTTTAGCCCCGCTTGCCTTATCGATTGTCGCAAGCCTGATGACCACTCCGTTGCTGGCGGCCGATGATGCAGAACCCCTCACCGGCTGCGCCGCCAAGCGCCAGGCCATCAGCACCCAAATCGAGCAAGCCAAGGCCCACGGCAACAGCGAACAGCAAGCCGGCCTGGAAAAAGCCCTGAGCGAAGTCACCGCCCATTGCAACGACGCCACCCTGAAAAAAGAGCGGGAGAACAAGGTGCTCGACGCCAAGCATGAAGTCAGCCGTCGTCAGGCCGACCTCGACAAGGCCATGAAAAAGGGTGACCCAGATAAGATCAACAAGCGCAAAGACAAGCTGGCCGAGTCACGCAAAGAGTTGCAGAACGCAGTGGAAGAACTCGACCAGTAACACCGATCAATGGTCCCGGAACTGTTTATGGCAGGCACTGCAGGCATCTTCGACTTTCTGCACCGCAGGCCCGAGGTTATTGGCCTTGTAAGGCTGAACCTGGCTGGCGATCACCAATTCACCGGTGGCCGCTTCCAGGTCGCGCGCCAGTTGCTGGAACTGCGCCTGCTTTTGCCACACGTCGTCTTTGGCGCTGGTGTGATCTTCTTCACGCACGCTCGGAAAGTGCTGCCACGGCTCGTGGGCCAACGTATCGAGTTTGGCCGCGCCTTCGGCGAACTTCGCGCCGTCGAACGGAATACGCCCACGCAACATGCCGCCCAGGTCTTCGCTGGTCTTGAGCATCTGTTTGAAGATCGCCTTGCGCTGACCCAGAGGCGAATTCGGATCCACTCCGCCACAGGCGGACAAAGTCAGGCAGGCCAGCAATACAACGGTCAGTCTTTTAAAAGTCATGATGGCTTCAAGGTCACGGGAAACGGCGGCCAGTATCCTCGCCCCGTCCGCAAAGACCAATAGCCCTATTAATAATAAGGGTTGCCCAGCGCCGCTTCGGCGTGGGTGATCGCTTCAGGAATTGCTTGGATGACTATCACATTGAAACCCTGGAGCCGCCGTCTGGCGTGGGCTCTACCCCTCATCGCGCTGCTGGCCGGCTGCGACGCTGGCAAGGACACAGGCAAAGAAGTCGGCAAAGATGAAACCGTCAAACCTCACGCCGTCGCCACCTACGTGAATACTCCGTGGGAAGCCTTGCCGGTGGTGTCCGACAACGACTTAATGGCCGGTTTCGAAGCCTGGCGTAGCGCCTGCCAACGCCTCAAGGCCGACCCGGTCTGGGGCGCGACCTGCGCCGCAGCGGCTACGGTCCCGGCCGATGCGCCAGCAGTGCGCGGTTTTCTCAAGGAGCGCCTGGACGTTTTCGGCCTGCGCTCGGCGGACAACACTCCCAACGGCTTGATCACCGGCTATTACGAGCCGGTCTACCCCGGCAGCCTGACCAAGACCGCCACTGCTCACGTGCCGGTCTACGGGGTGCCGGATGATCTGATCATCGTCAATCTGGAGAGCATTTACCCCGAACTCAAAGGCAAGCGCCTGCGTGGTCGCCTGGAAGGCCGCGTGCTCAAACCGTATGACGATGCCAGTGTGATCAACGGCCAGGGCTCCAGCGCCAAGCCGATCGCCTGGCTCACCGACCCGATGGACCTGCAATTCCTGCAGATCCAGGGTTCGGGGCGCATCCAACTCAAAGGCGGGCGCCAATTGCGCGTGGGTTACGGCGACCAGAACGGCTACCCCTACCGCCCTATCGGCCGCTGGCTGGTGGAACAGGGTGAACTGAAGAAGGAAGAGGTCAGCATGGGTGCCATCAGCGCCTGGGCCAAGGCTCACCCGCAACGCATTCCGGAACTGTTGGCAAGCAACCCCAGCTATGTGTTCTTCAGCGCCCGCCCCGACAGCAATGAAGGCCCACGGGGCTCGCTGAATGTGCCGCTGACCGCCGGCTACAGCGTGGCGGTGGATCGTAAGGTGATTCCTTTGGGCAGCCTGTTGTGGCTGTCGACCACCAAGCCAGACGGTTCGCCGATTGCCCGCCCGGTCGCCGCCCAGGACACCGGTGGCGCCATCACTGGCGAAGTGCGTGCGGACCTGTTTTGGGGCACCGGCGATGCGGCGGGTGAGTTAGCGGGGAATATGAAACAGCAGGGCCAGATCTGGATGCTATGGCCCAAGGGCGCAACGTTGCCGCAAGTGCCGGACGCGCCCACCGGCACCTGACCAACGCTGAAAGCCCAATGAGGGAGGGAACACACCTCTCCCACATTGGGCAGCGGCGCCGCGCCTCAGATCGAGACGAAGAAGAAACTCGCGATCAACGCCATTCCCACCGCCCACACCAGCGAACGCAGGATCGCCCAGTCCGCCAGGTAGCAAATGATGTACAGCAGACGGCTGGTGATAAACAGCACCGCTAGCACGTTGATGGTCACCAATTCGGCCGTACCCGCCAGATGGGCGATAATCACCGCCGCCGCGAATGCCGGGGTGACCTCAAAACCGTTGAGCTGCGCGCTGTGGGCACGCTTGGCCACACCGTCCAGGCCCTCCAGAAAAGCCCGCGGGTCGTGGTTGTGGCGCAACCCGAATTTGCCCCCACTGAACTTGGCCACCCCCGTGCACAAGTACGGCAGAAAAATGGCGATCAATACACACCAGAAAGCGACTGTCATGACTTATTCCTTTTGTCGTTTTATGCAGCGATTAGAGTTCTAGCACTACATACGCAAAACCGCACGTATCCGCTATGAGCCGCGCGACACCGAAAGGTTCTACCGCACTTTCGCCCAAGACCTTGCAACCTCACACCGCCACTGCGCCCCCCCCCCATTCCCCCCAGCGTCCAAGCACCCCGGATGCTTGAACTTGTCGCCGCCTTTATTTACCTCACAACCCTGCTCACCTATATGGGCTTCCGCTTTATCGGCCTGCCGCCCACCATCGGCGTGATGCCGAACCTCAGTGAAGTGACGGGGATTTACGTCGCTACACAACACGTTTGCCTGAGGGCGCGCTGCAATTGCGCAGGTATTCAAGCAAGTGCCGCATCGCCAGTGGGCGGCGCGGCGTCGAGCTATGCATGATGACCAGATCCCGCGCATAGCGTGGCGCGTCGTCGACCGGCAAGACACACAGGCCATTGCCAGACATCCCTGCCCACTGCGGTACCAGTGATACCCCCATGCCTTGGGCAACCAACATGACGATGGTTTCCAAGGCATCCAGCTCACACAACACCTGCGGGTCAAAGGACTGTTCATCGAGGAAGCGCTGTGCAATCTGCCCACCCCACGAACGAGCGTCGTACCGAATGAATGAACGCTCGCGCAGCAATGCTTCTAACGTTTGCGTGCCCCACTCAGCCGGAGCAATCAGGATCAAAGGCTCAGCCCGCAATAAGGTCGTCGCCAAAGCCTTGGGTGGCTGAAAGGGAGGCCTGACAAGAATCGCAGCGTCCAGCTCCTGAGCCAGCAATCTCTCATAGAGACTTCTGGAGTCTCCTGGTGTGATCTTCAGTCTCAGCCCAGGTGCCGAAAGGGCCAGGCGCTCGATCACCGCCGGTAAAACGCCGGTCAATGCCGTCGAAATGGCACCGATCTTGATCTCTCCCGATAAGCCATCCTGGCTCAGATCCTCCTGCAATTCACGCGCCTGCTTAATGACTGCTTGAATTTTTGGTAACAACAATAGGCACTGGTCCGAGGGCCACGCGGCATGCGCAGTGCGCATAAGCAGCGTGCACCCCAACGTCCGCTCAAGCGCTTTGACTCGTTGGCTGATCGCCGCTGCACTACGATTTTCGCGGCGCGCGGCCGCAGCAATGGAGCCGGCTTCAATGACTGCGACCAGACTTCTCAGGAATCGAACATCCATAAGTTTTCCTTTCGCTCAGACCAAGGCGAACCCGTTTTACCCGGATACGCGGCCTGTTTAATTTGAGAGCTCCCCCACACGGAGCACCCCCCATGAACAGACCTTTCCACGCTGCATATCATGTCTATGACCTAAACCAGGCGCGGATTTTTTATCGAGATGTTTTGGGCTGTACGGAAGGCCGTAGCAGCGAGACCTGGATCGACTTCGATTTTTTCGGGAACCAACTTTCACTGCACCTGGGCACGCCGTTTCCCACCACGCGTTCCGGGCTGGTGGGTGAGCATCATGTGCTGATGCCGCATCTGGGCGTGGTGTTACCACTTGAGGAGTGGTTGACGCTTGCCGACCGTCTTACCCGCCTGGGTACATGTTTCGAGATTCCGCCAGTGACCCGATTCGCTGGCGAGCCAGGCGAGCAACGCACGATGTTTTTTCTTGACCCCAGCGGCAACCCCATCGAGGTGAAAGGGTTCAAAAACTTCGCCGGGCTGTTCGCTCAATAAATCCCTGATATCTACAACAATAAGGGCAACCCCCATGACCACCAAAAAACCAACCAGCCTTGTGACTCGCATCATGATCGGCCTGGCTGCCGGGATAATCGTCGGCATCCTTCTCAACCAGTTTCCCGAACACAAGCTGTGGTTCATTGACAATTTGCTGCAACCGGCAGGCGACTTGTTTATCAAGCTGATGAAGATGATCGTCGTGCCTCTGGTCTTCGCTTGCATGACAGTCGGCATTGCTGGCATGGGAAATCCCGCCGCGTTGGGACGCGTCGGCGTGAAGACCTTCGTTTACTTCTTCACGATCACCAGTGTTGCAATCGTCTTTGGCCTGATCGTTGGAAACGTCGTCGAGCCTGGCTCGGGGGCCGAATTTGGCAGTGCTTTGCAGACGCCAGTCACAGAGCTGGCCGCCAACGGCAAAACCCAGAACCTGGGGCAAACGCTATTGGCGATCGTACCGGATAACATCGTCTTGGCCATGTCACAGGGCAAGCTGCTCTGCGTGCTGTTTTTCGCCATCCTGTTCGGTTGCGCCTTGTCTATGCTGCCCGAGCAGCGCAAGGCCCCCTTGATCAGTGTGATGCAGGCCATCTCCGACACCATGTTCAAAGTCACCCATCTGGTCATGCATTACTCGCCAATCGGCATTTTCGGGCTGATCGCAGTCACCATCGCCAGCTTTGGCCTCAGTGCCTTGCTGCCACTGGCCAAACTGATCGGCACGACTTATATCGCAGTGCTGTTATTTGCATTGTGTGTATTGGGCGCAGTTGCACGCCTGGCGGGGATCGGCTTCTTCCACTTGGTGCGGGAGATACACAGTGAATTGTTGCTGGCCTATAGCAGCGCCGCTTCAGCGACAGTGATGCCTCAACTGATCGAGAAAATGGAGCGCTATGGTGCACCACGCCCGATTACCAGCATGGTTATCCCACTGGGCTACTCGTTCAACCTGGATGGCGCATCTCTTTTTGCTGCGTTGGGTACATTATTCATTGCCCAGGCGTATGGCATCGACCTGAGCCTGGCGGATCAGGGGATGCTGGTATTGATCATGGTGTTGACGTCAAAAGGCGCGGCGGGCGTGCCGGGTTTCATGTTTATCATCCTTACCGCGACCTTGACTGCGGCGGGTCTCCCCGTGGAAGGAGTGGCGATTATCGCTGGTGTCTATCGCCTGATGGACATGCCGGTCACGGCGCTGAATGTGCTTGGCAACGCGCTGGCGCCATTGGTGATTGCCCGGTGGGAGGGGCAACTGAGGGCACCTGACCGCACAGTTGCCGCCGAACCTGCCAGCACATCGCTGAACGCCTGAAAACTTTAGCCCTAGTGTCCCGCAAAGAGTCTGCATCAGTCTTCGCGGGACGGTATCACCTCCTTTCCTCGCCCTGACGTGCGCCGCAGCGATCAGGGGAACTCAACTTACTCTCGCTGCGAATCTGCGCATGGCTGATCAATGCAAAGATAAAGCTGCCACCGATGATATTGCCGGCCAGGGTTGGGCCGGCAAACACCAGCCAGAAGTCATGCCACGACAGTTCGCCGGCAAACACTAGGTACGAAACCTCTGCAGAGCCCACCACGATGTGCGTGAAATCCCCCAGGGCCATCAGGTAGGTGATCACAATGATGATCCACATCTTGGCGCTTTCCATCGACGGGATCATCCACACCATGGTGGCAATCATCCAGCCCGAGATGATGCCCTTGGCGAACATCTGGCCGGCGTCGTTTTCCATGACCTTTCGGCCGATCTCCAGGAAGGCCTGATCGGTCTTGGTGTCAAAAATAGGCAAGTGCAGCATCACGTAGGCCACCAGCAAGGTGCCGCACAGGTTGCCCACCAACACCACCGACCACAGCCGCAACAAGCGCCCGGCATTGGCCAAAGTCGGCTTGCTCATCACCGGCAGCACGGCGGTCAGGGTGTTTTCCGTAAACAATTGCTGGCGCGCCAGGATCACCGCGAGGAAACCTGCGCAATAGCCGAAGCTGGCGATGACCTTGAAAGCTTCACCGTCGGGCAGGCGCGAATTGAGCAATCCCATGGCCATCAACGACAGCCCCATGGTCAGGCCGGCGGCCAGCGCCGACCACCATAGGGCGGCGACGCTGCGCTCCAGTTCCTGATCGCCTTGGGTGCGGATAATTTCGTGCAGCACCGCCGCGCGGGGTGGTTGGTTCTCGTCGACATCCTGCTGCTCTTCCTGCGACAGGTTCGGAGTTTTACCGTCTTCGTGTGTGGCCATGATTTACCAAAGTCCAAGGGATGCCTTTAGCTACGACACGCCGTGACAGTGGCTGTTCAGTGGCCAGGCAACTAAACCGGTAGACGCCAGGCTTTGGCCGCTTCCACAGTGGTAGAGCGAAACGGGACACTCCAGGGTTTATTGCGCGCCTTGTAATGTTTGACGATGCCGTCGAGCACGTTATTGAACGCCTGTGGCGTCTGCGCATCTGCCAAGTCACGGGCTGCACGTCGCAGCAGCTCGATGTTGGATGCCGGCTGGCCCGGACGATAGAGCGACGGATAAATGACTTCCCGCGTAAAGTTTTCGGCTTTTACCGCCAGATCATTCCTTTTCATCTGTGCAACCGCGCTTTTCATCACCTTGGACATCGCGGTGTTATCGCCAACTGACGCTTTGCTCATCATTTGCAGGAGCTGCTGAAAATTAGGCTTGTCGGCTGCGTTGAGGCGCCGCCCCAACCATTCGACATACTCAGGGCCTCGCGCCAGCGCATCCAAGTTACGCAACGCCCTCGCGATCTTGGGTGTCACCGTCAGCTTGTCACCGGCCTGATTGGCTTCGGCAATGGCGACATTCAGCGCTTGCAGCGCTTGCGTTGCACCATTACGAAACATCAGCACATCCTTGGCGGCGGGATCCTTCTTCAGATCATGCTCAACGCTCGCCAGCATGTCATCGTCCATGGCCAATACAGCTTGGTCCAATGACTCAAATTGATAGCGCTCACGTAACTGCGCACGCCTTTCCAGGTGCGCGCCTACCGCTGCACGCGCCGACGCCTGCAGGTGCATTTTCTGATCGTCGGTCATGGTGAAATTAACCGTGCCACCCAGCAGGCCGCGAAAATCGCCCTTTTCGGACTTCAGCGGTAACACGACAGTCTGATCCGCTTGGGCCTTGAGCTTATCTTCCTGATACCCCTCAGCAGCCGCATGGGGAATTCCCAGGATCCTATCGACCACGTCACTCCAAAAACCGCCGCTCGTTGCAGGCTTCGGATTATCGGGTTCGAACTTGACAACCAACGACTCGGTCTTGCTCAGAGAGGGCTCTGAAGAAGGCGGATCAATCACCGCAGAAGACGGTGTATTGACCAGCAGCCCACCATCCTGGAATGCCGTTTGTTCAGCATGTTCCTGAAACAGATGGCCTTGCTCCTTCGGGCTTTTGAATAGGCCAGGCAGTGAGCCGGATATATGAGCCGCACGGGCAATGTCCATGTCAGGGGTGGTGCTGGCATTGAAGACCACCAACTGCGGTCGGCCATCGAACATGCCGACACCCGTAATATTGAGCTGCTTGACCGCCGGAATGTGGCGGCTCAACACCGCAAGATCATTAAAAGTCGGCCCTTCCCCTGCGCTGAGCCGGTCGGAAATCTTCATGACTTCATCTGGCCGGTTTTCCCGAGATGCCCCTGCGATCTGCGCCAACAGCGACTTACGCGCTTGATCGCCAATCAAATCCTCCAGAGGCTGCGCTTCGGTCTGCAGGCGCGGAATCAGAGTGAACAGTAATTGCGCGATGTTTCCGGCCGGCCCGGGTAAGCGCTCCGCCAACTTGCCAAGTTGAGCACTGGCCTTCTGTAACTTTGCGGTAAGAGAATCTTTGCTGCTCAGCAATTCAGGCAAGTTGAGGCTGTTCGATAGTTTTTCGAATGTCTTGGCATCCATGCCACTGGCGAGCAGCGCAGCGGAGATAGCGCCAGCCGAAGAGCCGGAGATGACTTTGACCCCGCCCATTGCCTTGTGGTCTTCAAGCGCCTGGACCATGCCCGGAAATGCAATACCCTTTGCCCCACCACCACTCAACACCAGATGTGCAGGCGGTGGCGGCGACAAGGTCACTTCCACCTGCCCATCGCTGGCGCGAGCAAGACTCATCTTGCGCTCGCCTACGTGCTTGACTAGAAATGCCTTTGCATCCTTATCGACGTTTTCAGACCGTTGAGGCTGAAAAATGGCATTAGAACTGGATATTTTCATACACGACTCTCTCTACAGGGTGAACCCTGAGTGAAGCGAGAGCCTGGGATAGGTCCATCCGGAATAATTTGGCAATGCAAATCAACCCGGGCTGAGGTTATTCAGGCGGGCTGTCTTCCTTGAACTGATCCTTCACGTACTTGATCTCGGTCCGCCCATGGGGCGCCGGCAGCCCGTCTTCGCCCAGATTGACGAATACCATTTTCTCCACGGTGAGGATGCTTTTGCGGGTGATCTTGTTGCGCACTTCGCAGGTCAGGGTAATCGAGGTGCGACCGAATTCAGTGGCGGTGATACCCAACTCAATGATGTCGCCCTGGCGCGAGGCGCTGACAAAGTTGATTTCGGAGATGTACTTGGTGACGACCCGCTGGTTGCCCAACTGGACAATCGCATAGATCGCGGCTTCTTCGTCAATCCAGCGCAGCAGGCTGCCACCGAACAGTGTGCCGTTGGGGTTGAGGTCTTCAGGTTTTACCCATTTGCGGGTGTGGAAGTTCATGGTCACTCCAAAGCGTCTTGCCGAATGATGGGCAACATCATGGCAGAGGCCGGGCCCAAGCTCTATGAACCATTGCCTATAGCGGCCATGAGCGATCTTCATGCCGGTGACGGAAAGGCTTGGGAAGTCTGGAATGCGCAGCTATAATCCCACCCGTTTCAAAACGGTCATCTTCAATTGTTACCGTTTTCCCGCCACCTGTCCGAGGGGCGCTGCAGCAGGTTCAACCTGTCAGGCTCGGATGGGGCGTTGTCCGGCCTGGTTGCCCTGGCCTGATACTAAACGCACAACGGCGCCCATTCGCACACTACGAATGGAGGCTCTTCATGAGCGCTGTCAACACGCCTGCAGATTTCACCGACTACAAAGTCGCCGATATGTCCCTCGCTGCCTGGGGCCGTCGCGAAACCTTTATCGCCGAATCCGAAATGCCTGCCCTGATGGGCCTGCGTCGCAAGTACGCCGCCGAGCAACCGCTCAAAGGCGCGAAGATCCTCGGCTGCATCCACATGACCATTCAGACCGCCGTGCTGATCGAAACCCTGGTTGCCCTGGGTGCCGAAGTGCGTTGGTCGTCCTGCAACATCTTCTCGACTCAAGACCAGGCCGCCGCCGCTATCGCTGCTGCCGGTATTCCGGTGTTCGCCTGGAAAGGCGAGACCGAAGAGGAATACGAGTGGTGCCTGGAGCAAACCATCCTCAAGGATGGCGCGCCATGGGATGCCAACATGATCCTCGACGACGGCGGCGACCTGACCGAGTTGCTGCACAAGAAATACCCGCAGATCCTCGATCGCGTCCATGGCGTGACCGAAGAAACTACCACCGGCGTACACCGCCTGCTGGACATGCTGGCCAAGGGCGA
>Ga0308164_10003728_pt1 | contig 13477 bp, 11 predicted proteins | sample PhyTR2_FD_201031 | JGI IMG/M metagenome (GOLD analysis project Ga0308164, IMG submission 201031) | Phyllosphere microbial communities from UC Gill Tract Community Farm, Albany, California, United States - DLSLT.R2 | ecosystem: Host-associated > Plants > Phyllosphere > Unclassified | place: USA... | reverse complement strand
GGTCGGTGATGAGGGTGGTAGCGGGCAGGCCTTTCAGGTTGGCGTGCACGAGGTCAATCATCGGGCTCTTGCCATCGGCGGGCGTGCGCAGGTAGTACTTGAAGAACCACGCCATCAGGTCTTTATTGAGCGGCTTGGTTTCGGTGTTGGCCAGGTACGACGGCGTGTTCAGGTCGTAGCCGGCAATGGGGTACACGAGCAGCTGGTGCTTGGGCATCTGCACTTTTTTGTCGCGGGCCATCATGCTCACGGCGCAGGCCAGGTTGCCGCCGGCGCTCTCGCCGGCCACAGCTACTTTGGTGGGGTCACCCTTGAAGCTAGCGGCGTTTTTCAGCACCCACTGGTAGGCCGCAAAGCTGTCGTTGTGGGCGGTCGGAAACTTGTGCTCAGGGGCCTGGCGATACGCCACCGATACGATAATAGCGCCCGTTTGCTCCACCAAGGCACGCACTGACGGGTCGTAGGTGTCGAGGTTGGCGATAACCCAGCCGCCACCGTGGTAATACACGATAACCGGCAGCGTACCCGTGGCGCCTTTCGGCGTGTAGATGCGCACTTTCACGCCCGGCATCACCTCACGGCTCATGGTGTCGGCAGTGGCGGGCGGCGTGGGGATATTGAATTTCTGCATCGTGGCCATCGTGGCGTCGGTAGCGCTAGGGGCCTTGCGAGCCTCGGCGGGCGTCAGCTTCGCCATGGGCGTGGGGCCGCTCATGGCGGTGAGCTGCTCGATGATGGCTTGCATCTCGGGGTGCAAGTCTTTGCCCCAGGCAGGGGCGGGGCCGCTGGGTTTCACGGCCATCGGCTGTTTAGCGGCCGAGCTATCGGCGGCGGGCTGGCCGGCAGTAGAAGTCGAGTCGCTAACGGCGGCCGAGGTGGTAGTTTCGGTGGTCTGGCTGCTGCTGCACGAAGCTAGCAGAGCCAACGCAGCAACCGGAGCAGCCCAACGGGCTGAAGCGCTTTGGAAGAACTGGCGCATAAAGTAGAGGGGAAATGTTAATTTGGATTCTCCCTTACGGCAAGCTGGCTTTCGTGGATACAAAATGCTTGTTAATAAGCAAATTGCCACTTGGCTTTCAGCTCGATTTATCTGCGCCACTGTTCTGCTTACCCTAGCCACTCCGGTGCGGGCATTGCCTGCGCTACTCCGCCGCCGGGGCTGCGCGCCGCGAGCCGCGGTACAGCTCGTATTTCAGCAAGCGGCAGTCTATCGGGCCGTTAAAGAGCGGAATGCGGCGCGATACCTTCAGGCCGATGCGCTTGGCCGCCTCCAGGTTGCCGGTGAAGATGAACGCGTCGTAGCCCTGAAAATTCGTTTTCAGCGCGTCGCCGATGGTTTTATACAGCTCATCCATCTGGGCCTCCTCCCCTATCCGCTCGCCGTAGGGCGGGTTGGTGATGACGAGGCCGGGCGCCTGGCCCTGGGGCGGCTGGGCATCGCGCACATCGCGCACGCTGAGGCGGATGCACTCGTCGAGGCCGGCGGCTTCGATGTTGGCCGCCGCCTGGTCAATCACGCGGGGGTCGAGGTCGGAGCCCGCCAGGTAGGCCTGGGGCTCTTCGATGCGCTGGGCCTCGGCCTCCTGGCGTAGCTGCTGCCAGAGGCTGGCGTCGAAGTCAGGCCAGTTCTCAAACCCAAACTTGCCCTGGTGAAACAGCCCCGGCGCGATGCGCTGGGCCATGAGGCCAGCCTCGGTGAGAATGGTGGCCGAGCCGCACATGGGGTCGATGAGGGTGCTTTTCTTATCCCAACCGCTGAGCAGGATGAGTCCTGCCGCCAGCACCTCATTCAGCGGGGCCTCGTTGGTGCCCTGGCGGTAGCCGCGGCGGTGCAGCGAGTCGCCGGCCGCGTCGAGGCTCAGAATCACCTCGTTTTCGAGCATCCGCAGGTGAATGCGGATGTCGGGGTTGCGGGTGTCGATGCTGGGCCGCTCGCCAGTGCGCTCGCGAAACTGGTCCACGATGGCGTCTTTGGTGAGCTGGGCCACATACAAGGAGTGCTCGAAGCTCGACTTGTTGACGACAGCCGTGATGGCAAACGTTTGGCCGGGGCGAATAAAGCGGCTCCAGTCAATCTTGAATACCTCGTCGTAGAGGCCGCGCTCGTCGGGGGCGTAGAAATCGGCGAAGGGGCGCAGCAGGCGCATGGCCGTGCGGCTCCAGAGGATGGTGTTGTAGAGCAGCTTTTTGTCGCCGCTAAACTCGACGGCGCGGCTGCCTACGTAGTCGATGGTGGCGCCGAGCTGGCTCAGCTCTTCGGCCAGTACGTCTTCGAGGCCAAATTGGGTGGTGGCGGTAAGGTGCATGGCGCAAAGGTCGGGGCTAGCGGGCGAAGCCTTTCTTATTATCTCCTGGCCTTACCTTGCAGCCATGCCGGATAAGAACCTGTACATCATCGCGGGCTGCAACGGGGCGGGCAAAACCACGGCCTCGTTCACCATCCTGCCCGAATTTCTGGACTGCCGCGAGTTTGTCAATGCCGACGAAATTGCGCGCGGCCTCTCCCCCTTCCAGCCCGAAAAAGCAGCGTTTGAGGCCGGCCGCATTATGCTGCATCGCGTGGGAGAACTGCTGGCCCACGGCGAAACCTTCGCCCTCGAAACCACCCTAGCCACGAAGATGTATCAGCAGAAAATCCGCGCCGCGCAGCAACAAGGCTACACCGTTACGCTGCTGTATTTTTGGCTCAGCAGCCCCGCGCTAGCCCAGGAGCGCGTAAAAACGCGGGTGGCAGAAGGCGGCCATTTTATTGCTCCTGAGGTAATTGACCGCAGGTATTGGCAGGGTATCGAACGGCTTTTCGATAATTACCTGCCGCTGGTGGATGAAGCGTATATTTTTGATAATTCCACCGGCAAGCCCGTACTGGTAGCAGAGAAGTCAGCCGCTAGCCTGGACGTCCGCCATAGTAATTTGTATCACTTCCTACTAACTCAATATGAATCAAGAAAAACAGTATGAGTTGCGGGATAAAATCCTTGCTGGGTTGGAAATCGCCTACGAGCGGATGTTAGAATTTAAGCGGCAGAAGAATAGTGAGGTGGTGGTACTGCATGAGGGAAAAATCGTGCGATTAAGGCCCTAACTTTTAAATCCCATTAATGCGGCTAATGCTAATTATTTGCAGCGGAAAATGTTAAATGACAAGCGAAATCTCGAATAATGAACCCCCTTTTAACGAGGAATTTTGCACATACTTGGAGTTCCACTTGTGCCGCACTTTTCAAAAATCGCCTCGGTCGGATATAAGACATCTTTGGTGTGATGGTATATTATGGACTCCTACCCCAGAAAGCCAGTTAACCAAAAAGAGTGTGAATGACACCCGCATAATCAGCACTAAAGCTTGGCTAGGAATAAGTGGGCAGGAGGAGTATGAGATGAAGATTCATTTTGGCTCATCTGCACTCCGCCGCTATGCAAAGTCACTTTCACTAATTGACTGCATTCCGAGTGAGGAAACAATGGACTGGGTTACTATTGATACAGACAACAAAGCAGTGGATATTCAACTGCAGTAAACAACCCCCTAGCCGGCCCCACAGCCGGCTTTTTTGTACCTTCCGCCCCGTATGGCTACTCCTGTTACTACTGCGCGCGGCGCTACTACCGATACCATTACCCGCTCCTACGCCGGGCCGATGGTGCTTATGACCCTGCTGTTTCTGCTCTTCGGGGCGGTCACCAATTTCAACGACGTGCTCATGCCCTACCTCAAGGACGTGTGCCAGCTCACCGACTTGCAGTCGTCGGCGGTGCAGTCGGCGTTTTTTGGGGCGTATTTTCTAATGTCGTTGCCGGCGGGCAAGCTGTTGGAGAAGCTGGGCTACCAGCGCGGCATTGTGGTGGGGCTGCTCGTGATGGCGGGCGGCGCGCTGCTCTTCGTGCCGGCCGCCAATACGCGGGCATTTCCGCTGTTTCTCACGGCGCTGGCAGTGCTAGGGGCGGGCATTACGCTGCTGCAAGTGGCGGCCAACCCTTATGTGAGTGTGCTAGGGCCGGCGCGGCGGGCGGCCTCGCGGGTGAGCATCGTGGGCGTGGCCAACAATTTTGGCGGGGCCATTTCGCCGCTGGTAGGCGGGCTCATCTTATTCGGGAGTGCGGTGGCCGCCAACAGCGCGGCGGCTAAGCGCCTGGCTACTCTGCCGCTGGTGCAACAGCTGGCCCTTAAAGCTCAGCTGGTTAAAGGCCCATACCTAGGCCTGGCGGCGTTGCTGGTAGTGCTGGCGGGCTTGTTTTTCGTAGTCAGGCTACCCAATATTGAGAGCCTGCCCGAAGAAGAGAACCTGGAGCATCAGCCCGTGGCGGCGGGCCGCCGCTCGGCCCTCGACTACCGGCACCTGGTGCTGGGCATTGGGGCCATTTTTGTATACGTGGGCGTGGAAGTGGGGCTAGGGTCCTTCCTCATTCGCTACGGCGAGAGCCAGCACATTCAGCAGCTATCCGCCTTCACCCAAAGCCTCGTGCGCGGCCTCAACGCGGCCACCAATTACGCCTTCTTTCTGTTTGGCGCCACCCCCACGCCCCTGGATACCACGGCGGGCTTCACTAAGGCGGTGGGCGCGGTGCTGGTGTCGTCGTACTGGTTTGGCTCGCTGGTGGGGCGGGTGGTGGGCATTCCGCTGCTGCTGCGGTTTCACAACCGCGTGCTGCTGGTGGCGGTGTGCGCGGCGGCGGTGGCCCTGGTGGGCGCCTCGGTACTCAGCCAGGGCGAAACCGCGCTGTGGCTCATTGTGTTGTGCGGGCTGATGAACTCCATTATGTGGCCCGTTATTTTCCCGCTGGCCATTACCGGGCTAGGGCCGTTCACCAAGCAAGGGTCGTCATACTTGATAATGGCTATCGTAGGTGGGGCGCTCATTCCGCCGCTCATGGGCTTTATCTCGACCAGCGGCGGGGGGCTGCGCGTGGCCTTTCTGGTGCCGGCACTGTGCTATGCCTACCTACTGTTTTACGCGGTGAGCGGCTACCGCGTGCGCTAACTACCAGACGCTACCACTTTCTATTTCGACCAGAAAAGAGCCGACTTGTGTCGGCTCTTTTCGTTTTTAGCGCCTGAAATCAAGCGCGTTAAACCACCCGCTAGGCCTCGCGCACGTACTGCGGCGGCACGGCCTCGATGAGCCATACGCCATTGCCCGATTGGTAGAACACGCCGCCCGCCGCGTGCAGCGCGGCCGCCTCCACGGCCAGCAGCACGGGGCGGCCGCGGCGCTGGCCCACGCGGCGGGCGGTGGCCTCGTCGGCGGTGAGGTGCACGTGGTGGCGGCTCATTTTCTGCAAGCCCGCGCGCCGAATGTCCAGCAGCGCGGCCGGTGCCGTGCCGTGGTAGAGCACGGCCGGCGGCTCGGCGGGGGCTAGCCCCAGGTCTACGGCCACGCTATGGCCTTGCTGGGCGCGCAGGCACTGGCCGCTTTCGTCGAAGGCAAAGCGCTGCTTATCATTGTCTTCGACGATATCTTCCAGCTCGTCGCGGCTCATGGGGTGGCCGTGGGCGGCGCATGCGGCCAGCAGGTCGGCCACGGTCACCCAGCCGCTAGGGTCGAGGTGCAGGCCGATGGCCTCGGGGGCGTGGCGCAGGTGCTTGCTAAGAAATTTGCTGAGGCGGGTGGTTTGCTGGGCGTCCATGAGCCTAAATGTAGCGCGGACTTTGTAGTCCGGGTTGGTAATGATTACGGATAAGACGCGGACTACAAAGTCCGCGCTACTGCCCGACCTTTGCGGCCATGCAGCTTGAAGAACACGTTTCGCTCCGCCCCCACAACACGTTTGGCCTCGATGTGCAGGCCCGCTACTTTGCCCGCTTCGCCTCGGTAGAGGCGCTGCGCCAGCTGCTGGCTAGCCCCGAGGTGCAGGCCGGGCCCCTGCTCATTCTGGGCGGCGGCTCCAACCTGCTGCTGACGCAGAATTTTGCCGGCGTGGTCTTAAAAAACGAGCTTAAGGGCCTCGAAATCATTGGCGAAGACGCCGACGCTCATACCGCGCTGCTGCGCGCCGGCGCCGGCGAAAGCTGGCACGGGCTGGTCGAGTACGCCCTCGACCAGCACCTGAGCGGCCTCGAAAACCTCTCGCTCATTCCGGGCACGGTGGGCGCGGCGCCGCTCCAGAACATCGGGGCCTACGGTGCCGAGCTGCAAGACACCTTCGAGCGCCTCGAGGCCCTAGCCATCGGCACCGGCGAGCTGCGCGTGTTTTCGAAGGAAGAATGCGGCTTCGGCTACCGCGAAAGCGTGTTTAAGGGGCCGCTCAAAAACCAGTTTGTGGTCACGGCCGTGGTGCTGCGCCTGCACCGCGCCGCGGCCCAGCGGCCCACCAACAGCAGCTACGGCGCCATTCAGGAAACCCTGGCCGAGCTGGGCATTGAGGCCGAGCCCACCCCGCGCGACGTGAGCCAGGCCGTGGTACACATCCGGCGCTCGAAGCTGCCCGACCCGGCCGAGGTGGGCAACGCGGGCTCGTTTTTCAAAAACCCCGAGGTGTCGCAGGCCAAGTTTGATGAGCTGAAGAGCCGCTACGCCGGCCTGCCGGGCTACCCCGTGCCGGGCGGCGTGAAGGTGCCCGCCGGCTGGCTTATCGAGCAGGCGGGTTTCAAGGGCTTGCGGCGCGGCGCCGGCGATGGCACCCACGGCGTGCACGACCGCCAGGCGCTGGTGTTGGTAAACCACGGCGGCGCCACCGGCCAGGAGCTGCGCGAACTGGCCGAGGAGATAATCCGGGCCGTGCGCACGCAGTTCGGCATCGAGCTGCACCCGGAAGTTAATATTTTGTAAGCCAAATTGTTATTCAATAACACGCGTTGCTTGCCTAAGCCAGGTAAGCGGGACCGTAGATTTTGCCCTTATTTTGTGCGGGCGGCTAGTGTTCAGCCTACTTTACGTTCCGTTTATGATAATTTCTACGTCCTTAGTACTGGCTAGCCTGGCCAGCCACCTGGTAGCCGCCCCTAGCCCCAAGCCCACCCCGCCCGGCCCGGCGGTATTATCTATTAAAGCCGCCAGGGCTATGGGAGCGGGAGCCACCGTCACGCTGCGGGGCGTGGTCAGCAACGGGCCCGAGCTAGGGGCCGTGCGCTTTGTGCAGGATGCCGAGGCGGGGCTGGCCCTGTATGCGCTGCCCACCCGCGTGCCGGGCTACGACGAGCTGCGGGCCGGCGACAGCCTGCAGGTAACCGGTCAGCTCAAAAGCTACAATGGGCTGCTGGAGATGGACCCCATCACGACGGTGCGCAAAATCAGCAGCGGCAACAAGGTGCGCGCCCTTAAGGTGCCGGTGCAGGACATCGGCAGCGCGTTTGTGGAGGCCAACGAAGGCCGGCTGCTCGAAATAACGGGCGTAAGCAAGCTCACGACCCCGGCGGGCGCGCCGGTCGAAACGCTGGCGGCCAACGCCAATTTTTTGCTGGATGGCGACAAGGCGGCCGCCCTGCGCGTGACCAACGCCAGTACCGGCCCCACGGGCATCATCGACGCGGCCGTGCCCAAGGGCGAAAGCTTTGATGTGCGCGGCGTGCTCAGCCAGTTTTCGCCCAGCGGCATGGGCGGCTACCAGCTGCTGCCGCGCCTGAGCAGCGACCTGGTGCGCGGCGGCGGGCTGCCCCGCATCACGGCCGAGCCGGTGCCGGTGGGCACTACGCCCCAGAGCTTTACGCTGGAGTACACTACATTATACCCCGGCGATACCCGCCTCAAGTTCGGCCCCTCGGCCACCCAGCTCACCGAGGAGCGCGTGGCCGAAGGCTTCTCGACCCAGCACCGCATCACGGTGGAGGGCCTGGAGCCGGGCACCACCTACTACGTGCAGGTGGCCTCGCGCAACACCGTTGGCACGGCCACGGCCCCGGCGGTGCCCATCATCACGGGTGGCAAGAAAAAGCGGTCGTAGCTATCATTTAGCGGCCCCGCTGCGCCCCGCAGTAAGCTAGAGCGCTGGCTAGCCCGCTTGCCTGATGGTGAGCGGGCTACGTGCTTTTAGCAGCTACTAATGCGGGGCGCTTGCTTTTAACTTACCTGTTTGGCAGTTAATTTGCGGTTTCTGCCTGCTTGCTTACCTGCCCCTCTACCTTGCTTACCCCGCCTGCCCCCGCGCCCATTCTGGCCCGCCTGCGCGCCGAAACTCGCCCCTACCACGATGCCGTGGAGCAAAACGAGTTCAACCAGGCGCTGGCGGCCGGCACCCCGAGCGAGGCGGCCACGACCCGGTTTCTAGCCAAGATGTACGGCTTTCTGGCGCCCTACGAGGCGGCTCTGCTAGGCCATACCGCCGCGCTGGGCCCCGCCTGGGAAATTGCGGAGCGCCTGCGCGCCCACCTCATCTTGGAAGACCTGCGCGCCGAGCCCGCCCAGCTGCCGCTGTACCCGGCTATGCCGCCGCTGTCCACCGTGCCGCAGCTGCTAGGGGCCATGTACGTGCTGGAGGGCTCGACGCTGGGCGGCCAGGTGCTGGCCCGCCAGCTCGCCAAGGCTGGCAGCGACCAGGTGCGCTACTTCAGCGGCTACGGCGCCCTCACCGGCCCGCGCTGGAAGGCGTTTTGCCAGCTGCTGGGCCACGCGGCCCCCGACGCCGCTACGGAGAACGAAATTGTGCAGTCGGCCATTCATACGTTTCAACACCTGGCCACCTGGCTAGCCCGCCCGTGAGCTTACCCGACGAGACCCTGCTCGACCAGCCCATTACGCTGACTAACTGCGACCGCGAGCCCATTCACATCCCGGGCGCCATTCAGCCCTACGGCTTTCTGCTGTGCCTCGATGAGGTATCGCACCACGTGGCCTACGCCAGCGAAAACACGCAGGCGCTGCTCGGCATTGACCCTACCGAGCTGGTGGGCGCCGGCCTGGGCCGCCTGCTGGCCCCCGAGCGGGCCGCCGAAATTGCGCGCACCTTTGCCACCCTCACCGAGGTGCACCAGCTGCTAGGGGTGCGCCTGGAGCAGGTGGCGGGCCAGCCGTTTTACAAGCTCATCATGCACCGCTACGACCGGCTGCTGTGGCTGGAGTTTGAGCCGGTGGAGGAAAGCGGCCCGGCCAGCCTCGACCTGCCCTACCTCAACGCGGCCCTGAGCCAGATGCTGGCCGCCGGCTCGGTAGCCGAGTTTTGCCAGTACGCCGTGGAGCAGGTGCGCGCCATCACGGGCTTCGACCGGGTGGCCATCTACCGCTTTGCCCCCGATGAGAGCGGCGAGGTCACGGCCGAGGCCATCCGGCCCGACCTCTCGCCCTGGCTAGGGCTGCGCTACCCGGCCTCCGATATTCCGCAGCAGGCGCGGGCCATGTACCTCAAAAACTGGCTGCGCTTTATTCCGGATGCCAGCTACGTGCCGGCGCGCCTGGTGCCGCTGCGCCCGCCGCGCAGCAGCCGCCCGCCCGACATGACCTACGCCGTGCTGCGCAGCGTGTCGCCCATCCACATTCAGTATTTGCACAACCTGGGCTCGGCGGCTACCATGACCGTTTCGCTCATCCAGGATGGCCAGCTGTGGGGCATGATAACCTGCCACCACCTCACGCCCAAGCTGGTGAGCTACGAGCTGCGCGACCTGTGCCAGTTCATCGCCAAAACATTTTCGGCCCTGCTCAGCTCCAAAGAAAAGCAGGACGAGCAGGCCTACCAGCTGCACGTGCGCGAGCGCCAGGCCCGGCTGTTCGAGCACGTGTCCAACACGCCCAACTTTATCGAGGGCCTTTACCGGCAAACGCCTACCGTACAAGAGGTTATCGACTGCGGCGGGGCGGCCGTTTGCTTCGATGGCGAGATAGTTACCCTGGGCACCACCCCTAGCAAGCCCCAGATTGAGGAGCTGATGGCCTGGCTGCAGGTCAACGTGCCGCAGGATATTTTTTACACCGACTCCTACGCCGCCCTCAACCCGGCGGGGCTAGCCCTGCGCGGCACCGCGAGCGGCTTTATTGCGGCCTCGCTGGCCGAGGCGCCCGGCAACTATCTGCTCTGGTTTCGGCCCGAAGTGGTGCAAACCGTGAGCTGGGCCGGCCAGAACGAGAAGCCCCAGCAGCTGGCCGACGGCCAGCTGTTCCTTTCGCCGCGCCAGTCGTTCGAGGCCTGGAAACAGCTGGTTGAGAACACCTGCGCGCCCTGGAAACCCCTCGAAATACGGGCGGCTACCGAAATCCGGCTACACATTTCCGACGTGCGCCTCAAGGTGTTTAACGAGCTGCATAGCCGCGCCCAGGCCCTGAGCCGCCTCAACGCCGAGCTGGAGCGCAGCAACGACGAGCTCGATTCTTTCGCCTACGTGGCCTCGCACGACCTGAAGGAACCGCTGCGGGGTATTCACAACTACTCGCTCTTTTTGCTCGAAGACTACGCCGAGCAGCTCGATGCCGACGGCGTGAACAAGCTGCAAACCCTGGTGCGCCTGAGCCAGCGCATGGAAGGCCTGATTGAGGGCCTGCTGCAACTCTCGCGGGTGGGCCGCACCGAGCTGGTACTGGCCGAAGTGGACCTGAACGAGCTGCTGGTCGAGGTACTGGACCTGTTGCAGCCGCGCCTCGAGCAAACCTACACCACGGTGGTGGTAGAGGGCCGGCTGCCCACCCTGGCCGTGGACCGGGTGCGCTTGCTGGAAGTATTTAATAACCTGCTGACCAACGCCATTAAGTACAGCGACCAGGCTAGCAAGACCGTGGTGGTGGGCCAGGCGCCGGCCGGCACCCTTGTGCCCGGCCTGGGCGAGCTTTCATCCGAGTATCATGTCTTTTACGTACAGGACTTTGGCATTGGTATTGACCCCAAGCACCACGAGAACATCTTTAAGCTCTTCAAGCGCCTGCACGCGCAGGAGAAGTACGGGGGGGGCACCGGGGCAGGGCTAGCCATCGCCAAGAAAATGATTGAGAAACATGCCGGTCGCCTCTGGGTTGACTCTGCGCTAGGTCAGGGCGCTACTTTTTTCTTTGCCCTGCCTAAAGATATTACCGCCCTATAATTAAGCATTAAAGCCGTGATTACTACTTCCTTAAAACCTGTATTAGTGGTGGAGGACAGCGCCGAGGATTTCACGGCGCTGGGGCGGGCTTTTCGCAAGCATGCGCTGCAAAACCCCGTGCTGCGCTGTGAGGATGGCGACCAGGCCCTCACTTATCTGCAAGGCTACGGCAAGGCCGTGGGCTGGCCGGCCACCCTGCCCGCCATTGTGCTCCTTGACCTCAATATGCCCGGCACCGACGGGCGGGCTGTACTTAACGTGCTCAAAACAGACCCGCTGCTGCACTCAATTCCCGTTATTATTTTCAGCACCTCGTCGAGCGTGCGTGATATTGAGGATTGCTACCGGTTGGGAGCCAACAGCTACCTGACCAAGCCCATCGAATACGCGGCACTGGAAGAGAAAATTCGCCTTACTATCAATTATTGGCTGGGCACGTCGGAGCTGCCCCCGCTGAACTAGACCCGAGTTGCGCGCGTGAAGAAGATTCTTCTGATTGATGATAATGAGCAGGACCGGCAGCTGTACCGGCGATTTTTGGGTAAGCAGCTGGGCCACGAGCGGGTAGAATTATCCGAAGCAACCACGGGCGAAGAGGCAGTGGCGCAATTTGTAGCCGTGCGCCCCGACTGCGTACTGCTCGACTACAACCTGCCCGATACCGACGGCCTCGACCTGCTTATCAAGCTAAAGGAGCTAGCCCCGCCCAATAGCCTGTGCGTGGTAATGATAACGGGCGGCGGCAACGAGGCCTTGGCCGTGCGCGCCCTCAATACCGGCGCGCTCGACTACCTGGTGAAGCAGCAGTTTGACCCCGAGCTACTTGGCAAAACGGTGCGCCACGCCATTGAGAAAAACGAGTGGCGGCAGTACGAGGCCCGCTACCACCACGAGGTGCAGGTGATGAACCAGCAGCTGCGCGACTCGCTGGATATGGTGGAGGAAACGCGCCGCGCGCTTAGCGCCAAAAACGCCGAGTTGCAAATCACCAACCAGCAGCTGGCCCGCACCAACGCCGACCTCGACAATTTTGTATATGCCGCCTCGCACGACCTCAAGCAGCCGGTAAACAACCTGCGCGGGCTTTTTGATGAGCTGCGCGACACCGCCACCTACGCCGACCCGGACGCCCCCCACATGTGGAACCTGGCCGATGACTCGCTGCGGGTGCTGGCCACCACCATTGCCGACCTGGCCACCGTGGTGCAGGAAGGCCGCCGCCCCTCGCTGGAGCTGGCCGAAGAAATAGACCTGGCCGAAGTAGTGGCCGAAACCACCCAGGCGCTTCACTTGCAGCTAGCTGATACGAAGGCTGTTATCACCACCGATTTTGCCGCGGCGCCTACCCTGCGCTACGTGCCGCGCAACCTGCGCACCATCCTGCTCAACCTGCTGGCCAATGCCCTGAAGTACCACCGGCCCGGCCAGCCGCCGCACGTGCAGCTGCGCACCCGCCTGGCCAGCGGCCGCCCCGTGCTGGAAGTGCAGGACAACGGCCTGGGTATTGACCTCGACCTGCACCGCGGCGAGCTGTTTCAGCTGTTTCGGCGCTTCCACCCCGATGCTGCCTCGGGCACGGGCGTGGGGCTTTTCCTGGTAAACCGCTTGGTGCAGGCCCAGGGCGGCCATATTGAGGTAGCTAGCCAGCCCGAGGTAGGCACCACGTTCAGTATTTATTTGTAAAATACTGGTAATCAAGCAAGAGTCAATGAGCAAAAACCACTCATTGCCTCTTGCTTAAGAAAACGGCCCGTAGCTCAGCAGCACGTAGAGGTGCCAGCCGGCAGCCCCGGCTAGCACGGCGGGCAGGGCATAGCGCCGGGGCCAGTGCGGCAGCAACCCCGCCAGCAGGCACAGCACCAGTGGTAGCAGCGTGTAGGCCAAGCGCTCGGGATAATACCCTAGCAGGGCAAAGAAGCCTACGAAGCCCCCGAACACCCAGGCCAATGCCGGTCCCACTGCCAGGGGTAGTAGCGGCGCAGCAGCTCGCCGCTGCCGCCACCAGGTAGCCGCCAGCAGGCCAATTCCTAGCAGCAGCCAGGCCCCCATTAGTTGCAGGCCCTCGAAGTAGCCATGCAGCTTATCGAGCACGACGCCCGTAAACCCGGGCTGGGCCCAGGCCTCGGGTAGCCACACCAGCTGGTGGTAGCGCACGGCCTCGTGGTTGTAGTAGGTGGTGCCCTGGGCACGCAGCAGCGCAATCCAGGCCAGGGTGGGCAGGGCGAATAGTAGCGCGCTTAGCGCCAGCCGGCCGGCTAGCGCCGCCCAGCGGCGGCTAGCCGGGCCTTCGGCCACGGCCGAGCGCACCAGCCGGTAGGCCAGCGCTGGCCAGGCTAGCACAAAGCTGCCGTAGACCAGCGGCAGCAACCCCAGCCCCAGCGCCCCGCCAGCCAGCTGCCCCCAGGTGCACCCGCGCGGCGCCGGCCGCAGCGCCAGCCACAGGCAAAACAGCGGCACCAGAAAAGCCATCATCTGCTGGTGGGCCGTCCAGAAAAACGCTTTGGTAATGGGGTTGGCCACCAGCACCCAGGCCAG
>Ga0308164_10003725_pt1 | contig 13486 bp, 10 predicted proteins | sample PhyTR2_FD_201031 | JGI IMG/M metagenome (GOLD analysis project Ga0308164, IMG submission 201031) | Phyllosphere microbial communities from UC Gill Tract Community Farm, Albany, California, United States - DLSLT.R2 | ecosystem: Host-associated > Plants > Phyllosphere > Unclassified | place: USA... | reverse complement strand
CCTCGGGCAACACCACCGAAGGTTAATCACAGAAATACCGCCGAGAGGCAAGATGCCGGGTCGCCCGGCAGAAAGCAGGGTTCGTGTCCGGCATCAAAATCACCGGCCAGAAACGCCTCGTCCTGATTTCGGGGCGTGCGCACCCTGAGTTGGCGGAGGAGATCGCCGCAGAGCTCGGGTCCGAGCTCGTTCCCACCGATTCGCGCACCTTCGCCAACGGCGAGATCTATGCGCGATTCGACGAGAGCGTGCGCGGGTCGGATGCCTTCGTCATCCAGTCGCACACGGCGCCCATCAACGAGTGGCTCATGGAGCAGCTCATCATGGTCGACGCGTTGAAGCGTGCATCCGCCAAGCGCATCACGGTCGTCGCGCCGTTCTACCCCTACGCGCGTCAAGACAAGAAGGGTCGCGGCCGCGAGCCCATCTCGGCGCGCCTCGTCGCCGACCTGTTCAAGGCCGCCGGCGCCGACCGCATCATGTCGGTCGACCTGCACGCCGCACAGATCCAGGGCTTCTTCGACGGCCCCGTCGACCACCTCTTCGCCATGCCCGTGCTGCTCGAGCACTTCCGCGCCAAGATGGCGACCGACACGCTCACCGTGGTGTCGCCCGACATGGGTCGCGTGCGCGTTGCCGACATCTGGAGCGACAAGCTGGGCGCGCCTCTCGCCATCATCCACAAGCGTCGCGACCCGCTGGTGCCCAACCAGGTGTCGGTGCACGAGATCGTCGGCGACGTGTCGGGCCGCGTGTGCCTGCTCGTCGACGACCTGATCGACACCGGCCGCACCATCGTGAAGGCCGCCGAAGCGCTCAAGAAGGCCGGCGCCCTGGGCGTCGTCGTCGCCGCCACGCACGCCGTGTTCAGTGACCCGGCCGTCGAGCTGCTGCAGAGCGACGCCATCGACTCGGTCGTCGTCACCGACACGCTGCCCATCCCCGAAGAGAAGCGCTTCGAGAAGCTCACGATCTTGCCGATCGCGCCTCTCATCGCCCAGGCCATCCAGGCCGTGTTCGAAGAGGGTTCGGTCACGTCGATGTTCGACGGCGCGGCCTGATCCTCCGCGAGCTTTTCTGTCGAAGCCCCGCCCCGTTTTTCGGAGGCGGGGCTTCGTTTTTCGTTCTCCACAGGGCCGATTTCGGCGATCGTTCCACAGGTCGAACAGCGCTCTTGCTTTGCGGGGGTTCTTGAGGTTTATTTGCATCACAGGAGGTGATGCACGTGCTGACCAACGAGAAGACCCGGGTGGCCCCCGTGCCCGCCATCCGCCGCATGGTGCTCATGCTCGAGGCCATCGACGGGCTCGGCGGTGTGGCCACGGTCACGCAGCTCGCCGACGCCACCGACCTGGCCAAGTCATCCGTCAGCAACCTCCTCACGTCGCTCTCGAGCGCGGGCCTCGTGCGCCGCACCCACTCCGGCTGGGCGCTCGGGCTGCGGCTCATCGAGCTCGGGCACTCCAGCCTCGACCGGCTCACCGTGGTGAGCCATTTCCTACCCATCGTGCGATCGACCACTCCGCTGCGGCACGAATACGTGCGTCTGGCGGCCCTCGACGGCGCGGATGTCCTCTACCTCACCGAGCGCCGCGGCTCCGAGGTCGTGCGGGTCAGCGCCGCGGTCGGTGAGCGCACGTCGGCCTACTCGACGGCCGTGGGCAAGGCCATGCTGGCGGGGCTGCCGAGCAACGTCCTCGACGATCGGTTGACGGCGGCCGAGGCGCAAGGCGGTTTGCCGCTGCGCACCAATCGGTCGCACGCCACGATCGAGGCGCTCTCCGACGACCTGCGGGCCACGGCCCAGCGCGGCTTCGCCATCGACCTCGAGGAGAGCGTCGTCGGGGTCGCGTGCCTCGCCGTGCGCGTGCCCGGGGGAGCGAGCCCCTGCGCCGTCGGCGTCACGCTGCCGTCGCGAAGGGCGACGAACGACGTCGTGCACGGCCTCGTGACGGGCCTCGAAGCGGTCGCGTCTCGGCTCGCCGTGCACGCGCAGTGAGCGGATATCCCGCGTGACCCGCATTCGCGATCAGCGTTCACGGTCCGCCTTCGCGGCCAGAAGGCCGGGCCGGACGCCGGGCCGAACGTCGTCGCGGCGGAAGTGTCCGTGAAACGCGTGAAGCGCCGACCCCGAAGGGCCGGCGCTTCACGGCAGATCACTGCGTAGCGGCTCGCGAGACGAACCGCATCGACGAGCTAGTGCGTGTCGACGGCTTCGATCTCGCTGCGGTCGCCCGACCACAGCGTGTGGAACGTGCCCTCGGCGTCGACGCGCTTGTAGGTGTGCGCTCCGAAGAAGTCACGCTGACCCTGCACGAGCGACGCGGGCAGGCGCTCGGCGCGCAGCCCGTCGTAGTACGACAGCGACGACGAGAACGCGGGCGCGGGGATGCCGGCACCGGCGGCACCGGCGACGACGCGGCGCCAGGACTCCTGTGCGCGCACGAGCGCCTCGGTGAAGTACGGCGCGGTGAGCAGGGCCTCGAGGGCGGGCTGCTCGTCGTAGGCATCGGCGATGCGGTTGAGGAACTGCGCGCGGATGATGCATCCGCCCCGCCAGATCTTCGAGATCGCACCCTTGTCGATGTTCCACTCGTACTTCTCGGCGCCCGCGTTGATGGCGTCGAAGCCCTGCGAGTAGGCGACGATCTTCGAGGCGTAGAGCGCCAGGCGCACATCCTCGATGAAGCCCTTCTTGTCGTCGTCCGAGACGGTCCAGGGGTTGGACGGGCCGGGCAGGGTGGTCGACACGTCGCGCTGTTCGCGGTGCGACGACAGGCTGCGCGCGAAGACGGCTTCGGCGATGCCCGAGACGGGGACGCCCAGGTCGAGCGCGTTCTGGACAGTCCAGACGCCCGTGCCTTTCGAGCCGGCCTCGTCGACGATGATGTCGACGATGGGCTTGCCCGTCTTGGCGTCGGTCTGGCGCAGCACCTCGGCCGTGATCTCGATGAGGTAGGACTCGAGTTCGCCCTGATTCCACTCGGTGAAGACGTCGGCGATCTCGGCGGGCTCGAGCCCGCCCACCTTGCGCAGCAGGTCGTAGGCCTCGGCGATGAGCTGCATGTCGGCGTATTCGATGCCGTTGTGGATCATCTTGACGAAGTGGCCGGCGCCGTCGGTGCCCACGTGGGTGACGCAGGGCTCGCCCTCGGCGACAGCGGCGATCGACGACAGGATGGGGCCGAGGGTCTCGTAGGACTCGGCCGAACCGCCGGGCATGATGCTCGGGCCCTTGAGGGCACCCTCTTCGCCGCCCGAGATGCCGGCGCCCACGAAGTGGATGCCCGTCTCCTTGACCGCCTTCTCGCGGCGGATGGTGTCAGTGAAGAGCGCGTTGCCGCCGTCGACGATGATGTCGCCGGGCTCGAAGACCTTGGTGAGCTGGTCGATGACGGCGTCGGTGCCCGCGCCCGCCTTGACCATGATGATGGCCGTGCGGGGGGTCTGCAGGCTCTTCGCGAAGTCTTCGATGGTCTCGGAGGCGACGAAGTTGGCCTCGGGGTGTTCGGAGGTCAGCGAGTGGGTCTTCTCGGCCGACCGGTTGTACACGGCGACCGTGTTGCCCTCGCGGCTGGCGAGGTTGCGGGCCAGGTTGCTGCCCATGACGGCGAGACCGATGACGCCGATGTTGGCCTGTGCGGTGGTGTCGCCTGTTGCGGTGGAATCCGCCATTGAACTTCTCCTCTAAATCGGATGCGAGCCCGGGGGGTTCGCGGGTGTGGAGCGCTCCGATCAACGCTAGCAAAGCGCGCCTCTGGCGGCCGGAATATGTAGCGGTGGCTCAGGGTGCTGGGTCGGGGGTGCCCACGTGCGGTAGAGTAGGCACCTGAACTTCGGCGAGGGATGCTCCGGCATCCGTGATCGACGCGGTGGGCAAGCGTTCCAGAGCTTTTCCTCACGCTGACATGCGTTCGAGTTGAAAACCACAGATCTGTCGTCGGCCCACCGGGCGGGCGGCTCCACGCTGCAACGGTGTGCTCCGGCATCCGTTGGGCACACGATCGGGGCCACGAGCCCCGGAGGAGAAATCATGGCTGACGAAAACAAGGTCGTCGCAGAACTGCGCGAATCCTTCGGCAAGGGCGCTGCCCGCAAGCTGCGCGCGCTGGGCAAGATCCCCGCCGTCATCTACGGCCACGGTGGCGAGCCGCAGCACGTGTCGCTGCCCGGCCACCAGGTCGCGCTCATCATCCGTAAGTCGAACGCCGTTCTGGCCCTCGACATCGACGGCACCACGCAGCTCACGCTGGTGAAAGACGTTCAGAAGGACCCGGTTCGCCAGGTCATCGAGCACCTCGACCTCATCGTCGTCCGCCAGGGCGAAAAGGTCGAGGTCGAGGTTCCGATCCGCGTCGAGGGCGAGTCCTACCCCGGCACGATCGCCTCGCTCGAGACCACCACGCTCCTCGTGAGCGTCGAGGCCACCCACATCCCCGAGGGCTTCGAGCTCTCGGTCGAGGGCCTCGAAGAGGGCCAGCACGTCTTCGCGAAGGACGTTCCGCTGCCCGCCGGTGCCACGCTCATCAGCGACCCCGAGCTGCTCGTCGTCGGCATCATGGTGCCGGCCGCCACGCTGGCCGAGGGTGAAGAGGGCGAAGAGGGCGAGTCCACCGAGGCTGCCGCCGAATAACCACGTTTCACCGCCGCCACAGATTCACGGCGGCTCGCGCAACAGCGCACACACGAAGGGGCGGATGCTCGAGCATCCGCCCCTTCGTCGCACCCGCTAGCATCATGGGGTGGTTGATTTCGCGGGTGTCGGCAGATGGTTGCGCGGAGAACATCGAGCGCCCGAGCGGGAGGAACCCATGGCCGAGAACACCTGGATCGTCGTCGGATTGGGCAACCCGGGCGCGCAATACGCGGGCAACCGCCACAACGTCGGCCAGATGGTGCTCGACGAGTTGGCCGAGCGCATGTCGGCCCGTTTCGGCGCGCACAAGAGCAACAACCGGGTCGCCGAGGGGCGGCTGGGGTTCGGCGGGCCGAAGCTCGTGCTCGGCAAACCGAACTCGTTCATGAACCTGTCGGGCGGGCCGACGGCCGCGCTGCTCAAGTTCTATTCGCTGCAGCCCGACCGCCTCATCGTGGTGCACGACGAGCTCGACATCCCGTTCGACGAGATCCGGTTGAAGTCGGGCGGCGGGCACGGCGGGCACAACGGCATCCGCGACATCCTGGCCGCGACGGGCGGCGCCGACTTCACGCGCGTGCGGGTGGGCATCGGGCGCCCGCCCGGCCGTCAGCCGGCCGCCGACTTCGTGTTGAAGGATTTCTCGGGCACCGAGAAGCAGACGCTGCCGAACCTCATCGCCGATGGCGCGGATGCCGTCGAGGCCATCATCACCGACGGGCTCGCGTCGGCGCAGCAGAAGTTCCACAGCCCCAAGGCCTGAGCGACGAGTTCCGAGCCGTGTGCCCTGCACCTGGGGTATCGCGTGCTGTGTGCCGAGCCCGGAGAGCCGTCTCGCCATCCGCCTGACGCGAACTCCGGCCCGAGTGTCGGTGGTCGGCCATAGACTTGGCGAGTGACTTTGCAGGGCATTACTCGAGCGCTTTCGCGCGCCTCCACGTTCGACGACGCCCTGGCGCATGCCAACCGTGACACCGATTTCTCGGTGGTCGACGGTCTGCGCGTGCCCCTCCTGGCGGGCCTGCTCGAGCAGCGCCAGCAGGCGGGCCTCCCCGCCGCGGCGCTTGTCATCGCACCGACGGGCCGCGACACCGAGGGCCTGCGCGGCGCGCTGCAGAGCATCCAGCCGGGCACCCAGGTGGTCGAGTTCCCGTCGTGGGAGACCCTGCCGCACGAGCGACTGAGCCCGAGCGCCGAGATCGTGGGCAAGCGCATTCAGGCGTTGCGGCGCATGAAGGAGTGGTCGGGAGAAGCGCCTCTCGTCGTGGTCGCCTCGGTGCGCGCCGCGCTGCAGCCGCTCGCCGACAACCTCACCGACTTCGATCCGATCACCCTGAAGACGGCTGGCCGCGGCAACGACCTCGGGCAGCTCACGCTGCGGCTCGTCGACCTCGCCTACACGCGCGTCGACATGGTGTCGCGCCGCGGCGAATTCGCGGTGCGCGGCGGCATCCTCGATGTGTTCCCGCCCGTGGCCGAGCATCCCTATCGCATCGATTTCTTCGGCGACGAGGTCGAGCAGATCCGCAAGTTCTCGGTCGCCGACCAGCGTTCGCTGCCCGAGGACGTGGGCTCGGTCGAGCTGCCGCCGAGCCGCGAGATGTTGCTCAGCGAATCGGTGCGCCAGCGGGCTCGCGAGATGCAGCACGAGTTCCCCAGCCTATCGAGCATGCTCGAGAAGATCGGCGAGGGCATCCCGGTCGAGGGCATGGAATCGCTGGCCCCCGCGCTGCTCGACCGTCTCGTCACCATCGCGCACTACCTGCCCGAGGGGGCGGCGGTTGCCGTCATGGCACCCGAGCGCGTGGCCACGCGTGCCATCAGCCTCGCCGAGACCAACCGAGAGTTCCTCGCTGCCGCGTGGAGCGCCGCCACGGTGGGCGCCAACGCTCCCATCGACCTGGCATCGGGTGAATTCATCCCGCTCGGCGAGCTGCGCGATGCGGTGCACGACGCCGAGAAGCGCGACCGCGAAGCATCCGGGTCGAAGAGTCGCCACCCGTGGTGGACTTTCAGCCCGTTCCAACAGGGCCCCACCGATGTGCTGCCCGAAGAGCTCGAGATGGATGAGCTGCTGGCCGTGCGCATCGACGCCGAGGCCGTGCCGAGCTTCCAAGGCAACGTCGAGGGCGCCATCGAACACGTGAAGACGCGCCTGGCCGAGGGTTGGACCGTGGCCGTGACGGCTCGCGGCACCGGCCTGGTCGAGCGCGCCGCCGACGTCCTGGCCGAGCGCGAGGTGGCTGCCCGCCCCGTCGACGAACTGCCCGCCGAGCCCGAGACCGGCATCGCCTATCTGCTGCAGGCCGACGCCGAGCACGGCTTCGAGGTGCCCGAGATCAAGTTCGCGGTCGTCAGCGAAACCGAGTTCTACGGCCGCACGGCGGGCTACGACTCGCGCGTGGTCAAGAAGCTCGCGTCGAGGCGCAAGAACGTCGTCGACCCGATGCAGCTCAAGGCGGGCGACTACGTCGTGCACCAGACCCACGGCATCGGCAAGTTCCTCGAGCTGTCTCAACGCCAGGTGTCCTCGGGCGGCCGCAACGCCGTCAAGACCATGCGCGAATACCTCGTCCTCGAATACGCGCCCTCGAAGCGCGGATATCCGGGCGACAAGCTGCTCGTGCCCACCGACCAGCTCGATCTGCTCACGCGTTATGTGGGCGGCGAGGCCCCCCAGCTCAGCAAGATGGGCGGCTCGGATTGGTCGCAGGCCAAGGGCAAGGCGCGTCGTGCGGTGCGCGATATCGCCGTCGAGCTCGTGAAGCTCTACTCGGCCCGCATGGCGAGCAAGGGGCACTCCTTCCCGCCCGACACCCCGTGGCAGCGCGAGCTCGAAGAAGCCTTCCCGTTCGCCGAGACGCCCGACCAGCTGACCACGATCGACGAGGTCAAGGCCGACATGGAGCGGCCCATCCCCATGGACCGCCTGCTCTCGGGCGACGTCGGCTTCGGCAAGACCGAGGTGGCCGTGCGCGCCGCATTCAAGGCCATCCAGGATGGCAAGCAGGTCGCCATGCTCGTGCCGACCACGTTGCTCGTCAAACAGCACTTCGAGACCTTCCAGGAGCGTTTCGCCGGGTTCCCCGTGCACCTGCGCGCCCTCAGCCGCTTCCAGACCGACAAAGAGGCCCGCGAGACGCTCGCCGGCATCACGCGCGGCGAGGTCGATATGGTCATCGGCACGCACCGCCTGCTCACCGACAACGTGATCTTCAAAGACCTGGGCCTCGTCATCATCGACGAGGAGCAGCGTTTCGGCGTCGAGCACAAAGACAAGCTCAAGAAGCTGAAGACCAACGTCGATATCCTCGCCATGAGTGCGACGCCCATTCCGCGCACGCTCGAGATGGCCGTCACGGGCATTCGCGAGATGTCCACGCTCGCCACGCCGCCCGAGGAGCGGCACCCCATTCTGAGCTTCGTGGGGCCCTACAACGACAAGCAGGTGGCCGCGGCCATCCGGCGCGAGCTGCTGCGCGAAGGTCAGGTGTTCTTCGTGCACAACCGGGTGTCGTCGATCAACCGCATCGCGGCGCAGATCGCCGAACTCGTGCCCGAGGCGCGCATCGCCATCGCGCACGGTCAGCTCGGCGAGGCTGCGCTCGAGCAGGTCGTCGTCGACTTCTGGGAGCGCAAGTTCGACGTGCTGGTCTGCACGACCATCATCGAGACCGGCCTCGACATCTCGAATGCCAACACCATCATCATCGACCGCGCCGACAAGTACGGCCTGAGCCAGCTGCACCAGCTGCGTGGCCGTGTCGGCCGTGGTCGTGAGCGTGCCTACGCCTACTTCCTCTACGACGAGAACAAGCCGCTCTCCGAGACCGCCCACGACCGTTTGTCGACCATCGCGGCCAACAACGAGCTCGGCAGCGGCATGCAGGTGGCGCTGAAGGACCTCGAGATCCGTGGTGCCGGAAACCTGCTGGGTGGCGAACAGGCCGGGCACATCGCTGGCGTCGGGTTCGACCTCTACCTGCGCATGATCGGTGAGGCCGTCTCCACATTCCGCGGCGACGTGGCCGAGGGGCAGACCGAGCTGCGGCTCGAATTGCCCGTCGACGCTCACATCCCCGAAGATTACGTCGACAGCGAGCGCCTGCGGCTCGAGGCCTACCAGAAGCTGTCTGCCGCATCGGGGCCCGCCGCCAAGGACGACCAGATCCAGCTCGTCATCGAAGAACTCACCGACCGTTACGGCGAGCCGCCCCTCGCGGTGCAGAACCTGATCAAGGTGTCGCGCCTGCGTCAGCGTGCACAACGAGCGGGGCTCAGCGACCTGGTCGCCATGGGCTCGAACGTTCGCGTGGCGCCGGCCGATCTGCCCGACTCGATCCAGGCACGCCTGCGCCGCATGTATCCGGGCGCGAAATACCTCGCCCAGGCCAACGCGCTTGTCGTGCCCATGCCGCGCGTCGGCGATCAGCCGCTGCCTGACGCCGACCTGATCGACTGGGTGACGCAGTTCTTGGGCGCCATCTTCCCCGACAGCAAGGAAACCGACGCGGCCACTCAGAACGCGGGCTGACGCGTCGGGGAGCGCCTCCGGGCGCTGGCTGGCGTGCCGAGGTGAACTGTGGCGAACGCTGGCTGGCATGCCGAGGTAGCCTCGGTCAAACGTTGGCTGGCGTGCCGAGGTGTACTGTGCCGGACGTTGGCCGGCGTGCAGAGGTGGCCTCGGCCGAACGCTGGCTAGCGTGCGTGGATGAGCGCCGCGGCAGCCTTCTGTCGACGGTGCTGCCGCGAGAGCAGGCTCACGAAGACCGCGGACAGCAGGATCGAGATCGTCGAGCCGAGCAGCACGGCCAGCGTGCCCTCATCCGCGACCTCGGGCTGGCTCGCAAAGGCGAGCTCGTTCATCAGCAGCGAGACCGTGAAGCCGATGCCCCCGAGCGACCCGGCGGCCAGAAGCGACAGCGGCGTCAGATGCGGGCGCTGACCCTTCGGCCCGAAGAAGCTCGCGATCCATCCGCCGAGGCCGATGCCGATCATCTTGCCGACCGGCAGGGCGATGAGGATGGCCCAGAACGGCGCGGCGAGCTCGGAAACGCCCACCTGCGGGATCGCGACGAGAGCGGCAGAGAACGCGAAGATCGGCAGCACGAAACCGTTGGTGACGGGCTCGAGCGCGTGCCGGGTGCGCATGGCCGGTTTCAGCGCCATGGCCAGACCGAGTGCCACACCCGCGATGGTCGCGTGCACCCCCGAGAGCAGCACGACGCTCCAGGTCAGCACGCCGACGACCAGCATGGCGGCCATGACGAACGGGCGCGCGCGGGTGTGCAGCTGACGACTCAGCACTCCGAAGAGCACGACGCCGACGACGGCCGCGGCCAGCAGAAGCAGGTTCGGCGATTCGGTGAAGAACACGGCGATGATGACGATGGCGATGATGTCGTCGAGGATCGCGAGTGCCAGGAGGAAGATGCGCAGGCGACCGGGCAGGCTGCGGCCGAAGACGGCGAGCACCCCGAGGGCGAAGGCGATGTCGGTGGCGGTGGGGATGGGCCATCCACCCTCGTAGCCCGAACCCGCCGTGACGATGAGATAGATGACGCTCGGCACGATGACGCCGCCAAGCGCCGCAATGGCTGGCCGGATGGCTTTCGCCACCGTGTTGAGCTCGCCCGCGACGAGCTCGTGCTTCAGCTCGATGGCGGCCACGAAGAAGAAGACCGCGAGCAGACCGTCGCTGATCCAGTGCCCGACCGAGAGATCGAGGGGCGTGCCGGGTATCGCGAGATGGGCGTCTTGCAGCCCCATGATCGCGGGGCCGATGGCGGTGTTGGCCAGGATGAGGCCCAGCGCGGCGGCGGCCAGGAGGAAGAATGCGGCGTAGCGCTCGGAACGAATGATGCTCATGTTTCTCCGATTTCCCGGAAGACGGGTTCGACGGCGGACTGAAGGAGACACGCTCCTGCCGACCAGACTTCCCGGCACACCAACCACCAGTCTATCGCGTGGCTAGGCTGGATGTCGGAGAGCCCCCGTCCCTATTCGAGGAGAACCATGGCATCCCAACCTGCTGGCAACACCCCGATGGAACGTCTCGTCGACGCCATGACCCAGATCCGCGATCGCTGTGTATGGACGCAGGCCATCGACCATGACGCCCTCGTGCCGTACCTCATCGAGGAAAGCTACGAACTCGTCGAGGCGATCGAGACCGGCACGCGAACAGAGCTCGTCGAAGAGCTGGGGGATGTGCTGTGGCAGGTGCTCTTCCACGCCGAGATCGCCTCGCGCTCGGGCACCGAACCGTTCGACCTGAACGACGTGGCGCAGGCTGTGCTCGACAAGATGGTGCCGCGGCATCCGCACGTCTTCGGTGACGAGGTCGCCACGACGCCCGAGGAGGTCATGACGCTGTGGTTCCGGGCGAAGGCCGCCGAGAAGTCCACGCGCACGAGCGTGCTCGACGGTATCCCGCGGGGGATGCCTGCGCTCGCCCTCGCCGACAAAGTTCTGTCCCGCGCGGCCAAGGTTGGGGTCGAGCCGCGCTCGGTTTCGTCCGAGACGAGGCCTGCTGGCGCCGCCGAGCAGGGTGAGCTCGAGCTCGGTCGCCAGTTACTCCGCCAGGTCGAAGAAGCTCGCCGCAGCGGCCGGGACGCCGAACGTGCCTTGCGCCTCGCCATCCGCGAACTCGAGGACGGCGTGCGATCGATCGAAGCGCGCTAGGCGATCCGGCTTCCCCGCGGCAATCGGTGCGCGGGTGTGCGGGTGCGCGCGACGCCCCACAGCAGGAGGCCGCCGCCGAGCAGCACGTGCAGCGCCAGGCCGACGAACCAGGACGGCACGGTCGAGTTGAAGGTCTGTTCCGGCGTAGGCCCGTTGTCGTAGAACTCGCCGCTGGCCCGCGTGCAATCGTTCGTCACGACCTCGCTCTCGGGCGGGATCTGGGCCGAGCGGACGCCGATCGCGAGACCCGAGAAGAGATCGCGGGGCTGACCGTTGCCGTCGAAGTCACCGGCCGCGGCATCGGCCAAAACGATATAGGGGTTCGCGGCGAGGATGGCCCAATAGCGATCGAATCTCGGCACATCGATCTCAGAGACCTCGGGCGGGAGGCAGACGGTATTGATGATGTCGCCGGTGTCGGGATCGACGTTCTCGTCGCTGTAGTCCAGCGAATAGTAGGTCTGCTTCTGCACGCTCTGGGTGGACACGCCACCGAGCGCGAAAGCGATGAGGGTGCCCACCGAGAGCGCAGCGACGACGAGATAGGTCACGGTGACCGAGAACAGAGGCCTCGTCAGCACGGCCGACAGGCCGACACCGATCGCCGCGACCACGGCGAGCTCGAGGGCGAGCACCACGAGCGAGACGACGATCGTGCGCGCGGACAGGTCGCCCGTGACGAACGCGATCAGGAGGAACGGCACCGAGACCACGAGGAAGGCGAGGGCCGTGATCCAGGCCGCGAGGAACTTGCCGACGACGATCTGCCCGGCGCCGACGAGCGTCACCTGCGTGGTGGCGAGAGTTCCGGCATCCCGGTCGCCATTCACGGCGTTCCCCGAGAGCGCGGGCACGATGAGTGTGCCGAGTAACAGCACGAAGTAGATGATGACGGAGTAGTAGGAGCCGCCACCGCCGCCGAACGAATCACCGCTGCCCGTGAGGATGCCGAGCGGCACGCTGACGAGCAACATGAGCACGACGAAGAGGCCGAGCAAGACGTAGAACGAGACGCCACGCACGCGCTGTCGCAGTTCGAGGCCGATGATGACCCCGACGCCGCCGAACCAGCTGAGACCGCGGGCGCGGGGTGCGTCGGCGCCGGGCGGGGGAGTGTGCGGCACGAAGCGGCCGGGTTGCGGTTCGGTGGCGGTCATCGTCGGCCTCCGCGGTCGGTGATATCGAGGAAGGTGTGTTCGAGTTCGCCGACGGCGGGCGCGAAAGCGCTGATCGATACGCCGCGGCCGACGAGGTCGGTGAGCAGGCGCGCGGCTTGCTCGTCGCCGCCCACCTTCACGAGCGTGCCGAGGTTGTCGGCCGAGATGTGGGATGCGGGCAGCCCGAGTGCGAGCAGCGCGTGCCCGAGCGGCGTGCCGGCCGAGGTCGCCCGGATGCGCCAGTCGCGCAGGCCGGATCGAGCCCGTGCCATCCGCTCGGCACTGACGGTGGCCCCCTGCTCGATGTAGACGGCGGCGTCGGCCATCTCGTCGAGTTCGGCGAGAACATGTGACGACACCAGCACGGTCTTACCCTGCCCGGCGAACTGGCGAACGAGTTCTCGCAGCGAGGCTCGGGCTCCCGGGTCGAGACCCGAGGCCGGCTCGTCGAGCACGAGCACCGAGGGGTCGTGCACGATGGCGCGCGCGAGCGACAGGCGCTGCTTCTGCCCGCGCGAGAGAGCGCGACTGGCCTGGCTTGCCAGGGGAACCAGGTCGACGATGTGCAGCAATTCTTCGGTGCGGCTGGATGCTTCGTCCCGCGGCATTCCGTACAGCGCGGCCGTCGTCGTCAACGCCTGGCGCACGGTGAGGGCGCCCCAGGAGCCGAGCGCGTCAGGCATCCACCCGAGTCGCCGCCGCACCTCGCGGGGTTGAGTCACCGGGTCGAAACCGGCCACCCGGATGCTGCCCTGTTGTGGTGCGAGCAGGCTCGCGAGCATGAGCATGAGGGTTGTCTTGCCCGAACCGTTCGGCCCGATGAGCGCCGTCACTGAACCGGGATGTGCCTCGAAGCTCGCGTCGCGCACGGCATGCACCGCCCCGAACGATCGCTTCACGTCTCTCACGATGATGCCCCCGTGCGGTGACGTGTCGTCGGATGTCGGGCCACGCCCGGTATCGACTTCGATGCTCACTCTTCCCCCTGCCGTCATCGGTCAGGCCGAGC
>Ga0308164_10003721_pt1 | contig 13494 bp, 14 predicted proteins | sample PhyTR2_FD_201031 | JGI IMG/M metagenome (GOLD analysis project Ga0308164, IMG submission 201031) | Phyllosphere microbial communities from UC Gill Tract Community Farm, Albany, California, United States - DLSLT.R2 | ecosystem: Host-associated > Plants > Phyllosphere > Unclassified | place: USA... | reverse complement strand
AATTCACTTTGAGTAAATTGGCATTTTAGCGCGGCTCAAAAAGCTAGGTTCAATAAACTAACTTCCGGTTTCTTTTTGGACTGTCTTTTTGAACCCTTTTGCTGGGTCAATTGGTCAAGTAGGCTGCAAAACTTACCAGGTCAATAAGTTACGGCTTTCTGGCCCTCACCCGAAACTGCTTACAGTAATTTTACCCCCTCGCTGCTATAAGAAGGCCTCCTTGGGCGTAGCCCGGGCCAGCATTACCCAGCAATAGGGCCGTGCGCACGCGCCAGTAGGGGTCGGGCTGGCGCTGAGCGGCCGCCCACGCCTGCTGCCAGCAGGCGCGCGCTTGCGCATGTTGGGCGGTGCCCCAGTAGGCGCGACCTAGTTGGCTAAATGTTAGCACCTGCAGCCACGCATTTTGCCGGCGGCGCGCCTGGGCCAGCACCGACTGCAGCGTAGCGCGCGCCGCCGCCCGGTGCCCGGTAACTAGTTGCGTGCGTGCTACGGCCACCTGCCCAGCCAGTAGCCCGGTCGAGTCGTGCAGTTGCCCAGCTAGAGCCGTCGCCGCGGCGGCTAGCGAGTCTTGCTGAGCAGCGGGCACCTCCTTCTCCCAGGCTAACGCCCACAACGCCTGCTCGCGCGCTTGACTGAACAGCGGTTGCTGGCCTAGCTCAGCCTGCAACCGCTGTAAGCGGCGCGATTGGGCTAAGCTGACGCAAGGAAAGCAAAAGGGTAAGAAAAGTAGCAACAGCGAGCTCATTAGCTCACGTCTGCTTCGGTGAGCGCTGCGCATAACGGACTAGTGCAAGGTACGATGCGAAAGCTCCACTATAAAAAGCAGCTATAGCGACTACCAGGCCTAGCCACGTGGAACCAACTAGGTTTACCGCAGCTTCTTACTAACCCGTTGCCCATTTACTTCGACTCAATAAAGCGCACCTTACTGATGCACCTAGACGAGCCAACGGCACCCCCGTTTTTAGCTCACCAAGGCACTTGGCGCCGATTTTCTGAGCCACCCACTCCACGACCTACTTGCTGAGCCTTCACTCATGCTGCCAGGTGGTCATCAATACGTTGGTGTACAGCGATCATTCTGGCTAGTGTGTTAAGCTAAATCACTATTTTGTTGCCCTTCAGGTTGAAGGGATACTAGCGTACTTGCTCGCAGAGGAAGACGTACCCATTGGTCACGCTGACTCGGCTGGCATCAGGCCCGGCCCCAGCCTGCGTGGTAGAAAAGCTGACAACCCGGTAGCCACTCTGCGCGACGAAGTTGATAATCGAAGCTGGAGAAGCAGGCATAGGCACCTTCGCGTACTTCTTATTCAGTTCCGCTTCGCTCAGATTAGCTAAGCCCCGACCACCAGTATCGAAGGTGGCTTGCAGAAAGGTCGTACCTAACCTATTCGCCCCCCAGTTCACTGTCACCAGTATCAGTTGAGGCGATGAAACACCAGCCGCAACGACCGCAGCGGTCGTGGTTTGGGCCTGAGACTGCCCCACTAGGAGGATGGCAAAAAGGGAGGCAACTATCAAAACCCGGCGAAAGTGAACGAAGCGCATATCCTGATAGTGGAAAAGGAAAGGAAACTAGTCACCGTCGTAGGTAGACGGCGAAAGCAAGTGCGATTACCCAAGCCAATATACGAGGCTTCTGACAGGCGCAATTTACTAATCTATTGTGTCTAATGCTATCTTGCCTCTATGAATAATTGCTCGCTGTTCTCACGTATTGTAATGCTGTTTACACTGACTGCTATGTTCAGCAATTGTAGCCGAACCAAGCAGGAAGATCCTAAACCCAAAGAATACACGGTGCAGGTGCGTGTTACAGGTCGTAATATGTTAGATGGTTCGGCCATCATTAACTCTACCTACGACTATGCGGGAGCAAAAGGGGCACCTGTTGAGAACCCAGTCATTGCGCGCATCTACGCCACGACGGTAAATGAGACCTACAACCTTGGAAAGTTCGGCCCAGCTGACCGAATACGCGCGCGCGTAGAGATGGGCGCAAATTCAAGCGAGTCAATTCTTACTGCCGAGATTGTAGTAGATGGGGTAGTGAAAAAGACTTGCTTCGTGAAGGGAGGCGGCGTATTTGAGTCGTGTGAACTTGTAACAGATAGCCTATAAGCTCTTGAGGCCAATGCGGGAGAGCTGTTGCAAGGAAAATAATCGCTCATTTGCGTGAATGGCTGCATTGGCTTGCTTGGGCAGGTGCAAGAGTAACCTTGCTGCTCAGAGGAATTCCCAGAAACTGACTCATGAATTAGCGCTTACAAAACGCTCGGTGAAAGAGAGTTTCGTGAACGCTTAACCATCCAAAAAAGGCTCGTTTCCTGGGCTATTCTGAAGAGTGGCCTAGCCACTCCGGTAGTGCAGAAGTAGCGAGTTGTTTGGCTCCACCGATTTTTGGAAGCCTCCCGATTTACATAATGCCTCACCCTTAGGCGTTCTGAACCTCAACCAGCCTACTGGCTCAGCGTAACCGGCGTTCACTTAACGAGCATTGGCAGGACTAGGGCGTCACTATAGTAATCTGGCGCAACGGATTCTGCGTTCTGAAAGCGTAGTTCTTAGCAATTTTCAGGTTCCCCACAATGTCGCCAAGCAAGTTGCCGTCATAGGCTTGTAGGCGTTGCTCCGCGAGAACCAACGTGTATTTGTAAAAGGTGCTGTCGTTGACGTAGAGCAAACAATAGCCCCGGTAGGCGACGCCCTCTTTCGTTAGCTGGACGTTGCGTTCGAAGGCAAAGTCCCGCTCAAATACTAGTTTTTTAAGGGTATCGCGCCCGACAGCGAAGGAGGCGAAGGTGCTTTGGGCGGCTCGTTGACCCAGCTCTTCGCTTGCTTCCCGGCTGTCCCCTTCCCGCTCAAAGCGCACAAACGTCAAGCCCTCTTGGTCACCCTGCTTCTTGCCCGGGGTGAGGACGAGGGTGTGGCCCTGCTCCGTTGCCTGCCAATCCGGGGGAAGAGCAAGAAACTCGTCGCCATCTTGAAACCCTTTCCAGTCGGCGAGCGCGGGGCTAGTCTTTCGTTGAAAGGAATAAGTTGTTACCTCGATGGTATTAGCTGGCGTCGTAGGTGCACGGGCAGGAGTGTTGGGCTGGCACTGAACTAGGCCCACCGTCCCTAACAAGGAGCACGCGAATCGATACAAGGGAAAGCGCTTCACGGGAAATGGTAGGGGCTCTTGACGGAAGAGCCGGCTCTGAAAGAAGGGCAGGCAACGTTGACCCTAGGCTCTTAGGCAGCAGGTAAGCTCGTCCTCGTCGAAGGTAAGCTTGCGGCCGCACGGTCGACTAAGCGCTGGACCTGCTTTTGGGAGAAGGCCCCGCCCCTTCTAGCGGTAAAGCCGAGCGCATTCAATTCGCCCGCGATGGTCTCACAACTGAGCCCCTGCGCCCGCCGAGCCAGAATGAGTGCCGTAGCCTGCCGGATCCCCCCATGCTCACGGGCATTGCGCTGCCGGGCCTCCAGGCCCAATTGCCGGGCATCCTCGGTCAGGTTGGCCGGCGTGCCGAGTTGCGCGCCCCGCGCCTTCTTGGCTTTTAGCGCATCCTTGGTGCGCTGCGAGATGGTCTCGCGCTCGTGCTGGGCGATGACGGCGAAGAGCCCCACGGTAAGGGTATTGGCGTCGGGCATGTCGCAGCACGCAAACTGCACCCCCGAGTCACGCAGGGCCAGGATAAAGCCCGCGTTTCTACTTAACCTATCCAACTTCGCAATGAGCAACACCCCACCCACCGCCCGCGCCGCGGCAATGGCCGCCAGCAATTGGGGCCGCTGATTCTTCTTCCCGCTCTCCACTTCCACGTACTCCCCTACCGGCGCGGCCCCCTGCAGGAAACTACTCACGGCCGCGCGCTGCGCTTCCAGTCCAAGCCCCGAGTTGCCTTGCTTTTGGGTGGAGACGCGGTAGTAGGCGAAGTAGGCGGGCACGGGGTAGAAAGGGTAGTTTCAAGCGAAGTTACCGCCGAAAGACATTTTGTAAACGGACGTGTCTGTTGCAGAACTCAGGTCAAAATGGAGGGGTTACTCGGCGGCTTGGCGGTGGGCGTGGATAACGACACCGCGGTGGCGCAGGTACTTGTAGAGGGTGACTTTGGAGATGCGCAGGCGCTTGGCAATCTCGTTGACGCCGAGCGTCTGCTCGCGGTAGAGGGTCTCGGCCACGATGGCCGTGCGCTCCGCCTCTTCGCTGAGGCCCCGCCGGCGCCCACCCACCCGGCCCCGGGCACGGGCCGAGGCCAGCCCAGCATGCGTGCGCTCGCGGATGAGCTCGCGCTCAAACTCGGCCAGCGAGGCAAAGAGATTAAACACGAGCCGGCCCTGGGCCGAAGTGGTGTTGATGGCGTCGGTGAGCGAGACCAGCCCCACGCCCTGCTGCTGCAGCTCGCCCACCACCTGGAGCAGGTGCTTGAGCGAGCGCCCGAGCCGATCGAGCTTGTAGATAGTGACCGTGTCGCCCGGGCGCAGCCGACTCAGCAGTTCGTCGAGTTCGGGGCGGCTGGCGCGGGCGCCGGATACCTTCTCCTGGTAGATGCGTTCGCAGCCCGCCTTCGTTAAGGCATCGAGTTGGAGTTCCAGGTTCTGGTCGCGGGTCGAGACGCGGGCGTAGCCGATGTTCATGGGGTAAAAGTACAGGGTATGCGTCACGAAGGTACCCTTGTTTGTACCTTGATTGCTGAACAGGTTCACTGTACCAAATCAGCCGGTTTTCCGCCCTGGTTGTCGGGGGCTAGGAGCGCGGGCTACTTGTACAGGTGAACCCTCGTTTGACTGTACTCAACTTTCCCTCCCCACCAGCCATTCGTCCTACGCCGATGCAGGGTCACAAGCACTTCGTCGATAAAGTCGTCCTACGCTTTCGCTTGTCCGAGCGCGTGCCCAAGCAGAACCTGTATCGTCGGCTCGGCGAGTTGCTCGACTGGGACTTCTTGTATGAACAGACCCAGGCTCTGTATAGCCACACGGGCCAGCCCTCGCTCGACCCAGTTGTGTTCTTCAAGCTCGTGCTGGTAGGCCGCCTGGAAAACATCGCCAGTGACCGCCGCCTCGTCGAGCACTGTGCGTTACGGTTAGATATTCTCTACTTCTTGGGCTACGAAGTCGATGAGGACCTGCCTTGGCATTCGACTATTAGCCGCACCCGCCAGCTCTACCCGGCGGCGGTCTTCGAGTTCCTGTTTGAGCATGTCTTCGCCCAGTGCGTGGCGGCCGGCCTGGTGAGTGGCCACACGCAAGCCGTAGACTCCGCCCCCGTCAAAGCCAACGCCTCGTTGGAAAGCTTGTGCGAAAAGCAGGCTGGGCCGCTACCGGTCCCGGGCTTAGTGGTGGCGGGGCAGTCCGCTCCCCCGCCGAGCGCCCCGGTGGCGGCCGCTCTTCGGTCCGCGCCGGCCCATCAGCTCCGCTATGAGGCCGCTCGGCAAGCGAAACGCCAGCAAGAAACCGGTCGCCCGTTAGGCGCCCGTAATCCCAAAGCCCGGCTGCTCAGCAACAAAACGCACTACAGCCCCACCGACCCCGACGCGCGCATCTCGGTCAAGCCCGGCAAAGCACGGGCCCTTAACTATCTCTGTAGTCTAGCCGTGGACACCGCTACGGGGATCATTAGCCAGGTGCAAGCCGATTTTGCTGACTCCCGCGACAGTTTGCATCTGCCGAGTTTAGTGGAGCGCTTGCACGGACGCTTGCGACGCCATGGGTTAGAACTACGCGAGCTGGTAGCGGATACCGGCTATTCTAATGGCTTTAATTATGCCTTCTTAGAACAGCGCGGCATCACACCCTGGATTCCCACCTTTGGGGCCTACAAACCCGAGGTGGCGGGCTTTACTTATCAGGCTCAAGCAGACGAATACCGCTGCCAGGCCGACAAGCCCTTACCTTTTCGCAAGTACCGGGTGAGCGCGGATGGCGCGTGGATGAAGCTCTACCGCGCCGAATACCGCGACTGTCAGGCCTGTTCGTTGAAGGCCAAATGCGTACCCAGCGCCGAGTATAAACAACTCGTGCGCTCCGCCTTTGATGCGGCGTATCGGCGGGCCTGGCAACGGCAGCGCACGCGCCAAGGGCAGCACATGCGCCGGGTCCGGCAAGGCACGGTGGAACCCGTGTTCGGCAACCTGCTCCAGCATTACGGCTTGCGACGAGTGAACACCAGGGGCCAGGCATCCGCCCATAAGACGATGCTAATCAGCGCCATTGCCTACAACCTCAAGAAACTGCTTAAGCAACAGCCCAAGCAACTCGTTAGTCTAGCCCTGGCTCTCCAGCCAGCCTCGCTACAGCTGCTTAAGCGCCTTTTCGAGTGCTATTTGAGCGAGCAGCCCTTTCTTTTTGAGTACTCGCTTAATTGAGTGCTAATTGAAGCTGGGTTCTGCAACAGCCACGCTCGTTTAGAAAATGTCTTTTTCGCCAAAAGCCTCCTTTTAAGCCTTCGTTTAAAAAATGTCACAAGCGGCTGCTTCCCTATTTTACGTGCTGTAACCGGTAGCTTAGTGACTAAGTCAGGCAACTTGCTGAGCTTGTAACGCTACTGTAATCCATCATCAATTAACGTTGTAAACGCAGCTGTCACGTTTTAGGAGGTTCGTTTAAGAAATGTGACAAGATTCATCTTCCGAGAATGGATGTAGACTACTGCCTACTTTATAACCTACGCTTACAGCGAGTATGAAGCCGTTTAGTCGCTTTTACCCGGCGGCTGGCTGAAACGTCTGCACTTGCGCTTCCCAGGTAACGGACCAATCACAGAGTTCCGCCAATAAAGGCGCGATGCTTTCCCCAAAGGGGGTCAGCGAGTATTCGACGTGGGGCGGCACCTCCGCGAAGACCCGTCGGTGCACCAAGCCGTTGGCTTCTAATTGCCGCAGACTTTGGGCCAGCATCTTGGGTGAGACCCCGCGAATTTGCCGTTGCAACTCGCTATTGCGCTTCGGCCGCTGCGTCAAAGCCAGTAAAATCAGCAGTAGCCATTTACTGGCCAATAGATTTAAAGCTTGGTGAACGACGCAACTCGCGTCTAGATTCGACTTGGCGTCCAGCCAGCTGCGTAATTTTTGCTGGGCCGCTACTTTTTTTTCTTCGTTTGCGCTCATTGGAGTCATTTCTTACTAAAAAGTACCTACTATACTTTTTAGTGCCTACTTTCTTTTCGATAGTAAAGAACGGACTTTTGCGGCATGACGACTCCTTTTGCTCTGCTGACGCCCGTTAGCCCGCCTTCTTCGGCGCCCCTGGCCCAAACCGCCCAGCGCGTGTTTCAACACCTGCTGCTCGGCTTTCAAACAGCGGATTTACCCGCCGTGCTCGCCTGTTTTACCGAGGAGGCGACCATCGAGTACCCCTATGCACCACAGCTGGGCACGGCCGCCCGCTTACAAGGCCAACCGGCCATTAGCCACTACCTGCACCATGCCTTGCAGGGGATGCCCGCGCTCGTCTTCAGCCAGCTGCGCCTGGCCCATGACGTGGCGCAGGGCGTTCATTGGGCCGAGGTGCATTGCGAAGCCCCAGTGCCCGGCACCGACCGCACGTACCGCCAGGACTACGTGATGCGCTTCGAGCTGCGCGGCGAACAGATTCAGCACTACCGCGAATACTGGAACCAGCTCGCCGCCCGTGAGGCGTTTGGTGGGGAGGCGGAGGCCCAACAGCTCTTTACTCCTTCCAATACCACTATTTAACGTCCTCCTTATGCGTATTGTCATTGGCGCGGCTGCCGGCAACATCGGTCGCCGCGTCGCCGAGCAGGTCTTGCAAGCCGGTGGCGAGGCGGTGCTGCTCGTTCGCAACCCAACCTCCCTACCCGCTGCGGTAACGGCCCACGCCCACGCCCACGTCGTCACCTTGGACCTTACCGACGAGGGGGCCGTCGTGGCCGCTGCGCAGGGCGCGGATGCCTTGTTCTGGCTGGTACCGCCCCCCCCCCTGCACGTGTCCGATTGGCCCCAGTGGTACCAGACCATCGCCGCCGCGGGGGCCGCCGCGGTCCGCACGCACCAGATTCCCCACGTCGTGCTGGTTTCCAGCCTGGGCGCGGGGATGGCCCCAGGCCTGGGAACGGTTTCTTATGTGGGCGAGCTAGAGCGGCAACTCAACGCCACGGGGGCCCACGTGGTGGCCTTACGCCCCGGCTACTTTATGGAAAACTTCTTAGCGCAGGCCGCCGCCATTCGCACCCAGGGCGTGGTCCAGTATCCGTACGCGGAAGACCACGACATTCCGTTCATCAGCGTGGCCGACATTGCCGCCGTGGCGGCGCAGTATCTGCTGCACCCACAATGGGCTGGGCAGTGGACGCGCAACCTGATGGGCCCCGCTAACCTCACGCTGCCCGCGTGCACGGCGCTCCTGGCGCAGGCCTGGGGACAACCCGTGCGGTACCAGCGCCAATCAGCCGCGGACTTACAGCAAACCTTGGGACAATGGGGCCTTACGGCCTACGCTCAACAAGAAATGACTGCCTTATTTCAGGCCTTGGGGGACCCCGATGGGGCGTATGCTACCCCGCGAACGGCGGAGGCCTACACGCCCACGAGTTTCCAGGAGTTTATAGGGACTCACCTACTCCCGCTTTTCCAAGCCAGTAGCTAATATCAGGTAAGCTAACCACCTATTAACTAGGGCAATTAGTAAAAGGGGCTGTTACTGTTTTCTAAGCAGTAGCAGCCCCTTTTTATGGGTTGTGAAAGACCAGTTCGCTAATAGTCGGGTTTATAACATTAATTAAACCCATGACTAATTAATGTTATAAACTCCGCTGTCACGTTTAGCAAGGCTCGTTTAAGAAATGTGACAAACACCTTTTCCAACTCGTACAGTCTACTTAAGGAATCAAAACGGAGAACCAACAGGAGCGCAAGAGTGCCCCCTGCCTGACCCGCGTACGTAATTGATTGGCGGTTACTGCGGGAAGCACTGCTGCAAGACACCTTGTATTTTCTCGCGGGTTAGCGGCTTGATCAGATAAGCATCGACCAGCAGGTGCTGGGAACGAGCGTGGTCTAGCGAATAGTCCGAGCTAGAGAGTAGCGCTATGACTGGGCGCGGACTAGCGAGCGGCAACTGGGCGTAACGCTTCAGGAAGTCCACGCCATTGAGTACCGGCATGTTCAGGTCGAGCAGAATAAGGGCCGGCGGGGCACTAGCCTTGGCGAGCGTGTCAAGCGCTTGCTGGCCATCCTCGGCCACGAGCACTTGCGCGGCAATCCCCATCGTCGTGACTAGGAGCTTATGGAGGAAATTGGCGGTGCGGTCATCATCGACCAGCAGCACGCTAGATAGCAAAGGCATAGGGCACAGAAACAAGAAGCCGGCGCGCTAGGCGCGGAACGTCACGGTGAACGTGGTACCTACGCTGGGCTCGCTACGTACGGCAATAGCGGCACCCCCGTTCTCAATCAGGCGCTTGATCATGTAAAGCCCCACGCCCGACCCTTCGACGTGCGTGTGCAGGCGTTGAAAGACTTGAAATAAGCGCCCTTGCTGGGTCTGGTCTAACCCTAAACCGTTGTCCTGTACGGCCAGTACGACCGCGTCGGCCTGCTGCTCAGCCCGGATCCACACCTGGGCCGGTCGGTCAGGCGCGCGGTATTTGACCGCATTGCTAAGCAGATTATAGACAATCGAGCGCAGGTTAGCCGGGGTAAAGGGAACGTGCAGATCGGCCGGCACCAGCCAGTGTACGGTAGCTCCGGCCGCCTGTATCTCGGGGGCTAGGTCCTGGCAGACTGCCTCTAGGAGCGCCCCTAACGCGACGGGCTCAACCGGGCCGCTTTGGCTCTGCTGTAAGCGCACTAGGTCGGTGAGTTGGGTGATGGTGAAGCGGAAGCGCCCGACCGTGTCCTGCAGCAAGCGCAGCAGCTCGGCCACTAGTTCCGCTTGCCGTACCTCGGCCGGCAGCACCTCGTGGAGGGCCAGCAGTAGCCCCTCTACATTGGTAATCGGCGCTTTGAGGTCGTGCGAGGCCGTATACACAAAGGTATCCAGGTCTGCGTTGGTGCGCCGTAGCTGCCCATTGGTGTCGTGCAATTCCTGGGTGCGCGCCTGGACTCGGTCCTCCAGCTCCTGGTTAAGCGCTTCGACCTGGTGGCGGGTGCGCACCTGTTCGCTCACATCGTAGGTGAAGTCGAGCACGCCATCGAGCTGACCGTGTACATCGCGCAAGGGGTGCAGGGAAATGTTGAGAAAGACCTGCACCGGCTGCCCGGTGCCGTGAAAGTCGAACCAGCCTTCCATTTCGCGCAGGTATACGGGTTCGCCCGTCTGATACACCTGATCAAATAAGGCCACTACGCCGAGCGCGACGGCCTCTGGGGTGCCCTCGCGAAACGGAAGACCCAGAAAGGAGCGGTGCGGGAATAGGCTTTGGTAGGCCGGGTTGACAAACTGGTAGATATGGTCCGGCCCCTGGTAGACAGCAATGTAAGCCGGCATGTGGGTGAGCACTTCCAGGAAGCGTTGGCGCTGCTGCTCGGCCTCGGCGCGCGCCGCGTGCTCAAACGCTTGGCTCTCGCGCAAGGCCTGTTCGACCTGGCTGCGGTCTTGGTCGCTGGTATCAGTAAAGCTGACCAGTAAATGTGCCCCGCTGCGCCGGGCACTGAATCTAAAGTAGTTATCTAGCCCGTCGGCCTGATAATTAACCTCATAGGTGCGATGTTCACCCGTTTCAAACACCTGCTGGTAATACTGAAAAACACCCTCCGCGAGCGCGTGGGGAAAGCGGCCGAGTAGCGTGCCACCTGGCTGCTCGCCGAGGCCCGTCATGCGCTGGGCAGCGGGGTTGAGGTATTCGATGGCGAAGTCTAGAATACGCCGGCCTTCGGGGCCGTAGACGGGGCGCACTAGGTGAATGCCCGTGAGCGAGACGTCTAGCAAAGTCAGCCAGTCTTGAGCCGTAAATAAGTCGGAGAGGGGAACTGCAGGAGCAGACATAAGGAGTAACCGCTAAGCAGGCGCTGGGCGAAGGTAGGGACCTGTGACGCACGCCGCTTACCCGAGGCTAGAGCTGCCACTACGAGCGCGCCGCCTCCGAGAGGTGGAATAGCGTTCAGCGGGTTTTAGAAGGCCTGTATACAAAACCTGACAAGCTCCGTACACTATAATCCACCAGGTAAAGTGTGTCCTAGAACGCACGTTATATAAAATAGCCCCCTCCGCATCAGGTAAGGGGTATAAAATAAGCGGTGGAAAGTAACTACGCCTACGCAGTAGCTAGCGCCCTAGCGCTATTTTTGGGGCCTACTTAGTCGGTTGTGGTATGGGTGTGCAACGCTTTATGATGGTAGTGGATCAGACGCCGGTGTCCACACCGCCCACCAAGTACTTGACGACGCATGCGCTGAAAGAGCGGGGTTGGACCGCGACGATGATTGCCGCGTTGCTGCCCCGCCCTGATGCGGCACGCACGGCTTACGTTCACCTGCCCGGCAACTCCCTAGTCAAACTTTATTTGCGCGCACGTGTGGAGGAAGTGGAACTCAGCGAGGAGTTCTTGATCTACCAGGAAAAAGCGGCTAAAGCGAAGGGGCGGCGTGGATCCGCCGCGCGTACGGAGCAACACCAAGCCCTGCTAAAACGGTGTGTGCAGGCCTTCCGCCCGACCTACAGCTGGTCCGAGCGCTGGTGCCAGCGCTCGGATTGGCAGTTGAGTTTAGGCGACGTGGGCGCCTTTTATGAGCGGTGGGCCCCCAAGTTCACCGACATGGGCCACACGGCCCGTCAGCGGGTGCTCGCTGCCTTGCACGAGAAGAATCGGCGGTTGTTCAGCAAGCGTTTTCCCGGGGTAACGACTGGTCCACAGCGCCCCCCGAAACTCAAGAAGCTGGCCGCAAAAAATACCCCGATATCGAATGGTTTATAATAGTACAACCGCTGCATATTGCGCGGAATACTATTTTATACTATATTGATTAGTAGTTAGTTAGCCGCCCAAATAGCCGGGAATGTACTCTTCAAGAGCGCCATCGTCGCGGCCGCTACATTCTCCCCAGGCTTGGCCTTCGTTTCAAAGTCACGTAGGATTGGGTAGGTCTCTTTTAGGAGCTTAGTCAGCTGCTCCTCTCCTACTATCACGTCGAGTACTTTCTTGATTTGGGCCTGCGTCAGCTTAAGCTTTTGCAAACGTGTCTGCACCTTTTGTTGCAAAGGTGTTAACTCCGATGCTAGAGCAAATGTAGTGCCTTTTTCCAGCGGGAGCATCAGCTGCTTATGCTTTGGCTTCACATTACTCTTGATGTGAAACTCTACCGCATCCACACTGCGGCCCAACTTATGTTCAACGTAGCTGATATCGAAATTCAGCCCATTAAGCTCATCTACCGCAGGTTTCAGTACACTGCGCCGATACTCAGTGAACTGCTGATATGTGTTCAGACCGGTGGTCAGTTCGCGCAGCTTATCAACCTGAACAGTAACTGGTGAGCGGAACTCCCATGACTTAAGTAGCCAATAAAATCGATGGGTGAGCGTGCTCTTAATACTAAGCAAATCACCTACTTGGCCCAAAGTGAAGTTATCTACCAAATTAGTAAGGTAAGGCAACACATCATCAGAGAAATAGCCTGATAAAGTACCCTGTCCGCTATCCAATTTAAGCGAATGTACTAGTGGCACTAGATGCAAGTCTTGCTTTCGATTGGGCATAGGCAATTCAATGCGAACAGCATCCAGACCCTTCATAGCTGCATGCAGCTGATTGTACCCTCCACCACCCAGCTGTGTAGGGCTAGCCAAGTCACTCAACGGCACCACAATTCGCCTGCTATCAGTTTCTTCTCTCGTTAGACCTTGTAAAAGCAACACAAAGATTCGTGCTTCAAGTAATGTCATCGCCCAAGGTCTTTCCAAGAGCACATTGCTTTGCGCAACTGTTGCCGGACGCTGACCAGCTACGGCTGGTGTCGTTGGAATGTGTCGAGGTAAAACGGTAAGTAACTCACCTGCATCTTGCTTAGCTTTCACTACAGCCTCGTATGCTTCTTCTTGCGTGTCAAAATAGCCTAGACTTTTTGTCTTACCATTTAACCGGCCTTGCGCCTTCCATCGTCCGCGAGTCTTCTCGAAGGTGGTACCTGGGTAAGGATTAATCGGCATAAGTAACTGATTAGGAACGCTGCAAGATAGTCAGGATAATCGAATTGAGATACGAAATACCCTGAGATATTTTTACTATCTCAAGGGATAATCGGTACTATCTCAGGGGATAATCGGTACTATCTCAAGGGATAATCGGTACTATCTCAGGGGATAATCGGTACTATCTCAGGGGATAATAAGTACGATTTCACGCTTATTATCTTTTGATTTTCAATTGGTTATGCCGCCCTTAATAAGTTAATAGTATTAATAAAAAAATAAGGAATGAGGCTTCCTTTTTTTTGAGATAGTTAAGGGATAATCAGTACTATCTCAGGGCAACAATTGCTTCGGATAGTTAAGGGGTAACCAGTACTATCTTAAAGCAACGATTGCTTCGCACACTAAGGGGGCGGCCGA
>Ga0308164_10003720_pt1 | contig 13496 bp, 11 predicted proteins | sample PhyTR2_FD_201031 | JGI IMG/M metagenome (GOLD analysis project Ga0308164, IMG submission 201031) | Phyllosphere microbial communities from UC Gill Tract Community Farm, Albany, California, United States - DLSLT.R2 | ecosystem: Host-associated > Plants > Phyllosphere > Unclassified | place: USA... | reverse complement strand
TGTCGCAGTTTCAGGGTGCTACTGGCTCTGTCGTCACTGAAAGCTGCCAGTCCGATTTTTCTGAGATTACGACGTTGATGACGGGTCATCGGTCGCAAAAAAACGGTCAGCGCCGAGATGAATGAGTTTCTGAAGGTGAGAAGCCAGAGAGTGGACGCGAATGACCGCAACTGGGTCTATTAGCTGTCCGGGTTTCTACTCAGCACGACGTCAATAACACTGCCGTCGCGATACTGCACGACCGCGACGACCCGACCGTCACTTGTGGTGGGTAGGGTGCCCCGTCCCGTCTCTTTCTCGGCTATCTCCCGCATTATCGCTATCGGGATGATGGGCAGTCCGGCTGCTCGCAGTTTCACCAAGAGATCGTGCCGTTGAGGATTCACGGCTACACCTGCCTCCGTCACCACGACGTCCACGGAGGCGCCGGGCGTCGTGACACATTCTACGGAGGTCACGATCTTTGGGTTACCCTTCGCGCGCAAGCGAGTGGTGATAATCGTAAGCTTGGCTCCTGCGGCGGTGTCGGAGTGACCGCCGGAGCCACCGATAATCCTACCGCCCCGACCGCCGTGACGTTCACGTTAAAATCAAGGTCCACTTCCGCAGCACCCAGGATCATGGCGTCGAGCCGATGCGCATTGGCATCCCAACGGTCGGGGTTCGCATACAGCGAAGCCGACATCGATCGATGGTCTGCATCGACCCGATACGACGCCACGGCAGCCAGGTCGAAGCATTGCACGTCATACAACGTGTCGAACAAACCTTCGTGCAACATGTCGACCAGAGCGCCAGTGATTCCGCCTGCAGCACCCCCCCCTTTGATGGCGCGGGAGCGCATGAGGGTGGCCAGTTCGGAAGCAACCGCCAGCGAGGTACCGCCGGCGCCGGTCTGGAAGCAAAAACCGTGTTCGAAGGCCGGAGGCCTCTGTGACGCGCGCCGCCATCGCCGCGATTCTCAAGGACGCCGGATCATCTGTTATCCGCGTCGTGCCTGACACGATCCTCGATGCGTCACCGATGGAGGGCACGATTACGACTTGGTCGACTTCGCTCCCTGAGATGTCGATCAAGGTAAGTTCCTCGTCTAACAGGTTGTCGGTAATCGCCACGACGTGCTTCGCGAAGCGAGCGTCGACCATCGCATAGCCTAAGGGACCACACGCGGCTGGGCCGATTGCGCCGGTAATGTTTCCGTGCCCATCGACGGAAGGATCGGCGATGAAGGCGGCGTCGATCGGCAGTTCACCGGTGGCAATCGCGCGTGCCCGACCGCCGTGGGTCTGCAGGACGGCTGGATAGCGCAGTTCACCATCCGAAATGGCGCGCGCCACGGGGCCGGAGACATAGCCGGCGCTGATCCGGGAAATGACGCCGCTGCGGATGTGCTCGACCAACGGTGCATGCACCGGAAAGATCGAAACCGCAGCGACATGGATGTCCCGCAGTCCGAGTTCCGCAATAACGTCCATCACAGCGCGCATCACGTCGTCGCCGTCGCGGAGATGATGGTGGAACGACACGGTGGCACCGTCCTCTATTCCGGACGCGATCACCGCCTCGCCCAAGGAATGGCTGAATCGGACGGGTTGGAACGATCGCCCGCTCGACTTGGGTTTTCCAACGCGGAACGGCCGAACCGGTCCGTAGCCGTCGATATGGTCAGGCAGAGGCGGTCGGGCCGATATGTTCATGATGCGCCCCGAGGGACGCCACTGGCATTGTGCAGGATACGGAGCGCGCGTTCGATCACCGGTCGATCCACCATCTTCCCGTCCAGAGCGACCGCGGCGCGATGACCGACGTCTGCCGCCGCTTTGACGCGCTTAGCCCAGGCGAGTTCCTCTTCGGTCGGCATCAACGCAGCCAGCGTCGGGGTGATCTGGGCAGGGTGGATGCACATTTTCGCTCCGAAGCCGGAGCGTGCTGCCGCAATCATCGCCGCCTGGACCACCTTAGGATCGCGGAATTCCGGAGTGACTCCATGAATGGGCGATGGAAGTCGTGCCGCTCGTGATGCGAGTACGAGCTGCAGACCGAACGAGGACAGCAAGTCTTCGTCGCCGATGCCGAGATCAAGCGCAAGGTCGATAGTACCAAAGGCCAAACGGCATACGCCTTCGGTCGCGGCGATGGTCTGCACGGCGGCCATCCCTGATGCGCTCTCGATCAGCGCCACCACGGGGCAGGCGGCAACGGTACGATCGAGCCCGCTACCCGGCTCCGCCTTCGACAACATGAAGCCGAGAACGCCCGGGCGACCGGCGATTGCCAGATCGCCATCGAACCATGGCGTTCCGGCATCGTTGATCCGCACCAGTACTGGGTGGGCGGGATCGAGCTTCTGAATCAACGCCGCGCGCGCTCCGACCTTGTCCTCGGGCGCCACTGCGTCCTCCAGATCGACGATGACGACATCGGCGCCGGACGTCAGCGCCCTGCCAAAGCGTTCAGGCCGAGTTGCTGGTACGAAAAGGAAAGTGCGGGCGTCGCTGATCCGTTCGATGGCGTCACGCTGCATCGGACGTTCCGAAAGCCTCAAATCCAAGCTCGGCCATGATCGCGTCCGTGTGCTGCCCCAGCGAAGGCACCGCAGCCATGTACGCATCGTCGCGTCCTGGCGGTAGCAATGCAGGGATCGGTCCGACCGGAGTCTCCACATCCACCCAGCGCTCTCGTGCAGCAAGCTGTGGATGCGCCCACAGCCCCGCCATGTCGTTCACGCTCGCATTGGCGATCTTCGCTGCGTCAAGACGAGACAGCACCTGGACGATCGACAGGCTGCTAAAGGTTTGCGCGATTATCGCCGCAAGGTAGGCACGATGTTCGGAGCGGCGCGAATTCGTAATGAAGCGCGGGTCGGTAGCGAGGTCGGGATCGAACAGGACTGTGTCGCAGAACGCGGCCCATTCGCGCTCGTTCTGAATGCCGAGCATCACCTCGCCATCGGCGGTCGGGAAGGGCCCATAGGGGAATATTGTCGCATGTGACGCCCCGACACGGGGAGCTTGTGGGGCCCCGCCATAGGCGTAGTACATCGGAAAGCTCATCCATTCGGCCATGGCTTCCAGCATGGATACGTCGATATGGCGACCCGTGCCGGTACGGCCGCGTTCGATCAGCGCTGCCAGGATATTGGTATAGGCATACATGCCGGCCGCGATGTCAGCGATCGAACATCCCGCCTTGGCCGCCTCATCGGGCGTGCCGGTCACGGAGAGGAAGCCGGACTCGCTCTGGATCAACAGATCGTATGCCTTGCGATCACGATGCGGCCCGTCCTGCCCGTAGCCCGAAATGTCGCAGACGATCAGCCGCGGATGCGCCTCTTGCAAAGAGGCGTAATCGAAGCCCATGCGCTGTGTCGCACCAGGTGCCAGATTCTGAACCAGCACGTCGGCCTTGGCGATGAGCCGCCGCAGCGCCTTCAGGCCGACGTCGCTCTTCAGGTCAAGTGCCAAGCTCTCCTTGGACCGGTTGCACCAGACGAAATGCGACGACAATCCATCAACACGCTCGTCGTAGGCACGGGCGAAATCACCGGTGTCGGGGCGCTCGACCTTGATGACGCGCGCGCCGAGATCGGCGAGCTGGCGGGTGGCGAACGGCGCCGCGATGGCGTGTTCCAGACTGACGACGGTGATGCCTTCTAGAGGGCGCATGCCACTCCTTCCCCCTGTTCGATCGCTACGAGGCGGAGCGGCATCGGCCGCCGCCCCGCAAACCATCATTTGTGGAACATGTACGTCTTGGTGTTGGTGAACTCGGCGAGCCCTTCCGCACCGTTCTCCACGCCCATGCCCGACTGCTTGTGGCCGCCGAACGGGATGTCGATGCCGTGGATGTGGATCTCGTTGACCCATACGGTTCCGGTTTCGAGCCGCTTGGCGACCGCGATGGCGGCACCGCGATCCCGCCCCCAGACTGATCCGGCAAGGCCAAACGGCGTGTCGTTCGCCTTCGCAATCACCCCCTCCACGTCATCGAACGCGATGATCGGCAGGATCGGGCCGAACGGCTCCTCCCTGACAATTCGACTGTTCTCAGGAGGATTGTCGACGATCGTGACGGGCACGAAATTTCCATCGAGGCTCTCGTCGATCGTGCCGCCGAGCGGGACGGCGTAGCCATTCGCCTTCACGTCGGCGAACAGATCCTGCAACTTGTCGAACTGCATGCGGTTCTGGATCGGGCCGAGTGCGGTATCGGGATCCATGCCGTCGCCGACCTTCTGCTGGCGACCATAGTCCGCAAACGCCTTGACGAAGTCGGCGTGGATCGAGCGATGGACGTACAGCCGCTTCGACGCGATGCACCACTGCCCCGAATTGCCGAACGCAGCCCAGAACAGCGTCGGGATGATAGGCTCCCAGTCAGCATCGGCAAGCACGATCGCCGCATCGTTCCCGCCGAGTTCGAGCGTCATGCGCTTTAGGTTCGAGGATCCCGAGGCCATCACCTTCTTGCCGGTCGCGGTCGAGCCGGTGAAGCTGATCTTCGCGATGTCGGGATGCTCGGTCATCTGTGCGCCAAGTTCGTTGCCGCCGGATACGATGTTCAGCACACCCGCCGGGAACACGTTCTGCGCGATCTCTCCGAAGCGGAGCGTGCAGAGCGGCGTGTAAGGTGACGGTTTCATGACCATCGTGTTGCCGGTCAGGAGACAGGGTGCGACCTTCCACAGCCCGAGCAACACCGGGAAGTTCCAGGGCGTGATCGCGCCCACGACGCCGAGAGGGGTCTTGTGGATCTCGACGACGTGATCGTCGGTATCCTCGATGATCTCGACGGGCAGTTCGCGCTTGGCGACCTCGCGTACCCAGTAGATCGCGGCCTCGACCTCGCCCGTCGCCATGCTGTGACGGGGCTTGCCCTGCTCGAGCGTCAGCAGCGTGATGAGTTCGTCTTTGTTCGCCTCAAGCGCGTCCGCATAGGCAGTGACATGGGCCGCCCGCTTGGCCCAAGTCAGGCTCGACCAGGCGGGAAAGGCCGCCTTCGCCGCCGCAATGGCGGCTTCCATGTGCTCGGCGGTGCCTTCCGGTGCCTGTGCGAGCACCTTGTTCGAAGCGGGATTGAGCACGTCGAAATGCTTGTTCGTCTCGACGAGCTTTCCGTCGATGGTGAGTGCGTAGGGGCCCGTGAAATCGATGGCACGCAGCGCGTCGGTCAAGGTCGTGGTCATGCGCTTTCTCCAGTTGAGGGGCGGACGATTGGTTTGAGCACGCGACCGGATTCCGAGTCCTCGATCGCTTGGTTGATGTCGGCGAGGTCATAGAACTTAACGAGCCGGTCGAAGGGGAAGCGGCCCGCCCGCCACAGCTCGATCAGCTGCGGGATGAAGACCTGCGGTACGCTGTCGCCTTCGATGATGCCGCGCACGGTTCGTCCGAAGAGCAGCGTATTCATGTCGAGGCTGGCACTGACGCCCATGTCAGCGGCACCGATCAGGCCGCATGTTCCCGGAATCCGCAAAGCATCGACTGCTTGCGCCAGAACCTTGGCGTTCCCCGTGCATTCCAGTGAGAAGTCGACGCCGCCGGTGGCGCTGAGTTCCTGTATCCTGGCGACGGCATCTTCCTTGCCGCCGTTGACGATGTGGGTCGCACCCAATTCCATGGCGAGCCTGAGACGATCGTCGTGGAGGTCGACCATGATGATCGTCGTGCATCCTACCGCCGCTGCGGCCATCGCGGCCGAAAGACCAACGGATCCCGCACCGAAGATCGCAATCGAGGAGCCGGCATGCGGCTTCAGTGCATTCAGGACCGCGCCAGCGCCCGTCTGGACACCGCAGCCGAGCGGTCCCATCAGCTCAAGCGGAACATCGGTTCGGATTTTGACCGCGTTCCGTTCCGTGGCCAGAGCGAACGTGCCGAAGCTCGATTGTGCGAAGAAGGCGCTGCCCAGCGCATGACCGTGTCGATCGCAGATGCCCTGCGATCCGTCCATCCGCGCGCCTTTGAAGTTGCGGTCGTAGAACTCGACGCAGTAGCCTGGACGTCCGGACTTGCAGTTGTGGCACTGGCCGCAATGCCCGTAGGTCAGAACCACATGGTCGCCCACGGCTAGCGTCGTCACGTCGGCGCCGATCTGTTCCACGATGCCGGCCCCCTCGTGGCCGAGGACGAGTGGCAGTGGAACCGCGTAGCCCTGATCGCGAACCACCATGTCGGTGTGACACACTCCGGTGCCTACGATGCGTACGAGGACCTCGTCGTGCCGCGGCCCCTCATATCTCACATCCTCGATCACTAGCGGCTGTGCCTTGCCGCGTACGACCGCGGCTCTTCCTTCGAACATCGAAAGCATCCTTAGATTGTTCGTCCACCATCGACCGGCAGCTCGACGCCGGTGATGAATTCGGATTGGGCAAGATACATTGCGGCATCGGCGACATCGTCCGGCTCGCAGAAACGACCGAGCGGGATTGAAGCCAGGAACTTCGCACGATTGTCCGGCGTGTCCGGCATCCCCATGAAGTCCTCGAGCATGCCTGTGACGCCCATGACCGGGCAGATGACGTTGACGCGGATTTTCCAAGGCGCGAGTTCGACCGCGAGGCTCTTCGAGAGCATGTTAGTCGCACCCTTCGACCCGTTGTACCAGGTGAGCCCCGGACGCGGGCGGATGCCGGCGACCGATCCGACGTTGAGCATCACGCCACCGCCGTTGTCCCGCATCGCGGGAACAACCGCGTGAACCATATGGAAGATCGACTTGGTGTTGACGTTGTAAACACGGTCGAAAGTCTCTTCGTCGACCTCCAGCAGCGGGCGGTTCCTATGCGTGTAGCCGGCGTTGTTGACGACGATGTCGGGAACGCCGAAGGCATCGATCGTCGCCTTGATTGCCGCATCTATGTCGGCGCGGGACGTCACGTCGGCGCGTACGCCGATGGCACGATCTTCTCCAATCGACTGCGCGACCGCCTTCGCCTTGACCTCGTTCAGATCCACGATGACGACCTTCGCGCCAGCACCTGCAAAGCGCCTGGCGATCGCCTCGCCGAAGCCGCTGGCCGCACCGGTCACGATCGCGACCTTGCCGTTCAAATCCATAGCAATACCCTCTCCGTCCTATTCTCAAGTCAGCCGTGGTTGAGGACCATCGTTTTCGTCTTGCTGAAGTCGTGCAGGGCGGCGAAGCCCTTCTCGCGGCCATGGCCGCTCTTGCCCGATCCGCCGAACGGCAGTTCGATGCCGGCTCCGGCGCCGTAGCAGTTCACGAACACCTGGCCCGACCGGATCTGCTTCACCAGCCGCATCTGACGCGCGCCGTCGCGGGTCCATACCGCTGCGACGAGGCCGTACTCGGTTCCGTTCGCCAGCCGTACCGCGTCCGCCTCGTCTTCGAACGGCTGGACGGTGAGCACCGGTCCGAAAACCTCTTCCTGCGCAATGACGTTGCCGCGGGGCACCGGGCCGAACAGACTGGGGCGAACGAAGAAGCCGCCCGCGTCCACGCCGTCGGCGATCACGCCCTGCGCGAGCAGAGGAACGCCATCGGCGTGTGCGCGATCGATGAACGACTGTACCCGCTTCTGCTGTTTGGCAGTGATGATCGGGCCGCAGTCCATGTCCATCGCCGGCGCTCCGACCCGCACCTTCGCGAATGCGTCCGTCAGCCGTTCGACGAACGCGTCGTAGACGGAGCGCTGGATGAGCACGCGGCTACCGGCGGAGCACGTCTGTCCGCTGTTCTGGATGATCGCCTTCACAATCACCGGGATTGCGGCATCGAAATCCGCATCGGCAAACACGACCTGAGGAGATTTGCCCCCGAGTTCGAGCGTGCACGTGATGTAATGGTCCGCACAGAGCTTCTGGATGATCTGTCCGACCTCCGGCGATCCGGTGAAGGACATGAAGTCTACCCCCCGGTGTGCCGCCAGGGCCGCGCCGGCGACCTGGCCCCTGCCGGTGACGACGTTTATCGCGCCCTCGGGGAAGCCGGCCTCGGCAGCGATCTCGACTAGTCGGAGCGCTGACGCACAAGCGTCTTCCGCCGGCTTGAGAACGGTCGCATTGCCGACGGCCAGCGACGGTGCGAGCGTTCGGCCGAACATCTGCGCCGGATAGTTCCACGGCAAGACGTGTCCCGTCACCCCGTGTGGTTCGTGCAGAACACCGACGTGGTACCCGGCGAGATAGGGGATCGTCTCGCCGTGCAGTTTATCCGCCGCACCTCCGTAGAATTCGAAGTATCGCGCAAGCGCGACGATGTCCGCGTCGGCTACGCTCTTCGGCTTACCGGTATCCTTTGCTTCGATGGCGGACAGCTCCGGCGCATTGGCGAGGATCGCGTCGCCAAACCGGGTCAGCATGCGCCCTCGTTCCGTCGCCGTCGTCCGGCCCCAAGCTCCGTCATCGAAGGCCCTGCGAGCGGCTTTGACCGCCAAGTCGACGTCGGCAGAGGTGCTGTCGGCGATCGACCCGAAGCTCTTGCCCGTCGCGGGCTCGTAGACCGGCATCGTCGTGCCCTCGATCGGATCGGTCCAGGTCCCGCCAATAAAGTTACGGCTGAAATCCACCTTCATGCTCTCGCTCCTGGTCCTCGGGCGGCGCTCATCGGGTTACCGGCGCAAAGGAGACGCTGAGCCACGAGCGAATGGATCACGCTCGGATCGCCTCTCCCACCGGATGCCCTCCGGCACCTCTCAATGCTAAATACGACCAGGCGCCCATAACGTCCAATAGCGCAGTAAGCAGTTTTCGATTAGTTTGAGATATGGAACTCCGTCACCTTCGCTACGCGCTGGCCATCGCCGAAGAACGCCATTTCACCCGTGCTGCAGCGAAACTGGGCATCGCGCAGCCGCCACTAAGCCAACAGATCAAGGTGCTCGAGGATGAACTGGGCGTCCGGCTGTTTCATCGACTGACGCGCAGCGTCGAACTCACGGAAGCGGGGGTGGCGTTCATGCCGTTGGCGCAAGCCGCGCTGCAGGCTGCCGATCAAGCGGGTGAGGCGGCCAGGCGCGCAGCGAAAGGGGAGATAGGAGGCATCTCGATCGGTTTCACGAGCTCGGCGTCTTTCAATCCCCGCGTGCCCCACATCATTGGTCGTTTCCGAGAGTCGTATCCCGGGCTCAAGATCACGCTGGAGGAGAAAACGACAGCGAAACTCCTCGAATCCTTGCAGTCCGCCACGTTGGACGTGGCTTTCCTCCGGCCCACGCTCGGCGAGACCGACGGACTGGTCAGTCGTCGCCTCCCCGACGAGGATCTCTGGATTGCTCTGCCGGCCCGGCACCGTCTCGCAGGAGTGGACACACTGGCGTTGGTGGAGCTCGCAGGCGACCCTTTCATCCTCTACCCCCGCGCCAACGGCCGACTGCTCTACGACAGCATCATTGCAGCGTGTCGCAACGCAGGGTTCAGCCCGCGGATCGCTCAGGAGGCGCCACAGATGGCCTCCACGGTCAATCTGGTCGCCGCCGGCGTCGGTGTCGCTCTCGTACCCGAATCCCTGTGCCGGCTGCATGCCCAGGGCGTGACCTATGCGCGGATTGCAGGAGACGGTCCCAAGGCGCAGCTGGTAGTATCACACCTGCGTTCGGCGACGGTGCCGCCCGCCGTGCGCAACTTCATGAGCTGCGTCGCGACGGACGGCTGACGCTGTCAGGCAGCGGCCGCGATGAGCCTGGCGGCGCGCCAGCCGATCAGGATCGAGGGCGCGTTCGTGTTGCCGGTCGTGATGGTGGGCATGACCGAGGCGTCCGCCACGCGCAGCCCTTCGACGCCATGGACACGCAGCTGAGGATCGACGACCGAGCCGGTGTCCGTTCCCATCTTGGCGGTGCCGACCGGGTGGAAGTACGTGGAGACCGACTTCTTGAGGAACTCCCGGTATTCCACCGGCGACAACGCGGCACGGCCCGGCAGTAGCTCGATCTTGCGGATGTCCTTGTAGGCATCCGAGTTGCCGATCGCGCGGGCCAGATTGGTGGCTTCCCGCAACGCGACAAGGTCCTGTTCGACCGCAAGGTAGTTCGGGTCGATCAGCGGCACGGCGCGGGGGTCCGCAGATGTGAGCCGTACGCTTCCACGTGACTTGGGCCGCATGACTCCCGAGAGGATGGCATAGCCATTGGTCTGCTGAAGGTTGAGTTCCTTAGTGGCGAACGGCACGCTGACGTAAAGCGCATTTATGTCCGGCACCGGCTGGGACGGTGTCGACTTCCACCACATGTACACTTCCGAGTGGTTGTAGTTCGTCGGCGGAACCGGTCGCTTCGCTTCGTAATTGACGCCTGCGCCGAGAACATGGTCTTGCAGGTTCTGCCCGACGCCGGACAGATCGACGACGGTCTGGATTCCGAGCGTCTTCAGCGTGGCGGCATCGCCGATGCCGGAAAGCATCAGCAGCTTGGGCGTCATCACTGCCCCGGCCGACAGGATGACCTCCTTGTTCGCACGAACCGTCACGGGCCTACCGGCATGGAGATACTGAACCCCCACGCAGCGCCCCTTCTCGATGATGAGTTTGAGCACCGGTGCCTCGGTGAGAACCGTGAGCTTCGCCCCCTTCTCCATGGCCGGGCGCAGAAAGGCGACGGCGGAATTCTGCCGTTTGCCAGCGTAGACCGTCATGTTCACCCAGGCTGGGCCCTCCAGCGTGCCCCCGTTAAAGTCCTTCGTCTCCAGATAGCCCAGCGACTTCGCGCCCTCCATGAATGCACGGGCGCCTTCATGGCCTTTGGCGGGATCAGGCTGCGTGACATGCAGGGGGCCGCCGGCTCCCCGCATTGCGCTTGCACCGCCCTGCCAGTCTTCCAGCGCCTTGTAGTCCGGTAGAACGGAATCCCAGTCCCATCCCGTTGCGCCGTTGTAGGCCCAATCGTCATAGTCCTGCGCGCTGCCACGACAGTAGATCATGCAGTTGACGCTGCTGCACCCCCCAAGGCCTTCGCCGCGTGGGTAGGGGACTACGCGATCGCCGGCGTGCCGTTGGGGCGTGGTCTCATAGCCTTTGGTGAAGGGAGAGCCGAGAGCCGCCGGCCACTGAGCCGGATCACTGATGAGCGGGCTGTCGTCCTGAAGGCCGCCTTCAAGAACGAGCACCGTCGCGCCGGTGCGTTGCGCCAACTGCCCGGCCACCGTTGCGCCGGAGGACCCCGCGCCGATCACGATGTAGTCCGCGGCACGCGGCGCTGCCGTACTATGGGTCGATTGCGCCCAGGCCTTCCCCCCGGCAAGACCGAGAGCGTTCGCCACGGCAAAGCCGGCACCGGCGGCCATGGCAGCGCTTAGGAACCGGCGTCGGTCAAACACGCCCTGGTCGTAGGCGGTGAGGGCATCACCCAAGCGCCGACCGTCGATACCGTCCATAGTCCTCGTCCTTTTTTTATGTTTTAGAAAACCTTGAGAAGGCGAAGTTGAACTCTGGCGCCTTCGCGGAACCCGTTATGCACCGACAGATCGGTGCCGACCTGCGTCAGCAATTGCCATTTCGGGGAGAAGCTGTGACGGACTGTTCCAAGCACCGACAGCGTCTTCGTAACATTGTTCTGGTCGACGTCGTCGATCCTGGTCTCGCCACCCGTGAGATACATCAGGCGGATGTTGGCTTCGTTGGCAGGATTGATCAGGTACCTCGCGAAGCCCTGCACGCGGTACTGAGCCTTCTGCTTCAGTGTCGTATCGCCGAGCTGGTTGTTTTTACCAAAGATCATCGCGTCTCCGGCGAGTTCCGCGACGAAGTGATCTCCGAACCCCTTGGAGTAGACGGCCTGAAGCGATCCTTTCCAGCGATGTTCCCCAAGGTTCAGCGCCTTCGTCCGATCGTATTCTCCCGTCGGCAAATACAAATAGGGGGTGATGCCAAAAAAGGACTTGTTAGCAGGATCGTTATGCACCCAGAGGGTCGATACGAGAATAGTATCGGCGAAACCGGTCGCCTTGCCGAGTCCCGCCGTGGAGCCTCCGCCGCTGAGGTATCCGAAGGGCTGGAGAACCTGATAGTCCAGGGTCATCCCTGCGACTTTGGTAAAGCCAACATAACGGAAAATTGTGATCGCTACGTCGAGCTCAGCCTTATCATCGATCTTCTTGCCATTGGCGTAAAGCGAGCCGGAATGGGCGAACTGCTGATAAACTAAGCCGAGATGTGTACCGGGCGGTGCCGGGACGTAGTCGCCTGCATCTATAGCCTGAGCGTTAGCGGGTAGCGCAGAAAGACCTGCCGCTCCCGTCGCCATCACGACCGCTGCTAGCGTGCAAAGACGGTTCCCCATCATCATCCCCTCGTTCGCATATTATTGAACAGCCGCTCGTCATGGCGACACCTTATGTTCATGATTATCAGCTTGCGGGTCTTAGTATATCGCCGTTTGGACAACGCTGATTTCGCAATATGCGAACGATGGAGGGTGATGCTTCACGATTTGACCTCGTTGCGACTGTTCGTTCGCGCTGCGGAAAGCGGCAAGCTTGGCGTGGCTGCACGACAGGGCAACCTCGCGATCGCCGCAGCTTCACGAAGGATCGCGCTGCTAGAGGCACAGTTCGGCGTGAAGCTGTTTTACCGAAGTCGCTCCGGACTGAAGGTCACTCTTGCTGGCGAAGCGCTGCTAGGTACCGCCCGTTCCCTTTTAGAACAGGCACGTGCAATCGATGATGAAATGGCTGATTTTGCGGGAGGCATGCGCGGGGCAGTGCGCCTGCACACTAACCCGTCTGCAATTATCCAGTTTCTACCAGCCGACCTTGCGTCCTTCGCTTCTACACGGCCCGACGTCCGGATTGATCTCGAGGAGAACATGAGCGGCGAGATCGTCGAAGCCGTCGCTTCAAACCGCGCTGACCTTGGCATAATTATCGGTGGTACCCCCACCGGAGGATTGGAGGTCTTACCGTATCGCCATGACAATCTGGCTCTGCTAAGTCCGCGCGGATTGTTTCCAGATCGCACTGCAATCGAGTTCAGCGAAGTTCAGGATCGGGACTTCGTCGGTTTGGTTGGATCCACCGCCTTGACTCGTACGCTCTTGGCCGAGGCGGCGAGGGCCGACCGTACGCTGCGACTGCGTATGCAGGTGCGCAGTTTTGATGGAGTTTGTCGCATGGTCGAGGCAGGGTTTGGCCTCGGTGTACTGCCTGAGATCGCCGCTCGTGCCTTCGCTAGGTCGATGGAACTGGATGTGACTCCGTTGTCTGACCCCTGGGGCATCCGGCAGATGGAAATCTGTATGGCGCCAATAGCCCGGAACGGCTCGTTGGCACGTTTGCTGGCCGATCATCTCTCTGGAACAGCGGCCCTCACAGCCCAAAATGATGGCCGAGCTTAGCGCAGGAGAAAGCGGCGGCGATTATATGAACAAACGTCCGAAGCTGGGGAGGATACTGAGCTTCGTGAGCGTCCGATTGTGATGACGTGGACGGCTCTCCAACCCTCCAGCAGAATGTTCTGCGGAGAGTCGAAGGAGAGCCACGATGGGAAACGTCACAACGATCGGTCTGGATATCGCGAAGAACGTGTTTCAGGTGCACGGA
>Ga0308164_10003716_pt1 | contig 13500 bp, 12 predicted proteins | sample PhyTR2_FD_201031 | JGI IMG/M metagenome (GOLD analysis project Ga0308164, IMG submission 201031) | Phyllosphere microbial communities from UC Gill Tract Community Farm, Albany, California, United States - DLSLT.R2 | ecosystem: Host-associated > Plants > Phyllosphere > Unclassified | place: USA... | reverse complement strand
GCAAATTTTGTAGCAAATGAATATTCACGAATACCAGGGTAAACAAATATTAAAAAGTTTCGGTGTTAACGTTCAAGAAGGAATTGTTGCCGATACTCCGGAGCAAGCTGTTGAGGCTGCCAAGCAACTAAAAACTGATTATAACTCTGATTGGGTTGTAATTAAAGCGCAAATCCACGCTGGTGGTCGCGGTAAAGGTGGTGGTGTTAAATTAGCCAAAAACTTAGAGGAAGTTAAACAACGCGCTACCGATATTATTGGTATGCAACTAGTTACCCCTCAAACCGGCCCGGAAGGTAAATTGGTGAGTAAAGTTTTGGTTGCTCAGGATGTTTATTATCCGGGTGCTTCTGAAACGAAAGAATTTTATATTTCGGTATTATTAGACCGTGCTGCAGGCCGTAACATAATTATGTACAGCACTGAAGGTGGTATGGATATCGAAGAAGTTGCTGAACATACTCCGCACTTAATTTTTAAAGAAGAAATTGACCCTAAAGTTGGTTTACAAGGTTTCCAGGCTCGTAAAATTGCTTTCAATTTAGGTGTTAGCGGTGCGGCACATAAAGAAATGGTGAAATTTGTAACTGCTTTATATAAAGCTTACGAGGCAACTGATTCTTCGATGTTCGAAATCAATCCGGTTTTGAAAACATCTGATGATAAGGTAATTGCAGTTGACGCTAAGGTTAATTTAGACGAAAATGCATTATTCCGCCATCCTGATTACGCTGCAATGCGTGATGTTACAGAAGAAGACCCGATGGAAGTTGAAGCAAGCGCAAGTAACTTAAACTTTGTTAACCTTGACGGTAACGTTGGCTGTATGGTAAACGGTGCGGGTTTGGCAATGGCAACTATGGATATTATCAAATTAGCCGGTGGTGAGCCTGCTAACTTTTTAGACGTAGGTGGAACGGCAAATGCACAAACGGTTAAGGCGGCTTTTAACATTATTTTGAAAGACCCTAACGTTAAAGCAATCTTGATTAACATTTTTGGCGGTATTGTTCGTTGCGACCGTGTTGCGCAAGGCGTTATCGATGCTTATAAAGAAATCGGAAACATTCCTGTGCCAATTATCTGTCGTTTACAAGGTACAAATGCTGAAGAAGCTAAGAAATTAATCGACGAATCAGGCCTTCAGGTTTATTCGGCAATTGCTTTAAAAGAAGCTGCAGATTTAGTAACTAAAGTTTTGGCCGAACAAGCGTAGTAGGCTTAAAGTAAAAATATTTTTTAAAACCTTTCAGTGCGAACTGGAAGGTTTTTTTGTTCAACACCGTCATTGCGAGGAGGCTCTTCTGCCGACGAAGCAATCTCTATTAATATATTATTTTCCTGAAAAGCAGGTTTCTGTTTGCATCGGTTCCGAAAGTCCTGCTATCCTTCCTGCCGATAGAAAAAATCGGCATCCATCCTATCAGGTTTATTTCACATAGTTCAGTTCAAGAAACGAAATTTTCAAACTCACTGCATTTTCCGTGTCATCTGTGTTTCCTTAACAAAAAAGTCGAATCGGCAAAAACCGACGAAGTTTTCCCGTCGACTTCTAACGTCTGAAACCTTGAAAGCTAATTGGCTCTAAATTCTAAAATATCGCCGGGCTGGCAATCTAAAACCTTGCAAATGGCTTCCAGGGTTTCTAACCGAATTGCTTTCGCCTTTCCTGTTTTCAAAATAGACAAATTAGACATGGTAATTCCAACCCGCTCACTTAATTCGGTAAGCGACATTTTGCGACGAGCTAGCATTACATCTAAATTTATAATAATTGGCATCTAAATGGTTTGAGATGTAAAATTATATAGTTAAATCGTTTTCTTCTTTTAATCTCTTATTTCTATTTAGAATCACCGAAGCGTAAAGAATTAAGATGGTTATGATAATGAAACTCAAGTTTGGAATAACAACAACAGGCCAAATCGTATTGAATAAAAAAGCAGGAGTACTCAAATCGACAGCACTTAGCTCTGCTGCATTAATGTCCATTTTGAGATAGGTTAGGCAACCAACAATAAGTAATGGAAGCCATTTCAAAATATTGAGTGGTTTGACAATTTTCTCTGAAAGTGAAAACCCTGAAGAAACTTTCGTATTTGTATCGAGAAAGACAAAAAACATCAGGTAGAAAAATGAACTAATAGCTTTGTATAGACTTTCAGAATTCTGTATATCGGCGTTTGCCAACAGATTCATGAAATATAAAAACGTAATCAGACCAAAAATTCTAACTGAAATTTTCAGTCCTAAAAGCATCCAAAAAGTTGAGCTCATATTTTTCATCCCAAAAATAATAAATTTAAAAAAAGTCATATTTATCTAATTATTACTGATGCAAACATAAAATATTAATTGTTGTAAAACAAAATATATTTATTGATATACAATAAATAATAGCTGTTTATCAGTTATTATCTTGTAGAAGAACCAAAATACGTCAAAATTTTATTTGGAATGATTTTTGTTGTAAGTAAAACTGTAAAAAACTTGTGCAAACACCAACATTTTCAGCATTTTATCCTTTCGGATTGCTTTACAATTTCGTAACTTTGCACACTCAATAATTAAAGAGCACACAATACGTATAAATGAGACAACTCAAGATAACGCAATCCATTACCAACCGTGAAAGTCAATCATTAGATAAATACTTACATGAAATTGGTAAAGTAGATTTAATAACAGCAGAAGAGGAAGTAATTTTAGCAAGGAAGATTCGTGAAGGTGATCAGGCTGCATTAGAGCGACTTACCAAAACAAATTTACGTTTCGTTGTTTCTGTAGCAAAACAATATCAAAATCAGGGTTTAACTTTAGGCGACTTAATTAATGAAGGCAACTTAGGTTTAATTAAAGCTGCAAAACGTTTTGATGAAACCAAAGGATTTAAATTCATTTCTTATGCTGTTTGGTGGATTCGTCAATCAATTTTACAGGCAATTGCCGAGCAAAGCCGTATTGTTCGTTTACCTTTAAACCAGGTTGGTTCATTAAGCAAAATCAGTAAAGCTTTCTCTAAATTAGAACAAGAATACGAACGCGAGCCTTCGCCTGAAGAATTGGCAGACATTTTAGAAACTACAGTTGATAAAATCTCTGATACTTTAAGCAACTCCGGTCGTCATGTCTCAATGGATGCTCCTTTCGTTCAAGGTGAGGAAAATACATTATTAGATGTATTGGAAAATCATGAACCAAACACCGACAGTTCATTAATTAATGAATCTTTGTCTGAAGAGATTAAACGTTCATTATCTACGTTAACAGAAAGAGAAAGAGAAATTATAGTTTTATTCTTTGGCTTGGGTTCTAATCATCCGCTTTCTTTAGAAGAGATTGGCGAGAAATTCAACCTGACTCGTGAACGTGTTAGACAGATTAAAGATAAAGCGTTACAACGCTTACGTCATACTTCAAGAAGCAAGATTTTAAAATCTTATTTAGGATAAAGTATTCCATTTTTGGAATAATCAGGATATTTAAAGACCGACAAATTTGTCGGTCTTTTTTTGTTAAGGAGTTTTTTACAGATTATTATATATCTTTAAAGGTGTCTGTTAAACTTCTCAAAAAATCGATGCTTGTTTACAAGCCAATAATTCTTTGGAATATTTTATTGAGCATTATAATAAGTAGATTTTTTATAATCGATGGCGTAAACAAACCTGCACCCTATGCAATGTTACTTTTTATGAAACCTATTGGCTGGGTTTTTTCAATAGTTATAGAAAGATTCTTTTTGCAAAAACACCGCTATTTCTACAAAAATATAGGGCTTGGTTTCCGTAAAATATTAGGAAACATTATTCTTTATGATATTGCTATTTTAGTTTTAATAATAACTACATGTTTAATATGCAGGAACTTTTTATTGACAGTGTTACCAAAGAATTTAATAATCGGGCAATATTAAGCGGGGTATACATTAATTGTGGAATTGGGGAAGTTGTTGGCTTATTAGGTAGAAATGGTAGCGGAAAATCAACATTATTAAAAATTATTTTTGGAAGTATCGAAGCTGATTTTAAATATTTAAAACTTAATGACGAAATCATTTCCAAAGGCTATTTATCGGGAAAAATAGCTTATTTGCCTCAGGATAACTTTATTCCCAATAAACTAACCGTTGAAACAGCAATTGGAATATTCTGCAAAAAATACAAAAATTTATTACTGGAAATTCCATTTGTTGCTGATAACCTCCAAAAGAAATTTAAAGATTTCTCCGGTGGAGAAAGCAGACTGATAGAAGCTTTAACAATCATCTATTGCGACGCAGATTTTGTTCTTTTAGATGAGCCGTTTTCGCAGTTAGCACCTTTGCTAGTTGACGAGTTGAAGCAACACATTATAAAGTTAAAACCTCACAAAGGTTTTATTATAACCGACCACTTTTACAAATCTATATTAGATGTATCTGACAGAATAGTTTTGCTTCACAACCGTTGTAATTACAAAATAAATACTGTTGATGATTTAATTCTTCATGGCTACTTACCTGATTTCAAAGCTTAAAATTTCGGGCAAAAAAAAGACCGGTAAACCGATCTTGAATTGATATATATTTTTCCTTTCTCTAGATTGCAGTGTTCATCGCAATTACCACAAAGTATTAAAACAATAAGTGCTTAACTGTTAATCCGTTATTTATTAATTGCTTCAATGAATCAATACCGATTCTCAAATGTGTTTCAACATATTTTTCAGTAACCGTACTATCACTTTCTGCAGTTTTAACACCCTCGGGTATCATTGGCTGATCTGAAACCAGCAATAATGCTCCTGCAGGAATTTTATTTGCAAAAGCCGTAGTAAAAATTGTTGCAGTTTCCATATCTACAGCCATTGCACGTAAGGTTTTTAAATATCTTTTAAATTCTTTATCATGCTCCCAAACTCTTCTGTTTGTGGTATAACAGGTTCCTGTCCAATAATCTCTGCCATGGTCGCGAATTGTTGTCGAAATTGCCTTTTGCAATGCGAAAGCAGGTAATGCCGGTACTTCGGCAGGGAGATAATCGTTTGATGTTCCTTCTCCCCTAATCGCTGCAATTGGTAGAATTAAATCGCCTAATTGGTTTTTCTTTTTCAAACCACCGCATTTACCTAAAAACAAAACTGCTTTGGGTTTAATGGCGGTAAGCAAATCCATCATTGTTGCTGCTAGCGGGCTTCCCATACCAAAATTAATGATGGTTATGCCATTAGCCGTTACGCTTTGCATAGGTTTATCCAAACCCATAATCGGAGCGTTATCATTCCATTCAGAAAACATGCTTACATATTTACTGAAATTGGTTAAAAGAATGTAATCTCCAAATTGATCTAAAGGTCTGCCGGTATACCTCGGCAACCAATTTTTTACTATTTCATCTTTAGATTTTAGTCCTGATTTAACGGGACTTTCAACTTCTTTTACTTTTTTTGAATTCTCTACAATTGCCTCGTCTTTTTTTACGTCTTTTTCTTCGTTCATATATTTTTATTCCTTTCAATAATATAAAACATTTTTTTCAAAATAACAAATCCCGTTTAATTTGGAGGTTAAGGTGCCTTTAACTAAATGGTTCGCTTAAAAAAATGTTTATGTTAAAAAAAATCCCTCCCGGTTTCGGGAAGGATTTGATTTTTTATGCGGCTTGCAACTTTTTAAAGTCGGCCTTTTCAAATTTTTCTATCGCGTAATCGAGATTGATGTGTAACTCCTTTACATCTTTCTGTGTTGGCGTATCGAACATTGCATCGAGCATTATGGCTTCGCAAATCGAGCGTAAACCACGAGCGCCAAGCTTATACTCCATTGCCTTATCAACAATAAAATCTAAAACATCTTCATCGAAAATCAATTTAACATCCTCGTAATCAAAAAGCTTTTCATACTGTTTTGTCAACGCATTTTTAGGCGCAGTTAAAATATTTCGCAACGTTTCTTTATCCAACGGATTTAAGTGAGAAAGAACTGGAATACGCCCAATTAACTCCGGAATTAAACCAAATGATTTCAAATCCTGAGGAGTGATGTACTTGTAAAGATTTTTAAGGTCTAAAACCGTATCGTCTTTCTTTACTTTAAAACCAACTGCCTGCGTTTTAAGTCGGTTAGCAATTTTACGCTCAATACCATCGAATGCACCTCCGCAAATAAATAAAATATTATTTGTGTTAACGGGAATCATTTTCTGATCAGGATGTTTACGACCGCCCTGAGGTGGAACATTTACAACCGTTCCTTCTAAAATCTTCAACAAAGCTTGTTGAACACCCTCACCCGAAACATCGCGGGTAATGGAAGGATTATCACTTTTACGGGCAACTTTATCAACCTCATCGATGTATACGATTCCACGTTCTGCAGAGGCAACATCATAATCCGCAGCCTGCAATAAGCGGGTTAGAATGCTTTCTACATCTTCACCTACATAACCTGCTTCGGTTAAAACAGTTGCATCGCAAATGCAAAAAGGCACGTGCAAAATCTTTGCAATGGTTTTAGCCAAAAGCGTTTTACCTGTTCCTGTTTCACCAACCAACATGATGTTCGATTTCTCAATCTCGATCTCGTCTTTATCAATTTTTTGATTTAAGCGTTTATAGTGGTTGTAAACTGCCACCGATAAAACCTTTTTTGCGTCATCCTGACCAATAACATATTGATCTAAATGTTGCTTAATTTCTAGAGGCTTTAATAAGGTAAGTGTCGATTGAATACCTTTGCTGTTCTTTGTGCCCAACTCCTGTGCAAGCAATTGATTGGCTTGAGTAACACATTTATCGCAGATAAACGCATCCATGCCTTCAATTAACATTAATGTTTCATGCTTGCCGGAATGGCAAAACGAGCAACGGGATTCTTTATTTTGTTTCGCCATTTTTTCTTGCGTTTCTCGATAATACTTCATCAATCATACCAAATCCTTTTGCTTCTTCAGCACTCATCCAGTAATCACGATCGGAGGCTTTTTCTACCCAATCATAAGTTTGACCTGAATGCTCCGAAATGATATCGTATAATTCTTTTTTCAATTTTAACATCTCTCTCAGGTTAATCTCCATGTCAGAAGCAACACCTTGTGCACCTCCTGATGGTTGGTGAATCATGACTCTTGAGTGAGGCAAAGCAGAACGTTTACCTTCTGCACCGGCAACCAATAAAACGGCACCCATTGATGCGGCCATACCGGTACAAATTGTTGCAACATCAGGCTGAATGTACTGCATTGTATCGTAAATACCTAAGCCTGCATAAACAGAACCACCAGGTGAGTTAATGTAAATCTGAATGTCTCTATCTGCATCTGTTGACTGTAAAAACAACAACTGAGCCTGAATAATATTTGCATTCTGATCATAGATTGCATCACCTAAAAAGATGATACGATCCATCATTAGTCTCGAAAAGACATCCATCTGAGCTACGTTCAACTGGCGTTCTTCTATAATATAAGGCGTCATCGACTGTGGCGACAAGTTAGCCTGTGCAATAAATTTATCTACGTGTAAACCGCCAATACCCTGATGTTTAACGGCAAATTTTCTGAATTCTTGTGAATCTATGTTCATATCTTTGATTAGGGTTAAGCGTTTGGCGTTTGAAACCCGAAGTTTCTAAACCAATCGACTGTAATTTTAACAATTATTTCTTATAGCTGGTTAATTTCCGTGCCAATTTATTTAAATATATCTTAATGCAAAACAAATCTAATACAGAAATGAAAACCTTGCTTTTTAAAGATAAAACAAATTGAGAATATCGCTATAAAAAAAATTATAATACTCGCTAAATCAATATATTAGGAATATAAAATAGCTTAAAATTAAGCATATGTTTTATATAAAATAAGAGCAACCCATGGAGTTGCTCTTATTTCAATAATATTTAAAAGACTGACATTTGGTCAGCCAAATTGTTTCTACTTTTTATCTAAAGCTACAAACTTATCATAATCAATCGCTTTATCTTCTAAAGTAACGATTGATTTAATTTGCTCGAAAGTTTTCAAAGCTTTTACTTCTTCAAATGTACGGTTCGCATTTTCTTTTTCCTGTAAGAATTGAACTGCATACTGCGCCAATTGATCTTCAGGAAGCGGACTTGGGCTGTACATTCTGAACTGCGCATCTAATTTTGCTTTAGCAGCAGCAACTACATCTTCGTATTTAATTTCGATGTTGTTGTCTTTAATGATTTTATTTTCAATTAAAGTCCACTTAAGGTTTTTTGCGAAATCATCATAACCTTCTGCCAATTCTTCATCAGTTAACTTTTCGTTTGTTGCTTTTAACCAACGACGTAAAAATTCATCAGGCAATTCGAAGCTGTGTTTTGTTAAAAGCTGCTCATAAATATCGTTTGATAACTGACGTTCCGCATCTTGTTTAAACATACCTTCCACCTCTTCAGTTATTTTTTCTCTGAACCCGGCTTCGTCAGTTACTGTACCCTCACCAAATAATTTGTCGAAGAATTCTTGATTTAAGTCTGATTCTTCCAAACGGTTAACGTTTTTAACAGTTAGCTGAAAGTTAGATTTCAATTCTGTTGCATCCTCTTCAGAGATATTTAATGCTTTTGCAATTACCGCAGCATCGCCGAAAGCTTTTTGAATGTCTACAGTTACAACATCATCCTTTTTCAAACCTACTAACGATTTAAGGATTTTCTTATCACTCACCTGATCTAAACGGAGTGTTGCAGTGTTGGTAATTCCACCTTCAAAAACAGACCCATCAGCGCCTAACTGAACTAACTCAGCATATAAAACATCGCCTTCGGCAGATGCTTCAGGATTTGACATTTTACCATAGCTACGACGAATATTTTTGATGCGTTCTTCTAAAGTTTCCTGATCGGCTTTGATGATATATTGAGTGAATTTATCTTTAGACGATATGTTAACATCAAAAGCCGGTGCTAAGCCTAGTTCGTAATCAAATTCAAAATCATCTGTGTTATCCCATTTGAATTCTCTTTCGTTATCCATTTTAGGAAGTGGCTGACCTAAGATTTCCAGTTTTTGCTCGGCAATGTAGTTCGATAAAGTATCGTTTAATAAGTTGTTAACCTCTTCTACTAAAATACTTTTACCGTACATTCTCTTAATGTGAGATGCGGGTACCATTCCTTTACGGAAACCTGGTAATTGTGCTTTTTTAGCTTGTTCTTTAATTGCTTTATCTACTTTGCCGGTATAATCTGCAGGTGCAATTTTGATTTTTACAACAGCATTTAAGTTGCCGGTTTTTTCCTGTGTAATATTCATTTCAGATATGAGTATTGAGATATGAGACATGAGACAGATAATACAGGCTCAAACCCACATCGAGTTATATTTTTTTATCAAATCAATAAAAAACAAAACCGTTCCGATTTAACATCGAAACGGCTTCATTTATTGTGCGGATGAAGGGACTCGAACCCCCACGCCGTGAAGCGCCAGATCCTAAGTCTGGTGCGGCTACCAATTACGCCACATCCGCAATTAGGATTTATTTTGGATTGCAAAGATAGAAATTAGAATGAATTATCAAAAATGAAACAACATATTTTGTAATTTATTTTCGAGTAAATGCGCTAAGTAGTTAATTTTAAACGAGAAAGATTTTTCAAACCTCGCTGCCTTATTTCATAACTACGGCAGTAACCTCCACCAGTTCCGGTCCTCCTTCTACCGGATAACCTGAAATCTTGGTTCCTTGAATCGTTACCTGTTTATCAAGATAGGTATCCAATACTAGCGAAGCGCTTTTAAGTGCATATAATTTACCGCCCGATGTTATTGTGTGTGTGCCGTACTGAAAGGTTGTCATTCCAATTTTTTGTATTAATCCTGTAAGCGCTACCGGATCGCCATCAGGCATCTTTCTCATCATACTGCAGGCAGATAGAACGGCAACCAATAAGGTTAATGTGAATAATTTTTTCATTTTTTGTGTAAGCTAATTTATAGGTGTACAAGATCAAACCAACAAGTACTAATAAAGTTCTTTTTGAAACTCGAAAAAATATTGGACAGCTTTTACCAAACGGCTGCCATACCAGCTAAACATTTCACCATCAACAAGTATTACCTTAGCATCGGGAATTGCAGCTTGTATTTCTTCAATATGCTTTTCTTTAAAAGGATACGGTTCTGATGAAAGCAAAATCAGTTCACAGTTTAGCGTTTTCAGTTCTTCGAGTGTAATTTCGGGATAGCGTGCCTGATTAACTACATTTGTCATTCCGTTGGTTAACAATACATCATCGATAAAAGTATTCTTGCCTGCAGCCATAAAAGGTTTACGCCAAATAAGATAAGCAACTTTTTTATTGATGTGATTTTGCAAAGCCAAAGTTCTCAAATCGTTAAAGCCTGCAGAAATCAAATGATTAAGATATGATGCTTCAGGCGCTCGGTCTACCAAATCGCCAATTTCCGTAATGGTTTTCATGGCATCATCCACAGTAAAAATATCACTCATCCAAACAGGAAAAAATTCGGATAGTTCTTCAATATCACTTTGCGTATTTTCTTCTTTATTACCGATAATTAAATCGGGTTTTAAATCTTTAATCAGATCGATGTTGAGTTTTTTTGTTCCGCCAACTTTGGTGCGCCCGGCAAATTTCTCAATCGGATGAATGCAAAACTTAGTTAATCCGATAATTTCCTGATCTAAACCTAAGTCGAATAATAATTCTGTTTGAGAAGGAACAATAGAAACGATACGCTTTGGCGGAAAGTTAATTGTTATTTCCCGTGTCATCTGATCCGTGAACGTTTTTTGCATCAAGCAAAGTTATACGTTTTAGATTATAAGTAGTAAACCTGGCGTAAAACTAAAAAACGTATAACCTAAATCTTAACATGTAGCGCTTACCACTAAACTTGTACATCAGCCTTAACAACACCATCGGCAATGTGCAAAATCCTGTTACCGTATTCTGCATTTTTCTCAGAATGTGTTACCTGGATAATCGTTATGCCTTCTTCTTTATTTAGTTTTTGAAAAAGCTGCATAATTTCTTCTGCTTGTGCCGATTGCAAATTCCCTGTTGGTTCATCGGCAAGAATAATTGAGGGTTGTGCTGCCAAAGCTCTGGCAATGCCTACCAACTGTTGTTGTCCGCCTGAAAGTTGATTTGGGAATAAATCTTTTTTTGCAACGATATTAAACCTGTCCAGCAAATCGGCAATTCTGCTTTTGCGTTCAGAACTACCAAGTTTTTTGTAAAGCAGAGGAGCTTCGATGTTTTCGTAAACGGTCATTTCATCAATTAAATGATAAGCCTGAAATACAAATCCAATGTGATTTCGATAAAGCTCAATTCGCTTACGCTCATTCAGGCTGGTTACATCTTCGCCCATAAATTCGTAAGCTCCGTAGGTTGCCTCTTCAAGCATGCCTAAAATGTTAAGCAAAGTTGATTTTCCCGCACCTGACGGCCCCATTATGGAAACGAATTCGCCTTGTTTAATAGTTGTAGTTACATGACGCAAAACATAATGTTTAATGCCTTTGCTCGAATAATATTTTTCGATGTTTTTTAAGTCTATCATTTTTGTAGTATCAAGTATTTAGTATCAGGTATCAAGATATTGAATTCGCTTTAGTCTTTCAGCTTTAGTCTTGTAACTTTTTTTCAGCTTTATTCGTATTTAAGTGCATTTACAGGGTCGCTTACCGCTGCCTTTCTTGCCTGAATACTTACCGTTAAAATGGCGATTATAACCGAGATTAAGGTGGCAGTTATAAAAGGAAAAACAGGCATATCTATTCGATAAGCAAATCCATCGAGCCATTTTTTGACAATTATGTAAGCAATTGGCCAGCTTATCAAATTAGCTACAATAACTAATATCAGGAAAGATTTATTTAAAAGGTTTACAATTTGAATGTTGGAAGCACCAAGAACTTTTCTAACCGCAATTTCTTTTGTTCTTCGTTTTGCGACAAAGGTAGATAAGGCAAATAAACCTAGTAGTGCTAATACAATAGAGATAATACTGAACAAAACAATTATTTGCATTTGTTTGTGTGTAGATTCCATCGATTTTTGAAACGCATCTTCTACCGAACTGTAAATCATCGGAAAATTCGGATTGGCTTTTTTCCACTCCGCTTCAATAGCAGCCAACGCAGGTTTATAATTATCGCTGTCGAACCTAATTAATAAATTATTCGTGCTAGACATTCCGCCTAAATGTGTAACCCTGTAAACTGTTGGCATTACAGCTTTATCAAACCCTTCATTGTTGTAATCTTTTATAACCCCAATAATTTGGAAAGCATTTTTACCTTCATTAAACTGTTTACCTACTAAATTTTTACCTAATAATTTAGCAGCTGTTTCATTTAAAACTGCGGTGTTAACAGTATCTTGTTTGTACTCTGGAGAAAAAATTCTACCACTTAACAGCTTTACACCTAAGGCAGGCAAGGCACCCATAGTAACGGTAACTGTATTTACGCTATGTTCTTGATTTTTGTAAGTAATTGCTGTTGGCACATTAAAAGTATTGCCCATTACTTGTGTAGTAGTAGCTACATTTTTAACGCCAGTAATTTTTTTGATCCGCTCAATAAACGGATCATTTGCAAAATATTCCGAAGAAATATTAATTAGTCTATCTCTATTAAAGCCCAGATCTTTATTTGCGATGAAATTGGTTTGTTTGTACATTACGCCTATTCCAATCATAAATGTAACTGCAATTATAAATTGTACGATAACCAATCCATTTCGTAATGCAATTCCTTTAAAACCAGCTTCATAATTACCTTTTAAAACTTTAATGGGGTTGTACTTCGATAATATTAGTGCGGGATAAAATCCTGCCATAAGACTTACCAAGACAAACACACTAGCCAATTGCAGAATCAAACTTAGCAATTGTTCATTATGCCAAAAGGTTAATTTAACGGCAAAATGACCACTGAAAGTTGGTAAGAGTATTTCTACCAGTATAATACAAATAAATAATGCTGCTAAAGTTTGTAAAATTGCTTCGAGCAAAAACTGAAACACGAGCTGCTTTTTATAGGCACCCAATACTTTCTTTACACCAACTTCCTTAGCCCTTTGCACAGATTGAGCAGTTGCCAAATTAACAAAGTTGATAATAGATACAAGTAATAAAAAAATTGAAAGGGCCACGATTGGTTTAATTTGATCCGTCCAACTTAAATTAAAAGAAGGTGTGGAATGAACATCTTGTAATGGTATAATTTTTAAACCAGGCGTTTTCCCATTTTTGTAGTAATCCGTATAACTAATTTTTCTATTTACAAATGATGCCTTTTTATAAGCTATGTAAACTCCCTCTAAGGTTTTATTAACTTGTGCTGTATCTAATGTCTCTATTGCTGAGGCATATATTTCGCAATGCCTAAAATTGTTAATTTGGTTAGGGTCTTTATCCATATCTCCAGTGTGGATTATGGCATTAAATTTCACGCTTTCGGCTGTTTCTGTATCTAAAACTACTCCAGTTACTGTCATTAAAGTACCAGGAT
>Ga0308164_10003715_pt1 | contig 13503 bp, 11 predicted proteins | sample PhyTR2_FD_201031 | JGI IMG/M metagenome (GOLD analysis project Ga0308164, IMG submission 201031) | Phyllosphere microbial communities from UC Gill Tract Community Farm, Albany, California, United States - DLSLT.R2 | ecosystem: Host-associated > Plants > Phyllosphere > Unclassified | place: USA... | reverse complement strand
GAGGGCGCGCCGACATACACCTTGTCCTGCGGCCGATAGGCCAGCGACACCGCCACCGAGGCGATGCGTCGCGGATCGATCAGCGGCGGTGGCGGCTTCAGCCGGCGTCCCGTGTAGTTGGCGCCATGCGTGATGCCGGGGGTGTCGACGAAGGTCGGGTAGATCTCGCAGACCTGGATGCCCGGCGTCGCCGACAGTTCGGCCCGCAGGGCCTCGCTGAAGCCGCGCAGGCCGAACTTGCTGGCCGAGTACGCGGTGGCATAGGGGGAGGGCACCCAGCCGCCGAGCGAGATCATGTTGATCAGCGTGCCACTGCCCTGGCTGCGGAAGTGCGGCAGGATCGCATGCGCGCCGTGCATGTGGCCGAGCAGGTTGGACTCGATGACGCGGCGATGCGCCTCGATCGGCGTCTCGTCGAACAGGCCCACCGCGCCGACGCCGACATTGTTGAACCAGACATCGACATGTCCGAAATGCGCGATCGCATGGTTGGCCAGCGCGCGGACCGCGGCCGCGTCGGTGACATCGGTGGGCACCACCAGCGCCCGACCACCGATGGCCTCGCAAGCCTCGGCGATCGGCTGCAGGGTGTCCTCGTCGCGCGCCGCCAGCACGACGTGATGCCCGCGCTCGGCGAAGGCGAGGGCGGTCGCGCGGCCGATGCCGCTGGAGGCGCCGGTGATCACCACCACCTTGGGCGCGAACCATTGTCTGGCCAGGGCGGCCGATGTGAGAGGTCTGGCGTCGAGATCCATGAGTCTTCCGTTGGTCTGTCGAAAAAGGGAAAAGCGGTCATCGCTGCGGGGGTGGGAGGCAGCCGGTGGACCGGACCGCCTCGAGCGCATCGACATGCTTCGCGATCGTCCGGCACCAGCCGGACGGGTTGTTCGACACTGTCCAACGGAAGCATCACGGCCCCCTGTAGGACGCCTTTCGATCTTCGGGCAGGGCTGCCGCGCGCCAGGGCCGGCCTTGCGGAGAGCGGCAGGCTATTTGCGTGTCTTGCGCATGCGCGCGCGGATCGCCAGATAGCCGGCCGACCAGGCGGCGGCGGCGTCCCGATGAGGCTCGCTGAACTGCTGCGGCACGTAGCTCAGCAGATCGTCCGACGAGGATTCCTCTTCAAGAAGGATCCAGTGGAACTCGCCTGCTTCCAGTTCCTTGACCGCCAATGCCAATGAAAAATTAGTGCTCATGGTCTACAGTGATCTTGAAAGCATTAATTTTTCTTCTTAAGTATTCAGCGACCTAGGCACCTGTGCACAGATAGCCCATCCGGCAATGAGTCAATCGGTGGAAACGAGAAAAATTTTGGATCGCTGGGTACGGAACCGGGAACTCATGACTCGTCGTTGGCCGTGATCGACGCGTGCCAGGTGGCGTAGGGCGTGGTGTGGACCATGTGCCGATTGAGGTCGGGCGCGCCATCGTCCCACCAGACCGGACCTCGTTCACCCAACTGGTGCTTGGCTTCGTCGACCTGATCGCGCGCCAGACGCAGGGCGATCGGATCGTCCCGGCGCCGCGCGTCGCCGACAGCCCGGCGGGCCCGCATCAATGCCGCGACATGCCGGGTTTTCTCATCGACGGACAGGCCGGGATTGGTGGCGCGCCACAGGCGGTCGCGCACCACGATGTAGCGGCCGTCTGGCGTATGGAGCACTGGATCGGACATGCCGTCAATTTAGCGCAAAGCGAAGGAGTGACCGTCACGATGCCTGATTTTGTTTTAGGCTAACGGCTTACGTTGCTTTAGCTTTAGAGTTCACGGCGATTGGAGTAGCAGATGACAGCTGAACTCAGTGGTTGAACGTTGTAAAGCAATGAATATGAACCAAAGATAATGAATTAGCGTTAGCTTAAATTAGTTATTTCGAGATGTGTATCAAAGGGTCGAAACGATTCGTCGTCAGTCTGGACCGGAGCAGTCCGTGTCTCAAAGGGCACTGATCAAGGCCGTCATCCCCCGACCGATATCATCAATACAATAAAGCTTATGTTAAGTTTAATCGATGCGGGGCGGCAGGTGGGCACGTCACGTGCCACGCCCATGGGATCGGTCTTCCCACCCTGTCGTCCACCATGCGAATCCATCACCTCAACTGCATCTGCGCCTGTCCACTCGGCGGCCGTCTCATGGACGGCCGTTCTCCCTCCGTGTTCCAGCGAGGCTCGCTGTGTTGCCATTGCCTGCTGGTCGAGACCGACACGGGCCTGTGCCTGATCGATACCGGCTATGGGCTGCAGGACGTCCGGCATCCGGCGTCACGCCTGAGTGGATTCTTCCTGCGGCTCATGAGTCCCGATTTCCACGAGGACATGACGGCATTGCGGCAGATCGAGCGTCTGGGCTTCGAAGCCTCGGATGTCCGGCACATCGTCCTGACGCATCTGGACTTCGACCACGCCGGCGGGCTCGACGACTTCCCGCGGGCGGTCGTGCATCTGATGGCCCGTGAGCGCGACGACGCCATGGCCCAGCGTGGCTGGCTGGATCGTCAGCGCTACCGGCCGGCCCAATGGTCGTCACGCCCGCGCTGGCGTGTCCACACCCCGCTGCGAGGCGAACCCTGGCACGGTTTCGACTGCGTGCGTGATCTCGCGGGTCTGCCGCCGGAAATCCTCATGGTGCCGTTGCCGGGCCATACGAACGGACACGCGGGTGTCGCGATCCGCACCGACGACAACTGGTTGCTGATGGCGGGTGACGCCTATTTCCATCATCTCGAGATGGACTGGACCGCGCCACGGTGCACGCCCGGCCTGCGCCTCTACCAGACCCTGATGGAAAAGGATCGCGGCGCGCGACTGCGCAACCAGCGTCGCCTGCGTGAGCTGGCCCATGCGCAGGCCGGCCGCGTCACCGTGATGTGCGCGCACGACAACAGCGAGTTCGAAGCGCTCGCCCAGCGGTCGATCCACGAGCCGGTTCCGGGCGGCTGAGCGATCCGCCGGCCGCGCTAGCGACCAGGGCGCCCGTGACCATGGCCATGGGACATGGCGGCAGCGTGGCACGTGGATTGCCATGAAGGATGGAGCGTCATGGCGCCGCCATGACGCATCGTTCTTGCCATCCCCGCAGCCCGTGTGAACATCCGATCGCCCTTCCGTCCGCCCGCCCTCCCTCCTGGCACGCCCCGCTCCGGATGCGTTTCGCCGCCGCCGGCCGCAAGTGGAATTTATTGCCGCCGACCTTGCCGTCCGCCTTACCGGTCCGCCGACCGACCGCCGCGCCGCCGGCACCCGCGCGCCCATCGCGCGAGCGGCCCGGGCCCGCCCGTCACCCATGCGCATCGCTCGACGCCGTCCTTCTCCCCCTCATCCCCTGCTCCGCCGGAGCCTCGTCATGACCACACTCATCGTCTTTTCCCATCTGCGCTGGAATTTCGTCTACCAGCGTCCCCAGCAGCTGCTGTCGCGGCTGGCGCGGCGCTTCCCGGTGGTCTTCCTGGAGGAGCCGATGCAGGGCGCCGCAGCGGACACGCTGGAATGTCTGTACCCTTGCGCGGGCGTCGAGGTGCTGCGGCCGCATCTGCACGGTGGCGCGTCCGGCTTCCATGACGACCACATCCCGACCTTGCGGATGCTGCTCGCCCACCACCTCGAGACCCACGCGATCAACGACTACTGGCTCTGGTTCTACACCCCGATGGCGATGCCGCTGGCCACCGGCCTGCCCGCTGGCGGCGTGGTGTACGACTGCATGGACGAACTGGCGGCCTTCCGTCATGCGCCGCGCCAGCTGCTGCAGCGCGAGAACGCGCTGTTCCGGCAGGCCGACCTGGTGTTCGCCGGCGGCCAGAGCCTGTACGAATCCAAGCGCGACCGCCACGCGGCGGTGCATTGCCTGCCCAGCAGCGTGGATGCGGCCCACTTCGCGCCGGTCGCCGGCGCGGCGGCGCGCGCGCCGGCGACCGGGCGCGCGGATGCGCCGCGCATCGGCTACTACGGCGTCATCGACGAGCGCATGGACCTCGAACTGATCGATGCCCTGGCACGCGCGCGTCCGGACTGGGACATCGTGATGGTCGGTCCGGTGGTGAAGATCGACCCGGCCAGCCTGCCGCGATCCGCGAATCTCCACTGGCTCGGGCAGCGCGACTATGCCGAGCTGCCGGCGCTGGTCGCCGGCTGGGACGTCTGCATGATGCCCTTCGCGCTGAACGAAGCCACGCGCTTCATCAGCCCGACCAAGACGCTCGAATACCTGGCGGCCGACAAGCCGGTGGTGAGCACGCCGATCCGCGACGTGGTGGAGCCCTACGCCGGCGTGGTGGCCATCGCCGCCACGCCGGCGGAGTTCGTGGCGGCCTGCGAACGCGCCCTGGCGCGCACGCCCGGGGAACGGCGCGCGGACGCCGACGCGCGCACGTCCGTGGTGGCTGGCACGTCCTGGGACAAGACGGCCGCCCGCATGATCGAGCTGATCGACGAGGTCCGTGCACGCCGCCGGCGCCACGCGGCGCGTGGAAGCGTGCAGCAGGCATCGCCGCTGCCGCCCGCCCGACCGGCTTCCGCCGTTGCCTGATTCCGCCGTCGTCCCGTTGCCGATCCGCCCGGGGCGCTTCCTGTGGCGCTATGCGCGGCGTCGGCCCTGGCTCTTCGGCGTCTTGCTGCTGCTGATCGTCACCGCCGCCGCCTGTTCGGTCGGCGTGCAGTACGGCATGAAGCTGATCGTCGACACCATGACGCTGGACGACCGCGCCAGCGATGCCATCTGGCACTGGCTCGCGCTGTTCGTCGGCCTCATCGCGGCGGAAAGCATCTGCTGGCGGCTGAGCGGGTGGCTCGGCTGCCGCGCCGTGGTGGCGACCGGCGTCGACGTCCGGCTGGACCTGTTCGCCCACCTGTCGGGCCACTCGATCGACTACTTCTCGCAGCACATGGCCGGCTCGCTCGGCAGCCGGGTGACGGCGACGGCCGGCGCCACCGGCGCGGTCTACAGCACCCTGATCTGGAAGATCCTGCCGCCGTGCGTCGACTTCGTGGGCGCGGTGATCGTGCTGCTCACCATCGACGGCCGGATGGCCCTGGCGCTGATCGGCTTCGTCGCCGTGGTCGCCGCGATGATGAGCCTGTTCGGCCATCGCGCGCGGCCGCTGCAGCAGCATTTCGCGCGCGAGGCGGCGCGGGTCGGCGGCGCGCTGGTGGATGTCGTGTCGAACATCTGGACCGTCCAGGCCTTCTCGGCGCGCCAGCGTGAATACGAGCGGCTGCGCCTGGCCTTCGGACTGGAGGCGGACGCGCAGCGCCGGGGCTGGCTCTACCTGGAGAAGGCCCGCGCGCTGCACGACCTGTGCCTGTGGCTGATGGCCGGCGGCATGCTGGTCTGGGCGGTCGAGGGCTGGCGCTCCGGCGTCCGTCTGCCGGGCGACGTGGTGGTCATCAGCGCCCTGACCTTCCGCATCCTCCACGGCTCGCGCGATCTCGCGCTGTCGCTGGTCGACGCGTCGCAGCAGCTGGGCGTGATCGCCGACATGCTGGGCGTGGTCGCGGTCGCGCACGACGTGGCCGACGGCCGTGACGCCGTGGCGCTGCGCCCGCCGCACGAGGCCGGCGCGGGTCGCATCGCGCTGGAGGATGTCGCCTTCTCCTATCCCGGCGGCGGCGCGCCGATCTTCGAGCATCTCGATCTGGCGATCCCGGCCGGCCAGCGCGTCGGCGTGGTCGGTCCGTCGGGCGCCGGCAAGTCGACGCTGGTGCGTCTGATCGCCCGCATGGCCGATCCGGATGCCGGTCGCGTCGTGCTCGACGGCCAGGACGTCGCCGGGCTGCGCCAGGACAGCCTGCGCCAGGCCATCGCGGTGGTGCCGCAGGACGTCAGCCTGCTGCATCGCAGCGTCATGGACAACCTGCGCTATGGCCGCCCCGATGCCAGCGACGCCCAGGTGCTGGCGGCCGCCAGGGCGGCGCACTGCGACGAGTTCATCCGGCCCCTGCCGGCGGGCTACGACACGCTGGTGGGCGAGCGCGGCATGCGCCTGTCGGGCGGCCAGCGCCAGCGCATCGGCATCGCGCGCGCCATGCTCAAGGACGCGCGCGTGCTGCTGCTCGACGAGGCCACCTCGGCGCTCGACAGCGAATCGGAAGGCCGGATCCAGCGCGCGCTCGAACGCGCGATGCACGGGCGCACGGTGGTCGCCGTGGCGCACCGGCTGTCGACCGTCGCCGGCTTCGACCGCATCCTGGTCATGGTCGCCGGCCGGATCGTGGAGGACGGCACGCCCGACGCGTTGCGCGCCCGGGGTGGCGTCTATGCGCGGCTCTGGGCGCTGCAGGCCGGCGGTTTCGAGACGGAGTGACCCGGTCCGGCCCGGCCTGACGCGACCCGGCACCGGGCTCAGGCGGCGGCCGGCTGCTCGCTCGTCGCTCCGGCCTGCTCGTTGACGCCGCCCTCGGCCAGCCGGGTCAGGCGCTGGTCGGCGGTGAGCTCCTCCTGCAGCGTGTTGCCGAGGATGCCCTTGGCATCCAGGAACCCGAGCTGCTTGGCCAGCTCGGCCAGCGTGCCGTAGCTGGCGATCTCGTAATGCTCGACCTTCTGCGCCGCGGCGATCAACGCCACGTCCAGCACCGGACCGGGCTCGATCTCGTCGATCACCTCCTGCGCCTCTTCGACGAGGCCCTCCATGGCCACGCACTTCATGCGCTTGAGCTTGATCTGGCACGACTCGACGACGCGATCGATGCGCTCGACCTGGCCGCGGGTCTCCTCCAGATGGCTCGTGAAGACCTCGGCCAGCGCGGGATGGGTGGCCGCGCGCGCCATCTTGGGCAGCGCGCGCACCAGCTGCTTCTCGGCGCTGTAGGTATCGGAGAGCAGATGGATGAAGACATCCTTGAGTGTCTTGCGGGGCATGGTCATGACTCCTGGGGAAGGGGATGGAAACGAGGGAAGGGAACGGGCACGAGGGGCCCGCCCACGGGACCGGCAAACCGCGTTCCCGGGCCCGCCGCCTCCGGTCGACCCGCCCCGCCCCGCGCCGCGCCGGCTCAGCGGTCCAGCGCGCGCCGCGACAGCGACAGCACGATCGCGCCGCCGACCAGCAGGCTGGCGGCGATGACGAACAGTCCGTTGTTGGTGCTGCCCGTGGTGTCCTTGATCCAGCCGACGATGAACGGGCTGACGAAGCCGGCGAGATTGCCCACCGAGTTGATCAGCGCGATGCCGGCCGCCGCGGCCGCGCCGCCCAGGAAGGCCGGCGGCAGGCACCAGAACTGCGCCAGCCCGGTGAGGATGCCCATGGTGGCGATGGTCAGGGTGACGATGGCCCACAGCGGCGTCTGCGGCACCAGCGTGCTGGCCACCAGGCCGACCGCGCCGGCGACCGCCGGGATGGCGATGTGCCAGCGCCGCTCGCCCGTGCGGTCGGAATGGCGGCTGGTCCAGATCATGCAGGCCACGGCGGCGGCGTAGGGAAGCGCCACCAGCCAGCCGATCGTCGCCGGATCGGAGATGCCGGAGGCCTTGACCAGCGACGGCAGCCAGAAGCCGATGCCATAGAGCCCCATGATGAAGCCGAAATACGCCGCGCTCAGGATCCACACCTTCGGATTGCGGAAGGCGCCCAGCGCCGAATGGCTCTCCGCCTTCGCCTGGCCGGCATCGACGTTGCGCTGGAGCATGCGCTTGTCCTCCGCGCTCAGCCAGCGGGCATCGCCGATGCGGTCGTCGAGGAACTTCAGGATGACGACGCCCAGGATCAGCGAGGGCACCGCCTCCAGCAGGAACAGCCACTTCCAGCCCGCCATGCCGGCCATGCCGTCGAAGCCCTTGAGGATCCAGCCCGACAGCGGTCCGCCGATGACGCCGGCCATCGGGATGCCGGTCATGAACAGCGAGGTCACCTTGGAGCGCCGCTCGGGCGGATACCAGTAGGTGAGGTACAGGATGATGCCGGGGAAGAAACCGGCCTCGGCCACGCCCAGCAGGAAGCGCATGACATAGAACATCGTCGGCGTCGTCACGAACATCATGCAGCCGGAGATCAGGCCCCAGCTGATCATGATGCGGGCGATCCAGCGCCGCGCGCCGAAGCGATGCATCAGCAGGTTGCTTGGCACCTCGAAGACGAAGTAGCCGATGAAGAAGATGCCCGCGCCCAGACCGTAGATGGCCTCGCTGAACTTCAGGTCGTTGAGCATCTGCAGCTTGGCGAAGCCGACGTTCACGCGGTCCAGGTAGGCGGCCACGTAGCAGATGAAGAGCAGCGGGATCAGGCGCCAGGTGACGCGGGCGTAGACCGCGTCCTCGGCGCGCGTCTCGACCGCCGCCCCGGGCGTCAGGGTGGTGGTGTTCATGGGGTTCGTCTCCGTCGTTATGAATGCGGTGCGGTGCGGTGCGGGGGGCATGGCGCGGCGGGCCGCGCCGCCCGCCTCACTCGAACATGTCGGGCTGGCTCTGGGCGAGCTGGCCGTAGATCGTCTGGAAGTGCAGCCAGCCGATGTACTCGCTGCCCACGTGCTCGCGGCTGTAGCGCGAGCGCTCCGGCGACACCAGGCGCGGCGTGATGCCGGTGGCATCGACCATCAGCTGCTGCTGGCAGCAGCGTTCCAGCGCGATGAACCAGAAGGCCGCCGCCTCGATGCTGTGGCGGCTGGCCGTCAGCAGACCGTGGTTCTGGTGGATCGCCGCCTTCACCCCGGCGAACGCGTTGGCCACCTTGTTGCCGGCCTTGACCTCCACGGCCACCTGTCCGGCCTCGTCGCCGATGACGACGTGGTCCTCGAAGAAGGCGGCGGCGTCCTGGCTGATCGGCTCCAGCTTCTTGCCGAGCGCGGCGAAGGCGGTGCCGTAGACCGTGTGCGCGTGGCACATGGCCAGGATGTCGGGATGCGCCTCGTGCACCGCCGCGTGCAGCACGAAGCCGGCGCGGTTGACGGCATGGTCGCCCTCCACCACCTTGCCATCGTGGTCGACCAGGATCAGGTTGGACATCTTCACCTGCGCGAAATGCACGCACATCGGGTTGGTCCAGTAGAGGTGCGGGCGCTCCGGGTCGCGGATGGTCAGGTGGCCCGCGAAGCCGTAGTCGAAGCCCTGCTGGGCGAAGGCGCGGCAGGCCGCGACCAGGCGCTCCTTGCGGTGCCGGCGCTCCTCGGCAGGGGTGGCGAAGGATGGCAGTTCGGGGAACTTGAGCCCGAGCTGTTCGGGCTGGTAGACGGAAATGCGCTTGGCGGTGTCGAGCATGGGAGGGTCTCCTGGGAAAACAGTGGCGCCGATGATCCGGAGCCCGCGCCGCGTTGACAAACGACGACTTTTCATCGACAGGTGAAATAATTTCATCCATCGCATTCCAGGGTCGACTCCATGAGACAACTTCCATCGTTCTCGGCGCTGCGCGCCTTCGAGGCCGCGGCGCGCCAGGGCGGCTTCACGCAGGCCGGCGAAGAACTCAGCCAGACGCCCTCGGCCATCAGCCACCAGGTCCGCGCACTGGAGCAGTGGTTCGGCCGGCCGCTCTTCACGCGCCACGTGCGCCGCGTGGCACTGACCGACGACGGCCGACGCCTGCTGCAGGAACTCTCGATCGCCTTCGACCAGATCGAGGATGCCTGCGCGGCCTTGCGGCCGGCGGCGCAGCGCACCGAGCTGGCGGTCCACTGCGCGCCCAGCTTCGCCGCCAAGTGGCTCGGTCCGCGCCTGGCGCAGTTCATGCAGGCCCACCCCGCGATCACCATCGGCCTGACGTCGAGCGCCGAGCCGGCGCAACTCGAGCGCGGCGATGTCGACGTCGACATCGCCTATGGCGAGCCGGGCGCGCGCGCCGGCATCGCGGTCGAGGCGCTGGGCGCCGAGTCGACGCTGCCGATGTGCGCGCCCGCCCTCCTCGCCAGCGGCCCGCCGGTCGAACGGCCGGCCGATCTGGGACGCTTCACGCTGATCGAGTCGCGGCTCAATCCGGTGCGCTGGTCGGACTGGTGGCGGCTCAACGGGCTGAAGCTGCCCGGTCGCGCCCGGCCGTCGTTCGACCGGGGTTCGATGGCACTGGCGGCGGCCGTCGATGGCCTGGGCATCGCGCTGGAGAGCACGCGTTTCGCCGAGGCCGAGCTCGCGCAGGGCCGGCTGGTGGTGATCGATGGCCCCGCGTTCCGTCGCATCGAGCGCCAGACGCACTTCCTCTGCTACCGCAAGGCCGACCGCGCCAGCCCCCGGCTGCTGGCGTTCCGGCAGTGGCTGCTGGCGGAGCTGGCGGCGGGTTGATGGCGGACCGGAGCGCGTGACCGGGTGGCGGTGGCGGCTGGACGTGTCCGGTCCCCGACGCACCAACCTATGCCGATAGCAGCATTTCACCGAATCCATGGAGGTCGTGAGTAGCCGATGCCGACGGGGATGGCGTCACGGCGTCGTCGGGGCGCCCTGCGCTCACGAGGCGGCCCGACCCTCCAGCAATGCCAGCGTCGCCGCGTCGCGGGTGCCGCCGTAGAAGCGCGTCAGCACCTGGCCGAACACCGGCTCCTCCGGCAGCGCGCGCTCGAACAGCGTCGCGCAGGAGCACAGCTTGAGATCGTCGGGCGAGCCGAGGATCGCGTGCGCGCTGCGCTGCGGATGGGCGAGGATCGCTTCGCAGCAGATTCGCAGGCGCGGCCCCAGCACCGGATGGGTGCCATACGCCCTCGCCTGCGCCAGGTCCGCCAGGCCATAGTGGCGCGCGATCGCGCTGCGCCCCAGGCCCGCGAGCTGCGGGAAGACGAACCACATCCAGTGGCTGCGCTTGTGGCCGGCGCGCAGTTCGTCCAGCACCTGCGCCAGGACGGGATCCTGGGCCTGCACGAAGCGTTCGAGGTCGAAGGCCGCGCCCTCTCCCCGGACGGATGGCGGGCGGTCGGCGGCGGAATCGGAAGCCATCGGTCGATCTCCTGCTGTTGGTTTTATCGGATCTTACGGGATCTGGGGTAAATTATCGAATCCAAGATAAACAGGGATAAAGTGATCCATTTCCCCCGTCCCGCCCTGGCCCAGGACCTCGTCGCCGCCCTGCGCGGCGAGACCGTCTTCGGTGATGCCCACAACGGCCTGTTCCTGGCCGCCCCGCGCCGCACCGGCAAATCGACCTTCCTGCAGGGCGACCTGAAACCGGCGCTGGAGGCCGGCGGCGCGGTGGTCGCCTATGTCGACCTGTGGGCCGATCCCCGGCGCGATCCGGGCCTGCTGATCGCCGATGCCATCGCCCGCGCACTGGCGCCCCGGCTGGGCGTGGTGAGCCGGGTCGCCAAGGCGGCCGGCCTGGAGAGCGTGACCGTCGCCGGCGCCCTCAAGCTCGACGTCGGCAAGGTCGGCCGCATCGACGGCATCACCCTGCCCGATGCCCTGCGCGTGCTGCACGAGACCGCCGGCGCCCCGGTGGCGCTGATCGTCGACGAAGCCCAGCACGCGCTCACCAGCGTGGCCGGCGAGGCCACGATGTCGGCGCTCAAGTCGGCCCGCGACCAGCTCAACCGGCCGGGCCAGGTCAACCTGATGCTGGTCATGTCGGGCTCGGACCGCGACAAGCTGCTACGGCTGGTCAACACCAGCGGCGCTCCGTTCTATGGCTCGCAGATCTCGCGCATGCCGCCCTTGGGGCAGGATTTCATCGCCCACGTCGCGCGCCTGGTGACCACGCAGCGGCCCTCGCTGGCGCCCGTCGACACCACGGCGCTGTGGACGGCCTTCGAGCGTTTCGGCCATCGGCCGCAGTTCTTCATGGAAGCGCTGGGGCAGGCGCTCAGCCCGCTGTCCGACCTGGGCGAGGTGCGCTTCGAGCGTGCGGTGCAGGAGGCGGCGCTGCGGCGCCAGCAGGACGACGAGGCGCAGATGGAGTCCGAGTACCTGGCGCTGCGCCCGCTGGAGCAGGCGGTGCTGTGGCGGCTGCTGGACCAGGGGCCGCGCTTCCGGCCCTACGACGGCGAGGCGCTGCGCTTCTATCGCGCGCAGGCCAGCGCCCGCGTCACGCCGCAGATGGCGCAGCGCGCGCTGGAATCGCTGCGCGAGCGCTCGCCCGCGCTGGTGTGGAAATCGGCGCGCGGCGAGTACGCGGTCGACGATGCCGCCATGCACCGCTGGTTCGGCCAGCGCTCGCAGGAGGGCCGCTGGCCGCCGGTCGATCCCCTGGGCCCGCAGCCGGAGGCGGACGACGACGGCGACGCACCCGGGGCGGCGCCGGCGCCGACGCCCTGACGCACCCGCCTCACCCCATCACTCCATGCCGGTGGCCGCCAGCACGATGCTCAGGCTGGTCGCCATGGCCTTCACCATGGGTTCCTTCTCGACGTCGAGCCATTCGTCGAGCGAGTGGATGCGGCCGCTCTTGTCGGGCGCGCCGCGGCCGATGGTGATGGCCGGGATGCCCAGGCTCATGGGCATGTTGGAGTCGGTCGAGCTCCAGCCATAGGCCACCTTGTAGCCGCCGGCCTCGATCGCCGCCTTGGCGAACTGCACCAGGTCGGATTTGACATCGGTGCTGCCGGCCGGTCGGTCGCCGATCAGCTTGGCGTCGACCGTGATCCGGCCCTCCTTGGTCGAGCGGGCGAAGTTCTCGCCCTCGGCCGCCTCCTGGACGATCTTCAGCAGCCGGTCCTCGACGCGCTTGAGCTCGGTCACCGATTCGGAGCGCATGTCGACCTCCATCCAGCTCTCCAGCGGGATCGAGTTGACCGAGGTGCCACCGCCGATCAGGCCGATGCTGTAGGTGGTCTTGGGCGTGGCCGGCACCTGGATGCGCGAGAACGCGGCGGCGGCCTCGGCCTGCGCGAACATCGGATTGACGACGCCGAAGGCATTGAAGCTGTGGCCGCCGGGGCCGTTGAAGGTCACCCGGTAGCGCTTGGAGCCGACCCCGCCGTGCGTGATGCGGTTGACATCGCCCGACTCGACCGAGAAGAAGGCCTTGATGCGGTCCTTGTAGGGACCCTGGGTGAACAGGTGGCGCACCCCGCGCAGGTCGCCGGGGCCCTCCTCGCCCACCGTGCCGACGAACAGGATGTCGTCGCGGGTGCCGATGCCGGCGGCCTTCATGGCGCGCGCGAAGCCCAGCAGGACCGACATGCTCATGGTGTCGTCGCCGATGCCCGGGGCCGCCAGGCGCGTGCCCTGGCGCTTGACCTTGACATCGGTGCCGGCGGGGAACACGGTGTCCATGTGGGCCGAGATCACCACCACCTTGCCATCGCCGCGCGTGCCGCGGCGCAGGCCCGTCACGTTGCCCTCGGCGTCGATCCGCACGTCGGCCAGGCCCACGGCCTTGAGCATCTTCTCGAACTCCTGCGCGCGCGCCTTCTCGCCGAAGGGCGGCGACGGGATCTCGGTCAGCCGCACGCCGTCCTCGACGATGCGGCCATGCTCCTGGTCGAGCGTGGCGACGGCCTTGCCGAAGGCCGGACTGGCCAGGACGCGCCGGACCTCGGCGGCCGGATCGGTGGCCTGGGCCAGCGCCGAGGTGGCGGCCAGCAGCGCCGCGCCGGCCAGCAGGCCGGGGGCGAGACGGAACGGACGCGCGGCGAGCGGCATCCGGGTGACGGAAGCGG
>Ga0308164_10003714_pt1 | contig 13507 bp, 16 predicted proteins | sample PhyTR2_FD_201031 | JGI IMG/M metagenome (GOLD analysis project Ga0308164, IMG submission 201031) | Phyllosphere microbial communities from UC Gill Tract Community Farm, Albany, California, United States - DLSLT.R2 | ecosystem: Host-associated > Plants > Phyllosphere > Unclassified | place: USA... | reverse complement strand
TGCATCACGTCTTGGAAGAACAGCGACTTGCCGGTGCCTTGCTTCTCGCCGAACATCAGCAACGCGGTCTGCATCTTGGCGCCCGGGTGCTGCAGCGGGTACGCAAGCCAGCGCAGAATCCATTCAATGGCCTCGTCGGCCCTGTCCTCTGCATCGCACAGCGAGGCCAGGAGTGCGAGGATCGGGCCGACGAGCGCGTCGTCCTGCTTGGGCGTCAGCGGCCAGCCGAGGAAGATGTTGACGTGACTTACCGGGTCGGCCTGCTGCGTCGGATCGAACACCAGATTGCGCGCCTCGATCGTCTTGCGCTGGGCATGCTCCTGCCATTTGCCGGTGAGCTCAGCGGTGTAGTCGGCGCGCACGGCGCCCAGTGACATGACCTGCTGGCCAATGCCATCCCAAACCGTCTCGGTGCCGCGCAGGAGCGTGAGGTTGTCGAGCATCTCACCCAGTTTGCCGCCGCCTGCGCCTTCAACTGCCTTGCCACCAACGAGGGTGGGAAGGGATTCGCGCAGGATGGTGCGGCGCTTTGGATCTTTTTCCCACGCGGCAGCAAGGTCTTTGCCCACCCATGCGGCGAAGGCTGACTTCTTGAGGCGCTGCTTGCGCAGGCCATCCCAGATGTCCGTCGTCGGGTAGATCAGCTGCATGTGCGCGAGCAGTACTTCAAGCGTCGGCACGCGGATGGAGGTGGCCACGTCGACGGGCGACTCGACAGCGGGAGCGTCGGGCATTGGCACATCGTCCAGGTAAGCCGGCGGCTTGTCGTCTGTGGGGCCCGGCGTTGGGGTCTGCGTCATCGTGAGGGCGAGGGAGCGCGCGGCCCGCACCTGGTCGCGCACCACGTCGAGCGATTCGGCCAGGTACAGGTCGTTGAAGTCGGAATCCTTGCTATCGGCTGCACGTGCCGCGAACGTCGGCAAGACCACCGAGGCATTGCCGACGACGCGGGCTGCAGCGCGCGATCGCGACACGCCAGCGTTCTCGAACTTGAGCAGGCGCACCATGCGGCCCGCGCGCAGGTCGGCCTCGACGTACGGCGTGCCGGCGGCGTCTTCGCGCCAGGTGGCGCGTACGTGCACGATATCGCCCTTGGTCGACGTAAGCTCGTGATCCGCGCCGTCAATGGCGGGTGTCCACTCGACATCGAAGTCGGCCAGCAGTGACTCGGCTAGGCGCGCCACTACCCGCATGTCATCATCGGCCAGGAACAGCAGATGGGCGGCGGGGAAGTCGGCGCGAAGACGCTTGGCGACCGGCAGCAGGTTGCCCGCGTTGAATGCCACCATGACGGGCATGTCGAACTCGGTGGCCATCCGAACGGTTTCGCAGGTGGCGTAGCCCTCGCCGATCGCGATCAGCGCAGGCGCTTCCGTCGTCTTGCCCAGCAGGCAGCATCCAGCAGCCATGTCGATGCCGGTGCTGAAACGCTTCTCGCCATCCGGCTGGATGCGCTGCAGGCCGGCCAGCGTGGCGCCCGTCTCGCTGTATTTGCAGACCGGGACGAGCAGTACGCCATCCGCATCGACGCGGGTCTTTTCACTGCCGACGCGCTTGCGTGCCAGGTAGGCCGAAGGCTGATCGCTGTCCGCAGCTGCGGCCCAGTCAATGCGTGCTCGGTTGGCAGCCATCTCCGATTTACGCTGCTTGCGATCAGCTTCGGCACGTTCATAGGCGGCTTGCTTGCGCTCGGCCTCGGCGCGCTCTTCGGCGGTGACGCCTTCCCAGTCCGTCGTGACCGAGATCGCGTTCTGGCTCTGGCCCTGCCACACGCCAAAGGCGCCAGTGACGACACGGAGGCCTGAACTCAGATCAATTTCACGTAGGACGTACCATGCCTTCTTCTTCGGGCCGAAGCGGGTGATCTTCCCGTTGAGGACGGGGTGGCCGTGAGGGAGCGCAGGCAGCCCTTCCGCCATCATCTGTTCGATGACCTGATCACGTGTTGCCATGGTCGCCCCCGTTCGATGCGCGAAGCTGAGCCAGCATGCATTGCAGGCGCGCGAGGATGCGTGCCTTTTCTTCCGGGGTGCGCTCGACCGGCTGGTCGTCGCACGTATCCCACTGAGCCGGGGCAACTGACCCACGCGGTTGCTGATCAGCTGTCATTAGATTGATTCGGTGGAACGCTAGCCAGGGTCGGCCGGCAATAAACTTGGAACATCAAGCCCATCAGCTCCTTCATGGTCTTGTGCATCTGCTGCGAAATGTCCTCGAGCTCAGACCGCTCGCGGCGGTCGATCTCACCGTCCTTGATCGCGTGCGTATAGGTGCCGGACAAGCGACCCAGCTCGGTGTACAACTCGTGGAACTTGTCATGCAGGCCTTCGCCAGTCACACCGTCGCCAGTCGGCAGCTCGACGAACACGCCGCCGCTGGCGACTGCGATCGCCTGGGCAAAATGCGTGGTGCCGGCATGCGCCTGGATTAGCAGCGCCGTGGAGACGCGCATGCCGGAGCCTTTGACTTCGTACACACGCGCCTCCAGTTGCGACCTGGTCATGCCGAGCGTCGCAGCAGTCCCAGTCCAGCCGTGAACCTTGATCATTTCTTGATAAGACGGCAAGAGTTCCATAGTGTTTCCTTCCTAGTCTTGGGTATTGCAAGTCAAACAAGCTTGATAATCTTGCGCAACGTTGAGAACAATTAATTTCCTATGCGCAACTTTAAAACCGCACAAAAGTCTCGCTCTCATCCAAGCGACTACCCATTAGCTTTCGAGGTGATCTTGCATGTACGGTCCGGTGTTTTGATAACGCTTCGGGCTACAGAGACCGGTACCGGATTAATTTGGGCCTACGAACTGGGCACGGCCGCTAAATTTTCCACCGCAGGAGTAGTGGTGGAGCGAACGAATGCCCAGTCAACATGTCCGTTTAAGACCTCACAGTAGGCTGCTCCATTCGACATTTTTTCGATCTCTGGGCATTTCTCAGCAGGGACATAGCCACGCCGAATCCACTCATAAACCGAGACAGGGCGAATTCCGAAATGGGCGGCAACACTGGCCGCGCCGCCCGCCAGATCGATAGCTTCTTTGAGTGAGGTCGTCATGTGGCCAATATAAGGCTAAACCTAACCTTTGTCAAAGGTTATACCTAAGTTTAATTTGTTAGGCTCAACCTTATGAAATTCAGTCAAATTTTGCGCAGCCGACGCAAGGCCCTTGGCCTAACTCAGCAAGACATTGCCGACCTATGGGGAATCAGTCCCGTGAATGTTTCGGGGTGGGAAAGCAACAAGACCATGCCTGAGGCGGCCAAACTGCCATTACTAGCTAAACGGCTAGAAATCTCTGTTTCAGAGCTGATGGGCGAGGCGGCGGCGGCCTCGACAGCCAAAGGGCCTGAACCGCTGGCACACAAGTCAGGCGTTATTGCCTTTCATCCGGATGACCCAAAGTCGAGCGATATCGTGTACGTACCAGAATCAAGAATTGAGTTCTCTGCTGGCAACGGCAGAACCCCAGTCTACGAGCTAAATGAAGAACAGGAGCCTGCTGCTTATCGTCTTTCCTGGTTTCAAAAGGAGCGGATGAATCCAGATCGCGTTCGACGATTTCGAGTGTCCGGGGACTCGATGGAGCCCTATTTGTATGCGAGTGACACGATCTTGGTGAACACAGACGAAACAAATATCGTAGAAGGAAAACTCTATGCAATCCGCTACGACGACGAGCTTCGAGTCAAGTTTCTCAGCCGAAGGCTGGACGGAACACTTGTCCTTCGTAGTATGAATCCACTATATAAGGACGAAGAAGTGGCTCCTGCGCTAGCCGAGGAACATATCAGTGTCATCGGTCGAGTCCGGGACAGGGCAGGTCGCGGAGGCCTTTAAATTACGGATCTCTTTCGTCCAGGCTCGCCGTTCGCCGCAAGCCCATCTTCTATCGCGATCGAGGAGAAGCGTTTGCGCAACGCTGACAAGCGCGCGCTCTACAAGCACTTCCGTATTGAGGTCATCGAAGACGTTTATCGACATAAATTCGAGCAGCTGTTCGACCGATGCTGCTTTGCGTGTTACGCCCCGCCACCACTAGAACTTGATCACCATATTCCCGCTCGCGCGGGAGGTCGCCTTGTCCCAGGCAATATTATTCTTCTCTGCCCAAGCTGTAACAATCGCAAGGGGAGCATACCTCCAAGTGAATTTTACTCTCCAGCACAGAACGCCCGCGCAAAGCGTCTCTTTGAGCAGCAAGTCAGCCTTTTTAGGTTCACCTTTGACTGGGCGCAGTGGGAGGCAGATCCCTTGGCCTATTTACTTTGCGTAGGTGTGACACCTGAAGCTGCCCAAGCATTTCTTGCTGCACAGCACTGCGCTGAGACGGAAGATGGCATCACGATCGTAATGAAGTAAAAATACAGATATAGGTTGAACCTACTTATTTATATGTAAGGTATTGCCTATAACTTAGGTTTAGCCTAATATGTGCTTCATCAACTTCGATGGAGCTCACATGAACACCTACCAAGTCACCGTCCGTACCTCAGGCACCGCACACGTGTTCAGTGCCATTGCCGCCTCTTCCGCCGACGCCTTTGAAGACGCCGCAACTAAGTTTGCAGACGTACCTTGCGGCATCACCGTAATGACGAAGGCAGGCTAATGATTACCCTCGCCGCCCTCCGCACGGCCATTGCTACCTGCGTAGCGCGGGCCAATGAGGACGCGCCTGCTGACGTCGACATGCGCGTCACTGCATTCGTCGCACGCCTGTCCGGCAGCATGGAGTCGCTCGGCGATCACGAGCTCGACGCGATGATCTGGGGCCTGCTCGACATGCCGCCCCTGCCCCAGCTGTGCGCCGCACCCGTACTGAATCCGATTCCGATGCCCGCTCCAGCGCGGTTTTGGGGGTAGTCATGGGCTTCCTGTGCCTCTACCGCTATTACCGCTTCCTCGGCAAGCCATGCATCCAGGCCGCTCGCCTAGCACGCCACCATCGGATGCCCCGGAGCTAGCCATGCAACGCATCTCGCCCGATCGGGCGTCCCTTGAAATTGCGCACCGCGCGCTTCACACGGACGCCCGACTGGACGAAATGCTCGAACACCCGGCCCTCAAGATCATCTTGGAGGCTCTCGCCCGCCGGCACATGCAGCGCCGCGCGCGGATCGATGTGAAGAAGCTGCAGGCCAACGACAGAGACAACTAGAAATGAACGAACAAGTGCATGTAATTGCCAAGGACGGCTTGGTCGAAATGATCAAGCCCAGCAGCGAATTATTCGTCTGCGGCCAATCAAAGGCTGCGTCATTGCGGGAGATCGCCGCTGTCGATTTGCAAGTCGGCGAGTGGGTTTGGATGGCCGGCGGGGGTGTTTGCAACCAAGAAGTCGCGGAGCGTGCAGGCCTGGCCGATATCCAAGGCTATGGACAGCCAGCCGAGCCCGAGATCACGGATAAGTAATTGGATGTATTCGTCTGACAACGTGCGCACGGCAAAGCCCTCTGCCCTCTCGGCAGTGTCGAGATCATCAGAAATCGGAGCATTTGGCACAGCTGGAAGCATGCGCGCTCGGACTCTTGCGAGTTCCGCGATCAGGTCTTGCAAATCATCGGCCTTTAGATCGCCATCGATCGATAGATGCACGGTTCGCTTGTCGTCACTCAGATTCATAGACTCTCACAAGTAAGCAAATACCGATTGTCACACAACTTATTGTCATCAATCTAAACATATGAGCAAGCTCGATAATTTCGTCTCTCTCAAGGTCGCAGCCGAGAAGAAGATTCACGGCGACGACGTGTCGAAGGTGACTTCGTTTGCCGTCGCCCCACACCTGCTGGAGACCGAGGAAGGCTTTAATGCCCGCCCGCTGAACCCGGAACACGTGGCGGAGATGTCGCTGGCCATGCGCAACGGCGCGACGTTCCCACCGCTTGAGGTGCGCGTCGATGATGGCCATATCCTGATCGTTGACGGCCATCACCGCCACGCCGCAGCGCTCAAGGCCATTGCGGAGGGTTTTGAGATCAAAGCGCTGGACTGCCGTCACTTCCGCGGCAACGATGCGGACCGTGTCGCGCACATGCTCAACAGCGCCTCGGGCCTGGCGCTCACGCCACTGCAACTGGCCATTCAATATCGCAAGCTGATTGGCTTCGGCTGGACCGAGGCGCAAATTGCCGGGCGCCGTGGCAAGTCGGTGCAGCACGTCAAGGACATGATCCAGCTTGCCGAGGCGAACAGCGACGTTCACCAAGCGGTCAACGCTGGCGAGATCTCCGGCACGGCTGCACTCAGGATGGTCAAGCAGCACGGCAGCCGGGCCGGCGCGGTCATTCGCGAGGGAGTAGAGCAAGCCAAGGCCGATGGCAAGACCAAGGTGAAGCCGAAGGCTCTCGCAGAAGTCGCTCGATCAAAAGTCAGCGATGCCCGCGTGCTGGCTTGGCTGCTCGCGAATTCACACTTAACCACGAGGCTGGGTTTCGGCCGGTTGGTATGCAATGTCACTTTTAACATCGACGACAACGTCGAGCGCAGCGACGACCTGCGCACCCTGCTTTCAAACGCTGCATCCCACGCCACCACCTGAAAGGACCACCATGAATCGCAAGAACATCGGCCCCGGCTCGCCTGTCACCTTCGACAGCGAAGCAGGCCCACAAAGCGGCACCGTCATCGAATTGAAGACAGATATTGGCAACAGCGCCCGCGTCGCGTTCGTACGCGTCAATGGCACTCTGGACGGTGCACCGTGGCGTGTCCCGGTGAACGAGCTGCAACACGCGGAGGTCGCGTAACCATGATTTCAACTGCCATCTCCGCAACGTTGGCTCGCCTTGGACATGCCCACCTCGACGCGGTGGAGACGGCAGCACGTCCTTCCAGTAAATCGCATCGCGACGCTAAGCGATCGTTCCGCAAGCACATCGACATGGTCACCAGTGCCGTAGTTCTTCTTGAACAAGAGCGCGAGAAAGCTTGGACGCCTGTCGACGAGCGACTGCCCGACAACGACTTACTGGTACTTATTGCGGTGAACGATGACGATACCTGGACCGGCTACCACGTCAATGGAGCGTGGCGATATTCGGATGGATTCCCGATCGAAAAAGAACGCGTAACGCACTGGATGCCGATGCCGACGCCACCAGCAAGGAAGCCAGAATGAAGCGCGACGATTTCACCTTCTCCCTGGGCTTCGGCCACGAGCGCATTGCAGACAACTTCGCCGGCGGCGGCGGCGCAAGCGAAGCAATTCGCCAGGCCTATGGCCGCGATCCCGACATCGCCATTAACCACGACGGCGAGGCACTGGCGATGCACGCAGCGAACCACCCGACCAGTCGCCACATCCGCGAGGACGTGTTCCTGGTCGACCCGATGAAGGAGATCGGTGACGGCCCGCTCGGCGCGGCCTGGTTCTCGCCGACCTGTACGCACTTCTCCCGGGCGAAGGGGTTCAACATACTCGACCAGACCACGCGCGGCCTGGCATGGGTCGTCTTGAAGTGGGGCGTGCTGCTGGCGCCACGCTCGATCTACCTGGAGAACGTCGAAGAATTCCAAGGCTGGGGGCCGCTCGATGACAAGGGCCGGCCGATCAAGGAGCACAAGGGCCGCACCTTCGCTGCTTTCGTGCTGGCGTTGACCACTGGCGTGCCAAAAGACCACTCCGACCTGGCCGAGATCCGCGCCACGCTGGGCGAAGACTTCCCGCTCGAGCGAATCTACGCAGGCCTGGGCTACAAGGTCGAGTGGCGCGTGCTGCGCGCCTGTGACTTTGGCGCCGGCACCATCCGCAAACGTCTGTTCATGGTGATGCGCCGCGACGGTATCGCGATCCGCTGGCCAGCGCCGACGCACGGCGACCCCGCATCGAAAGAGGTCAAGGCCGGGAAGCTGCTGCCGTTCGTGACCGCCGCCGACTGCATCGATTGGTCGATCCCATGCCGGTCGATCTTCGATCGCAAGAAGCCGCTAGCGGTCAACACGCTGCGTCGAGTGGGCCGTGGGTTCGAGCGGTACGTGAAGGACGCGGCACGGCCGTTCATCGTCCCGCTGACGCACCAGGGCGCCGACCGCATCAATTCCATCGATGCTCCACTGCCGACGATCACGTGCGCAAACCGCGGCGAGCTTTCGCTGGTGTCGGCCTCGCTCGTTCAGATGGGGTATGGCGAAGCGCCTGGGCAAGCGCCGCGCGCGCTGGACATCGAGGAGCCTTTGGGCACGATTGTCGCTGGCGGCATCAAGCACGCAATGGTCGCAGCGTCGCTCGTCCAGTACTACAAAAGCGGCAGCCAAAACGTTGCCGTCGACCGGCCCATGCCGACCATCGTCACGAAGGATCGAGTCGGCGTCACGTGCGCCTACCTGTGCAAGCACTATCAGGGCGTCGTCGGCGTGCCCGTCGACCAGCCAGCACCGACCGTGACGACGTCCGACCACAGCTCGCTGATTACGGCGCACCTGGTGGGCATCGACAACCAGAGCAACCGCGATCGCGACACCTGGGATGTAGCGCGCCCGCTCGGCACGGTCGTCACCGAGAACCGCCATGCGGTCGTGACGAGCAACCTGGTAAAGCTGCGTGGCACCAGCACCGCGGCCGCGACCGACGAACCGCTCGGCACCGTCAGCGCGGGCGGCCAACACCACGCGGAGATGCGAACCACGCTCACGCCGGCTGGTTTGACCGACGAGCGCCGCCAGCAGATCCGCGCCTTCCTGCGCGAGTACTGCCCAAGCCTCAAAGAAGCAGAGTACCCCGAGCTGGTGACCATCAACGGCGAGCTGATGGAAGTCGCCGATATCGGCCTGCGCATGCTCGTGCCGCGCGAGCTGGCCAACGCGCAAGGATTCCCGCCCGACTACATCCTAGACCCGTTCTACACGAAGGTCTGCAAGCGCGGCCGCACGACCACGAAACGCCTGTCGGGCAGCGCCCAAGTGCGAATGATCGGCAACAGCGTGTCGCCGCCGCCGGCGGTGGCCGTGCTGCGTGCGAACAACGCTCACGAGCAGCTGATGGCGAGGGCAGCATGAGCAGCTGGGGAACCCCAAGCCGGATTAGCTCCGACCTGTACCGCGAACGCACGGCAGCGACACCGCCTGTCTCGCTGCGCCGCCGTCGATGCACGTGCGGCAAGGTTGTCACGGCCAAGCAGCTGACGCAGTACGGCGCATGCGCCGCTTGCGTGCTATGCACCCCAAGCCAAGCGAAGGAGGCGCGATGACTGGGCCTGTACCGAACAACCAGGACGAGCCGAATGATGTCGAGGCGTACCGGCATCACCTGCTCCTGCTCAAGTCGATGCATTGTTGCCGGCCAGTGGTCTACCAAGGGCTGAACCAATTCATCACCTGTCTGACGGCGAACCGCGACGGCGGGCGCATCTCGATGACGGTCTACCTGGCCGGCAAGCCGGGCAGCATTGACAGCAACCACATTCAAATTAAACACGCAACCAAAGAAGGGAAGACAGTATGAGCACTTTGAACAGTGCAACAAATCCCCCAATGTTCAACGACAGCGACCTAATCGCCCGGCTTGCAGCCGAACTGGCGAAGCAGCTCAGGCCGACGCTCCCAATCGAAATCGACTTGTGGGACATCGCAACCATCGCAACGTACCTAAAGCGGAGCGAGTCTGTCGTGCGCGAGCGCATGGCCTGCCTGCCAGATTTCCCCAAGGCAATTCGACTCCCATCTACTCGTACAGTACGTGGTCAGGCACTGTACCGTGCAAAGGAAATAATCCAATGGGCTACTCGTTACCAAGACAAAAATTAGGCACCAATTACTGTTGCAAAAAGGCGACGGGCAGTTACTCACCCTTGAAACTTGTTTGCGCTGGTTTCGAAAGCATAATATGTTCAATATCTCGCAACCAAACTATTCGCAGATGTTAGCAAGTATCTCCCTAAAGCTTCAAATATCTTAAGACTAGCCACCCAAGAAGGTCAAAAATGCTACATTTCCCTAAGCAAATTCCAAGTTTACTAGCGGCAATATTTACATATTTTTTTATGACGAGTGCATATAGCGCCGTATTTGTAGGTGCGCACCCTGATGATATCCAGTTGTTTATGAATAAAAATGTTTCCGTAGACATCTATGGCGGGCATCCAACCGTTCTCGTTTTGCTTACTGCAGGAGACGCTGGCAATGGAAATTCCGGAATCAATTCACACGGGATACCATACTATCGCGCCAGATTGAATGCGCATGAATCATCGGTACGCTATTGGGTAAGCCTAATAGGCGGCGCTGTACCGAAAAGCATTTACTCAAAAGAACAGTTTGGCGCCTATTCAATTGAAAAAGTACAGATCCGAAATGTCGTGATGTACAACCTAAATTTGCCAGATGGAAATGGGGATGGCTCTGGCTTCGCAGCTACTGGCAACAAAAGTTTAGCAAAGCTAGTCGCACAATCTATTCCTTCAGTGTCTAGTGTCGACGGAGCAAACACATATAACTTGAGCCAGCTTAAAGAAGTTTTGCGCCTGATAATTAGTCGTAATAATGTAGGCACTCCAACGGTCTTCGTCAATTATCAAGATTACGATCTGGTGAATAATCAGGGAACTCATTCCGATCATAAATCCACGGGTGACATTGTTCGTATGGCTGTAAGCGAAAATCCAAAGTTTGCATGCTTAGGATCAGCAATTTATCAAGATTATATAATTGCTGGATTCGCGGAAAATTTGACGGAGGCGGAACGCAACATTCATATCGGCACTTGGGGAGCGTTGAACGCTGGACTTACAAACAGTGGCAATGAGAATACTTGGGACCCGACCCATAACGCGTGGCTTGGCCGTCAATATTATCGGGCAAGCGTTGGTAGCCCGTGTAGCTTTTAACGATTCCGTTAGCCTTTATGACTACGTTATACACGTTGTCCTATTTCCATTAACAGACCGCACCTGGCTAGAGCCAGTGGGCCGCGCGCAACGTATGGCCCAATCATTCAACTCGTGGAATTGATCCAATTACCGTTGAGACCCTTAGTGTCTGGGCAGGCTCTTTGCCAGAGAAAGGAGGCATCACAGGGCAAGTAAGTACGAAGACTGAAATCCGCTGGTTGAGCTCGTATCGATCTATCTTATAACTAAGGAAAAAAATGGACGTCATACCTGTTGGAACTATTATGAGCTGGGGTGGAAATGACCTAAGCACGTTACCCAAATTCTGGTTGCACTGTGACGGAAGCGCATTAGCAGACGCAGAATACCCGGCGCTCTCTACCGCTCTTGATGGCGGATTTGGGCGACCGGTCGGTACGAGTACATTCAATCTCCCTGATTTGCGCGGCTGTTTTTTGCGTGGTGTAAGTGGCGATTCAAAACGTGACCCCGATGCAGCAGATCGTATCGCTCTGAAGACCGGCGGACACACAGGAAACGACGTTGGCACATTGCAATTGGATGCATTCGAAAGTCACACTCATCCTCTCAGCCAAATTGGTTTTTATTCCAAGGGGGATTACCAAGCTGCTTTCATGGGTGGTGGATCTTGGGCTACGGGAGCGTCTGGAGGGCGGGAGACTCGGCCTGTCAATGTTAATATCTACTACATTATTTACGCCGGACCCGGCAAGGAGTAATTTCGACTATCCCGAAAGGGGCTTTAGGGCTTAGCCAGACAAAATCGTGTGTGGATCAAGAGTCAGTATCCCAACTGACTCTCCTCGTGTTTAACGCCCGTCAAATGGTCGCAAGAGGCAGCAACTGCTATAGCTTGACTGTATGCGTCAACCATGAATTTTCTAAGCTGAGCCCAACGCCTGGTTTCGGCCCAGGCTGTGTAAAAACGCGCGATCTATGTATTTTTAGGGGCCCATTACCGTTCTTGACCTCGAGATAACGCCATAGAGCGCGTTTTGAAAGGTCGAGTGTCGTTAAGCTGACGTCTAATTCTCCTTTTTACACAGCCTGGGTCGAAAGCAGACGTTGGTCGCACTAGCACCCGCATAATGCACTAGCGTTGGACTTCTCCGACGGCCCCTAGCAACTACGCATAAATTACCCATTAGATATTCAACTCGTTGATTATAAATAGATACTGATTCCGGCCGGAGGCACCACCCACTCGCATCACACATTCGTATTACGCCAAAAACCCGTCACCTTCCCCAGGAAGCGCGGGTTTTTTGCTTTCTGGCCTCCGCATCATCGAACGCCGTCAGCCAACCCGGACTGTGGACTTGACTCGTGTAAGCCACGGCTGTGTCCAAATCTACGCCAACGCCACCAAGGTAAGGAACAAAGGATTAGAAAATTCAGCATTGATTGGTAAAGCGATCAGTGTGTTCAAGAATTAGCCGCTTATCAAATGCACCCCTCCGGCCCGATCATACGTTTTTGAACGTCAAGGATCGTCATGGAAAAGTACATCAACAAGATCGCCTTGGTCACAGGTGCAAACAAGGGTATTGGTCTGGATGTCGCGCGTCAACTTGGCACCAACGGTGTCACTGTCATCGTCGGCGCACGCGATTCCGGACGCGGCCAGGCAGCTGCCGATCTGCTGCGCGGCGAAAATCTGAACGCCCACTTCGTCCAGCTCGACGTCACGGACGCGGCCAGTATCACGCTGGCGGCGTCGACAATCCAGGCGCAGCACGGCCGCCTGGATATTCTCGTCAACAACGCCGGTATCAATGATTCTGGAGACGGCGCACCCAGCGGCGCTTCCATCGATGCCGCGCGACGCCTGTTCGAAACAAATTTTTTTGGTGCGCTTGCGGTAACTCAGGCAATGCTGCCTTTGTTGCGAGTGGCACAGGGCGCCCGGATCGTCAACATGTCGAGCAGTCTCGGCTCGATGGCCGTCAATGGTGACCCGGCCAACCGCTATTACAAGGCGCGCCTGATCGGCTACAACGCTTCAAAAGCCGCGTTGAACATGCTCACAGTGCAGCTGGCTGAAGAGTTACGCGGCACGGGGATGGTCGTCAATGCCGCCTGTCCGGGGTACGTGAGTACGGATTTGAACGGACATACTGGTTATCTGTCGACTGACGAAGCAGCAAAGGTGCCGGTGCGCCTCGCCCTGCTCGCAGATGACCGGGTGAATGGCAAACTCGTTGATGTGTGTGGGGCAGTGGCCTGGTAATCAACCAGCCGTCCGTGCTTCGGCCACCAGGTCAACGAAGGCGCGTAGTGGCGCAGTCATGCGCCGACTGGGGAAATACAACTGCGGACCGTCGAACCGGGTCCACCAGTCCTGCAAGACAGGCACCAGTTTGCCAGTCGCGAAATCCGCATCGAGCCAGTTCTTGAACGTGCATACCAAACCATGTCCGGCGGCGGCCAGGGCGATGGCCGCCGCCGCCGCGTCGACGCCCACCACCAGCCGGGCAACTGGATCGAGCGTTATTGTTTCTTCACCGTTGGTAAAGGTCCAGGCTGTCAGGGCGCCGCTCGAAAAGCGCATGCGCACGCAGTCATGCTGCAGCAATTCGCGCGGATGGGCGGGAACACCTCGTTGCAAGAGATATGCCGGTGCAGCTGCCAGCGCGAGTTGCTGGGAAGCCGGACCGATC
>Ga0308164_10003713_pt1 | contig 13510 bp, 12 predicted proteins | sample PhyTR2_FD_201031 | JGI IMG/M metagenome (GOLD analysis project Ga0308164, IMG submission 201031) | Phyllosphere microbial communities from UC Gill Tract Community Farm, Albany, California, United States - DLSLT.R2 | ecosystem: Host-associated > Plants > Phyllosphere > Unclassified | place: USA... | reverse complement strand
CCGCAGATGACGGCGAGCGAGAAAGGCGGCAACGAGCGCGAGGACGAGGGCCCGTCGCCGGTGCACGTCTGGCCAGAGCTGTCGACCGCGCGCCAGGTCCTCTTGACCGTCTCGATGACGCTCTGCATGATGCTCAATGTGCGCCCAGCTTTCCCTTGATCTCCTCTCGACGGACTCGTGCTGACTCTCTTCGAGCCGCAGATCATGCAGGTCCAGTCGGTCCAGCTCGCCCTGCCCACCATCGGCGAGGACCTCAACATCCGGACGACCAACCTGCAGTGGCTTGTGCGTCCCGCCCGTCCTCCTCTCGTTCGCCGAAGTGATCATTAGGCTCATGCTCTTGCCCTGCGACCGCAGATCAGCAGCTACAGCGTCGCGTTCGGCGCCCTGCTCCTCCTCTTCGGCCGGCTCGCAGACATTGTGCGTCCCGTCTCATCTCCCTCCTGCCGTCCTGTGCCGCTACTGATGCACCCCTTTGCGCACCGCAGTATGGCCACAAGAAGTACGTCCCCTTCCTCGCGCTGCCCGGTGCGCGCTCTTCGCTGACGTGTGCACGCACCCTCGCCCGCAGGGTCTTCACGCTCGGCATGGTCTGGTTCGTCATCTGGTCGATTGCTTGCGGCTTTGCGCAGAACGAGGTTTCGATCGACTTTGTCCGCGCCATGCAAGGCGCCGCGCTCGGTGCTGCCATCGTACGTCGTTGCGCTCGCCGACCCTCAAGCTTCAGCTGAACCCGCTCCTGTGCGCGCAGCCCTCGTCTCTCGGCATCCTCGGCTCGTCGTTCCCGCCAGGTCAGCGCAAGACGACGGCCTTCGCGCTCTTCTCGGCGGGCGCTCCTCTCGGCGGCAGTCTCGGATCGGTCCTCGGCGGCGTGTGCGTCCTCCTCTCCCTCGAGCCCTTCTCGCGTGCGACCCGTGCTGACCCTTCCTCCTGCTACAGCCTCACCGAGTACGCAGCGATCAAGTGGCGCGCCATCTTTCACGTCTCGGCCGGCATCGGCGCGCTCATCGGCGTGTCGGCCCTGTGGCTCGTCCCCGCCGACCGCGCCAAGGACAAGTCGCTCACGGTCGACTGGCTCGGCGGCCTCCTCATCACGTCGGCGATCGTCCTACTCACCTTCTCGCTCGCTGATGGCGAGGGTGCGCCCGACGGTGTGCGTCTCGTCCCGCCCCTCCTCTCGAGCCACTCGTCGCTGCGCGCTGACCCGCTCGTCAATCGCGCGCGCAGTGGAAGACGCCCTACATCCCGACATTCCTCGTCGTCAGCATCATCCTCTTCGTCGCCTTCTGGTTCTGGGAGCGCCACCTCGAGTACGGCACCGAGCGGCACCCTCTCATGCACACGGCGATCTGGAAGAAGGGTCGCTTCGCTGTCGTCCAGCTCATCGGCGCCCTCGGGTGGAGCAGCTTTGCGAGCTACATGTTCTTCTGCTCGCTCTCGTTCCAGGTGCGTCGCCTCGCTCTCGCAGCCTCAGAGCGGTTCGGGCTCCTGCTGACCTTGTGCTCGCGCGCGCGCAGGACTACATGCAGCTCGAGCCGATCCTCGCGACGGTCCGCTTCTTGCCGAGCAGCGTGACGGGCTTCATCCTGAATGTGCGCCCGTCTCGCTTCAGTTTCTCGCGCCCGCGCTGAGCGAGCTGACCCGTCGTCTCACTCTCCCTCCCCCTTCCTCTCCTCCTTCCTCCCCGCCTCGTCGCCCATGCCTTTATCGCTGCATCGCCGCACTCTCTCTCATCGCTGCACCGACAGGCCGTCGTCGCCGTCCTCGCCTCGCGCGTGCCGGCGCAGATCCTCATCGCCATCGGCGCGCTCGGGACCGGCCTCGCGCCGCTGCTCTTCGCCGTGCAGGACTACGCCGACCCGTACTGGCAATGGCAGTTTCCGGCCATGATCCTCTCCGTCTTCGGCGCCGACTTCATTGTGCGTCCCGCCCATCCTCGCGCACGCTGAGTGCGCCGCTGACCCCCCCTCCTTTACAGTTCGCCTGCGGGATCCTGTACGTCTCGCAAGTGGCAGGCCCAGGTCATCAAGCGCTTGCCGGCTCGATCTTCAACATGTCGACTCGTGCGTCCTTCTCCTTCTTTGCGCGCGGCCCACTCGAAAGCGCCGCCGCTGACTTTGAGCGCACGCTCCCCTCCCTCCTTTTCCTCCCCCTCGCCGTCGACCCGCTGTCGGTCTCCTCCCCCCCCGCTTCTCGTCGCGCCCGCAGAAATCGGCACCGGCATCGGCCTCGCGATCAGCACCGTCGTGCAGAGCCGCGTGACCCAGAAGGCCGTCGAGAACCTCGGTCAGGTCTACGACCCGAATGGGGTGCGTCTCTGTCCTTCTCCCTTGCTGCTTTCGCGCCCCTCGTACGCCATGCACCGTCACTGATGCTCGTCGAGCCCTCGTCGCAGGCTTCCACCCCGCTCGAGGCGATCCACAAGGGCCTGAACGCCGCCTTTTACACGTGCGCCGGCTTCGCTTTCCTCGCCACCGGCATCAGCGCCACCTGCTTGTTCGGCATCGGTAAGGTCGGGCATCGAGATAAGAAGCCGTCGAGCGCAGAAGAGGGCGCCCTAGAGATCAAGAGCGAGCCGGAGCGGTAGAGGGAGAGGGAGACGGGAAACGTAGACGAGGCGCATTTTGTAGACACGCGTGGACTGTATGCTCTTTACTCGCGACTCGGCAGGCCTCGAGCATGTTGAGAGGACTCTTGTGACAGCCGCTGCGCCCCTCGCAGTGGCTTGCAGACCCGTCGACGGCCCGAGAGGAGCAGCCTGCCTCAGAAAGAGGAGAGCTGCGGGCTGCAGCCGGTGCGTACAGGGCCGACAGAGGCTGTAGCCGACATTCAAATATATCTGAAGGCTCTCAACAGGGCCGCGCTCTCGCTCAAGGTCTGCTGCGAGCCTCAGAGCCGAGAAGCGATGAGGAGCGAGATGTGAGCGGCGAGCGAAGCCCACAGCGCGAGCCGCTCGGTCCGCCCGGCAGGCATATCCAGCCTAGCTGCTTTATACTGCAGAGGTCCTCCACGCTGTCCCAGACGGAGCCGCGGCGGTGGAGCGAGGCCGGGACGAGGAGGAGGAGGAGCACCGCCTCGCGAGCCCGCGCTCTGCTCCTCGCCGTCCAGCTCGCTCAGCCCGCCAGCGAGACTTGCACAGGACTCAGATCCGCTACAAGATGCCCCCGCGGGTGTACGGCGGCGCGCCCAAGTCCGTCGTCCTCTCGCCCCTCCTGTCCGACGTTGCGCCCGCTCACCGTCTCTCGTCTCGCGCGCAGGTGCGCACAGTGCGGCAAGTCGGTCTACGCGGCAGAGCAGGCACTGGGACCAGCAGGCACGGTGCGTCCTCCCTCCCCTCCTCGCTCCTCTCGCCCTCCCCCTCGTTCGGCCGCCCCACGTCGTGCGCCCCGCAGCCAGGAGCTGACGAGCACACCCTCGCGCAGTACCACAAGCTGTGCCTCAAGTGCGTCTCGTGCGGCAAGCTCCTCGAGCCGCGCTTGCTCGTCGACCACGACGGCGAGGTGCGTCCCTCTCCCGCTCATCCCCTCCGACCGCCCGCTTCCAGCTGACCCATCTCTCCCGCACAGGCCTACTGCAAAGCGTGCCACTCCAAGTCGTACGGTGCAAAGGGCTACGGTGCAGGTGCGTCCAGCTCTGCTCGACCCTGTCTGTGGCCTGGCTGACGCGCAGTTTCTCTTGCAGGCGGCGCCCTCGTTGGCGAGTACGCTCCTCGGCCTATCGACTCGAGCCCGACAAGGCCTACGCCCGCCTCGCCCACTCCGATCCTACCGACTCGACCTGCGGCACCCGCCGCGCCGCCCGCCGTGCCGACTCGACCTCACTTTGGCTCGCCCGCCGCACCCAGCCCACCACCGCCAACCGCGCCAACCCTTCCTGCGCGAGCCTCGCTCGAACCGACCGCGCCGCGGCCGCCGTCCGCACCCGCGCCCGCATCTCGGCCTTCCACGGTACTCGCACGCGCACCTTCGCCCGCGCCGGCGCCCGCGCCCGCCGAGCCGGCTCGTCCTCCCCTTCCGCCCAAACCCACCTCCCTCGTCAGTCGCGCAGGCGCTGTCGCCTCGACTCAGTCGGGTGACGACGTCACGGCGCCTACGTCGACCAAAGTCGCCGCGCCCGACTTCGACGACGACGATCAGCGAGGCCCGCTCGCGACGAGCACCGGCCGCTCGAGCCTCACCTCGCCGTCCGCCCTCGCCGACTCGCTCTCGTCGCTCTCGATCCCGACCCGGTCCCGGCCCTCGCTCACCTCGGCGCCGCCGTCGCTCTCGAACCTCCCCTCGCTGTGCCCGCAGTGCGCCAAGCCCGTGTACCACGCCGAGCGGGTCCAGGCGCTCGGGCGCGCGTGGCACCGTGCGTGCTTGCGGTGCGAGGGGTGCGGGACCGGGTTGGGCAGTCAGCCGGGTCGGGTCGAGGAGAAGGAGGGCAGGCCTTGGTGCAGGCGGTGCTACCAGGACAAGTGGGGGATCACGGGCGGCATGGGCATGACGACGGTGCGTCGCGCTCCTCTCTTCCTCTCCCTCTCTCTCTCCTGTCGATGTGACACGTACTGACTCCTCTCGTACGTCTGCAGAGGCCGGGTCTGTACTGAGCAAGCTGAAGCATTGCACACGTAGAAGGCTCGAGCGCGAGTGCGAGCACGAGAGCAGGAGCGAGCGGCTCGAGCGAGGGAGACCGTATCGTCATCGAGGGATATTGCAACTGATGTTCGCCCTTCTCAGACAAGAGCCTCGTCGAGCTCTCGAGAGGCAGAGAGCACGGAACTGATATTTTCTGCGGGATCTCGCTCGAGACGGTCGAGCTCTACGCCTTCTCCCACTGCTTCTTGTACTCGGCGAGCGACTGCGCCATGTCGATCCTGCGAGCGAGAGACCGGTGCGGAAGCGTCAGCATCGGCTGGTTCATCGAGCGCGCACTGAGGAGACGAAGGAGAGGTCGCGACGCACACCGTGTCCTTGGCGTCCTTGGGCTCCCAGCCGAACGTCTTGCGCGCCTTGCCCGTGTCGATGACGTTCTGCTTGGGCTTGGCCTGGCCCGGGTGGCCCTTTTCGGCGTTCGGGAAGGCGTCCTTGAGCGACGACGGCGCGTGCTCGAAGAAGAGGTCGAGGAGCGGCTGGTACGACGAGTCGGCTGCAGGGGCGGCGGAGGAGCGGAAGAAAGGCATCAGCATCGCACTCGTAGGAGAGAGATACTCGTGCTGAAGAGAGAGAGGAGGACAGGCAACGCACCGGTCGCGACGAGGAAGCGCTCATTGCCGGCGTCCTCCTTGACGAGGCTCTCGACGTGCAGGTGCGCGACGTCGCGCACGTCGACGAACGAGCCAAAGCCGCCCTGGGCATCGTCGGCGCTCTTCTTGCCCTCGAGGTACTGGTAGAAGTTGTTGACCGACGTGTTGAGGCTGTCGGGCTTCTTGACGTCGTGCAGGACGGGGCCGAAGATGAGCGGCGGCTGGATCGTCGTGATGTCGAACGACGGCTTCTCCTTGTCGGTAAAGTCCCAGGCGGCGCGCTCGGCGAGCGTCTTGGACGCGCGGTACATCTGGCTCGGGTCGGCCTTGTCGCCCTTGGTCTTGACCTCGTTGGGCGAGAACTCGTTCCAGTCGCGCTCGGTAAAGGTGTAGACGGGCTCCTTGGGCTCGACGATGCACGCAAAGCTCGCCGTGATGACGACGCGCTTGACCTTGGACTCCTTCTTGGCGGCCTGGAGGGCCGAGAGAGTGCCCTGGACGGCGGGGCCGATGAGCTCGTCGGCCTTGGTCACGTTGAAGTGGAACGGCGAGGCTGCAGGGCGGTGCAACTTTGGGTCAGCGATCGCCAGTCGAGGTCGAGGAGCGGGTGCGGGCGAGGAGGAGAGGAGGAGAGGACGGACCGGTGTGCACGATGGCGTCGACGCCCTTGACGGCCTCGTCGAAAGCATCAGGCTGCGTACGGGAGGGCAAGAGTCAGCTCGGACATCTCGGCGAGGCGGCACAGGGGGAGGGACGCACCTTCTCGACGTCCTCGACGATGGCGACCTCGAAATTGGAGTCGAGGCCGTCCTTTGCGAGGAGCTTCTTGAGGTAGTCGCCCTTGTCCTGGCTGCGCACAGTGCCCCGGACACGGAAGCCGCGCTCGAGGAGCTGGGTGAGGACGTCTGCACGAGGGAAGTGGGGGTCAGCGGGATGATGACGAGCGAGGGGGAGAGGGAGGGGAACGAAGCGACGCACGGACGGCGAGGTAGCCCGAGGCGCCGGTGAGGAGCACGAGAGAGTCGGTCGGGACAGCAGGCATGGCGGTAGCTCGCTGAGCGGTGAGGATGAGAGGAGCAAGGAGCGAGCGACCCTCGCCTCCACTTTCGCCGGCCGCGGGCCCGAAGGCACACCCGGTCTCGCTCCTCGCACAGCATCCAGCTGTGAGCACTAGCTCTCGAAGCGGATACATGCTCTCACGACAGCTTGATCGGGCGGGAACAACGCGTTGCACTGGGCGGCGACGCTAGGACTCCTCCTTCGCTCCCCGACTCACCTCGAGCTGGTCCCTGCTCGCTCGTCCTCGCCTTCGTCCTCGTCCTCGAAGCCACCCGCCTCGACGTCTGCCTCAGTGTCCCCGCGCGCGCCGCCGCCGCCCGCTTTGCGCCCTTGCCGCAGGAGGCTGTCGCGCAGGAGCGACTCCTTGGCCTGGCGCGCCCACCGCTCGAGCTCCTCGTCGTCGACGCCCTCCTCGGCAGCTCCAGAGCCGGCCGCGTCATGCGCGCCGGCTCCCACGCCAACGCCCTCCTCTCGCTCGCCCGACTCTGCCTCGGTCGAGCGAGCCGCCGACGAGCTGGCCGTGACGGGCTCGACGGCGACTGGAGGCACCGCTCGTCGCCCGCCGCTGCCGCCGAAGAAGGCCCAGGCCTCCCACCCGGCGTACACGACGACGACGACCTTGCCGGCCCACGCGCCGAGAGCCCTGCGCGCGACGAGCCATGCGCCGCCGTACGTGACGGCCTTTTGCGCGAGACGGGCCTGGCCCGGTCTCGCATTGGCCCAGGCTCTTGCGCGCGGCTTGAGCGACAGGGCGACGTAGATGAGTGCGCCGCCCGCGCCGACGACGAGCCACAGGGCGAGGGCGGCGAGGCCGAGCCACATGCCGCTCCAGGCGGCGAAGCGGACGACGGCCGTGAAGGCGGTCCAGAGCCACGACGAGAGGCGCGCGACGAAGCGCAGGAGGGGTGGGGCGAGGGCGCGCACGAGCTTGGCGGCGAGGGTGAAGAGGGCGATGCGGACGAGGTAGGGGAGGTACGGGGTGCGGAGCGACGTGCGCAGGAACCGCAGGGTCGACAAGTCGACCTCGTCGTCGACCGATGCGGGCTGCAGCGACGGTGGCGATGTTGCTGAAGGCGACGTAGGTGCAGGCGCGGGTGCTGGAGGGACGGGTCGGTCGGGCGGCGAGGAGAGGGAGGGGGAGGACATGGCGGGGGAGGGCCAGGCGGCTCGAGCGCGTTCCTGTAGGGGTACGTGTCGTCAGCAAGGGCTCCGCTTGCCTGTCTGGCGAGCTGCGCACCTTTGCTTGAGGAGAGAGCTCGGGTTCGAGATGAAGTCGGTCGGCGAGGGTCGAACAGGCGATGAGAGACGGCCGGACCGCGACGGCTGGAGGACGGCCTTCTAGTGAATCCCGAGGCCCGCTTGATGAGCAGCGCACAGCACGCAGAGCAGAGAGAGGAGCGGGGTGCGAGACGGACGAGGAGGAACCGGCCGAGGTCCTGCTTGACCTCGTCCCGCTCGCTCCAGCCTCGCCCAGAGAGCGCAGCTGTACTCTGTACACGGTCATCTGCAGCTCAGCTTCGACCCGGCACCGTCTCGAGCCGACTCGCCCCAGCGCCGCGTCCTCCCTCGCCCCGCCCCGGCTTCCCCGCTTGCGCCTCTCGCCCAACCCGTTGCGCACGCAGGGCGACCATGGCCTACCACCCACAGGTGCGTTCAGTCTCGTGTCTAGCCCTCCCTCGACCGCGCGACCCGGCTCACCCGCCCCTCGCCCCACCCCGCTCGCAGTCGTTTCAGTACCAGCCCTCGAGCCAGGCTCAGCCCGGCCAGGCGCACCAGCAGAACTCGATGCAGGCCATCCTCAACCACCAGGACTCGTACTCGGTCGTCCAGCAGCAGCAACTCGTCGGCGATGAAGAGTACAAGTGCGTCGTCCCTCCTCTCCCTTCCCTCGACCTGCTCGGACCAGGCACCGCCCTGACTCTCGACCTCCCGCAACAGCCGACTGCTCAAGAACTACAAGCTCGCGCATCTGCGCATCGAAGAGCAGCGCTCGGCCATGCTCGAGCAGGAGAAGCAGGTCCGTCCCGCGCTCCCTAAGCCCCATTCCACGCCTCGAGCCGGACTCACTCGGCGCAACAACCTGCAGAACGCGGCCCTGCGTAAACACATCATGCTCCTCGAAGGCGGCGACTCGGGCGGCGCGACCGTCGTCGGCGTCCACTCGGCAGGAGGCGGCGGCGGCAGCACGGTCGACGACGTGCGTCCTCCTTCGCCCCGCTCTCAACAGCCGCAAGGCCCTGCTGACGCACGCCTCGCCCGCAGTTCACGATCAAGAACTCGTCGTCATCCCTCGAGCGCCGCATCAACCGGTGGGCCGCCGACACGCTCGCCGCGCACTTGCGAGCGGCACCTCCTCCTCCTCCAGGAACCGACGCCGCCGCGTTCCAGCACCTCGCCCTCGTCCCGCTCGCCGAGGCCCTCTTCCGCGACGTCGACAACGTTGCCGCCTCGCCGTTCCTCGTCGGCCTGAGCCAGATGGGCTTCGACTACCCGGGCCTCGGCATCGTCGTTCAGAGCCTGCTGCGGCACGTCATGAGCCAGCTCCTGTGCGACGGCATCGTCAACAAGCTCCTCGTCACCAACTCGGAGGACGCCAACCAGTGCGTCATCTCCTTTCGCTGTTTTGCCTCGTCCTCCACGCTCTAACGTACTCCCTCCTCGACAGGGAGCTCACCAAGCTGCACGAGCAGCTCTTCCACCGTGCGTCCCGTCTCTCTCTCCGAATTACCCTCCCTACTCTGCTGACGCCGAGTTCTGCAGGCGAGCCCCTCGTCGCGTCCGTCTGGCGCCGCCAAACCTTCTCGGCCGCCGTCGACTCGCTCGACCCGGAGATGTCGCTCTCCCTCTTTCGCGAGCACATGGCGCACGTCTTCTCACTCATCAACCCGGACCCGTCGACCATCGCGCCCGAGCTCGAGGCCGTCCTCGACGCGAGCTACCTCTACTCGCGCATGCTCCACAAGAGCTACTCGCCCGGCGGCGCCCTCGAGGGGAGCGGGTTCTACCGCAGCTTCGTTTGCCAGGTCGGCGCACCGCTCGATCCGACGCAGCTCGGTGCGTCCTCTCTCTCTCTCCCTCTCTCGCCTGCTCTTTTGTGCGCTCGAGCCGCCGACGCTGACCTTCTCAAACCCCGGCGCGCGCAGAGCTCATCAAGAAGTGCTACCGGACTGAGCGAGGTGCGCCGCCGCTTCCCTCTCTTTGACCTGCTCTGCGTGCACGAGCGTGCTGACCTTGCTGTTGACGCCGTCGCGCAGGTGAACCCGAGCGGGTCGGCGCGTGCCTGTTCCCGGGCCTCGTCAAGGAGACGGCCATCGACACGACGCCCGTTCCGCAAATCACCATCCGGCACGGCCTCCCCGGCGTCCAGACGGCACCGACTAAGAAGCGCGAGACGAGGACGCTCGTCGTGCGTCGGGCCCAGGTCATCTGCGAGTGCGTCTCGCCGTCCCGCTCTCGCTCTCGCTGTCGGCCTTCCCTCCCTCCCGAGACTGACTCGGTCCTGCTGTTCTGCCTGCAGATGCGCTCTCGCCGCACATGGCGTCAGCACCCACGCCCGCACCACTGCGTCGCCGGTGCCGAACGGCTCGGTCGGTGCGAGCAGCAACGCTCACTCGCTGCCGTGAGCGCACGGCTTCGTCCCCTCGCCCGTCCTGTATACCCTCCCTTCTCGTTCTTCCCTCGCCTCGAGTCCATACCTTCGTCCTCCCTCTTTTGTTCGAGCACGTCCGCACCTCGCAATGATACCCGACTTATTCCTCGCCCTTGCCCCCTCTTGCTGCCCTCTTTACGTCGTGAGAGGCTCGCGAGAGGTCGAGCGTCGCAGGATCGATCACCCGCCCCTGTCCGCCCCGCAGCGACGGAGAGCAAGCCGGCCGTCGCTCTGCTCGCGGACATTCCGGTCCGCCTCCTCGCCGACATCCGGCAGCTCCTGCTCGTCCCCTTCTGCGACTCGCTGCTGTACTCTCGCGGATGAGTGACTCGGCCTACCCGACAGACGAGGAGCTGCCGCCGCTGTCGCCTAGCTCGACCCGCTCCTCGAGGAGCGAGCACCGCTCGACCGCCTCGTCGACTCGCCTCGGCCTGCCGGTGCACTCGCGAGGGGCATCAGCGTCGACGACGACGACGAGGAGCGACGACTCGTCCTTCGGCGACACTCGGGACCAACCTCGCCCACCGGCTTCGACCGCTTGGACCGCCTCCTCGTCTTCCTCGTCGACGTCGACCTCGTTCGGCCGGCCCGCGCTTCCTCCACCTCCCGCCCCTCTTCCAGCCGCCTACTCGCATCCAGCGATCCCTCCTACGCCCAGGCGCAAACCCCTCCCCGCACCGCCCGCGACGAGCCCGCGCTTTGTCCCCCTCCACGCACCCTTGCCGCCGCCACCTCCGACGACCTCGCCAAGCGCCAAGGGCAAGGGCCGTCAGATCGAGCACGTCCCGACCGCCGCCGAGGAGAAGGCGGCGGCGCGGGCTCGAGCGCAAGGGCTCGACGAGCTCCTCCCGCTGTCATCGCCGGCGGCCCGGGCGCGCAAAGGCGTCGACGAGTCGGACGGCGGCGCGCTCGCGAGCCCGGCGAGCCCGACCGGCACCGACCTGCCCGACTACCCGGCATCGCCCGCACGAGGCTGTCTTCGTCGCAGCGGCACGACGGCCAAGCGGGTCGTCGAGCGAGACGGCGAGGAGCTGTGCGCGACCGAGGACAAGCGCGCCCTTGCAGAGGCCGAGGTGCGCGCGCGCGTCAACGGCGAGGCGCGGCGCACCGTCGAGGAGGACGCTACGGCGAGCAAGGCGGCTCTCGCTCGGCGAGCGCAGCAGGAGGAGCGCGAGCGGGAAGAGGGAGAAGGGCGGCGGCGCGAGCGCGAGGTCGAGAAGCGCAGGGCCGCTCTCCCGCACGAAGACGACGAGCAGGACGACTACGACGAGCTGCCGCCGCCCATCTCTCCGAAAATGCACGGGCGCGGCATGTTGCCGCTCGAGGACCCGCGCACCGCCACACCTCCTCCTCCGCCATCATCGACCGCCTCGTACCGCCTTCCACCTCCTCCCGTTCCTCTTCCAGAGCCGGCCTACCCCCTCTCGAGCCGTCACGACCACCGCCCGGGACGTCACGCCGCCGCCGACTACTTCTCGCAGCCGGTCCCTCCTCGTCCTTCCTTCCCCTCCATGCATTCCGCCCCTTTGCCGACACGCCATGCTCGCCCAGATCTCGAGCGCTACTCGACAATGTCGTCCTCGAGTCGGTCGCAGCTGTACCCGGGCGCCGTTGCGTCCTCGACCTCGAGCGAGCGGTCGTTCCCGCTCGCGCACGGACCGGTCCGTCCGGCGGGCGCCCGGCACGTCTCTCTCGGACCGGCGCACAGCTTTTACAGCTCGGGCGTCGCTCAAGTGGTGCGTCTCTGTCTCTCACTGAGTGCACCGCGCCCGAGCCCGGCTGACTCTAGAGCCCTGCTCGCAGACTCTCAAGTCGCTCGAGGACGAGCGACAGCTCGCAGCGCGTGCAGCTCGCTCGTCGACTTCGACCTCGACCGTGTCCCTCTCGCACGAGCTCAACGACGTCACAGCACGGCACAGCTGTTGCCCAAGCTATTCCACCTCGAGCGAGACGACGCCGGTCTCGTCCTGGTCGACGCAGGCTCGCCTGCCGCAGCCGCAGCCGTATCTCGCACGGTCCACGATGGCGAGCTCGAGCATGAGCACAAGAGGCGCCGACGACGTGCACGGCGTCGCGCTCTCGTCCTCGTTGCGGGCGCCGAGCGCACCCTCGTCGTCGAGCTCGCGCGAGTGGCACCAACGCGTTACAGCGCCGCCCTCTCCCTCTCCTCCCGCCGCACCTCATCCCTGGGCGCAGCCGCCGACGAGCCACGGCCCGGCGCGGTCGCCCGCCTTCTACACGTCGATCCACCCGGGCGGCCCGCTCCTCCCCTTCTACGCCGCGCCGTCGACCTCGCCCGGCCAGCCGCCGTCGTCCTACTTCTCGCCCGCCGGCGCGCAAGGGTTTCCACCTCCGCCCGCACCGCCCGTCTTTGCGTCGCTCGCGCTCGCCCAGCCGCGGTACGCGCAAGCGCCGAGCCCAGGCGGCGGCGCGGCGTACCCGCTCCCGGGCGCGCCGACGAGCTACGCCGCGCCTCCTGCGGCGAGCTCGGCAGGATCGCCGGGACCCGGATCGTCGTGTGCTTCGCCGGCGCCGGCGCACAGCCAGGCGACGAGCCCACGGCCGTGGAGCCGCTCGTCTTCGTCGGCGGCGGCGAGCTCGTCGGCGCACTCGCCGCCGCCGGGAGGAGAGCGAGGAGCAGGTGCAGGGGTGCGCGAGAAGCGGATGAGCACGATCCGGAGCCTGTTTGGGCGGAGGAGGGGCGGGGCGGATGCGGGCGCGGGCGAGTTGGCGGGGATGCCGGAGGAGGAGGACGAGGCGGTGAGGATGGGCGGGCAGGGTTGGCGGTAGTTGGCGGAGCTGTTGTATACCGAGTTGCCGCTACGCCGGGTCGGTCTGTCCCGACGTGCGAGGGCTGTGTCGAGGTCGAGGAGGTGCCGCAGAGCTGATGAGGTGTGAGGGAGGGACGAGGGTGGACGGTGCGAGGCCGAGTCGGCGGGAGGGCAGTCTTGTAGCTAGCCTGTGGAGCTCGGGCTCGCTGGCAGCAGTGCACAGCGGTGGCGGGAGCGAGATCGAGGAGCGACAGTTGGGCGAGGCGGAGGCTGCGCTGCGACGACGACCGACAGCTTGGCCTCGGCTCGCTCGCTCGCTCGCTCCCGCCAGACTCGAGCAGCCGCTCGTGCACCTCGACGAGCCACTCACAGCCACACTAGACCGCCCCCGGCCAATGTCGGCCCGCCCTGCGCTGCGGCTCCCCCCGCTGCGGTACCTCGCCGCAGGCCTCGCCGCCTTGTTCCTCGTCGTCCACCTCGCAGCCGTGCACAACTCGGACGCCTACGCACGCCACGCCAGCGTAGACTCGCTCCGCTCAAAGCTCGGCCTCGGCTCGGACGGCATGGCCCCGGTCGACTACCCCCGCGCTCAAGGTCACGGTGGAGCAGCAGCACCCGTCAACTCGCACGACTGGGCAGCACAGGGCGCGGTGAGTCCCCCACTTTCTCTCTCGAGGTGCTCGTCAACGGCTAGACTCGACTCGGGTCCGCCCGCTCTCGTTCCCGCTCACCTCGTCCTGCCCCTCCCCCCCTGCCCCACTTCTCTCCTCGAACAGGTCAACTCGACTCGGGCCAACGCCGCGTTCG
>Ga0308164_10003711_pt1 | contig 13517 bp, 10 predicted proteins | sample PhyTR2_FD_201031 | JGI IMG/M metagenome (GOLD analysis project Ga0308164, IMG submission 201031) | Phyllosphere microbial communities from UC Gill Tract Community Farm, Albany, California, United States - DLSLT.R2 | ecosystem: Host-associated > Plants > Phyllosphere > Unclassified | place: USA... | reverse complement strand
GTCGGGTGAGGAGGCATGGGTAGCGTTCGCACGCCAGTCGCTCGGCCGCCTGCAGGCCAAGGGCTGGCAGGTCGAATTCGGCGGCAATTACCGCTACGAGCTGGTCGAAGCCCAGGAGTGGTACGCCGAACTGAACGAGGAAGGGGAGGGCGCAGGCGACTGGTTCGCGCTCGAACTCGGCGTGCTGGTCGATGGCCGCCGCCATGCGCTGTTGCCGATGCTGGTGGAAATGATCCGCAAGGCGCCGCGCGAATTCGATGCCGCCACCCTGGCCGCGCGCGACGATGACAGCGCCCTATTGATCGAGCTGCCAGATGCCACCAGGTTGGTGCTGCCTTGGGGCCGCGTCAAGCCGATCCTGCTCACCTTGGGCGAACTGTTCTCCGCCGACCATCGCGGCGATGCGCTGCGCCTGCCGATGCTGGACGCTGCCCGCCTGGCCGAACTGGAACGCGCTGCCCAGCTGCGCTGGATGGGCGGCGAACGCCTGCGCGCGCTGGGCAGCAAGATGGACGACTTCGCCGGCATCCGTGAGGTCGCGGCCCCAAGCGGCCTGCAAGCGACCTTGCGCCCCTACCAGCAGGCCGGCCTGTCCTGGATGCAGTTCCTGCGCGAATACGGTTTCGGCGGCATCCTGGCCGACGACATGGGCTTGGGTAAAACCATCCAGACCCTCGCCCATGTCCTGTTTGAAAAGGAATCCGGCCGACTCGATGCGCCGGCGCTGGTAGTGGCGCCGACCAGCCTGATGGGCAACTGGCAGGCCGAGGCGGCCCGCTTCGCGCCGGGCCTGCGCGTGCTGCTCCTGCACGGCAAGGACCGCTCAGCGCTGTTCGACCAGATTCCGGAGGCGGACCTGGTGCTGACCACCTACCCGCTGCTGGGGCGTGACGAGGAAGTGCTGCGCGCCCGGCGTTTCCACTTGCTGATCCTGGACGAGGCCCAGACCATCAAGAACAGCCGCTCGCGCGCCGCGCAAGTGGCCTGTCTGCTCGACGCCAGGCACCGCCTGTGCCTGACCGGCACGCCGGTGCAGAATCACCTGGGCGAGCTATGGTCGCAGTTCCATTTCCTGATGCCAGGGCTGCTGGGTGACGACAAGGCGTTCAGGAAGCATTTCCGCAAGCCGATCGAGCAGTTGGGCGACAGCCGCCGCAAGGAGCAGCTGGTGCGCCGCATCCGGCCCTTCATGCTGCGGCGGACCAAGGACAAGGTGGCGACCGAGCTGCCGCCCAAGACCGAGATCGTGCTGCCGGTCGATTTCGCCCCCGCCCAGCGCGACCTGTACGAAACCGTGCGCCTGGCCATGGACCGCAAGGTGCGCGACGAGATCGACCGCAAGGGCCTGGCGCGCAGCCAGATCGTGATCCTCGACGCCCTCCTGAAGCTGCGCCAGGTCTGCTGCGACCCGCGCCTGCTCAAGCCGGCCAAGGACGCCGGATCGGCCAAGCTTGAAGCGCTGATGGATCTGCTGGAAACCTTGCTGAGCGAAGGCCGCAAGGTGCTGGTGTTCTCGCAGTTCACCAGCATGCTCGCCATCATCGAGGCGGAACTTGCGGCGCGCGCCGTCGACTTCGCGCTGCTGACCGGCGACACGGTCGACCGGGCTGCGCCGATCGCCGCCTTCCAGCAGGGCAGCGCCCAGGTCTTCCTGATCAGTCTCAAGGCCGGCGGCGTCGGCCTGAACCTGACAGCGGCCGATACGGTCATTCACTATGACCCGTGGTGGAACCCCGCCAGCGAAAACCAGGCCACCGACCGCGCCTGGCGCATCGGCCAGGAACAGCCGGTATTCGTCTACAAGCTGCTGGCGCGGGGCACGCTGGAAGAGAAGATCCAGGAGATGCAGCGCCGCAAAGGAGCGCTGGCAAGTGCCGTGCTGGATGCGGGCGCCGCGTCCGGCACGGCGATCGGCATGGAAGACCTGCAGGCGATTTTCGCGCCCTTGTCTGCCTGACGATTCGTCAAGCGGCCGCGATCAGTTCGACCCGATTGCCGAACGGATCCTCGATCCCCGCGCGGCGCCGGCCATACACCTGCACTTCCTCGCGCACCGCCACCCCGCGCTCGCGCAGCAGCGCGCAATAGTCATCGAACTCCTCGACCACGAAGGCGGGATGCGCCTTCTTGTTCGGCGCGAAGCCCTGCTCGGCGCCGATGTGCAGCTGGCTGGTCCCGAGCTGGAACCAGACGCCGCCCGAGGCATTGAGCGGCGCTGGCTTCGGCACTTCCTGCAGGCCCAGTACGCCGCCGTAGAAGGCGCGCGCGGCGTCGTCGGCGCCCGGCGGGATGGCGACTTGCACGTGGTCGATATCGGCGATACGGGGCATGGGATTCTCCGCGGACGGGTAGTGGTCGAGCCGGCATTATCGCACCGCGCTGGAACCCTGCCTGATTGCGTGATACTGTTTTCGCCTTGCCACTTTATTCATGAAGGAGCGCCCCATTGAAACACCTCACTCTTCTCTTCGTCGGCCTGGCCGCAGCCGGCGCGCACGCGGCGGATGCCCCGAAATTCGATCCCAAGCGCCTGTCCCAGGACGTCAAGGTGCTGGCCTCGGACGAATTCGAGGGCCGCGGCCCGAACACCGCCGGTGAAACCAAGACCGTCGACTATCTTGTCCAGCAGTTCAAGGCGGCCGGCCTGCAGCCGGGCGGCGACCTGGCTGGCGGCAAGCGCGCCTGGACCCAGGACGTGCCGCTGGGCCGCTTCGAGATCAAGGGGCCGGTCGCGCTGAACCTGACGGAAGGCGGCAAGAGCCGCAGCCTGAAGCAGGGCGACGACATGGCGGTGCGCGCCTCGATGAGCGGCATGAAGCAGGTGTCGTTCAAGAATGCGCCGCTGGTGTTCGTCGGCTACGGCGTCACCGCGCCCGAGCGCAAATGGGACGACTTCAAGGGCATGGACCTGAAGGGCAAGCTGGCGGTGGTCCTGATCAACGACCCGGACTTCGAGACTGGTGCGGGCGAATTCGGCGGCAAGGCGATGACCTATTACGGCCGCTGGACCTACAAGTTCGAAGAGATGGCGCGGCGCGGGGCGCTGGGCACGATCATCGTGCACGAGACCGCGCCGGCGTCCTACGGCTGGGCCACGGTAAAGAACTCGAACACCAATGTGATGTACGACGTGGTGCGCAAGGAGCCGCTCAAGTCGCACGCGCCGATGGAAGCCTGGATCCAGCGCGACCTCGCAGCAAGCATCTTCAAGAACGCCGGACTCGACTTCGACGCGCTCAAGAAGCAGGCATCGACGCGCGGCTTCAAGCCGGTCGAACTCAAGGGCGTGACCCTGTCGGCGGACTACGGGGTCGACGCCCAGGTCATCAAGTCGAAGAACGTGGTCGCCATCCGCCCGGGCAGCAAGCAGCCGGGCCAGGTCGTGGTCTACAGCGGCCACTGGGACCACCTCGGTGTGGGCCAGCCGGACGCGAAGGGCGACAAGGTGTATAACGGCGCGGTCGACAACGCCACCGGCATCGCGGCCATGCTGGAACTGGCGCGCGCCTACGGCAAGGGCCCGGCGCCGGCGCGCAGCGTGGTGTTCCTGGCGGTGACGGCCGAAGAGAAGGGCTTGCTGGGTTCGGAATACTACGCGTCGAACCCGCTGTATCCGCTGGCCTCGACCGTGGGCGTGATCAATATGGACGCGCTCAGCCCCTACGGCCCGTCGCGCAACTTCACCATCTCTGGCAGCGCCAAGCTGGACCTGCTGGACCAGCTGATTGCGAAAGCCAAGGGCTGGAACATGGCGTACTCGGCGGATCCGAAGCCGGAAGCGGGCTACTTCTTCCGCTCGGATCACTTCCCCTTTGCCAAGCGCGGCGTGCCGGCCATTTCCTTCGGTTCGGGCAACGACTGGGCCGAAGGCGGCGTCACGGCGGGCAAGGCATCGGAAGAGGCGTACACCGAGAAGAACTACCATCAGCCGTCGGACAACTTCGACCCGGCCTGGCCCTTCACCGGCATGGCGCGCGACCTCGAGCTGCTGTACGCGCTGGGCAACGACCTGGCCAGCTCGAGCACGTGGCCGAACTGGGCTGCCGACTCGGAGTTCCGGGCGGCGCGCGACGGATCGGCATCGCTGCGCAAATAAAGTAAAAGGGCGGGCAGCTTGCGCTGCCCGCCCTTGCACGGAACACGGCGCCGGGGCGCCGTGCTTCACGTGTCGATTACCAGCCCAGATCCTTCAGCAGCGGCAGCGTCAGATCCTTCGGCGGCACGACTTTCAGCGTCAGGTCGGCGCTGATGTTCGGTTCCATCAGCAGGTTCGGCGAGGCCGACACGTCGAAGTGCGAGACCGAGGAGCCGCTCACCAGCGGGTTCGGCGTGTACAGCAGCGGACGGCCGAACTTGTCGGCGCCGGCCTTGCGGCTCGGGTCGATGGCGAGCGAGGCGGTCACCTGGCCGGGCTGGGCGCGGGTGCCCAGCGGCTTGGCCGCAGCGACGGCTGCCTTCAGGGCGGCGCCGTCTTCGCGGGTGATGCCGACCGACGGGATGCGGATCGACGAATCGGCGCCGCCCGGGGCGAAGGAACCGCCCACGTTGTTCACCAGGATCACGCCCACAGCGCCCACGTCCTGCGCGTTTTTCACCTTGACGGCGAAGTTGCAGCCGCCGCGGTCGATGATCGGCACCTTGCCCTTGGTTGCAGCGGCGTTGGCTGCATTGAACGGCGAGCAGCCAGGGCCGAGTTCGCCGGCCTGGGCGGTGATGACCGCCAGGGCGCCGAGCTTGCCGTTGCTCGGCACTGCCGGGCCGAAGACCGACGGGCTGTACGGCGCGGTCGGGACGGCGCCGGCCGGGCTGGCCGACTGCACCACAGGCTGCGGGTTCAGCATGCCGGCGCCGGCGACGGTGTTCGGGCCGATCCAGGCCAGTTGCTCCGGATTGATCGCGGACGCGCGGCGCTCGGTATCGTTCATCTGCAGCCAGGTCTTCTTGGCCGTGTTGTCGTACATGAAGCGTTCCCAGATGCTCGGATATAAATTGTTCGAACGCCTACCGGTGCTCGTGTTCGTGCTGAGAATCGAGAAGCCCAGGCCGTGGCCCAGCTCATGCAGCAGGGTAGCGGCGAAGTCGACTTCGTCGCCTTCGTTGCCGTCCAGGCCGAGGTAGAAGGGGCTGCCGTCGAGGCAACCCGGCTGGCCGAGACGCGCGTTGAACTGGGTCTTGATGTCGACGTTGCCGTAGCCGGTGCCGTCGTCCGGCGTTTCCCCGGACAGGTTAACGCCGAGCAGCTTGTTGGCGAGCGCCTGATGGTAGACGGTCGGCAGCTGGCCGGTCTCGGTCAGGATCCAGGCGTTCCAGGCGCCGGCGCTGCCGAGGGTGGCGGAGGTCGAAGTGCAGGCCAGGTTTTCCCAGCCGGCCGACACGGTGATCTCGACGTCGCTCTCCAGGTTCTTTTCCCAGATGTCGGCGACGTGGCGATACACGTTCCAGCGTTGCTCGCCGAGCGTGGTGCCCATGTTGCCGCCGACCGGTTTCACCGGGGTCGTGTCGTTGAAGCCGTAGCCCGGCGCATCGCGGCTGGTGATCGTGATCTTGGCGGCTTGCGCGCTCAGGCAGGTCAGGGCGACTGCGGCGGCGATCAGCGAACGCGCGACGGTGCGCGAAGTTGGTTTCATCTGCATGGTTACTCCGTGACGGCCTGGTTGGTATGGACGTGGCCCTTGGCCACAGCGTCGGCGCCGGCGCCGTGCGAGTCGAAGCACTGGCGCTCGATGCTGCCGTCGGCCTTGCGCACGGCGACCGACATGGTCATCGATTCGTCGGTCAGGCGGAAACCTTTGATGCCGCTGCTATGGGACTTGTTCAGGACAAAGCCGGGCGCGGCCGTGCGCGCTGCGCTCCGGGCGGCAGGCGCCTGGGCCTTCAGTGCGGCAGCTTCCTCGGCGGTCGGGGCGCGCAGCTTGCCGGTCTGGGCGTCGCGTACGACGGTCAGCGCATCGGCCTGGGGGGCGGCGTCCTGGGTTTCTTGCGCAACGGCGCTCTGGGCGCCCAGACCCAGCAGGGCCAGGGTGATGCCGGCGGCGCACAGCAGGCGCTGGCCGGATGGGTGTTTCTGGGACATGGAATTCTCCTGTGTTTGGGAAGGTCGGAGCGCCTGGCGCTCCTGCTTGCGAATCGGGTCGATCAGCCGCGCTTGCGGCGGCGCGCCGCCACCAGGCCCATGACGCCGGCGCCCAGGATCAGCATGCTCGACGGCTCCGGAATCGCGCTGACGCGCAGATTGTCGAAGCCGATGTAATTGGAGGAATCCGCATCGCCCGTGTACAGCAGCGCGAAGCGGGCAGTGCCCGTCAGGCCCTTCTCGAAGCGGGCTTCGTAGCGCACCCAGCCGTCGGTGCCGGCGGTCTCGGCGGCCGTCATGCTGAAAGCCGCAGGCGCGCTGCTGCCGTCGCTGAAGCCGAAGGAGAACATGTCGCTGAAGCCGTCGAGGCCATCGGCGCGCGCCCAGAACGACACCTTGGCGCCCTGGTCGATCGAGAACTCGGGGGTGATCAGCCAGTTGGCAAGCGTACCGCCGACGGCAGCGGCGTTGTAGCTCGACGCAATGAAGCTGCCTGGCGTACCGTTTTGGGCGCGGAATATCTGCTGGTCGCCGCCGAACCAGCCAAGGGAGCCGGCCGGCGTGCTGGCATTGTTCATGACCCAGCCTTTGCCGGAGAGGGCGCTGACGCTTTCGAAACCTTCTTTCACCATGTAGTCGGCATGGGCCGACGCCATCATCCCTAACATTGCCACTGCAGCAAGTGCTTTTTTCATTATCGAGTGCGCTCCAAAGAGTTGGACAGTGAGCCTGGCGTGCTTGTGGCGACAGCCGGCTCGAACATAGCGGCGAGATATGCATCAGCCGACACCGTCTGTTAGGCATTTAACGTGCCAGCGCTTCAGGTTGTTGATTTCTATAGTAAATATTGTCTGAGCACAAAAAATATGGTCCCATTTGTAAAAATATCCGACAAAAGGAGGAGATTCATTACATTTTGCACCACTAGCGTGCGTAAATCATGCTGTTTTTAATGCAATATATTTTGCCTCGGAAAATGATGCGATGCGAATGGTTACTTCGAATTCTGTCGAAAGCAAGAGGCGTCAACGTACATATCGCAGTGCGTCATGACGCGGGCAAGGCGGGGGGAGAGGGATGTCGGAAAACCTGACAGTGGAGCGGCGGATGCACCAGGCTGGTGCCTCATCAGCTTGACAGTCAGACGTTTCACAACGCTCAAAACAAACACGCCACCCGGAGGTGGCGTCGAATTCATGATGGCCCGAGGCAGAATCGAGGCAATGGCCCAACGGTTATGACGATTTCTCGCGGACGGGCAGCTTCCAACCCGGCCGGATGAAATGGCAGGTGTAGCCGTTCGGATTGCGTTCCAGATAGTCCTGGTGCTCCGGCTCGGCCTCCCAGAACGGCCCCGCCGCGGCGACCTCGGTGACGGCCTTGCCTGGCCAGAGGCCGGACGCGTCGACGTCGGCGATGGTCTGCTCGGCCATGCGCCGTTGCGCATCGTCGAGATAATAGATGCCGGAGCGGTAACTGGTCCCGCGATCGTTGCCCTGCCGGTCAGGCGTGCTCGGATCGTGGATCTGGAAGAAGAATTCGAGGATCTGGCGATAGCTGATCTGCTGCGGATCGAAGACCAGTTCGAGTGCTTCCGCATGGGTGCCATGGTTGCGGTAGGTGGCATTGGGCACGTCGCCGCCGGTGTAGCCGACGCGCGTGGACAGCACGCCGGGAATACGCCGCAGCAAGTCTTCCATGCCCCAGAAGCAGCCGCCGGCCAGGATGGCGGTTTCAGTATGCGATGTCATGGATTTCCTTTGAATGCGTGGTGAATGGGTTCGGGCGCACGCCGTCGAGGGTGCTCAGGATCAGCCGGGTGGTCTCCGCCGGCGCATCCCAGTGCGGAAAATGGCCGCAGCGATCGAACCAGTGCAGTCGGGCATCCGGGAACCTGGCCAGCGCACGCCAGGCCTGGCGCGGCAGGCAGACCCGGTCGCGCCGTCCCCAGCCAATGACGAGCGGATGGGCGATGCTGTTGCGCGGCGCCCCTGCCTGCTCCTCGCCGTAGGCAAGCTGGGCCAGCAGCTCATCGAACGCCGGCGAGGCCACATAGCTGCACAATTCGTCGCTCACGGTGTCCGGCGCCAGCCTGGTTGGCCGGGCAGAAAATTGTGCCAGCAACAAGGCGCGACCGAGCGGGCTGGCGCAGACCGCCGGCAAGACGGGACGCAGCAAGCGCAACAGCCGAATCGACAGGTAGATCGAGCTGAAGAAGGCATGGCGCTCCCAGCCTTGCCAGAAGCCGCCCGGATTGAGCGCCACCACGCCGCCGACGATCCCGCCGCGGCGCGCCAGCTCCAGCACCAGCCGCGCGCCCATCGAGCTGCCGACCGCATCGACGCCGGTCAAGCCATGGGTGTCGAGGAAGGCGGTCAGCTCGTTCGCCAGCGTGCGGATCGAGGTTTCGCCGGGCAGCCTCGGCGTCTGGCCGAAGCCGGGCAGGTCCACCGCAATGACGTCGCGCCGCGCCGCAAGATCGTCCAGGATCGGATTCCAGCTCTGCCAGTGGCCGCCGAGGCCATGGATCAGGAGCAAAGGCTTGCCGGCGCCGCAGCGGATGTGGTGCATGATCGATTCTCCCCAGCGCACGGTCGTGCGGACGCTGCAAGCGTACCCCAGGGGATAGATGGGCTGCGTTCTTTAGGAATGCGTGTCCGGAAAACAAAAACGCCAACCTGCATGGGTTGGCGTTTTGCTTGGGAATTCTTGGTGGCCCGGGGCGGAATCGAACCACCGACACAAGGATTTTCAATCCTCTGCTCTACCAACTGAGCTACCAGGCCAAGAGAGGCATGATTATAGCCAGCCATTTTCATCCGCGCAAGCCCCAACTGGCACGAAGCGTCACGACGGCCGGGCGCGCTGTCGGCATCTGGCTATAATGTGTTTCATGACTACCACCACCGCCCAGCATCGCAGCGACGTCTGCATCGTCGGCAATGGCGCCATCGCCAAGACCGCCGCCCTCGGTTTCGCCCAGTCGGGGTACAGCGTCACCCTCTTGGCGCCGCCCGCGCGCCCGGCGCCGGACACTCCAACGGCCTCGGCCGCGGAAAAGCCCTGGGACGTGCGGGTGTATGCGCTGAACCACACGGCCCACGACCTGCTCGCAGGCCTGAAGGTCTGGGGCGCGCTCGACTTGGCGCGGGTGCAGGCGGTCGATGCGATGGACATCCACGGCGACGGCCAGCAGGGCGGCAACCTCGGCTTCGACGCTTTCGGCGCCCATGTCGGCACGCTGGCCTGGATCGTCGAGGACAGCAACCTGAACGGTGCGCTGGATGCGGCGCTGAAGTTCGCCGCGAATGTGCAGATCGTCACCGGCTGCGCGAAGGACCTGACTTGCAGCGACGCGGGCGCCGGCATCGTGCTGGAAGACGGATCGAAGATCGCCTGCGAACTGGTGGTCGGGGCCGACGGGCGCGAATCCTGGGTGCGCGGCCAGTGCGACATCGGGGTCGATTACCGCATGTACCACCAGCGCGCCATCGTCACCAATTTCGCCTGCGAAAAGCCGCACCACGGCGTCGCCCATCAGTGGTTCACCTGCGCCGACGGCATCGTCGCGCTGCTGCCGCTGCCGGGCAACCGGGTGTCGCTGGTGTGGTCGGCGCCGGAAACCCTGGCCGACACCCTGATGGACGAGTCGCTCGGCGAACTCGCCATCCGCCTCGGCGCCTACGCCGACGACAAGCTCGGCGCGTTGCGTCCCCTGCAGCCGGAAGCCGTCAAGGCGGTGCCCCTGGCCCTGGTGCGTCCGCATTCCCTGGTGGCGCCGCGCGTGGCCCTGGTGGGCGACGCCGCCCACGCCGTGCATCCGCTGGCCGGCCACGGCATGAACCTGGGCTTCGGCGACATCCACGATTTGCTGCAGGTGCTGCGCGAGCGCGAAGACCGGCGCGGCATCGCCGACGAGCGGGTGCTGGCGCGCTACGCCCGCAAGCGCAAGGAAGACGTGCTGCTCATGCAATGGGCAACCGACGGCCTGGAACGGCTGTTCGGCGCCAACCTGGAGCCGGTGCGCATGGTCCGTAATTTCGGATTAAACTTGCTCGATAAATTGCCTATGGTTAAGCGTCGCCTGATGGCGCACGCGATGGGCAAGTAAACCCTCAAGGAACACACCATGTTGAAAACGAAGGTCGCCGTCCTGCTGGCGACGGGCCTGCTCGCATCCTGCGTCGAGGCGCAGAACACCGAAGCCACCATCAAGAAGGCGCTCGAACCGAAGCTGGGCGGCGCCAAGATCGAATCGGTACGCGAAACGCCCTATGGCGGCCTGTACGAAGTGCGCGTCGCCGGCGACATCCTGTATACGGACAAGAAGGGCGACTACCTGTTCATCGGCCATGTCTACGACACCAAGAGCTCGACCGACCTGACCCGTGCCCGCATCGACGAGATCAACAAGATCAAGTTCTCCGACCTGCCGCTGGAGATGGCCCTGAAACAGGTCAAGGGCAACGGCAAGCGCACCATCGCCGTGTTCGAAGACCCGAACTGCGGCTACTGCAAGCGCCTGCGCCAGACCACGCTCAAGGAAATCGACAACGTCACCATCTACACCTTCATGTACAACATCCTGTCCGAGGATTCCTTCGTGAAGTCGAAGAACATCTGGTGCGCGCCGGACCGCGTGAAAGCCTGGGATGACTGGATGATCGACGGCAAGCTGCCGCCGGCGGCGCCCGCCGCCTGCCAGACCCCGAACGACCAGATCGTCGCCCTCGGCCAGAAACTCAAGATCCAGGGCACGCCGGCGATCTTCTTCACCGATGGTTCGCGCATTCCGGGCGCGGTCGATTTGAAGTCGCTGGAAGCCAAGCTGCAGTCGCTGAAATAAAACAAGAACATAACGTAGTCCAAAACCAGGGGTAGTCCATGCAAACCTTGAACATCAACGGGCGCGACCTGCAGGTCGACGCCGATCCTTCCACGCCCATCCTCTGGGCGCTGCGCGATAACCTCAACCTGACCGGCACCAAGTTCGGCTGCGGCGCGGCGCTGTGCGGCGCCTGCACCGTGCACCTGGACGGCAACCCGATCCGCTCCTGCATCACGCCGATTTCGAGCGCGGCGGGCATGAAGATCACCACCATCGAGGCGATGGAAAACGACACGGTCGGCAAGGCCGTGCAGGATGCCTGGGTCAAGCACGACGTGCCGCAGTGCGGCTACTGCCAGAGCGGGCAGGTGATGAGCGCCACGGCGCTGCTGCGCACGAATAAACGCCCGACAGACGCCGACATCGACAACGCGATGAGCGGCAATATCTGCCGCTGCGGCACCTACCAACGGATCCGCGCGGCCATCAAGGATGCCGCCACGACCCTGGCGTAAAGGAGCCCTCATGCACATCGACTGGATCGACCGCGAGCTAGCTGCCCGCGCCATCGGCAGCGGCCTGTCGCGCCGCGGCTTCCTGAAGACCGGCGCCGTCGCCACCACCGGCCTGGTGCTGGGCTTCGTCCTGCCCGGCGCCGGCCGCTTCGCCGCGGCGCAGGACGCCAAAACCTACGCCCCCAACGCTTTCCTGCGCATCGCGCCGGACAACACCGTCACCGTGATCGTCAACCGCCTGGAATTCGGCCAGGGCGTGCACACCTCGCTGCCGATGCTGATCGCCGAGGAACTCGACGCCGACTGGTCGCAGATGCGCGGCGAGCTGGCGCCGGCCGCCGACGTCTATAAGGACCCGGCCTTCGGCATCCAGATCACCGGCGGCTCGGGCAGCATCGCGCGCGGCTTCACCCAGTACCGCGAGATCGGCGCGCGCGCCCGCGCCATGCTGGTGGCGGCGGCGGCCGAGCAGTGGAAGGTGACGCCCGCCCAGTGCCGCACCGAGAAGGGCATGGTGTTCGGCCCGGCCGGCTTGACGTCCAGCTACGGTGCGCTGGCCGAGGCCGCGATGAAGCAGCCGGTGCCCGCCACCGTCGTGCTGAAGGAGCCGAAGCAGTTCCGCTACATCGGTAAACCAATGCGCCGCATCGATGCGCGCGCGAAGTCGAGCGGCCGCCAGCAGTTCGGCATCGACTTCACGCCCGCGAATGCGGTGACCGTGGTGGTGGCGCGTCCGCCGGTGTTCGGCGCCAAGGTGGCGAAGTTCGATGCGGCCGCGGCGCGCGCCGTGAAGGGCGTGCGCGCCGTGCTGGAAGTGGAGCTGGACCGCGGCGCGCGCGGCGTGGCGGTGTTCGCGAGCGGCTACTGGCCGGCCAAGCAAGGGCGCGACGCCTTGAACGCGGAATGGGATAGCAGCGCGCTCGAGAAGGTGAGCAGCGAAGCACAGCTGGCGCGCTACCGCGAGCTGGCGCAAGCGCCGGGCGGCGCCACTGCCCGCAAGGCCGACGTCTCGAAGCTGGCCGGCGCGCCGCACCGCATCTCGGCCGTGTATGAATTCCCCTACCTGGCGCATGCGCCGATGGAGCCGCTCAACTGCGTGGTCGACCTGCAGGACCAGGGTTGCACCATCTGGGCCGGCACCCAGTTCCAGACCGTGGACCAGGGCGTGGCGGCGGGGCTGCTGGGCATCAAACCCGAGCAGGTCACCATCCACACCATGATGGCAGGCGGCGGCTTCGGCCGGCGCGGCGTGCCGGCCTCGGACTGGGTCGGCGACGCCGTACGCATCGCCAAGGCCTATAAAGCCGCCGGCCATGCCGGCCCGGTGAAGGTGGTGTGGAGCCGCGAGGACGACATCCGCGGCGGGTACTACCGCCCGTCCTATGTCCACCACGCCGACATCGGCATCGATGCGAAAGGCGAGATCGTCGCCTGGGACCACAAGGTGGTCGGCCAGTCGATCATGGCCGGCACCCTGTTCGAAGCCGGCATGGTCAAGGACGGCGTCGACGGCACCACGGTCGAGGGCATGGGCGAACCCTATGCCGTGCCGATGAACCTGCGCATGGAAAGCGTGAAGCAGAACGTGCCGGTGCTGTGGTGGCGTTCGGTCGGCTCGACCCACACCGCCTACGTGATGGAAACCCTGATCGACGAGGCGGCCCACATCGCCAAGCTTGACCCGGTCGCCTACCGCAAGAAGCTGATGGGCGAGAAGCACGCGCGCCATCGCGCGGCGCTGGACCTGGCGGTGGCGAAGTCCGGCTATGGCAAGAAGGCGCTGCCGAAGGGGCGCGCCTGGGGCGTGGCGGTGCACGAGTCCTTCGGCTCGGTGGTGGCCTGGGTGGTCGAAGCCTCGCTGGTCGACGGTGTGCCGAAGCTGCACCGCGCGGTCGCCGGCGTGCACTGCAACCAGCCGGTCAATCCGCTGTCGATCGAGGCGCAGATCCAGGGCGCGGCGCTGATGGGCCTCGGCATGACCCTGCCGGGCGCCGCGATCACGCTCAAGGACGGCGTGGTCGAGCAGCAGAACTTCGGCGACTACGTGGTGGCGCGCCACCATGAGATGCCGCAGGTCGAGGTGCACATCGTGCCGTCGAAC